>Ga0075431_100000284_pt1 | contig 39652 bp, 39 predicted proteins | sample RhiMetdeltSRZDD5_FD_75297 | JGI IMG/M metagenome (GOLD analysis project Ga0075431, IMG submission 75297) | Populus rhizosphere microbial communities from Tennessee, USA - Rhizosphere MetaG P. deltoides SRZDD5 | ecosystem: Host-associated > Plants > Roots > Rhizosphere > Soil | place: USA... | reverse complement strand
GCGGGCGTGTCGGTGGCGCGCATCGCGATGTGGGTCGTCGGCGCAGGTGTCCTGCTGATGATCCTGACCGGCGTCCTCGGCGAGCTGGTGGCGCCGCAGATGGAGCAGTACGGCCGCCGCATGAAGACTTTCGAGAAGTACCACGATTACAGCCTCGCGGGTAACCGCAGCGCGTGGGCAAAAGACGGCGACACGATCGTCTCGGTCGGCCAGCAGTCGGGCGACAACCGCTACGGCGGCGTGTACGTCTTCAATTTCGATCCGCAGCACCGGCTGCGCAGCGTCGGTCGCGCCAGCAGCGCCAGCATCGACGCCAACAATGTCTGGCGACTGGAGAACTACAGCGAGTCGCGCTTCGAGGAAGACCGCGTCGTGCCGCGCGGGCCGGCTCCAGCGCAGGTGCGTACGCGGCTCTCGGCTGAGTTCCTCGGGCTTGCCGTGCTCGATCCGGACTCGCTGCCGGGACTCGGCCTGCTCGGCTACATCCGCCACTTGAAGCAGAATGGCCTGGATGCGCGATCGTATGAGACGGCGTTCTGGGCACGCATCGCGCGCACCGTCGCAGTCGCCATCATCGTGGTGCTGGCCGTACCGTTCGCTTTTGGACCGATGCGCTCGACGGGCACGGGCGCGCGCACCGTCGTCGGCATCATGATCGGCGTCGTGTTCTTCCTGCTCGCGAAGATGCTGGAGAGCGGCGGTGCCGTGTTCGAGCTGCCGCCGGTCGTCATCGCTTGGCTGCCGACAGCGCTGCTGGCGCTGATTACTGCCATCGCAGTCAAACGAGTGCGATGACGAGCGCGGGCGTGCTGCGGCGCTTCGGCGCCATGCTGTACGACTTGCTCCTGGTGCTCGCGTTGTTGTTCGTCGTCACGGCGCTGTTTCTTCCGTTCACGGGCGGCGAAGCAATTACACCCGGCGAGTCCGGCGCAGTCGAGCGCATCTATCAGGCAGCGCTGCTGCTCACGTTCGTGCTGTTCTTCTGCGTGTTCTGGACGCGGCGCGGCCAGACAGTGGGCATGCTCGCGTGGCGCCTGCGCGTCGAGCGCAGCGACGGTTCGTTACTCACGTGGCGCGACGCGCTGCTGCGCCTTGCCGGCGCATGCGTGTCGCTCGCGGCGCTCGGCCTCGGGTATTTCTGGATCTGGATCGATCGCGACCGGCTTGCGTGGCACGACCGCTGGAGCGGCACGCGCGTGGTGGTGTTGCCGAAGGGGAAAGGGCAGTCGGGCTGAAGCCCGACCTACCCGGATTGTTTACTACTGACGAGCTGGTCGACCGGCTTGAACAGGCTCTCGTACTTGTAGTCCGGGATCTCGTAGACCCAGCCGGTGACCTTGTCGGCGGCCTTCTTCGCGTCGCCGGCGATGTCCGGCGCCGGCGGCGGAGTAGGCGCAGCTGCTGCGTCCTGCTTCGCGTCCTTCTTGTCGTCCTTCTTTTGCTCTGGGGGCGCGGTCGCGACCTTGAAGCGCTCCGCTTGCGCGGCGTCGAATGCCGGGCGCAGCGCGATGTAGTGCTTCTCGGCCTGCACCCAGCCGTCGACGTCGACGACCAATCCGTCGAAAGTCTTGAACGTTGCGTGCGCGGCCGGCTGCGTCGACTGGAATGCACTCGCGGGTTTCACATCCGACAGGCTGAGAGCGGTCAGGGCCATCGCGAAGCTGTTCGCTGCGGTCGGCGCGCTCAACGCTTTGCCCTTTGGCAATCCCGTCACGGCGAAATTCTGATCGGCGCGCGTGCCCTTGGCGGCCGTGTAGGGCTTGCCGTCCTTCGCGGTCACGGTCGCCGACTGCATGCGATCCGCCGACACGTCGATGATGTCCTTGCGCAGCCACGCGTCCGGCGTGGCGGAAGTGTCGAGCGTCTTGTCGATCAGCCAGCTCTGAGTCTCGCCGGCGCGGCGCACGTAGTTCGCGCGCCCGCCGACGGCTTCCTTGCCGATGATGAGATCGACGGGCTTGGGTGGACCCACGAGCTGGATGCGCACGCTGGCGGCGCCCGTGCCCTTGGTGTCTTCCACGCCGAGCGTCGCGTACTGCTGCGGGTTCGACGTCTTCTCCTCGGCGATCTTCGCATCGGAAATCGCGATGAGGAGCTTGCGCACCTTGCCGTCGTCCGCCGGATAGCTGTTGCGGTCGCTCACTTGCCACGCATCGTCCTTGCGCGTCAGATCGACGACGCGCGCATCGCCGGCCTTGTACAAGCGAATGGCGTTGACGGTGTCCAGCTGTTCCTTCAATCCCGGATACAGCGGACCGGTGCCGGCGGTGGCGCCCGACGAGCCCTGACGGTTGGCGAGCCAGATGCCGGCAACGATGGCGAGGATGGCGGCAATGCCCAGGATCAGCAGTCTTCGCGAATTCATGAGGTCAACCCGTATGAGCCGCGGCGCGCCCGGCGCGCAGCCGGCGGCGGCGCGTCAATGCAAGTGCGAGTGCGCCGATCGCCAGCAGCGCGGGCACGAGCGCGATGTTCAGGATCTTGAGCCGCGTGCCGAGCTCCTTGATCTCGACGTCCAGGCCGCGGCGGACTTCGCGCAGCTCCTTGCGAATGCGCAACCGTTCCTGCTGGAAGCGCTCGAGCTCGGCCTGCTGCTCGGGCGTCAGCACCAGCGACGCGCCGGCGGCGTTGCGGCCCGCTTCCAGCCCGCTGAGCCGTTTCTCGGTGTCCTTCAGCTCGGTGTCGAGCTCCTTCTCCTTGGCGCTCAGCTGCTCGCCTGCGTGGCGGCGCAACTCGTCGACCTTGGTGAACGGACGGAAGAAGCTCTGCCGGCCGCGGATGCTGATGAGGTCGCTGCTGCCCCCCAGGTTGTCGACGGCATTGGCGAGAAAATCGCCGTTGTTCGCGACCGCCATCAGCACGCGCTGCCCGAAGACGTTCTGCGACTGCACCCACATCTGGTCGGCGAGGATGTCGCTGTCCGCGACGACGATGAGGTCGCCATCCCCCTTGGATTCGGTCAGGTGCTCGCCGGACTTCTGCTCGGGATGCTTGGCGTCCCCTTCGCCTTCGGCGGCGGCGGGCGCCCCGTTCGGATACGCAGACTTGAGCTTGCCGTGCACGCGCGCCGCGATCGTGTAGCGCTCGCCGCTCGGCTTGAAGCTCTCCAGCAGCGAGCGCGGATCCGACATCATCGAGAACTGCATGACCGGCAGCAGCTCCGCGTCATTGCTCGATTGCAGGAGCGGTGTGAACTGGATAGTGGCGCCCTCCTTTTTCTTGAGCGCGCCGGCCGTCCAGACGTTGATCGAATTGAGCGCCGAGGTCACGACGTCCTTCGGATCCATGCTGTCGTGGTTCAGGCCGACGATCCCGATGTGCTGCGACGGCTGATCGTCCTGCCGCATGCGCACGCTCAGGCCGAGCCCGCGATCGCCGATTGCCTTGCCGGGGTCGTAGGCGACGCCCCAGGCGTCGAGCAGCGGGCCGAGTGAGGAGGAGCGCGGCGCCATCGCCATCGGTCCGCCCTGCTGCGCGGCCGGGTCGTGCTCCGACTGCGGGTCGACGAACGCGATGAGCTTGCCGCCGCGCATGACGAACTGGTCGATCGCGTACAGCGTCTTCGGCTGCAGGTCCTTGGGATGGATCAGCAGCAGGACATCGATGTCACTGTCGATCTTCGCGACGTCGGTCGCGATCGTGCGGACCTGCACCAGCTCGCGCAGCTGCTGGATGCTCGCCCAGCCCTCCTGCATGCGGCCGGAGAACTGGTCGAACGACGCATCGACCGGGAGCCCCGCGAGGACGCCGACCGTGGCCTTCTTCGGATTGCCCAGGCGATGAATCAGGCTGGCGATGTCGTACTCGAGGAACTGCTCCTTCTCCTCGACGAACAAAGGAATGGTCTCGCGTCCGTCGGTCGAGTTCGTGCCCGCGAGTCCGAAGTAGACAGGTTCGCCGTACGGGCCGGTCGGCGCCGGCTGCAGGCCGAACTCGCCCGCGCGGTCCTCGTCCTCGGAGAACGGCGCCGGATCGATCACCGTGAGCCGGATCTTGCCCGACGAGCGGCGCTGCATTTCCTCCAGCAGCTCGCGCACGCGCTGCGCGTAGGCCCGCGTCTCCGGCGACTGGCTGCTCGCTTCCTGCGAGAAGAAGAAATACAGGTTGATGGGCTCCTTGAGCGAGCCGACGATGTTCTTGGTGCCGGGCGCGAGCGTGTACAGCCCGCTCTCGGTGAAGTCGAAGCGCGCACCACGCAGCACGAAGCTGATGATGATCGTCACTCCGATGAACAGCACGGCGAGCGCCAGCAGTGCGCCGGCGCCGTAGGTCTTGCGGACGACGGTTGTGTTACGGGAAGTCATGTCAGTCCGCCTTCTTCATGTCGAGCACGATCGCGTTCGCCGCGAGCCAGGCCGCCGCGACGCTGGCGAAGTACAGCAGGTCGCGCAGATCGATCACGCCCTTGCGGATTGAAACGAAATGCGTCCAGAACGACAGCGACGCGACCGCGTCGACGATCGGCTGCGGCACCCACGACGGGAAGAAGTCGAGCACGATCGAGAAGCCGGACAGCAGGAACAGGAAGCACGCGACCGCGCTCAGGATGAAAGCGATCACCTGGTTGCGCGTGATCGCCGAGATGCATGCGCCGATCGCCAGCATGCCGCCGGCGACGAACAGGCTGCCGAGATAGGCGGCGAAGATCACGCCGTTGTCCGGGTCGCCGAGATAGTTGACGGTGATCCAGATCGGAAAGGTCAGCGCGAGCGCGAGGCCCGCCACTGCCCACGCGGCGAGGTACTTGCCGACGACGGCCTGCCACGGCGCGATCGGCAGCGTCATCAGCAGCTCGATCGTGCCGGACTTGCGCTCCTCGGCCCACAGCCGCATCGACAGCGCCGGCATCAGGAACAGGTACAGCCAGGGATGGAAGTAGAAGAACGAGCTCAGGTCCGCCTGGTTGCTCTCGTAGAAGCGGCCGAAGAAGAACGTCAGCGCCAGCGCGAATACCAGGAAGATGACGATGAACACCAGCGCCAGCGGTGTCGCGAAGTAGCTGGCGAACTCGCGGCGGAAGATGACCAGGGTGTTACGCATTGACGGCCTCCCGCGTGGTGGGCCGCGTGCCGAGCGTGATCTGGCGGAATGCGTCTTCGAGCCGGCCGCTCGGGACGCGTCGCCCCAGCGACTTCGGCGTGTCGTCGGCGAGGATGCGGCCGGAGGCGATGATGATCGCGCGGCCGCAGACCGCCTCGACCTCTTCGAGGATGTGGGTCGAGATCACGATGATCTTGTCCTTGCTCATGGCGCTGATCAGCTCGCGCACCTCGTGCTTCTGGTTCGGATCGAGGCCGTCGGTCGGCTCGTCGAGGATCAGCACCTGCGGATCGTGGACCAGCGCCTGCGCCAGGCCGACGCGTCGCTTGTAGCCTTTCGACAGGGTTTCGATCACCTGCTCGAGCACGCTTTGCAGGCCGAGGCGCTCGATGACGTCGTCGAGCCGCGCGCGGCGGCGCTCGCCGACCAGGCCGCGGATGTCGGCAATGAAGCCGAGAAAGTTGCGCACCGACATTTCGCCGTAGCTCGGCGCGCCTTCGGGCAGGTAGCCCATGCAGGCTTTTGCGGCGAGCGGTGCGCGCTCCACGTCATGGCCGCAGACGCTCACGCTGCCGGAAGTGGGCGCGAGAAAGCCGGTGATCATTTTCATGGTGGTCGATTTCCCCGCGCCGTTCGGGCCGAGGAAGCCGAGCACTTCGCCGGCCGCGACGTTGAAGGAGATGTCGTCCACGGCGGTGAGCGGGCCGTAGCGCTTCGACAAATGGCTGATCTCGATCATGGTGTTCCCGGCATGTTGATCGCTTCTTGCAAAAACGGTCCTTGAGACTGCGCAGCAACGCTCCAGTTCCAGGTCGCAGCCCGTGCACGCGCGCGCAGACGACTCTCGCGGCCCATTCGCGGCTCGTTCATCTTGATCGCGGAGTTCCGCGGCGGGGCGTCGCCGGCCCGAGACCGGCGACGCACATCCGCAAGCTCACGTGGCCTTGCGTGCGAGAGGGCGGCGATTCTCGTTCAGCGAAGTTTTGCTTTTCAAGCCGACGCGCCTGCGGATGCATCCAGGTGAACAAGTCTTAATCGCCTGGCAGGTCGTGCGATTGCCCCGCAGAGCGCGGCAAACATCGCTCGTGACTAAGATCCGCCAGTGCTGGGCTCATGACAATTTCTTCGCAAAAATCCGCACTTTGCAACGTTTCTGTAATGGTGTTGCAGGGCAGCATCCGGTATATTTGGCGTCGCAAAACCGGACGTGCGCAGAGCGCGCCGGGATTTTTGAACCGAATGCGCTCCGCCACGCTCTTAGCGAGGCGAAACCTCGAATCCCCCTGACTGGCCGGGTGACCAAAAGTCCCCGGCCTTCTTTTTTGGCCCCCAGTCAGCCCCGGGCCGCCTTCGCTTCGATCTCGCTGCGGCTGGCGCGCAGCACTTTGCGGATCTCCGCGGCGGACGGCCGCTCGGCGATACGCTCGATGAGCTCCGCGAGCTCGTGCCATGACTTGCCCCATTTCAGCAGGCGGATCGCGTCAGCAATGATTTTGCCGCGCACGTCTGCAGAGGGCGCCGTGGCCTTCGCTGCAGCGGCGGGGCGAGCGGGCGGTGTTGCTACGGCTCGCACCGGTGCTTTCGCGCCGTCGGTACGTTTCGCTGGCGCTACCGTCGGGGCGGGCGCCGCACGGGCCGGGGCGGGAGCCGCTGCGCGAGGTGGAGCCGGCGCCGCGCGAGGCGGCGTGGGTGCGGTCGCCTTGATTCGCGGCATCTCGCGTGTCGTGTCGTCGCCCGACGGCCGCGGCTTTTGTGCCGGTACTGCACGAGGCGGCTGCACGACCTCGACTGTTGCAGTCGTCGAGGACACCGGCTCGGTGCGCGAAGGATCGGCGAGCGGCACGAAGCGTTGAATGTGCTGGATGCCGACCAGGTTCGCGAGGAACGCCATCAGCTCCAGCGCTTCTGAGAACTTGCCGTCGCCCATCGCCTGGCGCGTCTCGCACTGCGCCTTGAGCTCGAGGATCTTCTGACGCGCAACTTCCAGCACCCAGCGCGTCGGGCGGTCGTGCTTCGGCCACGCCTGCACTCGTGCATAGGCGGCGTCGCCGAGCTCGACGTACTTGAGGTGTAGGTCGATGCTCGCGAGCCATTTGTCGATGAGCTCGGAGATGCGTCGATCGGCCGGTGTCATGCCAGGCGGGCCCCCTTTGCGGTGCGCGCATTATGCAGCGGGCCTGCGGGCAGCGTTAAGAATCCGCAGGCCGGCTGAAGGGTCCGGTGGATCTGCTAGGCTCTGCTGCCGGACGGCGCCATCAGTGTGCCGGCAGCAGGGGGATCCATCATGAACACGATTGTGTCGAACGCCGTGCGGACGTGTTTGCTGGCGAGCGCGCTGGCGGTGTGTTCGAGCCTGCAGGCTGCGCCGGGAAATTGGTCGCCGCCGCGAACGGCCGATGGCAAGCCGGTGCTGGCCGGCGTCTGGACCAACGCGTCCGTGACGAACCTGCAGCGGCCGCCCGGTGTGACGAAGCTCGTCGTGACGCGTGCCGAGGCCGAGGCGCTCGTGAAGGCCAATCCGTTCCAGCGCCTGATCGAAGCCGACAGCGGTCCGTCGGATCTGAACGACAACCTGCTCGAGGACAAGAACGCCGACCGCGGTTACAACGCGTTCTGGGTCGATCCGGGCAACTTCCTGGCGAGCATCAACGGCGAATACCGCACGTCGTGGATCGTCGACCCCGCCACCGGGCAGATGCCGCTGTCCGATGCCGGCAAGCAGCTGCTGAAGGAGGCGCGCGCCGCGCGCGAGGCAACGCTGTACCAGGGTCCCGAGGCGCTGCCGCTCGCCGAGCGCTGCCTCATCGCATTCAGCGGCGCGAGCGGCCCCGGCATGCTCAACCCGATGTACAACAACAACTACCAACTGGTCCAGACGCCGACGTCGCTGCTGATCCTCGTCGAGATGGTGCACGACGCGCGCATCATCCCGATCGCGAAGGACAAGGCGACCGCGCAGGCGTCGCACCACTCGGCCGCGCTCAACCAGTGGTTCGGCGATCCGGTCGGCTGGTGGGAAGGCGACACGCTCGTGGTCGAGTCGACGCACGTGCGGCGTGAGCAGGCGAGCCAGGGTCCGATTTATCTCTCCGACCAGGGCAAGGTAACGGAGCGCTTCAGCCGCGCCTCGCCCGACCAGCTCAATTACGAATTCACCGTCGACGACCCGGCGTACTACACGCAGCCGTGGCGCGCGGAGATGAGCTTCAACGCGCGCAAGGAAAACATGTACGAGTACGCATGCCACGAAGGCAACTACGCGATGGAAGGCATCCTGCGCGGTGCTCGCAATCAGGAAGCGCAGGGCATCAAGCCGTCGCAGGGGCCCGGCATCTTCGGCACGCCGATCCCGGAGAAGAAGAACCCCGGCGGGCAGTAGCTGCTGGAAAGAGATGGCGCTCCCACGGGGATTCGAACCCCGGTTTAAGCCTTGAGAGGGCTCCGTCCTAGGCCTCTAGACGATGGGAGCGCACGGACCGGCCCGAAGTGATTGAAGTGGGCCGGTTTGAGGGACGCGGTATTATACGGAGCGCCCCTTCTGGCTCAAGCGGCACGCGCTATTGAACGATACCAATCAGGCTTCCACCCAGCCGACCGCAGGCAGTCCGCGGGTGGTCGCGCGCAACGACCACCCGATTTCGCGCGCGAACATCTCCTCGAACGCCCTGAAAGTGCTGTACCGGCTGCGGGACGCCGGCTTCCAGGCGTTTCTCGTCGGCGGCGCCGTGCGCGACCTGCTGCTCGACCTGCATCCGAAGGATTTCGACATCGCGACCAACGCGCATCCCGACCAGGTCAAGCAGCTGTTCCGCAACTGCCGGCTGATCGGCCGGCGCTTTCACCTGGCGCACGTGCGCTTCGGCTACGAGATCATCGAGGTCGCGACCTTTCGCGCCGCCCACACGCCCATCGACGAGGACAACAGCGTCGACGAAGGCGGGCACCGCGTGCTCGACGAGCGCGGCCGCATCCTGCGCGACAACCTGTACGGCACGATCGAGGAAGACGTCTGGCGCCGCGATTTCACCGCCAACGCGCTCTACTACAACATCGAGGACTTCTCGGTGTGGGACTACGTCGGCGGTGTCGAGGACGCGCGCAACCGCGTCCTGCGGATGATCGGCGATCCCGAGACCCGCTATCGCGAGGATCCGGTACGCATGCTGCGAGCGGTGCGCTTCGCGGCGAAGCTCGGCTTCTCAATTCACAGCGACACTGCTGCGCCGATTCCGAAGCTCGCATGGATGCTCGACGGCGTGCCGCCGGCGCGACTGTTCGACGAAGTGAACAAAGTCTTTCTGGCGGGCAGTGCGCAGCCTGCATTCGAGCTGCTCGAGCGGTTGCAGTTGCTGGAGCATCTGTTTCCGGATCTGGCGAGCGCCTTGCAGGATGCACCTGCGGGCAGCGCGGCGCACGAGCTGATTCGTCTCGGTCTGCGGGGCACCGACGAGCGGGTGCGTGCGGACAAATCCGTCACGCCGACTTTCCTGTTCGCGATCCTGATGTGGCCGGCCGTGCAGCGCGCCTTCGCCAAGCTGGGGCACGCGGACGACGGCGATCCGCAACAGCTGCTCGCGGCGTGTGACCAGGTGACTGCGCGCCAGCAGGCGCGCGTCGCAATTCCGAAGCGCTTCACGCTGCCGCTGCGTGAGCTGGTCGGCTTGCAGCCGCGCTTCGAACGGCGCGAGGGGCGACGCGCGTTGCGTCTGCTGAACCATCCGCGGTTCCGCGCGGCCTACGATTTCCTGCTGCTGCGCGCGGCTGCCGGCGAAGTCGATGCAGAGCTGGCGAAGTGGTGGACCGAGATTCAGTCGGCCTCCGCTGACGAGCGCATCGCTCGCGTCGAAAGCGCGGCACCGGGCCAGCGCGCCGCACCCGATGGCCCGCGTCGCCGCCGCCGTCGCCGCCGTCGCAGACCGCCCGCGGCCTCGTGAGCGCGCCGACTTGGATGCCGGCGTACGTCGCGCTCGGCAGCAATCTCGACGATCCACCGCGCCAGATCGCAGCCGCGTTCGATCGACTCGCGGCGCTCGAGGACTGCCGGCTGGTCGCGCGCTCGCGGTTGTATCGCTCCGCGCCGCTCGGTCCGCAGGAGCAGCCAGAGTTCGTCAACGCCGTGGCGGGATTGCTCACTACGCTCGGTCCGCGCGAGCTGCTGCGAGCTCTGAAGCGCATCGAGGCGGAACTCGGGCGCGCGCAACCGGTGATGCGCTGGGGGCCGCGGCGGATCGACCTCGACCTGCTGCTGCTCGATGACGTGCGCATGACCGAGCCGGATCTCGCGATTCCGCATCCCGGCCTGACTCGACGCAATTTCGTCCTGTATCCTTTGCAGGACATCGCGCCCGAGCTGCTCGTCCCCGGAGAGGGGCGGGTCAGCGTGCTCGCGGCGCGCGCGGGGTCGGCAGGTCTCGCACCCCTTGATTGATACAACACCAACACGTCGATCAGAAAGTGACAGACAAAGTCGCCACAGCGCCGCATCGTTTCATCGTCGTCGAAGGGCCGATCGGCGTCGGCAAGACCAGCCTCGCCCGCAAGCTCGCGCGCAGCTTCGGCAGCGAGCTGATCCTGGAGCAGGCCGACGAGAATCCGTTCCTGGAGCGCTTCTACCGCAATCCGCGCGCCGCCGCGTTGCAGACGCAGCTGTTCTTCCTGTTCCAGCGCACGCGCCAGCTCGAAGACATCCGTCAGCACGATCTGTTCGAGACCGTGCGCGTCGCCGACTACCTGCTCGACAAGGACCGGCTGTTCGCGCAGCTCACGCTCGATGAAGAAGAGCTCGGGTTGTACGAGCAAGTGTATTCGCGGCTCGCAGTCGATGCGCCGGCGCCGGACCTGGTGATCTATCTGCAGGCGCCGGTCGAGGTGCTGCTCGATCGCATCGAACGGCGCGGCATCCGCTACGAGCAGCAGATCGAGAAGCAATACCTGGAGAGGCTGCAGGAAGCGTACGCCCGCTTCTTCCACGACTATCACGCGGCGCCGCTGCTCATCGTCAACGCCGCGCAGGCGGATTTCGTCAGCAACGAGGGCGACTACAACCAGCTGCTGGAGCAGGTGCGGCGCATCCGCCGCGGCCGCCAGTACTACAACCCGCTGAAGAGCGCAGTCTGATATTCTCAGCGCCCCGCAGCTGACTTGCCAAGTCAATGTACAAGCACCTGCAAGAGCGTTACGCGCCGCGCCCGCCGGTCAACGTCTCCAGCCTGATGAAGATGAAGGCGGACGGCGAGAAGATTGCCGCGATCACTGCCTACGACTCGAGCTTCGCGACGCTGGTCGACGATGCCGGCATCGACCTGGTGCTGGTCGGCGATTCGCTCGGCATGGTGATCCAGGGTCACGACACGACGGTGCCGGTCACGCTCCAGGACATCATCTATCACTGCCGCGCGGTCGCGAAGGGCCTGTATCGCCCGTTCCTGATGGCCGACATGCCGTTCATGACGTACGCCTCGCGCGAGCAGGCGCTGGAAAATGCCGTGCGGCTGATGCAGGAAGGCGGCGCCAAGATGGTCAAGCTCGAAGGCGGCGGCAGTCAGGTCGAGATCGTCGAATTCCTCGCGGGGCATGACATCGCGGTGTGTGCGCACCTCGGGTTGAAGCCGCAGTCGGTGCACAAGGTCGGCGGCTTTCGCGTGCAAGGACGCGAGGAAGCCGCGGCCGAGCAGATGACGCGCGATGCAGTGGCGCTGCAGGATGCGGGTGCCGACATCGTGCTGCTCGAATGCATTCCCGCCCCGCTCGGCGCTGCGATCACGCGTGAGTTGCGCGTCCCGGTCATCGGCATCGGCGCGGGACCGGACACTGATGGCCAGATTCTCGTGCTGTACGACGTGCTCGACATCACAGCCGGCCGCAAGCCGAAGTTCTCGAAAAATTTCCTGGCAGGGCACGACAGCGCGCTCGAAGCCGTCAAGGCCTACACACAGGCCGTGAAGTCACGGGAGTACCCGGCTCCCGAGCATTGTTTCTGAGCATGAAGTCCGTCGTTCGACCCAGTGAGCTGCGCGAAGTCGTGTCGGCCTGGCGACGCGGCGGTGAGCGCATCGCGTTCGTGCCGACCATGGGCAACCTGCACGCCGGCCACAGCAGCCTGGTCGGCCGTGCTGCAGAGCTCGCGGATCGCGTGATCGTCAGCATCTTCGTCAATCCGCTGCAGTTCGGTCCGAATGAGGACTTCGCCGCGTATCCGCGCACGCCCGGCGAAGACCGGCGCGTGCTCGAATCGCTGCAGGTCGATCTGCTGTTCGCGCCGGAAGTTGCCGACATCTATCCGCGCGGGCAGGAATCCACCGCGCGCGTGCACGTGCCGGTGATCGAGGACATCCTGTGCGGCGCGTTCCGACCCGGTCACTTCATGGGCGTCGCCACTGTCGTCACCAAGCTGCTGAACATCGTGCAGCCGGACGTCGCGGTCTTCGGCGAGAAGGACTACCAGCAGCTGCTGATCATCCGCCGCGCGACGCTGGACCTGTGCATGCCGGTCGAAATTGTTGGAGTGCCGACGATGCGCGAGGCCGACGGCCTGGCTATGAGCTCGCGAAATCGCTATCTCTCGACTGCGGAACGCGCGGTCGCGCCGGCGATCCACGCCGAGCTCGAGCGGGCGGGGAAGGCGATCGAGGCCGGCGACGCGGATTTCGCGGCAATAGCACGCCGCGGCAGCGATGCGCTCAGGCAAGCGGGATTTCGTCCGGACTACTTCGAGATTCGCGACGCGGCGACGCTGGACGAGGCGAGTGCGCAGTCGGGCGAGCTCGTCGTGCTGACCGCGGCGCGAATCGGCCGCGCGCGCCTCATCGACAATGTGAGAGCGCAGCGGAAGCCGGGCTGAAGCCCGACCTACAACGAGACTGCAGGTCGGGCTTTAGCCCGACACCTTCTCATGCTGCTCCAATGCCCACTCCACATGCTCGCGCACCAGCGCCGACGGATGCTCGCGTCGCGCCGCCAGCGCCTGCACCACCTCATCGCTCGTCGGCGCGTTCCCCAGACCCACGGCGATGTTCCGCAACCAGCACTCGTAGCCGATCCGGCGGATCGCGCTGCCTTCGGTGCGCGTCAGAAACTCTGCTTCGCTCCACGCGAACAGCTCGACCAGACGCGCCTCGTCGAGCGCGTGGCGCGGCGTGAAATCGCGCTCGTCGGAGCAGCGCGCGAACTTGTTCCATGGGCAGACCAGCTGACAATCGTCGCAACCGTAAATGCGGTTGCCGATGGCCTTGCGGAACACTTCGGGAATCGCCGTGCGCAGCTCGATCGTCAGGTACGAGATGCAGCGCGTCGCATCCAGCTCGTAAGGCGCGACGATCGCACCAGTCGGACAGACGTCGATGCACGCGCGGCACGTGCCGCAGTGGTTGGTCGCCGGCGCATCCACCGGCAGCGGCAGGTCGGTGAGGATCTCGCCGAGGAAGAACCACGAGCCGGCGCGTTGGTGCAACAGGTTCGTGTGCTTGCCCATCCAGCCGAGCCCGGCATCGCGCGCGAAAGCTTTCTCCAGGATCGGACCGCTGTCGACGAAGACGCGATGCGAGCGCGAGGCACTGTGTGCGCGGATCTTCTCGGCGAGTTGCGCGAGCCGCGCGCGCAGCACCTTGTGGTAGTCGCGGCCGAGTGCATAGCGCGACACGTAGCCGCGGTCGGGATCGGCGAGGACTTCGTCAGCGTCGCGTGCCTGCGGCGGCAGGTAGTCCATGCGCGCCGCGATGACGCGCAGCGTGCCGGGAATTACCTCCTGCGGGCGGGCGCGCCGGCGTCCATGCCGCTGCATGTAGTCCATCGCGCCGTGCCGGCCTTGCTCCAGCCAGCGCATCAGGCGTTCTTCGTCCGCGGCGATCTCGACGCCCGCGATGCCGACTTGCTGGAAGCCGAGCTCGCGACCCCATTCGCGGATCGAGCTCGCCAGCTCCGCGAGCGCAGCAGTCGATGCGGTCGGCAGTTCGTCGCTCATGCGCGCCGCAGTATACGTTTTGGTAGGCTTCGGACATGAGCAGTCTGCCCGTCGCCGTTCACACCGCTGACCAGGTGCGCGCGCTGGACCGGCACGCAATCGACGATCTGCAGATCCCGTCCTACACGCTGATGACTCGCGCTGGAGAGGCCGCGCTGGGCGCGCTGCGCAGCTGCTGGCCTTCCGCGCACCGCATTGCGGTCGTCTGCGGCCCCGGCAACAACGGCGGCGATGGTTACGTGCTCGCGCGGCTTGCCCGGGCACAGCGGCTGGAGGTCGTCGCGATCGGCTTGCACGAGCCGGGGCGATTGCAAGGCGACGCGCGCCGCGCCCACGATGATTTCGTCGCAGCCGGCGGGATGGTTGGCGGCTGGCACGCGGACTGCCTGCGCGAAGCCGACATCATCGTCGATGCGATCTTCGGCGTCGGCCTGTCGCGGCCGGTCGACGGAGTCGCGGCGCAAGCCATCGCAGCCATCAACGCGAGCGAGGGGCGCGTGCTCGCTCTCGATGTCCCGAGCGGCTTGCACGCCGACACCGGCGAGATCCTCGGCTGCGCTGTACAGGCCGCGCGCACGCTCGCATTCCTCGGGCTCAAGCTCGGCTTCTATCTCGGCGAAGGTCCGAACTGCACCGGGGTCGTCATGTTCGACGCGCTCGAGTTGCCGCCGCAGGCGCTTGCGCACGTCGATGCTGCAGCAACACTCATCGACGAACCTGCGGTCGCGGAGCTGTTGCCGCGACGTCGCCGCACGGCGCACAAGGGTCAGCAGGGCAGTGTGCTCGTCATTGGCGGGAACATTGGCATGGCGGGCGCGGCGCGCATGGCCGGTGAGGCGGCGTTGCGCGCCGGCTCCGGGCTCGTGACTGTCGCGACGCGTACCGAGAACGTCGCCGCGATCGTCGGCGCGCGACCGGAGCTGATGTGTCTGGGAGTTACCACCGCGGCCGACCTGACAGCATTGATCGAGCGAGCAGATGTCATCGCGCTCGGTCCCGGTCTGGGGCGGGATGAATGGGCGAAGACGATGTTCGACACCGTGCTCGGCCACGACCGGCGCACGGTGCTGGACGCTGATGCCTTGAATCTGCTCGCGCACTCGCCACGAGCGAATGCGCAGTGGATTCTGACGCCGCATCCGGGCGAAGCGGCCCGCTTGCTCGGGAAAACCGCAGGCGAAGTGCAACACGATCGTCTCGGTGCGGCGCGCGCCATCGCTGCGCGCTACGGCGGCACCGTGGTGCTCAAGGGCGCGGGCACCCTGGTCGTGACGGACGCAGCGCGCCCTGCGATTTGCGATCGCGGCAACCCCGGCATGGCTTCGGCGGGCATGGGCGACGTCCTGACCGGCGTCATCGCGGGAATCGTCGCGCAGAGCGGGGATCTCGCCGCTGCCGCGCGCGTCGGCGTCCTCGTTCATGCACTCGCGGGCGACATGGCTGCGCGCCGCGGCGAGCGCGGACTGCTCGCGACCGACCTGCTCGCCTATCTGCCGACATGCGTCAATCCATCTCAGCGCTCGTGAACGTCGCGACGGCGGACGATATGCGCGCGCTCGGGCGAGCACTTGGCGGCGCGCTGCGCTCGATACGAGGCGGCGCGCTCGTGATCGGCATCGAGGGCGAGCTTGGCGCCGGCAAGACGACGCTCGTTGGTGGCGTGCTGGCAGGCGTCGGCATCGATGGCGCCATTCGCAGCCCGACCTACACGTTGATCGAGCCGTACGAAGCGGCTGGCCTGCAGCTGTACCACATCGATCTGTACCGGCTGAGCGGCGCGCGCGAAGTCGAGGCTCTTGGGATCCGCGACTTGCTCGAAGCGCGCGCGGTGCTGCTCATCGAATGGCCGTCGCGCGGCGGCGATGCACTGCCGAGCGAGGATCTGAGCGTGTCGATCGAATATCAGGGCCCGGGCGAGCAGCGCAGATTGCTGCGGGCCCAGGCTCATTCGTCGGCCGGGGACAAACTGCTGGAGCAAATCCTTGCAGCGACCTCCGAATAAAGATCGCTATCTCTATAATTTTAATTGAAATCTTCCGGGTGGCCGCGGTAGATTACCGGCCATCATGCCGCGGCTGCGTTCACGAGCTCTCATCCTGGCCCTCACCTGGGTCTCGTTGCTCGTCACGTCGCTGACGGCTGCAGCGCCTGCAGTCACCGTGAAGGAGATCCGCTTGTGGGCCGGTCCGGATGCGACGCGGCTCGTCTTCGATCTCTCTGCGCCCGTCGAACACACGGTCATGACGCTGCAGAATCCGGATCGCGTCGTCATCGATCTTGCCGGCGCGCGTGTCAACGAGTCGCGGTCGCTGCCGGAAGGGCAAGGTTTCGTGAAGCAGTTGCGCGTCGGTGCGCAGGGCGACGGCGACCTGCGCTTCGTCATCGATCTGTCTTCGCCCGCTTCCCCGCACAGCTTCACAGTCGCTCCCGCTGCGAGCTACGGGCATCGGCTCGTCGTCGACCTCAGTCCAGTCGCATCCAGCACACCGCCGGCGGTGGTGAAGTCCACCGACGACGCGCACGGCCGCGACGTGATCGTTGCGATCGACGCCGGTCATGGCGGCGTCGATCCGGGCTCGATCGGCAAGTCCGGGACGCGCGAGAAGCAGGTGACGCTGGCGATCGCACGCCGGCTGAAGGAGCGCATCGACCGCGAGCCCGGCATGCGCGCCGTGCTCACGCGCGACAGCGATTACTTCGTCGAGCTCCGCGACCGCATCGTGCGCGCCCGTCGGCAGCAGGCCGACATGTTCGTTTCGGTGCACGCTGACTCCTATCGCGACCGCTCGGTCGTCGGCTCGTCGGTCTACGTGCTCTCGGCTCGCGGAGCCAGCGACGAATCCGCGCGGTGGCTGGCGGATCGCGAGAACGCGGCCGACCTGGTCGGCGGCGTGTCGCTCGACGACAAGGACAGCGTGCTCGCTTCGGTGCTGCTCGATCTGTCGCAAGGTGCAAGCATGAGCGCGAGCGTCGCCGCCGCCGAGAAGGTGATGGACGAGCTCGACCGCATCGGCAACGTCACGCGCCGCGGCGTCAAGCACGCCGGCTTCCTGGTGTTGAAATCGCCGGATATCCCGTCGATCCTGGTCGAGACCGCTTTCATCTCGAATCCGACCGAAGAAGCGCGGCTCGGCAGTCCGCGCCATCAGCAGCGTCTGGCCGAAGCGATCTACCAGGGCGTGCGCGGCTACTTCTACCAGAACGCGCCGCCCGGCACGTTGATTGCGCAGTTGCGCTCGCAGTCGGGCGATTCCACGGTCGTCGCCAGCGCCAAGGCCGACGCGCCCCGCACCTCCGGAACGGATCAGTAGTCGCAGCAGCGCTCTGATATTCTTCGCGCGGCCTTGCTCCCGCCGCCGCGCTTATGCCCATCCGTGTCTTGCCAGAACAGCTCATTCACCAGATCGCCGCGGGCGAGGTGATCGAGCGCCCGGCGTCCGTGCTGAAGGAGCTGATCGAGAACAGCATCGATGCCGGCGCACGCCGCGTCGAGGTGGAGATCGAAGACGGCGGCGTGCGCCTGTGCCGCGTGCGCGACGACGGCACCGGCATCGACCGCGACGAGCTCGTGCTGGCGCTCGCCCGGCATGCCACCAGCAAGATCACGACCATCGACGACCTGGAGCGGGTCGGCACGCTCGGCTTTCGCGGCGAGGCGCTGCCGAGCATCGCTTCCGTGTCCCGCATGCGGCTGGTCTCGCGCAAGGCGGGCACGGGGCTCGCTTACGCGATTGGCGCGGACAACGGTCAGGTGACCGCGCCGGAGCCGGCGGCGCATCCTGTGGGCACGACCGTCGAAGTGCGCGACCTGTTCTTCAACGTCCCGGCACGCCGCAAATTCCTGCGCGCCGAGCGCACGGAGACGCAACACATCGCGCGCATGGTCGAGCGACTGGCGTTATCGCGCTTCGAGACTGCCTTCTCGCTTACCGCGGGGCGGCGCGCGCTCGCGGAGTATCCGCCTGCAGTGTCGCGCGTCGAGCGCGAGCGGCGCGTCGCGCAGGTCGTCGGCGACGAGTTCATCGCCAACGCGCTGTACGTCGAGCACGAGTCTGCGGGTTGCCGGCTGACGGGTTGGCTCTGCCAGCCAACGTACGCTCGTGCGCAGCCCGATCTGCAGCATTTCTATCTGAACGGCCGCATGCTGCGCGACCGCCTCGTTGCCAGCGCGATTCGCCTCGGCTATCGCGACGTGATGTTCCACGGTCGCCATCCCGCGTTCGTGCTGTTCATGGAGATCGATCCGACGCAGGTCGACGTCAACGCGCACCCGGCGAAGCTCGAAGTCCGATTCCGCGACGGCCGGCACGTGCACGATTTTCTGTTCCGCTCGGTCGAGCGGGCACTGCGCGACACGTATGCAGGCGCGGCGGGCGTTGCGCCACCGCCGACCGATGCGAACTCGCTGTTGCCGCCTCAAGTGCCTGTGCAGATGTGGCCGGCGAAGGGCCAGACGTCTTTCGGCCTGCGCGTATCCGAGCCTCCGCCTCCGGCTTACATGGCGGTCGCGCGCGAGGCAGCGGCTTCGGTGTCGGCGCAGGTCGATACCCAGGCGCCGCCGCTCGGCTTTGCGCTCGCGCAGCTGCACGGCATTTACATCCTGTCGCAGGCGCCGGATGGATTGATCCTGGTCGACATGCATGCAGCACACGAACGTACGACGTATGAGCGCATGAAGGCGGCACTCGATGCCGGGCCGATCGCGAGCCAGCCGCTGCTGGTACCGCTGTCGATCGCGGTCGCGCCAGCCGAAGCGGATCTCTTCGAAGAGCACGCGTCCACGCTCGCGCGCACCGGACTCGAGATCGTGCGCTCCGGGCCGGCGAGCGTGCAGGTGCGTGCGGTGCCTGCGTTCCTCGCGCCTATGGATCTCGATGAACTGGTCCGCCGGATCGGCGCCGACCTGTCGGTCGACGGTGCGAGCCGCGGCGTCGAAGAAGCGCTCAACGAAATGCTCGGCACGATGGCATGTCACGGCGCCGTGCGCGCGCATCGCAATCTCACCGTGCCGGAAATGAATGCATTGCTGCGCGAGATGGAGCGCACCGTACGCAGCGACCAGTGCAATCACGGGCGCCCGACCTGGACGTACGTGAGTCTCGGCGATCTCGATCGCATGTTCCTGCGCGGACGATGAGCGCCGCGAACGCGCGCCGCACTCCGGCGGTCCCGCTGATCCTCGGTCCGACCGGCGCCGGCAAGACGGATCTGGCGCTGCGCCTGGCCGAGCGCCACGACCTGGAGATCGTCAGCGTCGATTCCGCGATGGTCTATCGCGGCATGGATATCGGCACCGGCAAGCCGTCACCAGACGTGCTGCGGCGACATCCGCATCATCTGGTCGACATCCTCGATCCGCTGCAGGCGTACTCGGCCGGACAATTCGTGCGCGATGCGCGGCGCGCGATCGACGACATCCGCGCCCGCGGCAAGATGCCGCTGCTGGTCGGCGGCACGATGCTCTACTTCCGTGCATTGCGGCGTGGACTCGCGGATATGCCGGCAGCGGATCCGGCCGTGAGGGCGGTGATCGACGCGGAGGCGGCGCAGCGCGGCTGGCCGGCACTGCATGCCGACCTCGCGGCGCTCGATCCGGCCGCGGCGCGCCGCATCCAACCCAACGATGCGCAGCGCATTCAACGCGCGCTGGAAGTCCATCGACTGACGGGAAAAACGCTGAGCGAACTGCACGCTGCGCAGCCGGCGAACTCCGATCTCACGTTCGCGGCCTACGCGTGGGTGCCAGGTGATCGCGAGCACCTGTACGCGGCGATCGAAAATCGCTTTCACGCGATGATGCGCAGCGGGCTGCTCGACGAGGTTCGCAAGCTGCACGCTCGCGGCGACCTGCACGCAGATTTACCCGCAATACGCTCCGTGGGCTATCGCCAGCTGTGGGAACATTTGAGCGGTCGCGACACTTTGGATTCTGCAACACAGCGCGCAATTTTCGCGACGCGACATCTGGCGCGGCGGCAACTGATCTGGTTGCGCGCGGAGCCCGACATCGAATGGCTCGACGCACTTGATTCCGGCGCAGGCGCCCAAATGGAGCACGCGATTACGCACCTGCAGTAGAGCGATTTAACAGCTCCGTATTAGACGAAAGGCGGCTTCGACCGGATCATCGCTGTGATAGACTGCGGCACTGCAACGAGGCGCCGGAGCGGGTGCCGCCCGCTGGCCGGTCCGCAGGGAAGCAGCGACCCGGCAGCGCTCATACAGCGCTCAACCAAGAATTCAAAGTGATAACAAGGAGATAAATGATGGCCAGAGGGCAATCATTACAGGATCCGTTCCTGAACACCCTGCGCAAGGAGCGAGTACCTGTCTCCATTTACCTGGTGAACGGCATCAAGCTGCAGGGCCAGATCGACTCGTTCGACCAGTTCGTGGTGCTGCTGAAGAACAGCGTCAGCCAGATGGTCTACAAGCACGCGATTTCCACTGTCGTTCCGGCGCGGGCGATCCGCTTGCCGGCGGGTGAGGAAGAAGGTGCGGAGTCGGCCGTCACCACAGAATGAACGACGGCCACGTCATCAACGGGGCTCGCGTTGTTTGAACGTCCCCGCAGCGGCGAACGTGCGCTCCTCGTACGCATCGGTCTCGGAGGTCCTCCGGGACAGGACGACCTGAGCGAGTTCGAGGCGCTGGCGCGTTCCGCCGGCGCCGACGTTCTGCGAGTGGTCACCGGCACGCGGCGCGCGCCGGATCCGCGTCTCTTCATCGGCAGCGGCAAGGCGGAGGAGATCCGCGGGCTGGTCGCCGCGACGGGCGCCGACCTGGTGCTGTTCGATCACGCGTTGTCGCCGAGCCAGGAGCGCAATCTCGAGGCACTGCTCAAGTGTCGCGTGCTCGATCGCACAGGCCTGATCCTCGACATCTTCGCGCAACGCGCGCGCAGCTTCGAAGGCCAGCTGCAGGTCGAGCTCGCGCAGTTGAAGCATCTGGCCACGCGGTTGGTGCGCGGCTGGACTCACCTCGAACGTCAGAAGGGCGGTATCGGTCTGCGCGGTCCCGGCGAAACCCAGCTGGAAACCGATCGACGCCTGCTCGCCACTCGCATCAAGACGCTCAATGCGCGCCTCGACAAGGTCGTCACCCAGCGCGAGACGACGCGTCGCGAGCGCAAGCGCGCGGAGATTCCGACAGTCGCGCTGGTCGGCTATACCAACGCCGGCAAGTCGACGCTGTTCAATCGGCTCACGGGCGCCGGCGCATACGCCGCCGATCAGTTGTTCGCGACGCTGGATCCCACGGTGCGCCGGCTGGCATTGCCGGATGCCCGGTTCGCGCTGCTCGCAGACACTGTCGGCTTCGTGCGCGAGCTGCCGCACGAACTGGTAGCTGCGTTCCGTTCGACGCTGCAGGAAGCCCGCGAGTCGAGTCTGCTGCTGCACGTCATCGACGCGGCCGATCCGAATCGCGGCGAGCGCATTGCGCAAGTCAACAGCGTGCTCAGTGAAGTCGGCGCGGGCTCGCTGCCGCAGATCGAAGTGTTCAACAAGACCGACCTGGTCGGCGAGGCGCCGCGGGTCGAAACCGGCGAGCTCGGCAACGTGCGCCGCGTATGGTTGTCAGCGCAAACGGGGCAGGGTACGCAGCTGCTGATCGATGCGATCGGCGAGTTCCTCGGCCCGGAAATCGTGCACCGGCACATCGTGCTGAAGCCCGAGGAAGGGCGGGCGCGTGCGCGGTTCTTCGCCGCAGGCGCTGTGCTCGCAGAGCAGGTGCTGCCCGGGGGCAGCGTCGACCTGGAGGTCTCGATGCCGCGGCAGGCGTTCGAGGATCTGTGCCGCACGGAGGGTCTGGCCCCTGCTGCGGAGGGAACCGCGAATGCCGCGGGCGCAGGATGCGCTGGAGCGGCCGATCTGGTGCCGCCCGCCGCGAAAGCTTGTGCCCATCAAGAGCCATTCCTAAAATCGCGCGGCCCCGCGTCGCTGGCGTCCTGAGCCCCGCGTGCAGCTCGGTCCGCCCCGTGAGCCGAGCGTTTTGAGTCTTTCGCCCTACCACTCGTCAGAGCAACCGATCGAACATGGCGTGGAACGAACCCGGCGGTAATCCCGGCAAGCGCAATCCCTGGGGCAGCAACAAGCCGGAGCAGGGTCCGCCTGACCTCGACGAGGTGATCCGCAACCTGCAGCGCCGGCTGAGCGCGCTGTTCGGCGGCGGCACCGGCGGCCGCGCCACTGGCGGCGGCGCGTCCGGCCGCGGCTTCGGCCTCGGCACGATCCTGCTCGCGCTCGCGACCATCTGGGCGTTCACCGGCCTGTATCGGGTCGACGCGGCGGAGCGCGGCATCATCCTGCGCTTCGGCCGGCACGTGGATACGACGCTGCCGGGCCTGCACTGGCACATGCCGTGGCCGATCGAAACCAAGCAGATCGTCAACACGGCGGCGATCCAGAGCTTCACCGAGCAGACCCGCATGCTGACCTCCGACGAGAACCTCGTCGACATCAACCTGGAAGTGCAATACCGCGCTGCCAACGCGCTCGACTACGCCTTCAACGTCTACAAGCCGGAAGAGACGCTGCACGAAGTGAGCGAGAGCGCGATCCGCGAGGTGATCGGCCGCAGCAGACTCGACAGCGTGCTCGAGTCGGGCCGCGCGGATATCGTGGTGCGTACCCAGGAGCTGATCCAGCGTACGCTCGACGCCTACAAGATCGGCCTCGAGGTCACGGCGGTCAACCTGCAGGACGTGCGCGTGCCGAACGAGGTCGCGCCCGCGCAGGCAGATGCCATCAAGGCGCGCGAAGATCGCGAGGGTAAGTCGCTCGCGGCGCAGGGCTATGCCAACGATCTCATCCCGCGCGCCCGCGGCAACGCCGTGCGCCAGGTGCAGGACGCGCAGGCCTACAAGGCACAGGTCGTCGCCAATGCCGAGGGCGAAGCCGAGCGCTTTCTCAAGCTGCTCAGCGAGTACGAGCGCGCGCCCGGCGTCACGCGCGAGCGTCTGTATCTCGAAACGGTCGAGCGTGTCATGAAGTCCAGTCGCAAGGTGCTCCTCGACACCAACGGCCAGGGCAACCTCGTGTATCTGCCGATCGACAAGCTGCTGGAGCAGGGCCGGCGCGCACCGCGTGCGGAGCCCGAGGCGAGCGTGACGATCGAAGGTACGACAACGACGCCGAACTCGGACGTCAACAGCGAGCGCCGCTCGCGGGGGACGCGCTGATGGCCAACCGTGGATTCCTGTCGCTGGTCGGGCTGATCGTGGTCCTGCTGCTGCTCGCGATGTCGACTTTCACCGTGCGCGAGACCGAGCTGGCGATGAAATTTCGCTTCGGCGAGATCGTGCGCGCCGACTACAAGCCGGGGCTGCACTACAAAGTGCCGTTCTACAACGAGGTGCGCAAGTTCGAGCGGCGCATCACCACGCGCAACTACCCGTCGGAGCAGTTCCTGACGAGCGAAGGCAAGATCCTGCGCATCGATTTCTACATCAAGTGGCGCATCGCGGACGTCGCGCGGTACTACCCCGCGACCGGCGGCAGCGAGGACACCGCAGCGGTGCGCCTCGGCTCCATCGTCAAGGACGGCATCAAGGGCGTGATCGCGCGCCGCACCATTCAGCAGGTAGTGGCCGCGGAGCGCACCGAGTTCACCGGCGAGATCCTCAAGGCCGCGGAGTCGAAGACCGCCGAGCTCGGCGTGCAGCTGGTCGACGTGCGGGTCAAGAAGATCGACCTGCCGGAGGAGGTCAGCGACTCGGTGTTCCTGCGCATGCGCCAGGACTTCGACCGGCAGGCGAAGCAGCTGCGCGCCGAGGGCGACGAGAACGCCGAGAAGCTGAAGGCCGAAGCGGATCGTCAGCGCACCGAGATCTACGCGCAGGCGTACCGCGAGTCGCAGATCATCCGCGGCGAAGGCGATGCCAGGTCGACCGAGATCTATGCGCGCGCGTACTCGCGCAATGCCGAGTTCTATTCCTTCTACCGGAGCCTGCAGGCGTACCGCGAATCGATCGGCACCGACAACGACGTGCTGGTGATCGCGCCCGACAGCGAGTTCTTCAAGTACCTGAAGCGTCCCGAGCAGCGCCGCTGAGCCGCGAGTGAGCGCCGGGCGATGAGCTGGGCGGACCTGTTCGCGGCGTTGGCGCTCTATCTGGTGCTGGAAGGCGTTCTGCCGTTTCTCAATCCCCAGGCGATGAAGCGTGTGTTGACGATGATGGCGACTCTTTCCGATCGGCAGCTGCGGCTGTGGGGGCTGGCGAGCATGGCCGCCGGAATGCTGCTGCTCTACCTGGTTCGCATGTGACATTTATGAGTATGGGCCCATGAGTGCAAAGGTCGCGGGCAATGTGGTCGTGATCGGTGCCCAGTGGGGCGACGAAGGCAAAGGCAAGATCGTCGACCTGCTGACCGATCGCGTCGCCGGCGTGGTGCGTTTCCAGGGCGGCCACAACGCCGGCCACACGCTGGTGATCAACGGCAAGAAGACGGTGCTGCGCCTGATCCCGTCGGGCATCCTGCACGAGGGTGTGACCTGCTTCATCGGCAACGGTGTGGTGTTGTCGCCGAAGGCGCTGTTCGAGGAGATGGCGGAGCTCGAGCGCGCCGGCGTCGACGTGCCGAGTCGCTTGCGCATCTCGGAAGCGTGCCCGCTGATCCTGCCGCATCACATAGCGCTCGATCGCGCGCGCGAAGCCGCGATGGGCGAGGCCAAGATCGGCACCACCGGTCGCGGCATCGGCCCGGCATACGAGGACAAGGTCGCGCGCCGCGCGATCCGCGTGCAGGACCTGTTCGCGCGCGAGCGCTTCGCGGCCAAGCTCGGCGAAGTGCTCGACTACCACAACTTCGTCCTGCGTCACTATTTCAAGGCGCCGACGATCGATTTCCAGGAGACGCTCGACGAAGCGCTGGCGCTCGGCGAGCGCCTGCAGCCGATGACCGCGGACGTCTCTGCCGAGCTGAACGCGCTGATCCGCTCCGGCAAGCGTCTGCTGTTCGAAGGCGCGCAGGCCGCGTTGCTCGACATCGATCACGGCACGTATCCGTTCGTCACCTCGAGCAACTGTGTGGCGGGGCAGGCGTCGGCGGGCGCCGGTGTCGGTCCGCAGCAGCTGCATTACGTACTTGGCGTCGCGAAGGCCTATGCGACGCGCGTCGGCAGCGGCCCGTTTCCGACGGAGCTGGAGGACGAAGTCGGCGAGCGGCTGCGCGTGCGCGGCAACGAGTACGGCTCAGTAACCGGCCGGCCGCGTCGCTGCGGCTGGTTCGATGCGGCAGGCCTGCGACGCGTGGTCGACATCAACGGCATCACCGGGCTGTGCATCACCAAGCTCGACGTGCTCGACGGCCTCGACACCGTGCGCGTGGCGGTCGGCTACAAGGTGCGCGGCGAGCGGCGCGATATCCTGCCGGTCGGCGCTGATGCGCTGTCGATCTGCGCGCCGATCTACGAGGAGCTGCCGGGCTGGCAGGAGAGCACGGAGGGCGTTCAGAGCTTCGAAGATCTGCCGAAGAACGCGCAAGCCTACCTGCGGCGGCTCGAGGTGCTGGTCGGTGCGCCGATCGCGATCATCTCGACCGGCCCGGACAGACTCGAGACGATCGTCTTGCGCCACCCGTTCGACTAGGCGGTTCCGGTCAACGCTTCCTGGCCAGCGTCAGCCCGTCGCCGACGGGCAGCAGACTCACATCGATGCGCTCGTCGCGATGCAGCTTGTCGTTGAGCGCGCGCAACGCGACGGTATTCGGATCGCGGTTGCCAGGATCGGCAACATGGCCGGACCACAGTGTGTTGTCGAGAGCGATCAGTCCGCCAGGTCGCAGCAGTTTCAACAGCAGCTCGTAATAAGTATCGTACGCGGGCTTGTCCGCATCGATGAATCCGAAATCGTAGCGTCCTGCTTCACCTGCGGCGAGCAGCTGTTCGAGTGTGCTCACTGCCGGCTGCAGCTTCAGCTCGATCTTGTGCTCGACACCCGCTTCGCGCCAGAAGCGCCGCGCGATCGCCGTCCATTCCTCGCTGACGTCGCAGGCGAGGATGCGGCCGTCCTCCGGCAGCGCGAGCGCGACCGCGAGGCTCGAATAACCCGTGAATACGCCGATCTCGATACAGCGTTTCGCGCCGATGAGCCTGGTGAGCAGTGCCATCAGCTGCCCCTGTTCCGGGCCGATCTGCATCTGCGCTAGCGGCAACGAGGCGGTTGCTGCGCGCAGCCGCGCAAGCACTTCGGGTTCGCGCACCGAGTGCTCGACCAGGTAGCGTTGGATATCGTCGGTGAGCTGCAGTGTGCGGCCAGTCATGGGATCACTCCTGCGGCAGCCGCACGAGGGACTTGAAGCCGCCGTAGATCATCCGCGCGGCGTCGAACGGCACTGCCTTGGCGTCCATCATCTTGGCGAGCCGCGGATCGGCGATCACCTTGGCGTTGACGTGGTCGCGATGCGCGCGCGACTTGAAGACGATCCACGAGAACAGCACGGTCTCGCCCGACTTCAGCTTCACGCTGCGCGGGAACGAGGTGACCTTGCCGGGCTTCACGTCGTCGGCGACGCATTCCCAGTAGTCCACTGCGCCATGCTCGCGCCAGATCTTGCCCGCCTGCGTGGAAAGCCGCCGGTAGGCCTTCAGCTTGCGCTTGGGCACCGGGACTACGAAGCCATCCACATAGGGCATGCCGCTCTCTCCTCGGGGTGAATCCGGATCGGCGAATTCGCGGAGGCGGATTCTACCCCTGCGGCGGATCGGCGGTGTCGCTGTGCTCGTCGCTCTCGCTCTGGGTATCGGGCGGCGGCGGCTCCTTCTCGTCCGCGGCCGGGTGCGGCGACTTCCGGCGGGACGGATCCGCTTCGCTGGCTTGCTGCTCGCACTTAGTGCGCTCGGCGCCCGTCAACTCCTTACAGGGCTCGGGCTGAGGCGGCGGGTCCGCGGCGAGTGCGGGCAGGACCGCGGTGGCGAGCAGCCCCGCGAGCGCACTCAGGCCAACCCGAAGTCTCGTGCTCATGACCATTCAACGACGGCCCGCCGCGGCAGTTCCCGTAAGCCCATTGCGGGATATGTCACAAAGGGGCCGCGCCCTCGGGGCGCTCTGGCGGCGCTTGCGGATCTGACCCTGGTACCGCGTCCACTGACCGAACAGGCTCTTTCGCTGCGGAGCGTAATCGTCTACAACTCCACCCACTATCTTGCCCGGGTGCCCGTAGTGGAACTGCTCGAACGCGAACAGTGCTTCGCCGATCTCAACGAGTGGCTGACGGGCTCGGTCGAGCAGGGCGGCTGCGTAACGCTCGTGCACGGCGAAGCCGGGATCGGCAAGACGGCCCTCCTGCACGAGTTCTCGCGCCAGCAACGGGCTGCGCCCCGCGTGTTGTGGGGCGCCTGCGATGCGCTGTTCACGCCGCGGCCGCTGGCGCCTCTGCACGATATTGCACGCCAGACGCAGGGCAAGCTGCTCGCCGCCGTCAACGCCGAGACGAGCCGCGACGCGATCTTCAGTGCCGCGCTCGACGAGCTCGAGCACGGCCCGCCGGCGCTGGTCGTGTTCGAGGACTGTCATTGGGCGGACGAGGCGACGTTCGACCTGCTCAAGTTCCTGGGCCGGCGCATGCAGCGGACGCGCTCGATGCTGGTCATGACCTATCGCACCGACGAGGTCGGCTCGCGTCATCCATGCCGCTTCGTGATCGGCGATCTGCCCTGCTCGATCGTGCGGCGCCTGCCACTGCAGCCGCTCTCCGAGGTTGCGGTCGCGAAGCTCGCGAAGCAGGCCGGGCGCTCATCGCACGGGCTCTACAGCACGACCGGCGGCAATCCGTTCTTCGTCACCGAAGTGTTGGCGACGGGAGCCGAGTCGATTCCCTCGAACGCACGCGACGTGGTCCTCGCGCGTATGGCGAAGCTGCAGGCCGGCGCCCGCGCCATCGCCGAGCTCGTGAGTATCGTGCCCGGCAAGGCGGAAGCCTGGCTGCTCGAACAGGCGGGCGTGCACGACGAAGCGGACATAGAGAGCTGCCTGAGCATCGGCATGGTCCGCGACGAGTCGGGTTCGCTCGCGTTCCGTCACGACCTGGCGCGACGCGCGCTCGAGGACTCGCTCTCGCAAGCTCAGCAGCAGAGTCTGCATGCGAAAGTGCTGGCAATTCTCGGCACTCGAAAGGGCATAGCGCCCGCGCGACTCGCACATCACGCCGATGGCGCGAGGAACGCGGTTGAAGTGCTGCGCTTTGCTCCCGCGGCCGCGGCGCATGCCGCGAACGTCGGTGCGCACCGCGAGTCGGTCTCGCACTATCTCGCAGCGCTGCGTTATGCGGACGATCTGCCGCCGGGCGAGCGTGCACAGCTGCTCGAGCGATTGTCGTACGAGTGCTATCTGATCGATCAGGTGGAGCGCGCGATCGATGCGCGTCGTGCGGCGCTCGAGATCTGGCGTGCACAGGGAGCGCGGCGTCAGGAAGGCGATGCATTGCGCTGGCTGTCGCGTCTCAGCTGGCTCGAAGGCCGGCGCAGCGAAGCTGACGAGTACGGCGCGGCCGCGGTCGCGGCGCTGGAATCTTTACCGCCAGGTCCGGAGCTGGCGATGGCCTACAGCAACCGCGCGCAGCTAGACATGCTGGCAGCGGACTGCGACTCGGCGGTGCAGTGGGCCGAGCGCACGCTGCAGCTCGCACAGCCGGCCGGCTACGACGATATTTGCTGTCACGCGCTGAACAATCTCGGCACGGCACGCCTGATCGCCGGCATCGAGGCGGGCTGGAATGACCTGAATCGCAGCCTCACGCTGGCGCTCGCGCAGGGCTTTCAGGAGCACGCCGCCCGCGCGTACACCAACCTCGCGGCGATGGCCGTGCAGCGCAAGCAGTATAGCGCCGGAGCACGCTATCTGGCCGAAGGCCTGACGTATTGCGAGCGACACGATCTCGACTCGTGGCGCTTCTACATGATGGCGTGGCGCGGGCGCGCGCGTTTCGAGCAAGGCGACTGGCTCGCAGCTGCGGAAGATGCCCAGGCAGTCGTCGCCGAGGCCGGCAACGCGCCGATCGCGCGTATCCCGGCGCTGACGATCCTCGCGCAGTTGCGCATCCTGCGCGGCGATCCGGACGTGGCCACGCCGCTCAACGAGGCACGCGAGCTCGCTGTGCCAACCAGCGAGATGCAGCGTCTCTGCGGTGTCGCGCTCGCCGGCGCGAATGCAGCCTGGATTGCCGGCGATCGGGATCTCATCACCCAGGAAGTGCAGGCGGTCTACGACCTCGCCAGCACGCGCCGCGACCTGTGGATGAAGGGCGAGCTCGCGCTGTGGCTGTGGCGCGCAGGCGCGTTCGCGCAGCCGCCCAAAGATATTGCCGAGCCGTACGCCCTGGAGATCGGCGGCGATTGGCGCGGCGCGGCGCGAGCGTGGCATGCGCTCGGTTGTCCGTACGAGGAAGCGAATGCACTTGCGTCGGGTGGCGAGCATGAGCAGCTCGAAGCTTTGACGATCATGGAACGGCTCGGCGCCACGGCGGCGGCGAATGCGCTGCGCCGGCGCATGCGCGAGCAGGGCATGCGGCGCATTCCGCGCGGCTCGCGCACTTCGACCCGGACGAATTCGCACGGGCTCACCAAGCGCGAGGCCGAGATCTTCGAGCTGCTGGCGCAGGGGCTGCGCAACTCTGCGATCGCCAAGCGGCTGTTCGTCACGACCAAGACGGTCGACCATCACGTTTCGGCGATCTTCACGAAGCTCGGCGTGTCATCGCGCGCCGAAGCGATCGCGCTGGCGAGCAAGAAGCCTGCTGACAGCGCACAGTGATTGACGTGAGTCACGCGGGTCACGTGAGTCACGAAGGTTTCCTACGTGACCCTCGTGACCCTCGTGACTTTCGTCACTTGCCTGCTCTTACTTCGGCAGCAGCGTATTCGGCACTTCCATGACGCTGTCGACCGGCAGGCCGTTCAGCTGGGCGGCCTTGCGCACCGCGGCCTCGCTCGGGCCTTCGTACACACAAAAGGTCTTGGTCTTGTCGGCGTTCGCGTAGGACTGGATCCAGCGCACGCCCAGCGTGGCATTGTTGCTGTTGACCTTCGCTTTGGTCGCAGCATCCAGCCCGGCGAGCGCGCCGGCAGGGAAGGTGCGCTCGATCAGGTAGCGGTGCACGCCGGGTGCCTTGGCACCGTCCGCCGACTGGGCGGGCTCGGTAGCGAAGGCGTTCGCGAACACGAGGCTGGCAACGAGCGCCAGCAGGGTTGAAATCGACTTGGCCATCATCATTCTCCGGTAGTCACGAATGGGTTCCGCCGCGCGCGCCTCACACGAAGAAGAAATACGGATCGAGCACCCGCACCTCGGTGATGTGCTGGACCGGCAGCTTGTTGCAAGCCGCGGCCCGGCGTATCGCCTCGGGATTGGGTGCGTCGTAAACGCAGAACGTGCGCTTGCGATCGGGTGTCGCGTAGGAATGGACCCAGGTGACTCCGTACTCGGCGTTGCGCTCGATGACCTTGCGGCACGCGTCCGCGCCGGACTCGTTCATGGGAATGTCGAGACCGTCGGGGAATTCGCGTTCGACGAGATAGCGAGGCATTGCGTTGTCTCCAGGAATCGCCCGGTCAATTCCGAGCGGGGACCATCGTGCCAGCGCGCGGGGGCGCGCCGAATCGGGAGGGGCTACCCAATTTGTATTGCTAGCTTACCTAGATTGCGCAGCGGCGCGAGCAGGGCATACTGCGCGCCGCGGCCGCCGGCCCGGACTACGAAAGGAAGGGAAGGTGGTGCCCAGGAGAGGACTCGAACCTCCACGGATCGCTCCACTGGTACCTGAAACCAGCGCGTCTACCAATTCCGCCACCTGGGCAAGGATGGGAATCTCGGGACCGGGGGTCCCGGACGAGGCGCGCAATCTACCGGTGGTGTTCCGGAGTGTCAATTAGACGGCAGAGAGAGATGAAGTCGACGAAGAAAACCAAGAAATCACAGCGCGGCGGCGGGCAATCGTCCGGTGCGCGCGCGGACCATTCGCAGTCGCCGCCGGCGGCGGCGCGCGTCGTTGCCACGCTGCGCGAGGCCGGGCGGCCGCTCGAGTTCGATGAGCTCGCAGCGCGCATGGGCCGAGATGGCAAGGCGGCGCGGCGCCGCTTGCAGGAGCAGCTCGACGAGTTGCTGCATGCCGGCGAGATCATTCGCAATCGCCGCGACGAGTATTGCCTGCGGGAGCGGTTGCCGCTCGTCGTTGGTACGGTGAGCGGGCATCGCGACGGGCACGGCTTCGTGCTGCCGGACGATCGCTCAGCGCCGGTGTTCCTGGCGCCGCGACAGATGCTCGAAACCATGCATGGCGACCGCGTCGCAGTGCGCATCAGCGGTCAGGACACTCGCGGCCGGCCGCAGGGCGCGATCGTCGAAGTCCTCGAACGCAACACGCGCGAGATAGTCGGCCGGCTGTACGAGGAATCCGGGATCTCCTTCGTGGTGCCCGACAATCCGCGCATCGGCCATCGCGTGTTCGTGCCGCGCGGACATCTGGGTGGCGCACATGCTGGCCAGGTCGTGCTGGTGCGGCTCGTCGAGCAGCCGTCGCGCACCGCGCAGGCGCTCGGCCACGTGACGCGCGTGCTCGGCGAGCACGCTGCGCCGGGCATGGAAACCGAGATCGCGATCCACTCGCACGGGTTGCCGTTCGAGTTTCCGCGCGAGGCCGTCGCCGAGGCGGAAGCATACGGACGCAGCGTATCCGCGGCTGCGAAGCGCGGACGCGAAGATCTGCGCGGGCTGCCGCTGGTCACGATCGACGGCGAGGACGCGCGCGACTTCGACGATGCCGTGTACTGCGAAGAAGTGCGCGGCGGCTGGCGGCTCCTCGTCGCGATCGCCGACGTCGCTACCTACGTGGGCCAGGATTCGCCGCTCGACAAGGAAGCGCAGAACCGCGGCACCTCAGTCTATTTTCCGAACCGTGTCCTGCCGATGCTGCCGGAAGCATTGTCGAACGGGCTGTGCTCGCTGAATCCCAAAGTCGATCGCTTGTGCATGGTCTGCGAGATGCGCGTGAGCCCGCAGGGCAAGGTGACGCGCGCCCGTTTCTTCGAAGGCGTGATGTGCTCGGCGGCGCGGCTGACGTACACGAAAGTCGCCGCGTATCTCGCCAACCCGACCGCGGGGCACGAGCCGGAGGTCGTCGGCGTCGGTGCGCAGCTCATGCAGCTGTATGCGGTCTTCAAGGCGCTCCTGGGCGCGCGCACTCAGCGCGGTGCGCTCGATTTCGATGCGCCCGAGCTCAAGGTGCGCTTCGACACAACAGGCAAGATCGCGGCGCTGGTCGAGTCCACGCGCAACGACGCGCACCGGCTGATCGAGGAATGCATGATCGCTGCGAACGTCGAAGCGGCGCGCTTCCTCAAGAAGCACCGCATGCCGACACTGTACCGCGTGCATGGGCAGCCGGAAGACGAGCGGCTCGAAACGTTGCGGCAGTTTCTGCGCGGCTTCGGCATCCAGCTGCCGACGGATCGCGAGCTCACTCCGCAGGATTTGAGTGCCGTGATGCGGCAGGTCGTCGGGGGCGAGGAAGCGCACCTCATTCAGACTGTCGTCGTGCGCTCGATGCAGCAGGCGGTGTATCAGCCCGAGAACATCGGCCACTTCGGTCTCGCGCTGGCGGAGTACGCGCACTTCACCTCGCCGATCCGCCGCTATCCCGATCTGATGGTCCATCGCGGCATCCGGCACATCCTGCGCGGCGGCACCGCCGAGGACTTTGCGTGGTCGGCAGGCGCAATGGCTGCGCTCGGGCAGCAGTGCTCGTTCAAAGAGCGCCGCGCCGATGAAGCGACGCGCGACGCGCTGTCGTGGCTGAAGTGCGAATACATGCGCGACAAGCTCGGCGAGGAGTTCGACGCACTGGTCACTGGTGTGGTCGATTTCGGCCTGTTCGTGCAGGTGAAAGGCGTGCAGGTGGACGGGCTCGTGCACGTCAGCGCGCTCGGCACCGACTACTTCTCGCGCGACAGCTCCGGGTACCGCATGGTCGGCGCGCGCAGCGGCCGCGTGTTCCGCCTGGGCGATCATCTGCGCGTGCGGCTGATCAACGTAATCATCGACGAGCGCAAGATCGACTTCGAGCTCGCCGACTCAGCAGCGGCGCGCGCGATCCGCGGGCCGTGGCAGCGCCGCAAGGATCGCCGCCGATGAGCGAGACGACCGTCGTCTACGGCCTGCACGCGGTTCGCACTCTGCTGCAGCAGCGCCCGGAGCGTGCTGCGCTGCTGGTTCTGCAGAAGGGCAGGCAGGACGCGCGCTCGACGGAATTGCAGCAACTCGCGCAGGCGGCGGGCGTGCGCACGGAATGGCGGGATGGCGGCGAGCTGGATCGGCTCGCTGGCCATGAGCGTCACCAGGGCGCGTGCTTGCAGGTTCGCGCGCTCGGTCCGCTGGGCGAAGGCGCGCTGGACGAGTTGCTCGATCGCGCGACTGCGCCGCCGCTGCTCCTGGTCCTGGACGGCGTGCAGGATCCGCACAATCTCGGCGCCTGTCTGCGCACGGCGGATGCTGCCGGTGCCAGCGCGGTCATCGTGCCCCGCGACCGCGCCGCCGGCCTGACACCGACCGTGCGCAAGGTCGCCTCCGGCGCCGCCGAGACGATGCCCCTGATCCAGGTCGTGAACCTCGCGCGCACCTTGCGCTGGCTGAAGGAGCGTGAGGTCTGGGTGGTCGGCGCCGACGACCAGGCGCCGCAATCGCTGTTCGCGACCAAGCTGACCGGCGCCCTGGCGCTGGTCCTGGGCGCCGAAGGGGCGGGCTTGCGCCGCCTGACCCGGGAGCATTGCGATCAGCTGGTCGGCATTCCCATGGCCGGCACCGTGGAAAGCCTGAACGTGTCGGTTGCAGCCGGGGTGCTGCTGTTCGAGGCCGCTCGCCAGCGGCGCCCTAGCTAGTCCTCCCTGCTTCCGCTACTATGCGCGCCCCGCCGGGCATGTGCCCGGCGATAACTCCTTGCCTCACCGCAGATTCTCGCTGACGGGAGGCATATCCACGAGGAGCAGCCATGCGACATTACGAGATCGTTTTCCTGGTCCATCCCGACCAGAGTGAACAGGTTCCGGCGATGCTGGAGCGCTACAAGGGCATGATCGCCGCCGGCAACGGCAGCGTGCATCGCCTCGAGGATTGGGGCCGGCGCCAGCTGGCGTTCCCGATCGCGAAGGTCCACAAGGCCCACTACGTCCTGATGAACATCGAGTGCGACAGCAAGACGCTGAGCGAGCTGACCGGCGCATTCCGGTTCAGCGACGCGGTGCTGCGCCACCTGGTGATCAAGATGGACGCGGCGGTCACCGAGCCTTCGCCGATGGCCAAGGGTGACGACGAAACCCGCGACGAGCGCTTCGCCGACGACGGCGACGACGATTCGCCGCGCGCCGACGCCTGATAACGCCATTCACTCATCCGGAGACCTCTCATGGCCCGCTTTTTCCGCCGCCGCAAGTTCTGCCGCTTCACTGCCGAAGGCATCGAGCAGATCGACTACAAGGATCTGGGCATCCTGAAGAGCTACATCACGGAGACCGGCAAGATCGTGCCGAGCCGGATCACCGGGACGAAGTCGCACTATCAGCGTCAGCTCGCGATCGCCGTGAAGCGCGCGCGTTACCTGGCGTTGTTGCCGTACACCGACCAGCACTGAGCTGTCGTACCGAGGTGCGTGCCGCGTATCGTGCGCGGCGCGCGTGACCATGCATCGTGCAATCGCCGCCTGGCTGACCGAGCATCCGTGGCGCCCGATCCTCGCGATCGCGTTCTGCGGCGCGCTGTCGCAGCTGATGCTGCCGTTCACCATCGCGGCTTGCGCGATTGCCGTGTTGAGCGCGCTGCACTTCGACGCGAGGATCGGCCTTGCTGTCGCAGCGATCGGCGCCGTGGCTGCGGCGTGGGTCGCGCACGCGCTGTTCCCAACGATGCTGACGGCCACGTTCCTTGGCATCGCATTGACCTTCTTCGGACCGTTCGCGCTCGCGCTGCTGTTGAAGCGCACCGGCTCGCTGAATCTGTGCTTCCAGGTGGCCGTGCTCGGCGTGGGCGTCCTCCTGACCGTGGTGCACGCGACGCTGGCAGATCCAGTCGCTGTCTGGGTGCCGCTGCTCAATCAGCTGCTCGACTCGATGCAGACCGCCGGAATCCGCATCGAAGGCGACCGGCAGGAGCTGGTGGCGCTGTGGGCGCGCTCGATGTGGGGCTCGCTCGGTGCCCTGGGGCTGGCGACCATTTTCGGCTCGCTGCTGCTGGGTCGCTGGTGGAACTCGTTGCTGCGCGCGCCCGGTGCGTTCGGCAGCGAATATCGACTGCTGCGACTCGGCGTGGCGCTGGGCGTCACCGTGACTCTTTTGTTCGTGTTGGCGTTGACGACCGACGTTCCGCTGATCGACTCGCTCGCCTGGGTCGCCTTCGTCGCGCTCGCGTTCCAGGGGCTGACGGCGGCGCATCGCAGCCGGGCCGGCGGCCGCCTCAACCGCGGCTGGCTGGTAGCGATCTACCTGCTGCTGATCGTGCCGCTGCCGCCGTCGATGATGCTGACGATGTTCGTGCTCGCGCTGTGGGGGTTCGCGGACAATTGGCTGCGACCGCGCCGGCCGGCGAGCCTCTAGACCCAACGTGTAAACTAGCTTCGTGACTGGGTAGGTACTCTCATGGAAATCATTCTGCTGCAGAAGGTCGCCAATCTCGGCAACATCGGCGACCGCGTGAAGGTGAAGCCCGGCTACGGCCGTAACTTCCTGTTGCCGCAAGGCAAGGCCACGCTCGCAACGGCGGACAACATCGCCAAGTTCGAAGCGCGACGCGCCGAGCTGGAGAAGGCGGCGGGCGATGAGCTGTCGAAGGCGCAGGCGCGCGCGGCCAAGCTCGCGGGCTTCAAGCTGTCGCTCACCGCGAAGGCGGGTGGCGAAGGCAAGCTGTTCGGCTCGATCGGCACGTCCGACATCGCGGAAGCGACCAGCAAGGCCGGCTATGACGTCGAGCGCTCGGAAGTGCGCCTGCCGCACGGCCCGATCCGCCAGGCCGGCGACCACGTCGTGCAGCTGCACCTGCACACCGACGTGACGGTTGACCTGCCCGTGACGATCGTCGCCGAGGAGTAGGTCGGGCTTCAGCCCGACTGCAGCTCGTGGCCGAGCCTGAATCCAAAGTCGCAGTGGTCGGCCCGCGCCGGGCGCGCGACAAGGCTGCGGTCGACGAGATCCGGGTGCCGCCGCACTCGGTCGAAGCCGAGCAGGCGGTGCTCGGCGCGCTCATGTACGACAATCGTGCATGGGATTCGGTCGCCGACCGCCTCATCGCCGACGACTTCTATCGTCGTGACCACAGACTGATCTTCGAGGCGATCTTCGATCTGGCCGACAACGCTGCGCCGTTCGACGCCGTAACGGTCGCGGGACGGCTCGAGCAGAAGGGCTCTCTGGAAGACACCGGCGGCATCGATTACGTCGCCGGCCTGGTCCGCGATACGCCGAGTGCTGCCAACGTTCGTGCCTACGCAGATGTCGTGCGCGAGCGTTCGACGCTGCGCCGCCTGATCAGCGTGGGTGGCGAAATTGCTGCTAGCGCGTACGACCCCGACGGTCGCGGCGTCGCCGAGCTCGTCGATGATGCAGAGCGCCGGGTATTCGAGATCGCCGAAGCCGGCAACAAGGGGCGCACCGGGTTCGTCCCGCTGAAGGAAGAGCTTGGGGCCGTCATCGATCGGTTGGATCTGCTGCAGCAGAACAAGGGCGTACTGCCGGGTCTGGGGACAGGCTTTCCGCGACTCGACGAAATGACCGCCGGCCTGCAAAAGGGCGACCTGATCGTCATCGCCGGTCGGCCCTCCATGGGCAAGACGACCTTTGCGATCAACATCGCCGAGAACGCAGCTTTCGGGCCGCGCAAGGCGAAAGTCGGCGTCTTCAGCATGGAAATGTCGCGTGAGCAGATCGCGTTTCGCATGATCTCGTCGTTGGGACGGGTGGATCAGAGTCGCCTGCGGGTCGGCAACATTCACGATGACGACTGGACGCGCATCAACAGCGCGATCGCCATGATGAAGAGCGCGAGTATCTACATCGACGACACCGGCGCATTGACTCCGACCGACGTGCGCGCCCGCGCACGTCGCCTGAAGCGCGAGCACGGTCTCGATCTGGTGGTAATCGACTACCTGCAGCTGATGCAGGTGCCCGGTACGAAGGAGAACCGCGCGACCGAGATTTCAGAGATCTCGCGCTCGCTCAAGGCGCTCGCCAAAGAGCTGCAGGTCCCGGTGATTGCTTTGTCGCAGCTCAACCGCAGCGTCGAGCAACGCAACGACAAGAAGCCTGTGATGTCCGACTTGCGCGAATCCGGCGCGATCGAGCAGGACGCTGACCTGATCATGATGATCTATCGTGAGGAGGTCTACGATAAGAACACCACCCGCAAGGGTATCGCGGACATCATCATCGCCAAGCAACGTAACGGTGAAATCGGCGAGTTCCCACTGACCTTCCTCGGGCAATTCACGCAGTTCAGGCCGTTCACGCCTGAGGTCGGGGACGCGGCGTTCTGAGGACAGGCGTGTGCAGTTCCCCTATGTGTCGGTCGATGCTGGCGCTCTGCGCAACAACCTTGCGGTAGTCCGCCGCTTCGCTCCCGTGGCGCGCGTCATCGCCGCAGTCAAAGCCAACGCATACGGTCACGGTCTGGTCCACGCAGCGCGTGCGCTAGCGGGTGCGGATGCGTTCGGCGTCGCGCGCGTCGAGGAAGCACTCAGCCTGCGCGCGGCGCAAATTTCGCATCCGATCGTCGTGCTGGAAGGTGTGTTCGGCGCGGGTCAGCTCGATGCCGCGGCCAGTCACGATCTGCAGCTCGTCGTTCACTCGTTCGAACAGATCGCGATGCTCGAACAGTACGCCGGAAAACACCGTTTCGCTGTCTGGCTGAAAGTCGATACCGGGATGAATCGACTGGGCTTCCGGGCGGAGGAGTTCGCAGCTGCGCACGCGCAGCTCGCCCGCTGCGCGGCTGTGGGGACGCTGCGTTTATTGACTCACCTCGCCTGCGCGGAGAACGCTGGCGGCCTGGAAACGAAGCTGCAGCTCGATCGCTTTCGTGCGCTGAGCGGAGCGGCGCGTCTCGAGCGCAGCATCGCCAACTCAGCCGGCATCATCGCGTGGCCGGACGCGCACGGCGAGTGGGTCCGGCCCGGTTTGATGCTCTACGGTGCATCGCCCTTCGACGAGCGCAGCGCGCAGGATCTCGGCCTGCTGCCCGCGATGACATTCACCACGCAGGTGATCGCCGTGCGCAATGTCGGCGCGGGCGAGGCAATCGGCTACAACGGGGTCTGGCGAGCGAAGCGGCGCACGCGCATCGCCGTTGCTGCAGTCGGCTATGGCGATGGGTATCCCCGCTGCATGCATGCCGGCGCGCCCGCGCTGATCAACGGCCGCGAGGTGTCGGTCGTGGGCCGCGTCTCGATGGACATGACGATGCTCGACGCGACGGAGCTGCCGAACGTCGCGGTCGGCGACCCCGTCACGTTGTGGGGAACCGGATTGCCGGCGGAGCGCGTCGCGACGTTCGCGGACACGATCGCGTACGAGCTGTTCTGCAGGATCGCGCAGCGAGTGAGACGAGTAGAGAAAGAGTAGGTCGGGCTTTTGCCCGACAACACGCAGCCGGGCTAAAGCCCGACCTACGTCAGCCCTCGAAGAATCCCATCTTCACGCCGGCCAGCAGGATCACGTCGTTGTCCAGGAGCCGTCGCGCCTGCTCGCCGATGCCGGTGCCGTTGACCTGCGGATAGTCGTTCGGCTTGCCGCTGTCGACGTGCACGATGAAGAACCCGTCGGCACGGCGCGTGATCGCTGCGACTTGCACGCCCGGACGGCCGAGCGTCGTGAGCGCCTTATTGAGCTCGAGCTCGCGCCCTGCGAACGCGCCGCTCAGAACCTGCAGCTTCGCTTTTGGCAATGCTACGGGGTGCTCGCCGGTGGCGTTGGTCGCGCCGGCCGGCACGGCGCGGATCGCAGTTGCCGTTGCGCCGGAAGCCTTCGAAGCCGCGGGCGGCGGCGCGATAGCCTGTGCCTTCTTCGCCGCGGCCGCGGCGACTGCCGAGCCTGGTGTGATCACCATGGTCTTCTCGAATTCGTCCGGCTCGTTGTCCGAGCTCTGCGTGTCGACGAAGCGCAGCTGGTGATGACCGACAGTGACGACGTCGCCGTGCTGGAGCGCGTGCTTCTTGATCAGCTTGCCGTTGACGTAGGTGCCGTTGGTGCTGTTGAGGTCCTCGAGGAACGAATCGTTGAGGATGTTGATGATCAGCGAGTGATGGCCGCTCACCGCAGGGTTGTCGATGCGGATGTCGTTGTCCGGCAGGCGGCCGATCGTGTAACGCTCCTTGTTCATGTTGTATTCGGCCATGACCGAACCATCAAGGCTTAGGATCAACCGTGCCATGTAACGTCCTCGGAACTCCCGACTGACCAGTACGTCGGCTCAGCGGATGCTAGCCGAACCAGCGCAAGATTCTGTCAACTACGCCCGTTTTCGCTGCGAACGAGTCCACAACTTGAGCAAGGATGATCGACACATTGTCGCGTCCGCCGTTGTCGTTCGATAGCTGAATCAATTGCTTAGCGACCGTTTCAAGACTAGCACTAAAGGTGCTCATAGTTAAGTGAATGTCGTCGTCTTCGACCATGTCGGAG
>Ga0075431_100000279_pt1 | contig 39763 bp, 33 predicted proteins | sample RhiMetdeltSRZDD5_FD_75297 | JGI IMG/M metagenome (GOLD analysis project Ga0075431, IMG submission 75297) | Populus rhizosphere microbial communities from Tennessee, USA - Rhizosphere MetaG P. deltoides SRZDD5 | ecosystem: Host-associated > Plants > Roots > Rhizosphere > Soil | place: USA... | reverse complement strand
GTCGACCGGACGGCCGAGGTCGCGGCCATCCGGGAGGGGTTGCCGACGTTGCGGGCCGTCGTCACGGTGCCGTACCTCGAATCCTCGGCGCACTTCGAGGACTCGACGACCTGGGGCGAGCTGCTGGCGTCGGGTGAGTCCGCGCCGGTCGAGTCGGTGGCGGTGCCGTTCGACCACCCGCTGTACATCCTCTACTCCTCGGGGACCACGGGGCTGCCGAAGCCGATCGTGCACGGGCACGGTGGCATCCTCGTCGAGCACTGCAAGGCGCTGGCGCTGCACTGCGACCTCGGGCCGGGCGACCGCTTCTTCTGGTTCAGCACGACCGGCTGGATGATGTGGAACTTCCTCGTGTCCGGCCTGCTCGTGGGGTCCACGATCGTGCTGTTCGACGGCGACCCCGGCGCTCCGGACCTGGGAACGCTGTGGCGGCTGGCCGGCGAGGTGGGGGTCACGTTCTTCGGGACGTCGGCGCCGTTCCTCCTGGCGTGCCGCAAGGCCGGTGTGCAGCCGGCTCGCGAAGGCGACCTGTCGGCTGTGCGGACCGTCGGCTCGACGGGCGCGCCGCTGCCGGCCGAGGGCTTCCAGTGGGTGCACGACGAGCTGGACGGTCGAGCCGTGGTGGCGTCGATCAGCGGCGGCACCGACGTGTGCACGGCGTTCGTGGGCGGCTGCCCGCTGGTGCCGGTGCGGGCCGGCGAGATCCCGTGCCGCTACCTGGGCGCCAAGGTCGAGGCGTTCGACGAGATGGGCGAGCCGGTCATCGGCCAGCAGGGCGAGCTGGTCATCAGCGCCCCGCTGCCGTCGATGCCGGTGGGGTTCTGGGGCGACGTCGACGGGGCGCGCTACCGGGCGGCCTACTTCGAGGGCTTCCCGGGGGTGTGGACGCACGGCGACTGGATCACCGTCTACGAGGACGGCGCCTGTGTCATCACCGGGCGCTCCGACGCCACGCTGAACCGGGGCGGGGTGCGGATGGGGACCGCCGAGCTGTACTCGGTGGTCGAGGCGCTGCCCGAGGTGGCCGACAGCCTGGTGGTCCACCTCGAGGACCCCGAGGGCGGCCCGGGCCAGCTGCTGCTCTTCGTGGCGCTGACCGATGGGCGCGGCCTCGACGACGCGCTGCGCCGCCGCATCGCCCAGGCGCTGCGCACCGAGCTGTCGCCCCGCCACGTCCCCGACGAGGTCCACGCCGTCGCCGCCATCCCCCGCACCCTGTCCGGCAAGAAGCTCGAGATCCCCGTGAAGCGGATCCTTCTCGGCGCCCCACCCGACGAAGCCGCCAGCCGGGGCTCCCTCGCCAACCCCGACTCCCTCGACGCCTTCCTCCCCTACGTCAGGCGGGGATGACGACGAGGGGACAGGCCTTGAGGCCGGCGATCACCAACGACATCGAGCGGGTGGGGGGAGCGGTCGAGGCGGAGGAGAAGGACTCGACGGCGGGGGCCAGGGCTTGCAGCATCGCCGTCAGTTCGAGGCGGGCCAGGGCAGCACCCAGGCAGAAGTGGGGGCCGGAGCCGAAGGCCAGGTGGTGGTTGGGGGTGCGGGCGATGTCGAAGATCGACGCGGTCGGGCCGAACTCGGCTTCGTCGCGGTTGGCGGACAGGTAGAGGAGCATCGTCGGAGCGCCGGCCGGCAGGTCGACGCCGTCGAGGCTCACCGGCCGGGTCGTCGTGCGCATGAAGTAGGCGACCGGGGTCGTCCAGCGCAGGATCTCCTCGACGGCCGACGCCACCAGCCCGTCGTCACCCTCGGCCACCGCGGCCCGGAGCCGGGCCCACTCGGCCGGGTGCTCGGCGAACGCCAGCAGCCCGCCCGACAGGGCGTTGCGGGTCGTCTCGTTGCCGGCCACCAGCAGCTGCACCAGGAACATCGCCAGCTCGGCGTCGTCGAGGACATCGCCGTCGGGCGCGGCGGTCGCCAGCCGGGACACCACGTCGTCCGCCGGGGACGCACGCCGCTCGGCCGCCACCGCCAGCAGGTACGTCACCATCTCGCCCATCAGCTCGGCGATGCGGTCCTCGGGCAGATCGGTGGCCCCCGGGATGGCCGCCTCGGACCACTCGTAGAACCGGGGCCAGTCGTCGTCCGGAATCCCCAGGAGGTCGGCGATCACCTGGAGCGGGAACGGCACCGCCAGGTTGGCGACCACGTCGACGGGCACCCCCGCCCCAGCCGCGCCCACCGTCGCCAGCAACATCGACACCCCGTCGGCCGCCCGCGACGCCACGCCCGCCGACCACGACCGCAGCGCGGCGGGGGAGAAGCCCGGCTGCACCAGCTTGCGGTAGCGGGTGTGGTCCGGCGGGTCGGTGTGCATGATCGTCGGCGGCGTGTCGTAGGACACCCCGATCTCCGACAGCAGGATCCCCTTGCCCGAACAGAACGTCGCCGGGTCCCGGGACGCCGCCTGCACCTCGGCGTAGCGCGACAGCACCCACACGCCCTGCACAGCATCGAAGGCGATCGGAGCGTCGGCCCGCAGCCGGGCCAGGTGCGGGTGCGGCTCATTCGCCAGAAATCCGTCCGAGAACAGCACACCGGTCAGGTCGTCGGTCCGCATGGTGGCATGGCAAACTACCTGACGCTCTGTCAGATTTCAGGGCCGTCAGATTTCCGGAGGGAAGCGGGGAACCAATGGCCGAGTCGAAGAACCTGCTCTACATCGGGGGCGAGTGGGTGACGCCGTCGACGACGAACACGATCGACGTCATCAGCCCGTTCACCGAGGAGGTCATCGCCACCGTCCCTGAGGCGGCGGAGGGCGACGTCGACCGGGCCGTCGAGGCGGCCAAGGCGGCGCTGGACGGCCCCTACCCGCGGCTGAGCCCCGCCGAGCGGGCGGACGTCATCAGCAAGCTCAGCGCCGCCATCGGTGCTCGGGCCATGGAGTTCGCCGAGCTCATCACCACCGAGATGGGCTCCCCGGCGAGCTTCTCGCTGATGGGCCAGGTCTTCTCGGCCACCATGATCTACGACGGCTACGCCAACCTGGCCCGTACCTACCCCTTCGAGGAGCCCCGCGCCGGCGCTCTCGGCCCGGTCCTCGTGCGCAAGGAGTCGGTCGGCGTGTCCGCCGGCATCGTGCCGTGGAACGTCCCGCTGTTCGAGATCGCCTGCAAGCTGGCCCCGGCGCTGGCGGCCGGCTCGCCGATCGTGCTCAAGCCGTCGCCGGAGACGCCCCTCGACAGCTACCTGCTCGCCGAGATCCTCGACGAGATCGAGCTCCCCAAGGGCATGGTGTCGTTCCTGCCCGCCGGCCGCGAGGTCGGCGAGTACCTGGTCCGCCACCCCGGCATCGACAAGGTCACGTTCACCGGCAGCACCGCCGCCGGCCGCAAGGTCGCCGCCATCTGCGGCGAGCAGCTGAAGCGGGTCACCCTCGAGCTGGGCGGCAAGTCCGCGGCGATCATCCTCGACGACGCCGACCTCGCCACCCACATCCCGACGCTCATGCCGTCGGCGCTCATGAACAACGGTCAGGCCTGCGTGGCCCAGACCCGGATCCTGGCACCGCGGGGCCGCTACGACGAGGTCGTCGACGCGATCGCCGAGGCGGTCAGGGGAACCAGCGTCGGCGACCCCAGCGACCCGTCGGTCATCGTCGGCCCGCTGGTCGCCGAGCGCCAGCGCGACCGGGTCCTGGGCTACATCGAGAAGGGCAACGCCGAGGGCGCCAAGCTCGCCGTCGGCGGCGGCCGCCCGGCCAGCCAGCCCAAGGGCTGGTTCGTCGAGCCGACCCTGTTCGTCGACGTCGACAACAGCATGACCATCGCGCAGGAGGAGATCTTCGGGCCGGTCCTCGCAGTCATCCCCTACGACGACGAGAGCGACGCGGTCCGCATCGCCAACGACAGCGACTTCGGCCTCTCGGGCTCGGTGTGGACGGCCGACGTCGAGCGGGGCATCGACGTTGCGCGCCAGGTCCGCACCGGGACGTATGGTGTCAACTCAATCGCTACTATCGACATACAACAACCGTTTGGCGGGTTCAAGGCATCGGGCATCGGGCGGGAGTTCGGTCCGGAGGGCCTGTCGGCTTTCCTCGAGACCAAGACCATCGTCCTGCCTGGTGACTATCAACCGCCGAGCTGACAATCGCTTCAGGCGAAGGTTCGCCCGACTCCTCGTCGGGCTCACGATCGTCGCCGCGGCTGGGTACACCGCCTCGTGCCCGGTCGCGGCGGCGTCACTTTTGGAGCGGGGCGACGACCCGACCACCACCTCGGTCGTGGACTCGGACGGAGGCCGTCCGCACATCATCCCCCGACCCAACTCGGGTCACCCGCCGACCGAGGCCGGCGACCGGGGTGGGTGGCTCCAGTTCGCCGTGCTCGGCGCGATCGTCGTCGGGCTGACGGTGATCGGCCTGCTGATCAGGCGGGACGTCCGGCGGGGGAGGGCAGCTGCTACTCGCGGTTCAGGCCAGGACGCGCCTGACGCACGAACTGGACGATCAGAACAGCTGCGATGATCAACGACATCGTGGCGACCTCGACGGTGTCGAGGCCCCCGAGCGAGCCGAGCGCGACGATGGCCACAATGACGCTGACCAGGACCAACGCGAACTGGGGAAGTCGCATCGAGCGCGCGCGTTACCCCTGACCCCCGGACCCGAACCCCTCACCCCCGGGGTGCCAGCCAGGTGAGGGAGGCGATCTCGCCGTCGGCGTCGGCGACCGCAGGTCGAGCCACAGCCCGACCGGGAGTGCAACGACCAGGAACGCGACGAGGGCCAGCAGGAAGACCTGCCGGCCCCGACGTCGCAGAAGATCAAGCCGAGCCGTGGGCGTGGTCGCAATTCTTGGTCTCGCCCGCCTTCACCTGGCCGGCGCCGACGCCCTCCAGCGCGGCGAACGGGCCGCACGGATGCTTGGTGATCCACACGTGGATCATCGGGGCGGGCGGCAGGGAGAAGCCCCGGTCGCACTTGCCCTCACCGTTGGTGAGCCCGACGACCCGCGGACCCTCGGCGCCCGGCGCCGCGATCCGGGGATCGGTGTTGAAGCACAGGTTGTTGTGGATGTGCCACTGCGTGAGCTTCCCGCCCACGTCCGGCACCGTCTCCAGCGAGTCCTTCTCGGTCAGCATGAACATGGCCGAGACCAGCTTGCGGGTGCCGGCCGGCGGCGGCCTGTCGATGGGGTACACGAACTTCCGCTCGGGCTCGTTGACCTCGTAGACCAGCGACTCCGGGAAGTCCGGGTTCAGGACCTTGTCGTCGTTGATGAGGTCCCACTTGATGAAGTGCTCGACGCCGGTGCCGCCGTCACCGATGCTCCGGTAGCCCATCTTGTAGGCGTAGGCCGGGTCGGCGAACTGGGGCAGGCGCTCGAGCGTGATGGCGATGAGGTTCTCGGCCCGGGCCTGCTGCTGGGGGGTCACGCCCGCGACGCCGCTCAGGTCGATCGGCAGGTTGGGGTCGTACTCCTTGGCCGGTACCGCGCCGCCGGCGTGGTCGTGGTCGGTGTGGCCGTCGGACGCCAGCTCGCCTGTAGCGGCGTTGCCGTGATCGTCCCCGTGCTCGTGGCCGCCGGCATGCGAGTGGTTGCTGGCGGCGACCATGCCGGGCAGCGCTACCACGATCGCCACGGCGGCGGTGAGCCCGAGCAGCGGGTTGCGGGGCTGCCGGGCGATCAGCGGCCGGCCGACGAACTGGGTGAACGCCAGCAGCACGGCCACGGCCGCGAGGCCGGCCGCGAGCCCGTCGGCCAGCTGCACCTTCTCGACCTCGTCGAGGCCGTCGACGAAGCTGATGCCGTCGATCTTGGCGAGCACCCACCCGCCGAAGAACGCCGTGTTGCCGAGGATGCCGATGGCCGCGATCAGCCGGTTCGAGCGGACCAGAGCGAGCGCTCCCCAGGCGATCTGGAAGAGGGCACAGCCGACGAAGGCCCAGACGGCCTGCTTGTGCTCGCTGTGGCTTCCGGCCGCCGAGGCGTGGATGAGGCCGGCGACGATGGACGCCAGGCCGGCGAGCGACAGCAGGTCGGGTTTGGACCCAGCGGGCGAAGCCCGCAAGCCCTGCTCCGTGGTGTCGACCGTGTCGACCATGTTGTTGACCCCCCATTGGTCAATGACCGCGACACACCCCTTGCACGCGGTTGGCAAATATTACCGAGACGTAGGGGTCTCTGTAATAAGGCTCGTGTAAGTTGCCGGTCAGCCCAGCGGGGCGATGGCAGTGCAGCCGTCGAGGCCGTTGATGAAGCCGGCCCGCAGTGCGCCGACCCGCTCGAACACCGTGCCGACGTCCTCGGCCCCCTCGCCGAGGTCGGAGGTGATGAAGCCTCGGATGCCCTCGTCGAGGTCACCGGGCGACAGCGACAGCGACACGTCACCCAGGTCGCGCTCGTTGCCGTTCTGGTCGAGCGGGAACCGGGAGAAGGCCCAGAACCCGGTCAGGCAGTCGGCCTGGAGGCTGACCTCCTTCGTGGTGTCGTCGATCCCGAGCTGCAGCTGGGCGGCGTCGGCCCACAGCCGGGCCACCTCGGCCCCGAGGGCGAAGTCCCCGATCTCGTAGTAGTCGGGGATCAGGTCCTTGCCGATGACGACCGTGTTCTCGTCCTGGCAGTAGCCGGTGGAGCGGCTGATGTCCGACGCGTCGAGGCTCTCGCCGTCACAGGTGATCGACCCGCTGTCCGGCACCACCAGCTCCTCGACCGGGGTGAACGTCTTGGACAGCTTCTCTTTGAACAGCTGGTCGTAGAACTTGTTGAGGTCCTCCTTGGCCAGCGACAGCAGGCCCTGGTCGTCAGGGCCCTCGTCGAAGGGGTGGAGGTTGCCGCCCGACGCGATCTCCTCGTCGTCGGTGAAGACGGCCTCGACGATCGGGAGGTTCGGGTCGCGGTCGTACTCGGAGCAGCGCTCCGCGCCGCTCTCGAAGCCGTCCTGGAACGAGCCGAGGCGGTCGAAGGCGCTGCCGTGGGCGCCGAGCTCGTTGGGGTCGGTGCCGGCCTGGTCGGAGATGGTGGTCATGCCGGCGAGGCTGGCGTCGAGCTGGTCGACCTTGACGGCGAAGTTGTCGCTGTTGCCGTCGGACACCCAGCGGGTCCAGGCGCCGGCGTAGCAGTCCGCCTGCATCTCGATGACGACAGAGCGGTCGGTGGAGATCCCGGACCGCGCCTGGATGGCGTGGCCGTACTCGTGGGCGAACACGATGCCGATGGTGAACTTCCCGAAGTTCTCCGCCAGGTAGGGGAGGAGCTTCTCCTCGTCGGCGGCGATGAGGTCGCCCTCGGGGCAGTAGAAGGCGTTGTCCTGGATGTCGGTGTACGACGGCGGCGGGTCACCGCAGGGCGGCATGGCCGTGTTGGGGCCGTAGCCGTAGTAGTCGTCGACCGGGTCGAACGGCTCGTCGAAGAGCTGCGGGTACTGGTCGGTCCAGAACTTCTCGACGTCGTCCAGCGAGCCCTGTACGACCTGCTTCAGATCGTCCGGCGTCTTGGGATCGTCCCGGGGCTGGTCGGGCTCGGTGGGTTGGGGGCCGGGCCCGGGGCCGGACGCCACGAACGGGTTGTCGTCGGCTTCCTGGGCACAGGCCGCCAGGGCCACGAGCATCGCCGCGGCCAGGCAATTCGCTACCAGTGACTTGGACATCAGACGTTGCCTACCTCGCCCTCTTGTACGACGCCGCCGCCATCGGCGCGCCCCGAGCAGGGATTCAAGCTAGTGGGTTGTACGAAGAACCGAATCCGTCGGTTCATATGGACCTACCAGCCGTACGATTCCGAGGGATGTCCGACGACGACGTTGCCGAGCTCCCCGAGGGGTACCCGGCACGGTGGGACGCCGACGTCGTCCTCGCCACCGGGGGCACGGTGCACATCCGGCCGATCCTGCCGGACGACGGCCCGCTGATCTACGCCTTCCACGCCCGCCAGTCACCCGAGAGCATCTACTTCCGCTACTTCACCGCCCACCCGACGCTGTCGGAGCGGGAGGTGGAGCAGCTCACCCACGTCGACTACGAGGACCGCATGGCGTTCGTGGCCCTGCGGGACGACGTCATGGTGGGCGTTGCCCGCTACGACCGCTGGCCCGCCCGGTCCGAGGCCGACGTCGCGTTCTTCGTCGACGAGGCCTACCGAGGCAGGGGCGTCGCGACCCTGTTGCTGGAGTACCTGGCCGCCGCGGCCCGCGAGGTGGGCATCAGCGCCTTCACCGCCACCGTCCTGCCGTCGAACCGCCGCATGGTGTCGGTGTTCCGCCAGGCCGGGTTCGATGCCACCAGCAGCTTCGAAGAGGGTGTCGTCGAGGTGCGGCTCGACCTCCGCCCGACCCCCGAGGCCGCGGCCGCCATCGAGGCCCGGGCCAACCGGGCCGAGGCCCGCTCGGTGCGGCTGCTGCTGGAGCCCCGCTCGGTGGCCGTGGTCGGCGCCAGCCGCGACCGGGGGAGCGTCGGCCACGAGGTGCTGCGCAACCTCCTCCACCACGAGTTCGCCGGGCCGATCTACCCGGTCAACCGGGCGGTCGACCACGTCGCCGGCGTGCGGGCCGTGGCCGCCCTGGAGGAGATCGACGGCCCGGTCGACCTGGCGGTCATCGCGGTGCCGGCCGCCGAGGTGCCCCAGGTGGTCGAGGACTGCGGCCGCAAGGAGGTGCCGGCGGTCATCGTGCTGTCGGCCGGCTTTGCCGAATCCGGGCCCGAGGGCGAGAAGCTGTCCCAGGCGACGCTGGCCGCGGCCCGGCGCTTCGGCATCCGCCTGCTCGGCCCCAACTGCCTGGGGGTCATCAACACCGACCCCCAGGTGCGGCTCCACGCCACGTTCGCCACGCCCCAGCCCCGCCCCGGGTCGGTGGCGCTGCTGTCGGAGTCCGGGACCATCGGTGGGGTCGTGCTCGACCACATGGCGGCGGTCGGCATCGGGATCTCCTCGTTCGCCGCCATCGGCAACCGGGTCGACGTGTCCGCCAACGACCTCCTCCAGTACTGGGCCGCCGACCCGCGCACCGAGATCGTGCTGCTGAACCTCGAGTCGTTCGGCAACCCCCGCAAGTTCAGCCGCATCGCCCGCGAGCTGTCGCGGACCAAGCCTGTGGTGGCGGTGAAGAGCGGGCTGTCGGCTCGGGCCTACCCCGACGACCCCGGCAGCGGGGACGACCTCCCGGTGGCCACGGTCGACGCCCTGCTGCGCCAGACCGGCATCATCCGCCTCGACACCCTGACTCAGCTCATCGACGTCGCCCGGGTGCTGGCAGCCGTCCCCGAGTTGCCCCACGGCCCGCGGGTCGCGGTGGTCGGCAACGCCGGCGGGTCGCTGGTGACGGCGGCCGACGCCTGCGTCGCCGCCGGGCTGACGCTGGCCGACCCCGACCCGGCCATCCACCAGGACCTGGGCGTCGGGCCGACGAAGCTCCGTCACAATCCGCTCGACCTCGGCTTCCAGGCCAGCGCCGCCGACCTGGAGCGGGTGCTGCGGGCGCTGCTGGCCGACGACGGCGTCGACAGCGTCCTGGTGGTGTGCGCCCCTTCGCCTGGCAACCGCACGGCCGCGTTGGAGCACGCCATCCGCTCGGCTCGGGCCGCGGTCTCGGGGACGCCGGTGGTGGCGTCGATCTTCGGGCCGCATCCCGCGGTGGTCGGCGAGGCCGACATCGTCACGCCGGTGTTCGCCTTCCCGGACGCGGCGGCCTACGCGCTGGGCCAGGTCACCCGGTACGCGGCCTGGCGAGCCGAGCCCGAGGGCGACTTCGTGCGGCCCGACCGGGTGATGCCCGCCTACGTCCGAGGCACCGTGGCCGCCGCGGTCGACGCCCACGGGATGGGCTGGCTACCGGCCGACGCGACCGCCGAGGTGCTGGCTTCGGTCGGCCTGGCGCCGATCCCGTCGCGGCTCGTCGAGGACGCCGATGCCGCGGTGGCCGCCGCCCACGAGCTGGGCTACCCGGTGGCGCTCAAGGCCCTGAGCCGTGACGACATGGCCAAGAGCGAGGCCGCGGGCCTCGCACTCGACATCTACGGCGACGACGACCTGCGGGCCACGTGCGCCCGGCTGGTCGCCGCCCGGGGCGACGCGGCGTTCCCGGCCGTCCTGCAGACCATGGTTCCGCCCGGCGTCGACGTGGCCGTCGTGGTGACCGAGCACCCGCTGGTCGGGCCGGTGCTGACGCTCGGCGCCGGCGGCGTCGCCCTCCCGGTGGCGGCGTCCCAGGTGCAGGTGCTGCCGCTGACCGACCGCGACGCCGAGCGCTGCGTGGCCGCCTCGCCGGTCGCCCACCTGCTCGACGCCGACGGCCGTGCCCTGCTGGAGGACCTGCTGCTTCGGGTCGGCGCCCTGGTCGAGGCCGCCCCCGAGGTCGAGGCCCTGGCCCTCAACCCCGTGATCATCTCGGCCCACGGCGCCGCCATCGCCGACGCGCTCATCAGCGTCGCCCCGGTGGTCCTCCAGAGCGAACCGCCGGTGCGTCGCCTCTAGCGGCCCTTGCGCTTCTGGGCGTCCTTGACCATGCGGCTGCCGTGGCGACCCCAGGCGCGCTGGGCCTGCGGATCGGTCCGGCGGTCGAGGGCCTCCGCCTCCCGCAGCAGGGCAGCCCAGGCCTCGACCCGCTCGGCCGAGAGCTCGCCGGCCTCGATCGCCATCGCCACTGCGCAGCCGGGCTCGCCGGCGTGGCGGCAGTCGTTGAACCGGCAGGTCGTGGCCAGCTCCTCGATGTCCTCGAAGGTGGCGGCCACGGCCTCGGGGTCGGTCCAGAGGCCGAGCGCCCGCACGCCGGGCGTGTCGACCAGCACCCCGCCGGTCGGCAGCAGGTGGATCTGGCGGGTGGTGGTGGTGTGCCGGCCCTTGCGGTCGTCGGCCCGCACCTCGCCGATGACCGCGACATCGGTGCCGACCAGGGCGTTGGTGAGGCTCGACTTGCCGGCACCCGACTCGCCCAGCAGCACGATCGTGCGGTCGACGGCCAGCTGCCGCAGCTCGTCCATGCCCTCGCCGGTGCGGGTGGAGGTGCGGACGATGTCGATGCCCGGCCCGGCCTCGGCCGCGGTCGCCGCGGAGGCGTCGAGCTCGGCGGGATCGGCGACCAGGTCGGTCTTGCTGAGCACCACCACTGGCGTGGCGTTGGCGTCCCAGGCCGTGGCGATGGCCCGGCGGATGCGCCCCGGGCGGACGGGCCGGTCGAGGCCACAGACCACCAGCACCATGTCGACGTTGGCGACGAGGGGCTGCTCGACCGGGCGGCCGGGCTCCCGCCGGCGCAGCAACGACGACCGGGGCAGCAGACCGACGACCGCCTCGGGGGAGCACACGACCCAGTCGCCCACCACGGGCTGGGGGTCGAGGCTGGCCCGCACCGGCAGCGACGGCTGGCCGATGGGGGTGACGACGGCGACGGCGACACCGTCGTGGCGCACCACGCGCCCGGGTTGGACATCCGTGGTGCCGACGCCGTCGGCCAGGGCGTCGGCGTAGAGCGCTTCCCAGCGCGGGCCCCAGCCGTAGGGCTCGAGCGAGGAGAGATCGTTCAAGGCGGGGATCACGTTAGCGAAGCCGGACGCGGCCGGGGCCCACCAGCGTCTGCTGGTGGGCCCCGGAGCAGCGACCCGCCTCTTCGGGACTGCCCATGTCCTGAGTCCCTGCCGGGCCGCGTGGCGGCGTGGGGTCACTTGTTCTGGGTGAAGCTGCAGTTGCTCTTGCCGTTGGCCGGCGCGGTGGTCGACCCCCACTCGTGGGAGCTGGCCTTGTTGTCCATCGTCGTGTTCGGCGCGAACGAGATGACGAACTTCGACATGTTTTGCACCGACGCGCCCGGCTCGATGCACACCGAGTGGCTCTCGTAGTCCTTGTCCCGGTAGACGGTCACCCAGCGGTTGGAGTTGTTCACGACCGACGACGTGTCGTTGTCGACCTGGTTGTCGCCCTGGCCGATCCAGTGGTTGTCCTGGTACCAGGTGTCGTTGTCGCCCACCGCGAACCGGTAGGTGTGGCTGGAGTAGTTGCCGCCCTCGAACAGGCACAGCCGGTTGTCCGGGCAGCCGTGGACTTCGCACGCCGTCTGCGTGAAGGCCGGCAACGCCAGGCCCACGGTGACGGCGGTGAGCTTGGCGACCCGCCTCAGTGAAATGGTCACGCTCCCTCCCTTTCGTCGCTTGCGAGACGAGCGTGCGGGAGGGCGCTGGACGGGCGCAGGAAGGGGGCTGGAAGCTGCGGGGCGAGCTCAGCGCGAGGGGCGGTCGGCGACCGCGAGCCGCGCTCGGGCGGCACGGGCGCGCTCGACGAACAGCGGGCTCGGGAACGCCGCGGCGCGGCGCTCGGCGTCGGCGTACCAGTCGGCGGCGGCGTCGACCTCACCGAGGGTCGCGGTCAGGTCGCCGAGCGTCTGGGCGACCGGGCCGAGGAAGTAGAAGCAGCTCGCCACGAACTGCTCGCGATACGGGAGCAGGACGTCGAAGAGCGTGCGGGCCGGCTCGGTCGCACCGACCCGCCAGGCCACGTCGGCCAGCGCCATCACGCCGACCGGCCACGTGATGTCGTGCACCCGGAACACCTCGCCGTCGGCGATCATCGCCTCGAGCAGGTCGCCGGCCTCCTCGGCCCGGCCCATCTGCGCCCACGCCCGCGCCAGCAGCGCCCGGGCCGACGTCAGCGAGCCGGCCGCCGGGGCGAGGATCGGCTCGAACGTGCCGAGCTGCTCCTGGAACGCCGCCAGCTGGATCAGCTGGCCGAGCACGGCGATCTCGACCCCGGGCCGGCCGTCACCCCGCGAGGCCTCGACGGCGGCCGTCGCCTCCCGCTGGGCGTCCTCGAGCCGCCCGGCTGCGGTGTGGAGGATCGACCGCAGGACCGGGACCATCCAGGCGATGTACGGGCCCCCGTCGTCGGCGGCGAGCCGCTCGATCTCCCGCAAGGCCGCGGCGGCGGCCGCACCCCGGCCGCTCTCCAGGGCGTGGACGAAGGTCACCGAGGCGGTTCGAGCCTGCAGCTCCGGCGCATCCAGCTGGACGGCGAGCTCGATGAGGCGGCGCTCCATCTCCTGGCGCGCCCCGAACGTGGCGGGGTGCCACACCAGGTCCCACTGCATCAGCTGGGTGATCGTCATGATCGGCACGTCGCCCACCACGCGGGCCATGCGCACCGCCTGCTCCATCAGCGCCTCGCCCTCGTCGTACCGGCCCGCCAGGTAGATCTCGCCGGCGAGGCTGGCGAGCAGCCGCGCCTTCGTGGCGTCGATCGCGTCGCCGTAGGACGCCACCGCAGCCTCGATGACCTCGACGCGCTCGGGGTCCGGGCCACTGGCGAGCTGGAAACCGCGGGCGATGCCCTTCGCGGCGCGGGCCAGGTGGCCCTGGTTGCCCAGCTCCCGGGCAGCGCGGGCTGCCTCGAGGAAGGTCTCCCGATGGCTCGGGTCTGGGAGCCGCCGCTGGGCTTCGCCCAGGTCCATCAGGAGGTCGCAGCGGTCGTGCTCGTCCAGGTCGGCGCAGTGGTCGACGTGCTCGAGGGCGGTCCGGTAGTGCACGACGGCCTCGTCGGCCGCGTAGCGCTCCAGCGCCTGGTCGCCGGCCCGGCGGGAGTAGCGGACCGCCCGCGCGGCCTCGCCGACGCCGATCGCGGCGGTGAAGTGCTCGGCCAGCTCCACCAGCGGAGGGTCGCTCCCGCCGGCTGCCAGGGCTTCCAGGGCGATCCCCGCATCCCGGTGCAGCAGCGCCTGCTGCACGTCCGGCAGGCCGGTGACCAGCACTTCCCGGACGACGGCGTGGCAGAACCGGTAGTGGAACGACGAGTCGGCCACCGGCTCGATGAACCCCGCCCGGCGCGCGGCCTCGAGCGATCCGGCGGCGTCGGGCCGGTCGCGCACCATCTCCAGCAGCACCCTCGCCGAGAACTCCTGACCGAGGATCGCGGCTCGGATGAGCAGCGCCTCGGTCGCCGACGACAGCCGACCCACCCGCTGGCGGACCACCTCGTGGAGGCTCGGCGGGAACGGCACGAGCCCGGCGGGCGCGGCGCCGGCCCCTGCGCCCGCGGCGGCCCCGGCGGGGATGCCGAGCGACGCCGCTTCGCCCAGGTGGCGGAGGATCTCCTCCACGAAGAACGGGTTGCCGGCGGTCGCCGCGAACACCTGGGCGGGGAGATCGGGCCCGAGGCCCTCCAGCCGACCGGGCCACAGGTCGATGAGCTCGCCGACCTCGCCCTCGTCCAGGCCCCGCAACGGGACGGTGTCTGCGAGCAGGTCGCGAGCGATGTCGATGAGCAGCGACTCGTTGTCGCTCCGGGGCTCGACCTCCGTGCTGCGGCAGGTGGTGACGATGCACAACCGCTCTTCCTTCAACGACCGCAGCACGTGGCGCAGCAGGAGCAGCGTCGGCCGGCTGGCCCAGTGCAGGTCCTCGACGACGAGCAGCACGTGGCGGTCGGTGCTCAGCGTCGCGAGCCACGACCGCACGGCCTCGAACAGGTGGTAGCGCTCCAGGTCCGGGTGGCCCTCGGACGGGCGTAGGTGGGGGAGCGCCCGGAGGATGTCCGGCGCCAGGAGGCCGAGCGCCTCGGGTCGACCACCCAGCCGGGCTTCCAGCTGCCGAAGGTCGTCCAGCTCCCAGCCGACGAACGCCTGCAACGCCTCGACGAACGGTTGGTACGGCACCGCCAGGCCGTCGTCGCAGCGGCCGACGAGCACGGTCGCGTCGGTCGTGCGCGCGAGGTCGGCGAGCTCCCGCACGAGCCGGGTCTTGCCGACGCCCGGCTCACCCGACACCAGCACGAGACCGGGGTGACCCTGCCCCGCGGCGTCGAGCGCGGCCCGCAACGTGGCGAGCTCCCGCTGGCGGCCGACCAGCGGGAGTTGTCCCGAACGGCGGGGCGACGGCACCACCTCTGCAGGATGAGCGCCGATCGTGGCCGGTGGAGCGATCGGCTCGTGGCGCAGCAACGCCTGCTCGACGTCGTCGAAGGAGGGGCTGGGGTCGAGGCCGGCGTCCCGCAGCAGCATGCGGTAGCGGTGCGCCGCACGTGTCGCCTCGACGTGACGGCCGGCCCGCTGCAGGGCGGTGAGCAGCAGGATCCAGCGCACCTCGCGCAGCGGCTCGGCCTCCGCCAGCCGCTCCAGCTCGGCCAGGACGGCGACATGGCGCCCGAGCGTCAGCTCGGCCTCGGCCCAGGCCTCGACGGCCAGCGCGTGGCGGGCCTCCAGCCGGGCGATCTCGGGCGCGGCCCACGGCATGGCCGCGAACTCGACCAGCGCCGGGCCCCGCCACAGCGCCAGCGCCGCGGTGAGCCGGGTCGACACCGCCTGCGGCGAACCCAGCCTGAGCGCGGTGTCGAGCGCCTGCTCGAACTCGCCGACGTCGACGGCGGCGGCATCGACGTCCAGCCGGTAGCCGGGGGGTCGGGCCACGAGGCACTCGGCGCCGACGCCGAGGTCGCGGCGCAGGTGCGACACGTGGCTCTGCAGGGTGGCGCGGGCGCCGCTCGGGGGCCGGCCGGACCAGAGGTCCTCCACCAGGCGTCCGAGCGAGACCACCTCACCGGGGCGCAGCAGGAGCATCGCCAGCAACGCCCGACGCATCGGGCCGCCAACCTGCACCGGCGCTCCCCGGCGAGCCACTTCGAGCGGTCCGAGCACCCCGAACCGCAGGTCCCCGCCGCCCTCGGCCCCAGCCGAGATGACCACGTCGCAAACCCTATACACGGTCCGTAGTGCAGCGCCTACGGGGTTCATCCGGCCGTCAGCCGAGGTGCCGCGCGGAAGCCCCGTCGGGGCGGACCACTAGTGTGCTGCGCGTGGCGAACAGGGTGGACGACGAGCACGCGCCCGAGCTCGCGCGCAGCCGCCAGCTGAGCGGGCGCGAAACGGCCTTCTGGTACACGGTCGCCGCGGTCACGTACTGCGGGGCGGCCGTGTTCGAGAAGGGCTTGCTCAACTGGATCATCGGCCCGCTGTGGCTGGTGGCGGTCGTCTGGGCCGGCCCCGAGCTGGTCGACCGGCTCCGCGGCCGAGACCGCTAGGCGGCCGAAGATGAGCTGGGCGGCCCATCAGTTCGAGATCTACGCGGTGCACAAGCACCTGCCGAAGAAGATGGTCGCGAAGGTCAGCTTCATCGGCATCTGGCTCGGCGACTTCACCCCCGACTTCCTGTCGAAGTTCTGGGTGTACGGCATCACCATCGGCGATCACCACTACGGCTCGTCGGTGCCCCAGAAGTGGCACCGCGGCTGGCCGGGGATGGGCTTCACCCACACGCTGTTCACCGGCCTCCTCATCGCGGCCGTGCTGTGGATGTGGAAGCGCAACCGCGCCCTGACCATCGGCTACGTGCTCGGCTACGCGGCCCACGCCCTGACCGACGTCAACGACAGCGTCGGGACCATGCTGCTGTTCCCGTTCTCGACGATCAGCTGGACCACCCAGACGTGGGCGTACGCCGCGACCATCACCGGAGGCAAGTACCTCGACGCGGCCGCGTACTACAGCAGCTTCGGACTGGTCATGGACCTGTTCTGGATGGGTGTGGTGCTCGTGTCCTGGCGGGTCCTGACCCGCGAGTACTGGCGCACCAAGGTGGTGCCGGCCGACCCCCACGCCTGGGCGTGGCTCAGCCGGCGGATGCCCGAGCGGGCGATGCTTGCGCTCTACCGCGCCACGTTCTTCTACGGGGTGTGCCGCCTGGTGTCATGGTCGGTGTGGGCGCACCTGCTGGCCGAGCCGGTGATCAACGGGGTGAAGCACCGCGGATACCCCTACGACCTGACGTGGACCGGGCCCTGGTGGATCTCGGCGCGGTCACTCCACCACGTGAACCCCTGGATCGTGCCCCTCGGGGTGGCGTGCCTGCTGGCCGCCGTCTACATCGCGGCCAACGCGCTCTGGGAGCCGATGGGGCGAGCCGAGGAGGCCGCCGCCCATGCCCGCCGGTCCTGAGGGACCGGGCGCCAGGCCTCCGCGGCGTCGACCACGTCCTGGCCCAGGATCTCGACCGGGTCGAGGTCGAGGCCGCGCAGGAAGCTGATGGTCTGCACGTCGCGCTTCACCGGATCCGGTGCATCGACCAGCCCGAGATCGGCGAGGAACCGATGAGCCGGAGCCTTGAGCACTGCGGCGGCCAGGCCCAGGTTCGCGGCCACGAACTCGGCGTTGGAGATGCAGTTCACGCACATGCCCGCACGGTAGCGCGGCGGTAACGTCCGGCCGTGTCGACCCGACGACAGCTCGTGTGGATCGTGGCACTGCTGGGCCTCCTGGGCCTGGTGGGAGTGCTGTACCTGATCGCGGGGCACGACACTCCGCCGGCGTGGGAGCGCGACGTCGTCGACGCCATGACCCGGCTGCCGCGGGTGCTCGGCCTGCCGCTGGAGGTCGACATGCAGCTGGGCCTGAGAGCGCTGGTGCCGGTGTGGATGGTGCTGGCGGCGGTGGTCACCCGGCGCTGGCAGCCGCCGGTCGCGGTGCTGGTCGCCGGGCTCGTGGTCGGCTTCGGGACCGATCAGCTGAAGAGCTGGTCGGACCGGCCCCGGCCGGTCGGCGTCCGCATCCGCGACCACGCGAGCGGCGCGGGGTTCACGTCGGGTCACACGGCCAACGCCTTCGCCATGGCGACGGTGCTGGCGGTGCTGGTGCTGCCGGGGCGGTGGCGCTGGGTCGCGCTCGCTCTTGCCGCGGGCGTCGGCCTGGGGCGGATGTACGTGGGCGCCCACTACCCGCTCGACGTCCTGGGGGGCGCCGCCTGGGGTGCCGCTGTCGGCTTGGCGGCCGGGCTGGTCGCCTGCTTGGGCCTGGCCGCTAGCGGGGCAGACCGAGGGTCCGCTCGCCCAGGATGTTCCGCAGGATCTGCGTCGTCCCGCCCATGATCGTGTAGGCGGGGGCGTAGCAGATGTTGCGGCTGACCCGGCGGGCGAGGTCGCCCAGCTCCCCGGGGTCGGCGAGGGTGGCGTAGGGCCCGAGCACCCGGCCGCAGAAGTTGGCGACCCGCTGCTCCAGCTCGGTGCAGAACGTCTTCGTGGCCGCCGAGAACTGCTTGGGCCCCTGGCCGAGTGTCTCCCGCAGGACCAGGAGCCGGCCGATGCGGTAGCCGGTCTCCAGGGCCGCGATCTCCTGGCGGACCAGCGGGTCGCTGGTGTCGGCGTGGGGGAGGACGTCCTTGTACAGCCGGCGGTTGCTCACCAGGCGGTCGATGCCGCCCCGTTCGTGCTCCATCTGCCGCATGATCTGGCGGAACGAGCCGTTCAGCTCGCCGACCAGGTTGGCGCCCGGCACCCGGACCTCCTCGAAGAACACCTCGCAGAAGTGGCGGTTGCCGGTGACGTCGACGATGGGCTGCACCGTGATGCCCGGCGACCGCATGTCGACCACCAGGTCGGACAGGCCCTGGTGAGGTGGGGCGTCGGGGTCGGTGCGGCTGACGAGGTAGCACCAGTCGGCGTCGAAGGCGCCCGAGGTCCAGATCTTCTGGCCGGTCACCACCCAGTCGTCGCCGTCCCGAACCGCCCGGGTGCGGACCCCGGCCACGTTCGACCCGGCGTCGGGCTCGCTCATGCCGATGCACCACATCGACGTGCCGCTGATGATGCCGGGCAGCCATTGGGCCCGCTGGTCGTCGGTGCCGTACTGCAGCATCGCCGGGCCCATCTGCCGGTCGGCGAACCAGGCGGCGGCCACCGGGGCTCCTGCACTGATCAGCGCCTCGAAGACCACGAACCGCTCCAGGGGCGAGCGGCCGCCCCCGCCGTGCTCCACCGGCCAGGTCATGCCCAACCAGCCTCGCTGCGCCAGTTCGACCGCGAACTCCCGGTCGTGGCCGATGATCCAGCTGTCCTCAGGGACGTCGGCTCGCTTGGCGGCCGCCAGGCCCACCTCCCGGGCCTCGGCGCTCAGCTCCTCCAGCTCACCCGGCAAGGCGAAGTCCATGACGTTGGACCGTAACGGCGTCGTGGGGACGTCAGCGAGCCGGCTGGGCGTCGACCGCCTGCCCCAGCTGCTGCCACTCGTCCTCGCTCAGTTCGGTGAGGTCGCTGGTGAGCTGGTCGAACGTCTTGTTGTTGGCTGCCCACAGGTCGAACCAGATCACGGAGTCGGTGGTGTGGCGCCAGATCACCATGCGTTCGCGGCCCCCGCGTCGGTCGATCGCGAAGGCTTCTCGCCCGAGCACCCTGATCTTCCGGACACGGTCGGCGTCGGAGGAGAGGCCCCGGACCAAGGACTCGTACTCGTCCTGGCCCCCCGCCTCCGTGATGACCTGGGCTTGTATGGCAGGACGGTTCGGGGGCGAGAGCAGGATCTCGCGGTGTTCCTGCCGCGGGTGGGCGGTGTACTCGCCGAGCTCGGCAGGCAGGACCCTCGCCTCGACGCCCTCGCCGACGGCCCGGGGGTGCAGGCCCCGGGCGAAGCGCAGGAGGTCGTCCCGGGAGAGCCGCCGGGCGTCGACGAGGATGGTGGTGTCCGCGGTGGGGTTCCAGGCCAGGAGCGTGCTGGTGGGGCCGGTCTGGAGCTGGGCAGGCACGCCGCCGACGTCGACGGGCTCCAGCGGCACACCGGGGGTGAACGGCAGGGCGATGCTCTCGGTCTTGCCGTAGAGGACCTTCACGGTCGGCCGCTTGACGTGGTCGGTCTGGTCGAAGAACTGGCTCGTGCGGCCGTCGACGACGTCGGATCGCCAGACCTCCTGGAGCAGGTCGTTCCGGACGGTGATCCTGGGCAGGCGGCCGTCCCCCTTGGGGAGCACGGGCTCCGGCTGGGTGGTGGCCTCCGGCGCGGTTTGCACGACGGCATCGCCGACGCGTAGCCACATGCCGACGGCCACCGTGGCTGCGGCGATCGCGCCCATGGCGACGGCCCGCTGGGCCCGGCGCCGGCGGCGGAGGGCCTCGGCGCGGCGGCGGATGGTGCTGCGGGCGTCGGGGGCTAGCGGCTGCTGCAGCTCGTCGGCCAGGCGGTCGAGGGCGGCCGGCAGGAGATCTTCGAGGCTCAGGGCGGGGGTCATCGCTCGATCTCCTCTCGCAGCTGGGCCAGCGCCCTGTGCAGCGTCGACTTCACGGTCCCGGGGCGGATGCCCATGGCCTCGGCGATCTCCCGCTCGTTCAGGCCGGCGTAGAAGCGCAGCACCACGGCGGTCCGCTTCTTCGGGCTGAGGCGGGCGAGGGCGTCGCTCAACTCGTCGGCGCCCAGCTCGGCACTCACCGGCTTGCCGACCTGGCGGACCAGCCGCTGGTCCCGGCTGCGGCGCCGCAGCGTGTCGTGGGCCCGGTTGACGACGCAGCGCCGCAGGTAACCACCGGGGTGATCGAGGCGATCCCAGCGCAGCTCGACCCGGGCGAAGGCGTCCTGCACCGCGTCCTCGGCCTCGTCGTGCCGCCCGAGGAGGAGCGTCGCCAGCCGCACCATGGCCCGGTACTCCTCCTCGAAGAGGTGCTCGAAGGTCACGGTCCGGAGCCCGAGTCGCGCCTTCGGCGGCGGCCGGTCGTCCGTCGGAGCTGTCGGTGCCCGCTCTTGCATGGAGCACCGACGCTCGGGAGGAAGAGTTGGTTCCGTAGTCGATAGCGTCCACCACCAATGGAGATCCGGTTGGCGCGATCCGAGGATTACGACGAGTTGGGGCGGTTGACGGTGGACGCCTACGCAGAGGTCGACCACCGCACCGTCGAGACCGACGACGGTTATGACGAGGAGCTGGCCGACGTCGGCCGGCGGGCGGCGGACGCCGACGTGCTGGTGGCGGTGGACGACGACGGCAAGGTGCTCGGCGGCATCACCTATGTGCCGGGGCCGGAGTCGGCGTCGGCCGAGTTCACCGATCCCACCACCGCGGGCATCCGCATGCTGGCCGTGTCGGCGGCGGCGCGGGGCAAGGGCGTCGGCGACGCGCTGGTGCGGGCCTGCATCGCCCGGGCCACCGCGGCGGGCAAGCACCACATCGCCCTCCACTCCACCGACCGCATGGCCACGGCTCACCGGCTGTACCAGCGCCTCGGCTTCGTGCGAGACGTCACGACCGACTGGGAGGTCGAGCCCGGCTTCTGGCTGTGGGGCTTCCGCCTCGACCTCGCCGGCGCGGCTCGTGCCTGACGACGAGGGCCTGGTCCCGCTGCCGGAGCGGGGCCGGATCTACCGGGCCCGGCGACGGGTCCGGCTGGGCGACGCGGCGCCGTCGCAGCGGCTGCGGCTCGACGCCTGCTTGCGTTACCTGCAGGACATCGGCAACGACGACACCGAGGACAGTGGCCTCGACGAGCGGGTCGGCCTCGGCGCCGGGGTCTGGGTGGTGCGCCGGGCGGTGGTCGAGGTGGTGCGCCCACCCCGCTGGGGCGAGTGGCTGGACCTGGCGACCTGGTGCAGCGGCACCGGCGGCCGCTGGGCCGGGCGGCGGCTGTCGATGGTGGGGGAGCGGGGCGGCCAGGTCGAGATCGACACCCTGTGGGTCCACCTCAACCCCGAGACGTTCCTGCCGGCCCGCCTGCCCGTGGCGTTCGACGAGCTGTACGGCGAGGCCGCCGGTGGCCGCAAGATCTCGGCCAGGCAACTGCTGCCCGGCCCGCCGGCGGACGGAGCTGACCTCGAACGGGTCGGCTGGCCGCTGCGCCAGGTCGACTACGACGTCATGAACCACGTCAACAACGCCGCCTACTGGGCGGCGGTGGAAGAGGTCGGCGTCCCCGAGGGCCCGATCCGGGCGACGATGGAGTACGGCGCCGGGATCGAGATCGACGCACCGGTCGAGCTGCTCGTGCGGCGGGACGACAAGCAGACCGACGTCTGGTTCACCGTCGACGGAACCGTCAACGCCACCGCCCAGCTGGCGCTGGGATAGCGGCTACTCGTCGACTCGCCTACTCGTCGACGAGGACGATCTTGCCGAACTTGGCGCCGCGGTCGAAGCGCTCGTAGGCGGCGCCGACGTTGGCGAAGGGGAACTTGGCGGCCAGCGGGACGGTGATGTCGCCCCAGCCCAGCAGGGGCAGCACCTGCTTCTCGACGTGCCGGGCGGCCCGGGCCTTGTCCTCGATGGGCCGGGCCCGCAGGGTCGACCCGTGGATGCGGCCCCGGGCAGCCATCAGGGCGAGCAGGTTGACCTCGGCCGTGGCGCCGGCCCCGACCCCGATGATCGCGATGCGCCCGTTGGTGGCCAGCGAGGCCAGGTTGGTGGCCATGTTGGGCGCGCCGACCAGCTCGAGGATGACGTCGAACGGCCCGGCCGGCCCGAAGTCGTCGGGCGGGACGACGGTGGCCCCGAGGGCCTGGACGCTGGCCCAGAGGCTGCGATCGCGCACGGTCGCCACGACCTCGCAGCCGGCCGCCGCGGCCAGCTCGACCGCCGCCGAGCCCACACCTCCGGCCGCTCCGTGGATGCAGACCCGTTCGCCCATGCGCAGCTCGCACTGGGTGAAGAGGGCATCGTGGGCGGTGGTGTAGTTCTCGGGGAAGCCGCCGGCATGGGCCCAGCCGACGCCGTCGGGCACCGGCATGGCGACGATCTCGGGCACCGCGGCCAGCGAGGCCTGCCCCGCGCCGGGCACGACCGCCATGACCCGGTCGCCCGGGCGGAAGCGGCGGCAGGCGTCGCCCACGGTGACGACCTCTCCGGCCAGCTCCAGGCCCGGTAGTTCGGGCGGGGCGGTGCCGGCCGGCGGCGGGTAGTAGCCGGCCATCTGCATGAGGTCGCCCCGGCAGATGCCTGCGGCCCGGACGCGCACCAGCAGGTCGCCGGGGCCGGGCACGGGGTCGGGCTGCTCGAGCCACGCCACGGCACCGTCGGTGATGGTGACGGCGTGCATCGTCGTCGGCTCCTGAGCTCTCGACCCTGCGGACCGGAGGGCTAGCCCCGGGCCTCGATCGGGACGTAGTCGCGCTTGTCGGAACCGATGTAGAGCTGACGGGGCCGGACGATCTTCTGGTCCTGCTCCAGCAGCTCCACCCAGTGGGCCAGCCAGCCCGCGGTGCGGGGGATGGCGAACAGCACGGTGAACATCTCGATCGGGAAGCCCATGGCCTGGTAGATGAGCCCCGAGTAGAAGTCGACGTTGGGGTAGAGCTTGCGGTCGACGAAGTACGAGTCGGCCAGGGCGACCTCCTCGAGCTTCAGGGCGATGTCGAGCAGCGGGTTCTTCCCGGTGATCTCGAAGACGTCCTCGGCCGCCTTCTTGATGATCCGGGCCCGGGGGTCGTAGTTCTTGTACACCCGGTGGCCGAAGCCCTGCAGCACCCGCTCGCCCCGCCGCACCGAGTCGACGTACTCGTCGACGTGGTCGATCGAGCCGATGTCGTGGAGCATGTGGATGACGGCCTCGTTGGCGCCGCCGTGGCGGGGGCCGTAGAGCGCCGACGTGGCCGCGGCGACGCAACTGTAGGGGTCGGCGTGGGCCGAGCCGACCGTGCGCATGGCCGTGGTGCCGCAGTTCTGCTCGTGGTCGGCGTGCAGGATGAACAGGACGTCGAGCGCCCGGGCCAGCTTGGGGTTGGCGTCGTAGCGGGGCTCGGCCACCTTCCACAGCATCGACAGGAAGTTGGCGGTGAACGTCAGGGAGTTGTCCGGGTAGACGAACGGCTGGCCCACGCTGAAGCGGTGGCAGGCGGCCGCCAGGGTGGGCATCTTGGCGATCAGCCGGACGATCTGCTTGTAGCGGATGTCCGGGTCGTGGATCTCCTTGGCGTCCAGGTAGAAGGTGGACAGCGCCGCAACCGCCGATACCAGCATCCCCATGGGGTGGGCGTCGTAGTGGAAGCCTTCGAGGAAGCGCTTCCGCACGTTCTCGTGGATGAACGTGTGGTACGTGATGTCGTGCGCCCAGCTGTCGTACTGCGCCGCCGTGGGCAGCTCGCCGTAGAGCAGGAGGTAGGCCACCTCGAGGTAGGTGGACTGCTCGGCCAGTTGCTCGATCGGGTAGCCCCGGTAGCGCAGGATCCCCGCGTCGCCGTCGATCTCGGTGATCGCCGACTCGCACAGCGCGGTGGTGGTGAAGGCCTGGTCGTAGAACCAGATGTTCGGGAGCAGCTTGCGCCAAGGTGCAGCGTTCACGCCGCCGTTTTCGATGGGAATCTCGACGCTTTCGCCAGTGCGGTTGTCCGTGATCGTGATGGTCTCGGGCACGAGGGCGAGGCTACTGCTGAACCCCCCTGGTCATGCACCTTCGCTGAACGCCGCGCGGAGGCCCGCGTGGTCGGTGTCGCGGACGATGTCACGGATGGCGTCCTGCACGGCGCGAGCCGGTGCCGAAAGCCGTCCCCGCTGGTTGCGGGCGAGGCCGACCGAGCGGGGGAGGAGGCCCTCCACGGCGACCCTTCGGCAGGTCGCGTCGATCCAGGGGGGCGCCGCGGTGGCCGGGAGGACCGCGGGGCCGAAGCCCTCGAACGCCAGGGTGCTGAGCAGGCGGATGCCGTCGACCTCGGCCTGGGCCCGCAGCTCGACGCCGGCGCCGGCTGCCTCGCGGTCGAGCTCGTCGCGGAACGGCGTCCCCTGGGGTTCGAGCAGGAGGCGGTGGTGGGCCAGCTCCCGCAGGTCGATGCGGCTCCGCTCGGCGAGGGGGTGGTCGCCGGGGACCACGAGGACCCGGTCCTCGTCGAAGAGCTGCTCGGTCATGAGGTCGGCCTCGGCGAGGGGGAGGTTGAGGACAGCGAGGTCGAGGGTCTCGCTGAGCAGCTGGGGGATGAGCGAGGTGGTGGTGGCGTCGACGACGACCACCTGGACCGCGGGGTGGCGCTCGTCCATGAGGACGAACAGTCGGGGGACGAGCCAGCGGCTGACCGTGCCGATGCAGCCGAGGCGGACCTGGCCGGCGACATGGTGGAGCAGCGAGGCGACGTCGCTGCGGAGGGAGTCGAGCTCCCGCTGGATGCGGCGGGCCCGCTCGACGACGATCTCGCCCTCCTCGGTGAGGACCCCGCCGGCCCGGTCGACGAGCTGGGTGCCGAGCTCGCGCTCGAGCCGGGCGACGTGGGTCGAGACGTTGGACTGCACGGTGTTGAGGCTTCGTGCCGCCGCCGAGAACGACCCTTCGTCGGCCACGGCGACCAGAGCGGCGAGCTGTCGGAGGTCCATCGCTGGTGGCGATATTACCCATCAGAAACATTCATTTGACGAATTGTGGAGTGTCCGGCAGAATGGTCAACACAAAGAGCGGTGCCGGTTCCCCCCACCGAATCCGCTCAGCAACAGACGCGAGGATGCCGGATCCCCCCTCTGAGCGTCCCAGTCTGTAGGAGCCGACCGATCCACCCGCGGTCGGCTCCGCCCGTTTTGCCCCGGTGGTCGACCCCCTCATGCAACGACCACCGGGCAACGGGCGCCCTGCTGGGTGGGGGCCGGGCGGGGGGTGGGGGATACGGCAGGTCCTTTCTGGCAGGCTGGGTGGATGCCGGGCGCTGCCTTCGTTGATCTCGATCGGACCCTGCTCAGTGGGGCGAGTGGGCCGGCGTTGAGTCGGGCGTTGCGGGAGGCAGGGATCGTCGAGAGCCGGTTCGTGCGGGCCGAGGGCCTGCTGTACCGGATCTTCGACCTGATCGGAGAGACCCGGCCGTCCATCGAGCTGGCCCGCCAGGCCGCCCGCTTCGCCAAGGGCTGGTCGCAGGACGACGTCCGGGCCGCGGCCGGCAAGGCTGCCGACGCCCTGGTCGTCGCCGTGCAGCCCTACGCCCACTCGATGATCGAGGAGCACCAGAAGGCCGGCCGACCGGTCGTCCTCGCCACCACCACGCCCCACGACCTGGTCGACCCGCTGGCCGAGCGGCTCGGCTTCGACGCCGTCGTCGCAACCCGCTACGGCGTCGACGGCGACGGCCGCTACGACGGCACCATCGACGGCGAGCTGGTGTGGGGCCGAGGCAAGCTGCGCTCGGTCCGGGCATGGGCCGAGGCCAACGGCATCGACCTCGCCGACAGCTGGGCCTACAGCGACAGCTTCTACGACTCGCCGCTGCTCGGGGCGGTCGGTCACCCGGTGGCGGTCAACCCCGACCCCCGCCTCCTGGCGCTGGCGCTGGTGCGGCGCTGGCCGGTCACCCACCTCGACGTCCCCGAAGGTGTCCCCAAGCTGCCGGTCCTCGGCCTCGAGCCCCAGAAGCTCCTGCTCACCTTCGTGCGGCCCGAGCTGCTGCCGTGGGTCCGGCTCGAGGTGTCGGGCATCGAGCACCTGCCCGAGTCGGGCCCGGCGATCCTCGTCGCCAACCACCGCAGCTACTTCGATCCCCTCGCCCTCGGGATGGCGTTCGCCAAGCGGGGCCGGCCGGTGCGCTTCCTCGGCAAGAAGGAGGTGTTCGACGCCCCGGTCGTCGGGCCGGTCGTGCGGGCGCTGGGCGGCATCCGGGTCGACCGAGAGGGCGGCGCGGCCGACTCGATGGCCGCCGCTGCGGCCGCACTGGCGGCCGGCGAGCTGGTCGCGGTGCTGCCCCAGGGCACCATCCCCCGAGGACCCGAGTTCTTCGACCCCGAGCTGAAGGGCCGCTGGGGCGCCGCCCGACTCGCGGCGCTCACCAAGGCGCCGGTCGTTCCGTTCGGGCTGTGGGGGACCGAGCACGTGTGGCCCCGCTCCGAGCGGCTGCCCCGGATGTGGCAGGTCTTCGGCGCCCCGAAGGTGACCGTCACGGCCGGCCCGCCGGTCGACCTCAAGCACCGATCACCGGCCGCCGACACCAAGCGGATCATGGAGGCGATCGCCGCGCTCCTCCCGCCCGAGGCCCGCGAGCCCCGCGACCCGACCCCCGACGAGCTGGCCCGCACTTACCCACCCGGCAAGGCCCCGAAGGCCCCGAAGGCGCCGCAACCCCCGACGGCCCCCGAGCCGGCGAGCTAGCTCATCCGCTCGACGAGGTCGGCCCGGGAGGCGTGGACCGCCACGTAGTTGGCGCGCACGAAGATCTCGTCCTCCGGTCGATGGGGCCGGAACTCGACGCCCTCGGGGAAGACCTTGCCCAGGTGGAAGCCGTGGGGGACGAGGAGGTCGTAGAAGTCGGCGAGCCAGGTGCGCCGGATGGCCGCCCAGAGCGTGAACTCGAACTGGATCACGTCGATGCGTTGCTCGGTCAACAGCCGGTGGGCACCGGACAGCACGTCGAGGTCGGCCCCCTCGGCGTCGACCTTGAGGAAGTCGACGTGGTCGATGGCCTGCTGCTCGGCGTAGGCATCGGCGGTGGTCACGGGGACGGACACGCCGGCGAGCTGGTCGATGGCGGGGCTCGACACCGTGCTGGTCATGTCGGGGTGGTCGGGGTGCTGGTAGATCGGCACTGCGCCCGGCAAAGCCGCGAGGCCGTGGAGGTTGAGGACCACCCGGTCCTCCCGGCCGAGCCGCTCGATCAGGTAAGGGTGGTTCGTCGGCGCGATCTCGAAGCAGTGCACGGCCGCCGCGGGGAAGAGCCGCAACGCGTGGGCCGCCCAGTCACCCCGGAAGCAACCGACATCGAAGATGCAGGTCGGCCCACTCGGCTGCAGAGCCGCGAGGACGCCGGCCTCACCGTTGGAGGCGGGGTCGCAGCTGTCGTTCTCGTACGCCGACCAGAGGGCCTGGCCGACCCGGCCGACCTGTCGCCCGATGCGGCTGCGTCTCCTCCGGGCGATCACCCCCAACACCCGCCGTCGCGCCGCCAGTCCCGCCCTGTGCACATGGTCCATGCACCCGAGCGTCGCGGCGCACGGATAGTGATCCCTTAGCCACTGCAGGAGTTGACGGCGCCGGCTAGGCGCCGAGCAGGGTCCGGGCGTGGGTGGCCAGGGCGGACATGGCCTGGCGGTGGGCCATCGGGCCGATGGAGATGCGGCTGGCGCCGGCGGCGGCCAGGTCCTTGACGGTGGTGGCCGGGCCGAGGTTGGCGTTCACCGGCGCGCCCAGCTCCGCCACGAGGCGCTCCACGAGGGCGGGCGTGGCCAGTCGGATCGGGTAGACGCAGTCGGCGCCGGCCTCGACGTAGAGGCGGGCCCGGGCGAGGACCTCGTCCAGCAACGCTGCGGGGTCGTCGTCCGGCCGGTGGAACAGGACGTCGATGCGGGCGTTCAGCACCACGTCGACCCCGCGGTGACGCGCGGCGGACCGGATGCCGGCCAGTCGCTCCGCCTGGGCCTCGGGGTCGACCAGCGACCCGGGTCGGCGGTGGTCGGAGTCCTCGATGTTGCAGCCCGCGGCGCCGGCGGCCAGCAGCCGCTCGACGAGGGTCATCCCGTCGAGGCCGTAGCCGCCCTCGACGTCGGCGGTCACCGGCAGCGAGGTTGCGGCGGCGATGCGGCCGATCGCGGCGAACACCGTGTCGGGGTCGCTCGAGTTGTCGTCCGGCAGGCCCAGGGACGCGGCGATCGCAGCGCTCGACGTCGCCACGGCGGCGGCGCCTGCGGCCTCGACCTCGCGGGCGCTGGCGACGTCCCACGCGTTCACGAGGACCAGAGGATCGCCCGGCACGTGCAGGGCGCGGAGGATGTCGGTCGGGGTGGTCATGCAGTGACGACGACTGCAAACCCCGGAACTCACCGCTAGTTCGTGCCGATCTGGTCCTCGGGGGTCGGGCCCCGCATGGGCTCCAGGGTGCAGGCCCAGGCGTGGTCGGCGTACTGCTCCGGGGTTTCGTCCATGTAGGTGAGGCGGCAGTCGATGTCGTTGAGCAGCAGGCCCAGGCCGAGGGTGGGGTCGAACGAGCCGCCGCTCGACACGTCGGTCTCGTTCGGCGTCATCAGCCGGAACGAGACGATGCCGTTGAGGGCGAGCGCCCCGACCAGCACCCACAGGTAGCGGCGCTGGTTCATCCGGCTCGCGGCGATCCAGAGAAGCATCGTCAGCAGCGACGGCAGCAGGTGGGCCATCTTCCACGGCATGACGAAGTAGAGGGCTTCACTGCCGACGAAGCCCAGCGCGGCGAACCGGAGCATCGGGTCGTCGCGCCAGCGTCGTAGCGCGGCCCACAGGGCCGGCACCGCCACGAGCACGACGGCGACGGCGACGATGCCCACGGCCGAGTAGCTCTTGTAGGCGAACCGGCCGAGGTTGTTGCCGAACGACTGGAAGCCCTCCTCGTTGTGGAGGAACTCCAGCGTGCGGTCGTAGGCCAGCCACGACGGCACGAACAGCAGCGCGCCCAACGGCAGCGCCAGCGCGCCTGTCCGGAGCGCCCGGCGGCGATGCACCGGATCCCAGGCGTCGGCGACCAGGAAGGCGACGATGAGGAAGCCGGACGAGAGCCGGCAGCCGATCGACAACGCGAACAGCACGCCCGCGAGCCACGTCCGGTCCTTCAGGTGGGCGTTCGCCGCCCAGACGAAGAAGACCAGCGCCCAGATGAAGTCGACCAGCGAGGTGGCGGCGATGATCGTCAACGGCGAGGCGAACAGCGCCAGCGCGACGAGGTCACCATTGCCGTGGCCCCAGGCGCGCACGAGCCGGGCGAGGCCGACGACGGTCGCCCCGGCCGCGATGGCCGACAGCAGGTTCAGGAGCAGGTGGCCGCCGACGGGTTCGAAGGCGGCGGCGATGGCCTCGAACACCGGGACGCCGGGTGTCCGCGACGGGTGGTAGTCGAGCTCACGGAGCTGGGGCGCCACCCGCAGGACGTTGTGGACGTCGATGTCGGTGCCGTAGCCCATCCACAGGATCGGCAACGTCACGACCGCCACGATGCCGACCAGGGCCAGGTCGCTCAGCCCCCCAGGCGTTGCGGCAGTGCTGGCTTCGGCAGGCGCCGTCGTCGCGTCCTCGACCGCTGTCATACGGCCCAAGACCCTACGCGTCGATGCTCAGCGGTGGCGGACCCAGCGGCCGCGGCCGGACTGCTTGGCGGCGCGCATGGCCTCGTCGGCTCGCTTGAGGACGGCGTCGACCATCTCGCCGGCGTGGACGTCGGCGACGCCGATGCTGACGTCGAGGCGGATCTCGTTGCGGGCCAGCGAGTCGATCGGCTCGCGGACGATGTCCATGAGCCGGTCGGCGACCCGTTCGACATCGTCGGCCGCCGCCAGGCGCTCGCACAGCACCGCGAACTCGTCGCCGCCCATGCGGGCGACCAGGTCACCGGGCCGCAGTGCCCCGACCAGCCGTTCGGCGACCACGGTCAGGGCCTTGTCGCCGATGTGGTGGCCCAGGTGGTCGTTGACCGGCTTGAAGCGGTCGAGGTCCAGGTAGAGGACCGCCGAGTTGCCCTCGCTCGACTTCGTGATGGCCGTGAGCCGCTCGCGGAACGCCTGGCGGTTGGCGAGGCCGGTGAGCGGGTCGTGGGTGGCGGCGAACTCCAGCGTGCGGTGGCTGCGGTCCCACTGGAGGGTGAGGCGCAGCAGCTGGCCGGCCTTGCGGAGGGTGTTGCGGTTGAAGCGGGTCGGCCGACCGGGGTGGCGGCGCCACACGATGATCGCCGCCACGGGCCGCTCGCCCTCGACCAGCGACACCGGGTGGACCCAGCACGACTCGTACGCCTCGGCCCGGGCCAGCGCGGCCAGCGGGCCGGGGAGGCCGCTGCGGTCCTCGACCACCACGTCTTCGTCGGCGGCCAGCGCCCGGGCCCACGGCGAGCCCGGTTGGGCGACCAGCAGGCTGGTGGCATTGCCCGCGCTGACCTCGAAGCGCTCGCCGTTCCAGCGGTCGCACACCGCCACGCCCGTCCGCGGGACCATGTTCTGCACGGCGCCGACCACCAGCGACAGGACCGTCCCGTGGGTCGCGCCCGACGCCATGGCCTCGACCGCCTGGTCGAGGGCGCGCTCATAGCCCGCCTGGCGGACCAGCACCACGTACCAGGGGAGGCCGCTGCGCCGGGTGGTGAGCGCGGCCAGCTCGCAGCTGACCTCGTGGCCCTCGGCGTGCTTGAGCCCGACCTGCACCCCGACGCCGCCCCAGGGCTCGATCTCGAAGGCGTCCTCGACCGCGGCGAAGGCCTCGTAGGCCGCCGGCAGCGAGGCGGGCGTGATCATCTCGGCGAAGTGCTGGCCGACCACCTGCTCGGGCGGATAGCCGAAGAAGCGCTCGATCGACGCCCCGACCCAGCGCACGATGCCGTCGTAGTCGAGCATGACGATCGGGTAGATCGAGTGCTGGGCGACGACCTCGAACATCGCCGGGGTCGGCCCGTCCTGGAGCTGGACGATCTCGACCCGGTTGCCGAACGGGTCGTCGGTGTGGAAGCGGCGGACGTCCGGGATGTCGGTGTTCCAGCGGGCGCTCCCGCCCGCCTCCTTCAACCGCACCTCGACGGCGTCGACGTCGTCGACCAGCAGCGCCGGGTGGGCCTTGCGCGCCGGGCGGAACGGCTCCTCGACCCCCAGGTGGATCGCCACGCACGGGCCCTGGAACCAGCAGCCGTCGCTCGGCTTGGCGGGCGCGTCGTCGGCGAGGGGCTGGGGGCCGGCCTCGGGCAGGTTCTGGATCGGGTAGATCGCCTTCTGGGGCTTGGCCACGCGCTTCAGCCCCAGGGTGTCGCGGTAGAACCGCTCCGCGGCGCGCACCGCCTCCTCGCCCGCCGGCATGGCCAGCTGGACGTGGTCGAAGCCGAGGAGCTGGCCCCGGCGCGCGGCTTGCCGATCGCTCAGGTCGCGTTCTTCCTGCGGATGATGTTCAGGGCGCTGCCCGCCCGGAACCACTCGATCTGCTCGTCGTTCATGGTGTGCGTCGCCGCGAACTCGACGGTCCGCCCGTCCGATCCGTGGATGAGGCACCGTACAGGGCGGTCGGGGGCGAGGTCGTGCAGATCGACCACGCTGATGCGGTCGTCCTCGTGGACGAGGTCGTAGCTGGCCGGGTCGGCGAACGTCAGCGCCAGCACCCCTTGCTTCTTCAGGTTCGCCTCGTGGATGCGGGCGAAGCTGCGGGCGAAGATGACCTTGGCGCCGCGGTAGCGGGGCTCCATGGCGGCGTGCTCGCGCGAGCTGCCCTCGCCGTAGTTCTCGTCGCCGACCGCGCACCAGCTGACGCCTTCGGCGTGGAGGTGCTTGGCGACGTCGGGGAAGGTCCGGGTCTGGCCGTCGAGCGGGTCCCTGCCGTGCCCGGGCTCGTAGGACCCTCCCCCGAAGGCGTTGATCACCCCGAGGAAGAGGTTGCCGGAGATGTTCTCCAGGTGACCCCGATACTTCAGCCAGGGACCGGCGGCCGAGATGTGGTCGGTGGTGCACTTCCCGGCGGCCTTCATGAGGACGGGCAGCTCGGTGAGGTCCTTGCCGTCCCACGGTTCGAAGGGCTCGAGCAGCTGGAGCCGCTCGCTCGTCGGGGCGACGCTGACCGCCACGTCGGTGCCGTCGGTGGGCGGGGCGACGAAGCCCGACTCGCCGGGATCGAAGCCCTGGGCCGGGAGCTTCTCGCCCCGAGGTGCGTCGAGCCGGACCTCGGCGCCCGCGTCGTTGGTCAGCGTGTCGGTGCGGGGATCGAAGTCGAGCGTGCCGGCCAGCGCCAGGGCGACCACCAGGTCGGGGCTGGTCACGAACGACAGGGTGTTGGCGTTGCCGTCGTTCCGCTTCGGGAAGTTGCGGTTGTAGCTGTTGACGATGGTGTTGGGCTTCGACGGATCGATGGGATTCTCGAGATCCGTGCGGTCCCACTGCCCGATGCACGGGCCGCAGGCGTTGGCCAGGACCGTGGCACCGATGGCCTCGAGGTCTGCGAGCAGGCCGTCCCGCTCGATCGTGGCCCGGACCTGCTCGGAGCCGGGGGTCACCAGCAGCTGGGTCTTGGCCCGCAGGCCTCGGGCGGCTGCCTGACGGGCGATCGACGCGGCGCGGGTGATGTCCTCGTACGACGAGTTGGTGCACGACCCGACCAGCGCCGATGACACCTCGAGCGGCCAGTCGTTCTGGCGGGCGTGGTCGCCCAGCTCGCCGATGCGGTGGCCGCGGTCGGGGGAGTGGGGGCCGTTGACCATGGGCTCGAGCGCCGAGAGGTCGATCTCGACGACCTCGTCGAAGAAGCGGCCGGGGTCGGCCGCGACCTCGGGATCGGGGCGGAGGTCGGCGAGCACGGCGCGGGCGGCGTCGGCAATGCCGGCCCGGCCGGTGGCGGCGAGGTAGGCGAGGCCGTTGTCGTCGAAGCTGAACAGTGAGGTGGTGGCGCCGATCTCCGCGCCCATGTTGCAGATGGTGGCCTTGCCGGTGGTCGACAAGGCGTCGGCGCCGGGGCCGAAGTACTCGACGATGGCGCCGGTGCCGCCCTTGACGGTGAGCAGCTCGGCGACCCGGAGGATGACGTCCTTGGCGGCCGTCCAGCCGCTCAGCTCCCCGGTGAGGTGGATGCCGATGAGCTTGGGCCAGCGGACGTTGAACGGGAAGCCGGTCATGACGTCGACCGCATCGGCCCCGCCCACGCCGATGGCGACCATGCCGAGGCCGCCGGCGTTGGGGGTATGGCTGTCGGTGCCGATCATCATCCCGCCGGGGAAGGCGTACTGCTCGAGGACGACCTGGTGGATGATGCCCGAGCCCGGCTTCCAGAAGCCGATGCCGTAGCGGGCCGACACCGACCGGAGGAACTCGTACACCTCGCTGTTGACGTCGAGGGCGAAGGCGAGGTCCTGGGCTGCGCCGATGCGGGCCTGGATGAGGTGGTCGCAGTGGACGGTGCTCGGGACCGCGACCTGGGGGAGGCCGGCGGTCATGAACTGCAGCAGGGCCATCTGGGCGGTGGCGTCCTGCATGGCGACGCGATCGGGGTCGAAGTCGGCGTAGCTGCGGCCTCGCTCCAGCTCCTGGCCCTGGGGGTCGCGCAGGTGGTTGACGAGGATCTTCTCGGCCAGGGTCAGTGGGCGGCCGAGGCGGTCGCGGCCGAGGGCGACACGCTGGTGGAGTCGGGTGTAGACCTCCTCGGCCAGGCTCGTCGGGGTGGAAGCGGTGACCTTGGGCTCGGTCGGGTTGTCGGCCATCGTCGGTGTGGTCCTTGCGTCGGCGATCAGATGTAGACAAGTCTATGACAAGTGAGAGAGCTGCGCTATCGGACGATCGCCGACGAGCTCCGGCGCCAGGTCGAGAACGGCGACTTCGCCGCCGGTCGGCTGCTGCCGTCGGAGAGCGACCTCTCCGCCTCCTACGGGGTCAGCCGGGTCACTGTCCGCAAGGCGCTGGAGCTGCTGCGCGACGAGGGGCTGATCGACTCGCGGCAGGGGTTCGGGTGGTTCGTTGCCGCTGACCCGCTGCGCCAGGCGCTGGGCCGGCTCGGCACCATCGAGGACCAGCTGGAGTCGATGGGCGTGGCGTCGGAGCGGCGGGTGGTCGGGTTCGGGTTCGTGAAGGCGCCGCCCCGGGCCAAGCAGGTGCTGGGGGTGCTGGACGTGTTGCGGGTGCGACGGCTGAACCTGGCCGACGGGCACCCGTTCGCCCGGGTCACGGTGTGGTGCCCCGAGGACCTGGGCGCCTCGCTGTCGCGGGCCGACGTCGAGGCCCGACCGTTCTACGAGCTGCTCGACGTGACGATCGGCCGGGCGACGCAGACCATCGGCGCGGCTGCGGCCGAGTCCTCGGACGCTGCGCTGCTCGACATCCCGGTCGGCTCGCCCGTCCTGCGCTGCGAGCGCATCACCTACGACGTCGACGAGCGTCCGATCCTGCTGTCCGAACACGTCTTCCCCGGCCACCGCACCGAGCTGGTCGTCGACCTTCCCCGCTTCGACCCCTCGATGGGCCCTTCCGGCCTCCGTCTGGTGGAGCCGTGAGCCCCGTGGGTGCGAACGACGTGACCGTCGGGCTGGTGGGCCTCGGGGTCATCGCCGAGACGCACCTGACCGTGCTGTCCTACCTTCCGTCGATCCACCTGTCGTTCGTGGTCGACCCCGCACCGGTCACCCCACCGACGTTCAAGGGACAGCGGCCGCCCCTCTATCGCTCGCTGGACCAGGCCCTCGAGGAGCACGAGCCCGATGTCATCGCCGTCGCGACCCCGACGCCGACGCACGCCGACATCACCCGCCGGGCACTGGAGAGCTCACGAGCGCGGGTCCTGGTCGAGAAGCCGATGGTGCACGATCTCGACGCACTCACCCAGTTCGAGTCCACCACCTCGCCAGCAGAGCTCCGCTCCCGGGTCTTCGTCGCCCACCACTTCGCCTTCTCGCCCGAGGTGACCTGGGGTGCTGCACAGCTGCGGGCACACCCGGAGTGGGGTCCGGTGAAGCGGATCGTCACGTCGTTCCACGACGCGTACATCACCGATGCCCCGCACTCGTTCGAGGCGTACACGTCCAGTTGGGTCGACTCCGGGGTGAACCAGCTCAGCATGCTCCGGCGCTTCGTCGACCTGGTCGACCGGGGGCCGTTGATGGAGAGCGACGACGGGGCGACCTCGTGGTGCACGGTGAGGTTCCGCTCACATGACGACATCGGTGTGGCGTCGCTGCGCACGAGCTGGCAGGCCGTGGCCAGCAGCAAGCGGACCACTCTGTACCTGGAGCAATCCGGCGTGGAGATCTGGCTCGACCACACCGCCGTCACCGGTTTCGTGACCCAGGACGGAGCGCTGCTCTCCCAGCTCATGAACGACGGTCGGACGCCCCGCAAGGTGGCCCACTACCGGCCGTTGTGGGAGAGCCTCCTCACCGGGGCCCCCGACCCGATCCTCGGCTTCGATGCTGCCGCCGAGGTCGTCCGGCTCCTGTACGAGCCCTGAGCGCTCACGAGGCGAACGCCGTCGCGAGCTTCGCTTCGGCGCGATGGCGGCGGTCCCAGAGGGCGCGGGTGCTGAGCGCGTGGTGGCGAGCGATGTCGGCGACCCGGTGGCCGGCGATGCGGGAACGGGCGATCAGCTGAGCATCGTCGGCGGCGAGGATCCCGTCGTGAACCGCGTCGCTCAGCACCTCCACCAGCTCGACCGCGGGGTTCGCGGTGGGCAGCTGCTCGGGCGCCCTGGGGTCCGGCACCGGGGTGGTGACCAGTCGGGGCACCGCGCGGCGGAGGTCGCGGGCGGCGTCGAGGAGGACGTTGGCGGCGATGCGGCCGGGGCGGCGGTCGAGGGGGTAGGTGCGGATCCGGTGGTACACCGCGGTGACTGCGGCAGCGGCTCGCTCGTCCGGGTCGCCCAGGGCCCACCAGCGACGAGCGAGGTTGCGGGTCCCCGGAAGCAGCAGCTGCAGCAGCACCCGGGCGGCCAGGTCGTCGCGCTCGCGCACCACCCGGGTCACCAGGCCGAGGAGGACCTGGTCGGCCTCCTCCGGACCGGCGGCCCGCACCCGCTGCTCCAGCTCCGCCAGCGAGGGGACGTCCAGGCGGCGGGCGGCCGAGCGCTTGGTCCGCAGCTGCGCCCACTCACGGTCGAGGAGATCGAAGACGGTCGACATGCCGCCGATCGTGCGGAACGACCGTCCCCCGGCTGCTCCCTGCAGCCTGCTCACCAGGGCGGGGGACGTCCCCGGACCAGGTCGCGGGGTACAGGCGCGATGCTGGGGCGGTGGGTGAGCTCCCGGCCGAATGGCCATTGGTGGGGCGGGACACCGAGATGGCTGTGCTGGCTCGGTGCCTCGAAGGCGCGGGAGCGGTCGTGGCCGGGGCAGCCGGGGTCGGGAAGACTCGCCTGGCGCGGGCCGCCGCGGCCCAGGCGGTCGATCGCCGGGTCGAGCAGGTGGTCGCCAGCCGCTCGGCGCAGGCACTGCCGCTGGCCCCGTTCGCCCGCTTCCGGGCGACGGCTGCGGGGACCGCCACCCCGGGCGACGACCCGCTCGTCGCGCTCCGCCAGGCGCTGACCGAGCCGCCGGGGCGCTTGCTCCTGTCGGTCGACGACGGCCACCTGCTGGACGACGTCTCCGCCGCCCTCGTCCACGAGCTGTGCGTCTCCGGCGCCGCGACCGTGCTCGTGACCCTCCGGAGCCGCGAACCCGCGCCCGACGCCGTCACCGCTCTCTGGAAGGACGAGCTGTGCGAGCGGATCGAGCTCCAGCCGCTCAGCCGCAGCGACGTCGGCCGGCTCCTCGAAGCGGCCCTCGACGCCCCGGTCGACAACGCCACCGTCTTCGCCCTCTGGGAGCGCAGCCGGGGCAACGTCCTACACCTCCGGGAGCTGGTCCGGGGTGGCCTGGCCGCCGGGGCGCTGACCCACAGCGGCAGCCTCTGGTCGTGGTCGGGGCCGCTGCACGCCTCGCCCCGGCTGGTCGAGCTGCTCGCCGACCGCCTCGCCACCCTCGACGCCGCCGCCCGCCGCGCCCTCGCCCTGCTGGCGCTCGGCGAGCCCCTGTCCTGGGACGACCTCGGCCGCCTCGACGCCGCCGCCACCACCGAGGCCTTGGTGGCCGACGGCCTCGTGGAGTTCCAGGAGGACCCCGAGGACCCCGTGCTCGGCGTCGCGCCGAGAGCGTCGTTGGCGCACCCCCTCCTCGGCGACGTGGTCCTCGCCGACCTCGCGGCTCCGGCTCGCCGGCGGCTCCTGGCGGAGCTGGCCGATGGCGTCGACGCGGAGGCTGAGCCGCTGAAGGCGGCGACCTGGTTGCTGGACAGCGGGGGTGCGCCGAGCCCGGACCTGCTCGTGCGGGCCTCCCGGGCCTGCCTCTTCATCGATGCGGCGCTCGGCGAGCGGCTGGCGAGAGAGGCACTGTCACGCGGTGCTCACGACGGTTCCGGCGCCGCGCCGAGGACGAACATCGTCGAGGCGGCCGCGCTCGTGGCCCAGCACGGGATGATCAGCGGGCGGGCGTCGGAGGCGGAGGAGGTGCTGGCCGAGCTGGACGGCGGGTCGCTGAGCCTCGTCGAGCGGGTGCAGGTGGCGGTGAGCCGGGCCAACCTCCTCACCTGGGGCCTCGCCCGGCCCGACGACGCCGTCGCCCTCCTCGACCGGGGCGGCATGATCAGCGAGGCCGCCGGCCGGGAGCTGATGGCCCACGCCGTGCCCATGTTCATGTTCGGCGGCCGGGTCGCCGACGCCGTCCGGGGCTACGAGGCGCTGTGGGCCGACCCCGCCGGCTCGCCGGTCCAGCGCCTCCGCTCGGCCCTCGGCGCGGTGCCGGCGCTGGTCGCCTCGGGACGTCCCCTGCGGGCGCTGGCTGTCGCCGGCGAGGCGCTGACCCTGGTCCCCGAGTGCAGCAACGAGCTGCCCGTCGCCCTCGCCCAGCTCGGCGCCGGCATCACGCTCGCCCAGATCCTGTCGGGCGACCTCGACGCCGCCGAGACCCTCATCCGCCCCGCCTACGAGGAGGGCGTCGCCCGCAACATCCCGCTGCTGCGGGGCGGCGCGGCACTGCGGCTCGGGCAGATCGCCCTGTGGCGGGGTCAGCCCGTCGCTGCGTCGGCGCTCGTTCGGGAGGCGATCCTCGCCCTCCAGCAGGCCGACGCCGGGCTCCTCGCCTGGGCGTCGGACACGCTGCGCATCGCCTGCGCGCTCACCGGCGACACGGCCGGCGTCGACGAAGGAGCGCGAGCCGGCAGCGTCGCCCTCCGGTTCCCGCTGTTCGTCACCGAGCTGCACCGGGCCGACGCCGCCGTCGCAGCGTCGGCGGGCGAGCTGTCCCGGGCCCGGCAAGCGGCCCGCGACGGGATCGCCTCGGCGGAGGCCGGCTCGCAGCAGATCCAAGTCACGATCCTCGCCTTCGACCTCGCCCGCTATGGCGGTGCGGCGGAGGCTGCCCGCCGGGTCAGCCCCGACGTCGAGGGGCCGCTCGCCGCCACCATGCACGAAGCCATCGCCGCCCTGGCCGCCTCGGACGGCGACCGGCTGCTGGCCGCGTCGACGGCCTTCGCCGAGCGCCGCTACGAGCTGTTCGCCGCCGAGATGGCTCGGGCTGCGGCCCGGGCGTTCGGAGCCTCCGGTCGGCGCGATGCCGAGCGCCGAGCCGACGCCATCGCCGACGCCCTCGCCGACCGCTGCGAGGGCGCCCACACCCCGCTGCTCGACGACCGCCCCGCCGGGACGCGACTGACCGGCCGGGAGCGGGAGGTGGCGCTGCTGGCCGCCCGGGGTGCCAGCGACGCCGAGATCGCCCAGCGGCTCGGGCTCTCGGTCCGCACGGTCGAGACCCACCTCCACCGGGCCTACACGAAGGTCGGTGTCACCGGCCGCACCGGCCTCGCCGAGGTCCTCGGTACGGCGCCGACGCCGCCTGCGTAGTCGAGTACGGACGTCACGGCGGCCGCCCGGGCGCACGCTCGACGCATGCGAACGCGATACGGACTTGCGCTGCTGGTGTGCGGGAGCTTGGCGCTGGCGGCCTGCGGCGGAGATGACGACGACGAGGCGAAGGACGCCATCCAGGACGCCCTCGACGGCGCCGGTGGCGGTGACGGCAACGGCGGCGGGGAGACGTCGGTGCCGTCCGGCGGTGTGCTGAACGGCGCCGAGGACCCGAGCGACCTCCCCGACGACGCCTGCACGGCGGTGCCGGCGCAGATCACCGACAAGCTGGCGCCCGGCAACCGCGTCGAGGGCCCGACCAGCCAGAGCGCCCAGGGCATGGCCCTCGCCGGCTGCGCCTGGGTCAACGACACGGTGACGCTCAACCTCAACTACACCGCGGGCGTTTCGCCCGATCTGCTCGAGATGTCGCTGGAGGCCGAGATGAAGGACGGCAACGGCGAGATCACTCGGATCGGCGGCGACGAGGCGGGCATCAAGACGGCGGCCGGCGGCCAGCTGGAGGTCACGGTGCTCCACGAGGACGTGCAGGTCGACGTCAGCCTCCTGACACTCCAGGACGACGCCTCAACGCACAAGGCCGACGTCGTCGCCATGGCCGAGGCGGCGGTCGGCAGCCTCTGAGGCGCAGGCGCAGGGCGTCCCCGACCCGCTGGCCGCCGCCATGGATCGCCACGAAGCTCTCGACCTCCTCCCACCGCTGTACGCCGTGGCGTTGCGGCTGGAGGAGGCGGGGGCCGATCCGGCGGTCATCGCCGAGGGCGTCGGCATCAACCCCCAGGCGGTGCCGGCGTTCCTCGAGGTCGCCCACGGCAAGCTGGTCCGAATCCTCCGCGGCGACGGCACCTGAACCCCCC
>Ga0075431_100000276_pt1 | contig 39896 bp, 43 predicted proteins | sample RhiMetdeltSRZDD5_FD_75297 | JGI IMG/M metagenome (GOLD analysis project Ga0075431, IMG submission 75297) | Populus rhizosphere microbial communities from Tennessee, USA - Rhizosphere MetaG P. deltoides SRZDD5 | ecosystem: Host-associated > Plants > Roots > Rhizosphere > Soil | place: USA... | reverse complement strand
CCCCACGCGCGGTGCCGGGACTGCTCCGTAACGACGCGCTCGCGCGCTTCGCCGATGACGACCTGTTGGTGCACCGCCTGGACGGTCTCGACCTGCAGCCGACCGACGTCGACCTCGTCGTCATCTCGCACCTGCACTACGATCACGCGGGCGGCGCCGCGCTGTTTCCGAATTCGCAGCTGGCCGTGCAGAAGGACGAGTACGCGTACGCGCACTTCCCGGCGGCGTTCTTCGCGCCGTTCTACTATCGCAAGAATTTCGATCTGCCGACGTACACGTGGCGGCTGCTCGAGGGCGACACCGAACTGGTGCCGGGTGTCACCGTCCTGCGTAGCGATGGCCACACACCCGGGCACCAGTCGCTGCTCGTCGAGCTACCCGAGAGCGGCCCCGTCATCCTGGCCGGCGACTCCTGTTACTGGCAGGAGCACATCGACCAGGAGCGCGTGCCGGGAGTGGTCTGGGACCCGACGCGGGCGCTGCACTCGATCAAGAAGCTCAAGACGATCGCGCGCCTCACCGGCGGGCGGATCTTTCCGAGCCACGATCCCGTCTTCTGGCAGACGGTCAAGCAGGCGCCGGACGCGTACCGCTAGGAGCGCTTGCGCCGGACGCCGCGGCGGCGCCGCGGAACCTTCGCGCCCTTCTTGCGCGCCTCGCTCAGCCCGATGGCGATCGCCTGCTTGCGACTGGTGACGCGCTTGCCGCTGCGTCCGCTCTTGAGTGATCCACGCTTCCGGCGCCGCATCGCCGACTTGACCGCCTTGCTTGCGCCTCTGCTGTACCGCGCCATTTCGTTGCCTCCTTTGTAGCGACGACGCGTGCTCGGCTCGAACCGAGGGTGGCCTGCCCTCGGTGCGCGTGGCACCGAACGCCCGATCTACCCGTTCCAGCGTTGGCCTGCCCTCGGTGCGCGTGGCACCGAACGCCCGATCTACCCGTTCCAGCGTTGGCCTGCCCTCGGTGCGCGTGGCACCGAACGTGGCCTGCCCCTCGGTGCGCGTGGCACCGCGCGGCCTGGCCTCGGTGCGCATGGCTTTGCACGCCCGACGTACCCGCTGCACGCGTGGTCATTGCGTGGGCGTGGTGCAAACCGCGTGCACACGGCTCGTCCCATGGCACAGTAGGCGCGTGACGGACGTCGGCAGACGGCTCGAGGCGCTCGACTGGTCCGCGATCGAGCGCTCGATCTGGGAGCACGGCTACGCGAAGACCCCACCGGTGCTCACGCCGGCGGAATGCACGGAGCTCATCGCGCTCTACGAGGACGAGCGCCGCTTTCGGAGCCGGATCGACATGGCGCGCTACCGCTTCGGCATCGGGGAGTACAAGTACTTCGCGGCGCCGCTGCCACCGCTGGTGGAAACGCTCCGCGAGCGCGCGTACCCGCCGCTGGCGGCGATCGCCAATCAGTGGCAGGCCGCGCTGGGCGATCCCGACGTCTTCCCCAATGCGCTGGCCGCTCTGTTGCGGCGCTGCCACAAGCGCGGCCAGACGAAGCCGACACCGCTCCTGCTGCGTTACGAAGTGGGCGGCTACAACTGCCTGCACCAGGATCTCTACGGCGATGTCGTCTTCCCGCTGCAGCTCACGTGCTTCCTCAGCCGCCGCGGCGTCGATTACGAGGGAGGCGACTTCCTGCTGGTCGAGCAGCGGCCGAGGGCACAGTCACGCGGTGAGTCCATCGCCACCGAGCAGGGCGAGATCGTGATTTTCACCACTCGCCACCGACCGGTGGAAGGCACGCGCGGCGTCTATCGCGTCGCGATGCGCCACGGCGTGAGTCGCATCACCCGCGGCCTGCGCTACACGCTCGGCGTCATCTTCCACGACGCGAAGTAACGGACCGACGTCGCTCAGTCCCGCGGCGTCGGCCTCCGCCAGTCCGCCGCGCGCTCGTAGGCACGCGCGACGCGCAGGACCGTTGCCTCGTCGAACGGTCGGCCGACGATCTGCAGCGCCAGCGGGCGACCGTCCGACGTCCAGCCGCACGGCACGGAGACCGCGGGCACGCCCGCGGCGTTGAGCGGGCGCGTGAGGCGCGAGAAGCGGCCCATGCGCGCGACGATGTCCTCGACGCTGCCGGCCTTCGCGACGGCGTAGGCGGGGGCGGGCTCAGGAATCGTCGGCGTCAACACCACGTCGGCGTCCGCGAACGCGGTCGCCGCGAACTCGCGCGCGAAGTGCGCGCGGATGCGCTGCGCCTCGAGATATTGCACGGCCGACACGGAGAAGCCTGCTGACGCACGCGCGTACACGACCGGCTGCACGTCGTCACGCCGTTCGCGCAGCAGCGTCGTGTGCTCCGTCGCGGCTTCGGCGGCGACGATCGGCGTGCTGCACTCGCGAGACAATGACGACACGTCGGGCAGCTTCACCCGGCCCACGCGGACGCCGAGGGCTGCGATGGTCGCGATGGCGGTCCGCACGGCCGCCTCGACCTCCGGATGCAGATCGTCGAAGAAGTACGCCTCGGGGACTCCGGCGCGCAGGCCGGCGAGCGGCGCGTCCAGACCGCCGAGAATGTCGCCGACGGGCAGCGGGCTCGACGTCGCGTCCGCGGCGTCGTGTCCAGCCATGATCTGAAACAGCAGCGCCGCGTCGGTCACCGTCCCTGCCAGCGGCCCGATGTGATCCATCGTCCACGACAGCGCCATCGCGCCGGCGCGGCTGACACGTCCATATGTCGCCTTCAGCCCGACGACGCCGCAGCACGCCGCGGGCAGCCGGATGGAGCCGCCCGTATCGCTGCCGATCGCGCCGGCGACGAGCCCGGCCGCCACCGCGGCGCCCGACCCGCTGGACGATCCGCCCGACGCGTGGCCCGGCTTCCACGGGTTCTGAACGTCGCCGTGATGCGCGTTGTCGCCGAACGGCCCCATCGCGAGCTCGGTCATGTTGAGCTTGCCGAGCACGATCGCGCCGGCGGCGGTGAGCCGCGCGGCGGCGGTGCACGGCGTGTCGCTGCGGAAGTAGTCGCGCGTGCGCGTGCCGCACGAGGTCGGCAGCCCCGGGATCACGCAGAGATCCTTGTGAGCGACCGGCACGCCGTGCAGCCGGCCACGGAAGCGGCCGGCGGCCGCCTCCGCCTCCAGCACGCGCGCGGCCGCGAGCGCGCCGTCGGCATCTACGGTGATGAATGCGCGAAGTATGGGATTGCGGCGCTCGATGCGCGCCAGGCATTCGCCCACGAGCTCGACGGGCGAGACGCGCTTGTCCCGCACCGCTGCTGCCAGGCCCGCGGCCGTGAAGTCCATCGTCGACCCTCGCGTCGAGTTCGAAGCGCCCACCTTATCCGGCCGGGCGAGGCCTGTCAACGACGCACGCACCTTGACAGGGCCCCGTCGCGGATGGTGCCATGCGAGCCACATGGCCGAAATCTTCGATCTCGTGATCAAGGACGTTCGCGTCGTGCGCGCCACGGCCTCGGGGGTGGAGCGCGCCGACATCGGCGTGAAGCACGGCCGCATCGCGCGCGTGGCGCCGAAAATTCCCAACGCCGAGATTCGCCGCAGCCACGATGGTCGCGGTCAGCTCGCCTTCCCCGGGGTCGTGGATGCCCACACCCACGTCGGCATCTATGGCCCGCTTGCGGAGGATGCTGTCAACGAAAGCCGCGCCGCAGTCTCGGGTGGCGTCACCACGATGCTCACCTACTTCCGCACGGGCCAGTACTATCTCAACCGCGGCGGCCGCTATGCGGAGGTCTTTCCCGAGGTGCTGAAGATCTCGGACGGCCGCTACTACTGCGACTACGGCTACCACGTGGCGCCCATCGCCGCAGAGCACCTGGACGAGATGGAGACACTCGCCACTGCGCACGGCGTGCCGTCCTTCAAGATCTTCATGTTCTATGGCGGCTACGGTCTGCACGGCCGCGCGGGCGATGACGAGCAGCGCGGCTTTCTGATGATCGGGCCCGAGGATCACTACGACCTCGCGCATTTCGAGTTCGTCATGCGCTCCGCGGCGCGGATTCGCACGGCGCACCCGCGGCTGGCGGAGCACATCAGCGTGAGCCTGCACTGCGAGATGGCCGACATCCTCAACGCCTATACGCGGATCGTTCAGAAGGACGCCTCGCTCACCGGGCTCGCCGCGTACAGCGCGGCCCGGCCGCCACACGCCGAGGGGCTGGCCGTCGCGGTCGCCGCCTACCTCGCGCACGAGACGGGCTGCGTCAATGTCAACCTCCTGCACTTGTCGTCGCGCAAGGCGTTGGAGAGCGCGCTGACGATGGCGCGGGCGTTTCCGCACATCAACTTTCGCCGCGAGGTGACGGTGGGTCATCTGCTGCTCGACGTGAATACGCCCAGCGGCGCCTATGCGAAGGTGAACCCGCCGATCCGTCCGCGCGAGGACGTGGAATATCTCTGGTCCGCGGTCCTCGATGGTCAGGTGGACTGGATCGTCAGCGATCACGCCTGCTGCGCCGAGGAGACGAAGGCCGCGGGCAAGGGCGCCGGCGACATCTGGCTGGCGAAGTCCGGGTTCGGCGGAACGGAGTACCTGCTCTCGGGTGTGTTCAGCGAGGGCCGCCGGCGTGGCCTGCCGCTGCATCGCATCGCGGCGTTGACGTCGTGGAATCCCGCGCGGCGTTACGGGCTCTCGACGAAGGGCGATCTCGCGCCGGGGTTCGATGCCGACATCGTGCTGCTCGACCCGGATCGCGCCTTCACGGTGCGCGCCGCCGATTCACCGTCGGGCCAGGGCTACACGCCCTTCGAAGGGCAGCGCCTGACCGGCCAGGTCACCGCGACGTTCTTGCGCGGCGAGCTCGCATGGCATGACGGGCGCGTGCTGGGGCCGCCGCGCGGAAGATATCTTCGCCGGCCGATGCCGCCGCCCGCTATATAGAGGAGCGCCCCGGGTCCCCCGGGGCGCTCCGAACGTTTGCCGGGGAGTCCGAGGGGGGCGTAGCCCCTTCGCTCGGTGAAACTGGGGGCCATCTCGGGGCCCCCAGCGGCAATCAGATCGCGAGCGCGAGCTGCTCGGCGGCGGGCCCAGGCTGAAGTGGTCGCTTGCGGCGGTCGGCGACGTCGAAGCGCTTCTTGAGCTCGGCCACCAGGCCCTTCACGTGATCCGTCGTCGCGCGGTCCGGATACGGCTGTCGATAGAGGGCGAGGTAACTCGGCACCAGCTCCGGCCAGTCCCGCGCGAGGTGCTCCATGAAGTGCTCGCGCGTGCCGGGCTGCAGATAGAGCACGTTGCACCAGACGTTGGTCGCGCCGGCGTCCCGCGCGGCCTGGACAACCTCGGCCAGCAGCGCGGGCCGGTCCGAGATTCCGGGCAGGATCGGCGCGATGCCGACGCCCGTGTCGATGCCCGCGTCGATCAGCATGCGGAGCGCCCGCAGCCGCTGGCGCGGCGGCGCGGTGCCCGGTTCGGTCCGCCTCCAGATCTCGGGATCGAGCGTCGGGATCGAGAACGTGACGCCCACCTCCGCGCTCGTCGCCGCGCGCCGCAGGACATCCAGATCGCGGATGATCATCGGACCGCGCGTGATGAGACTGAACGGGCTCCGCGCGTCGGCAAACGCCTGCAGACACGCGCGGGTGAGCCGATAGCGGCCCTCCGCCGGTTGATACGGATCCGTCGCCGCGCCGATGGCGACGACCTCGCGCTTCCAGGATTTGCGCGCCAGCTCGCGGCGAAGCACCTCGGCCACGTTGATCTTCACGCGCACCGAGCGGCCATACGCCTCGCCCGATGGACGATCCGCGCGCCGCTCGAAGCCGCGCACGTAGCAGAACGTGCAGCGATGCGCGCACCCCATGTAGGGGTTCAGCGACCACTTGAACGGCATGTTCTGCACGCGATTGAGGGCGTTGCGACAGGGCTCCTCGCGAAACTCCACCGGCATGACAATCAGTATACGATCGAGTCCAGGTGTCGTTTCCCGTCTCGCCCGGCACGCTGCTGCTCGGCCTCGTCATCTGGCTCGCCGCGACCGCCGTCACACTGGCGGTCGCCGCGCTGATCGTGGTGAGGCTTCCGTCGACGTATTTCTCCGAGGACGAGGCGCATCATGCCGGCCGCGTGGCGCCGTGGCGCTCGCCCCGCGCCTTCGCGCAGAACGTCTTTGGGCTCGTCCTCGTCGTGCTCGGCTTGCTGATGTCCGTTCCCGGGGTCCCCGGGCAGGGGCTGCTGACGGTGTTGATCGGTCTGATGCTGCTCGATTTCCCCGGGCGCCGACGGCTCGAAAAGGCGCTGGCGCGCCAGCGCAGCATCCTGGCCGCGATGAACCGCATCCGCGCGCGCTTCGGACATCCGCCGCTGCTGCCGCCGCCGGACTGAGCCGCTCAGCGACGGGTCGGGTCGGGCCCCACCTTCACGAGCATCTTGCCGAGGTTTCGACCGCGCAGCAGCCCGATGAACGCCTCCGGCGCGTGGTCGAGCCCCTCCACGATGTCCTCGCGATACTTCAGCCGGCCCTCGCGCACCCAGCGCCCGCAGTCGGCGAGAAACTGCGGCATGCGGTCGACGTGGTCGCTGACGATGAAGCCGCGGATCGTCACGCGATTGACGAGCACCGGAGCGAGATTCGGTCCCGCCGGCAGCTCGGTGGCGTTGTACTGCGAGATGATTCCGCAGAGCGGGATGCGCGCGAACGGGTTGACGAGGCGGAGCACGGCCTTGAGCACGTCGCCGCCCACGTTGTCGAAGTAGACGTCGATGCCGTTGGGACAGGCGTCGCGCAGCACGGCGGCGAGATCGGGCACACGGTACGAGACACAGGCATCGAAGCCGAGCTCCTTGAGCGCGTACTCGCACTTCTCGCGGGACGACGCGATGCCCACGGCACGGCAGCCGCGGATCTTGGCGAGCTGGCCCACGACCGAGCCGACGGCGCCGGCGGCGGCGGACACGACGACCGTCTCGCCCGGCTTGGGCTGGCCGAGATCGTAGAGGCCGACGTACGCCGTCATGCCCGGCATGCCGAGCACGCCGAGCGCCGTCGAGATCGGCGCGGCCTTGGGATCCAGCTTCATCGGCCCGAACGCTCCCACCCGCGCGCCGGCGCTCTTGGCGACGTGGTAAGTCTGCCAGCCGCCGTAGCCGAGCACGAAGTCCCCAGGTGCAAACGCGGCGTCGCGCGACTCGACGACCTCGCCGACGGTGCCGCCGACCATCGGCTGGCCGAGCTCGACGGAGGCCGCATAGGACTTCACGTCGTTCATTCGGCCACGCATGTACGGATCGAGCGAGAGCCAGATCGTGCGCACGAGGATCTCGCCGTCCTGCGGCTGGGGCACCGGTGAATCGGCGATTTCGAAATCGGTCGGCTTCGGCTCACCGACGGGACGGCTTTTGAGGAGCACGCGGCGGTTCGTCATGCGCGCGATTGTCGTTCACCCGCCCGCGGCTTGCAACCGCGGGGACGCTCCGCTATCGTGCGGGCCATGACTGCGACCACCCGCCTCGCCGAGTTCGTCGTGAAGACTTCGCTGCGTGACTGCCCCGACGCCGTGCTCGTCCAGACTCGCCGTGCGACGCTCGACTCGATCGGCGTCATGCTGGCGGGGGCCGCGGAGCCCGTGGCGCAGAGCGTGCGCGCCGTCGCGCGCGCCGAGGGCGGCGTCGCGCTGTGCACGGTGCTCGGCACGTCGCTGCGCACGGCGCCGGGCTGGGCGGCGCTTGCGAACGGGGCGGCCGGCCACGCGCACGACTTCGACGACACGAACTTCGCGTTGATGGGACATCCGAGCGTGCCGCTGCTGGCCACGGCGCTGGCCGTCGCCGAGGCGGAGACCGCCGATGGCGCCGCGCTCGCGGTCTCGTACGTCATCGGCTTCGAGATCGACGCTGCGCTCGGCATCGCGCTGAACCCGGAGCATTACACGCGCGGCTGGCACGCGACCTCCACGATCGGCACGCTCGGCTGCGTCGCGGCGGCGGCGAAGCTGCTCGCGCTGGATGTCGCGCAGACCCGCCACGCGCTCGGCATCGCCGCCTCGATGGCGTCAGGGCTCAAGGAGAATTTCGGCTCCATGACGAAGCCGTACCACGCGGGCCACGCGGCGCAGAGCGGGGTGCGGGCGGCGCAGCTCGCGCGGGAGGGCATGACCGCGTCCGACGCGGCGCTCGACGGCCGCCAGGGCCACGTCGCGGCGTTTTCCGGCGCCACGCTGCCGGCCGACGCGTTCGATCGGCTCGGGAGCCGCTGGGAGCTGACGGCCTCGGGTATTGCGGTCAAGCCGTATCCCTCGTGCGCGCTCACGCACTCGGCGATCGACGCCCTGCTCGCGCTGCGCGCGCGACATCGCATCGATCCGGCCAAGGTCGCGGCCGTCGAGGTCGGCGTCAACGCCGTCGTGCCCGACGTGCTGCGCCACACACGTCCATCGAACGGGCTCGAACGGAAGTTCTCGATGCAGTACTGCGCCGCGACCGCGCTGGCGCGCGGCACCGTCGGGCTCGCCGACTTCGACGACGGCCCGGTGCGCGATGCCGCCACACGCGACCTGATGGAGCGCGTGACAATGGTGGTCGACCCCGCGCTGCCGCACGATCTGGAGCAGCACGCGTGGAGCCGCGTCAATGTGAGGCTCTCCGACGGCACGACGCTGGAGTCCAAGCCGCGGGGAGCGTCGGGTCATCCCAGCACACCGTTGAGCGACGCCGAGCTGCACGCCAAGTTCCTCGGGTGCGCGACGCCGGTGCTCGGCGACGCCGCCGAAGGCGTGGCCGCGCAGATCGCGCGCCTCGAGGACATCCCCGACGTCCGCGCGCTCACCTCGCGGCTCGTCGCGGAGCGGGAGTAAGGCGATGGGCGTGATGGACGGGATCAAGATCCTCGAGCTGGCGCGAGTTCCCCCCGCCGAGATGCCGGCGATGATGCTGGCCGACATGGGCGCTGACGTGCTGAAGATCGACTCGCCCGATCCGGAGAAGCCGACCGGCGACGAATGGGTGCGCCGCACGATCCACTCGTTCACCAACCGCAACAAGCGCTCGATGACGCTCAACATGAAGGCGCCCGAGGGTCAGGCGATCTTCCGCAAGCTCGCCACGACGGCCGACGTCATCGTCGAAGGATTCCGCCCCGGCGTCATGAAGCGCCTCGGTGCCGACTACGACACGATCCGGACGCTCAATCCGCGCATCGTTTACTGCTCGCTCTCGGGCTTCGGCCAGGACGGGCCGTACCGCGATTATCCGGCGCACGACATGAACTACCTGTCGCTGGCGGGCGTGCTGAACCTCATCGGCGATGCCGGGAGCCGCAAGCCGGTGATCCCGCTCAATCTCGTCGCAGACTACGCCGGCGCCAGCCTGCACGGCGCGCTCGGCATCGTGCTCGCGCTGTTCGGACGCGAGCGCACCGGCCGCGGGCAGCACGTGGACGTGTCGTATCTCGACACGACGATCTCGCTGCTCGCGGCCACACCCAACATGCGCTTCTTCTTCTCCGACGGCTGGGCGCCGCGGCGCGGTGAAGGCTTCCTCGGCGGATCGTATCCGTACTATGCGATCTACGAGACGCGCGACGGCAAGCTGCTGACGATCGGCTGCACGGAGCCGTGGCTGTGGGCTAACTTCTGTCGCGCGATCGGTCGGCCCGACTTCGAGCGCTTCGCGCGCCAGCCCGACCAGCTCGTGCGCGCCGCCAACCGTGAGGAGCAGGCTGCGCGCGAGGAGATCGAGAAGATCATCCGCACACGCGACCGCGACGAGTGGTACGAGCTGCTCGTCAAAGCCGACGTGTGCGCCGGCAAGGTCTACGACGTCGACGAGATGGTCCGCGATCCGCAGATCAATCATCGCCAGATGATCGTCGAGGCGCAGCACCCCACGCACGGCCGCGTTCGGCAGGTCGGCATCGCCATCAAGCTGTCCGAGACACCGGGCAGTGTGCGCTCGGCCGCCCCGCTGCCCGGCGAGCACACCGACCTCGTGCTGAAAGATCTCGGGCTCTCGGCCGCGGACATCGCCGGGCTTCACGCAAAGAAGGTCGTCGAGTAGGGGACGTGCCCCAGCGCTGGTGGCAGCTCGCGGCGCTGTCGCTGGCCGAGCTGCTCGCCTTGAGTCTCTGGTTCAGCGCCTCGGCGGTGCTGCCGGCCCTTCAGCGCGAATGGCAGCTCGGCGCCGGCGGCAGCGCCGGGCTCACCATCGCGGTGCAGCTCGGCTTCATCGCGGGCACGCTCGCGAGCGCGCTCGGTAATCTTCCCGACGTGTGGTCGCCGCGCCACCTGATGGCCGGCAGCGCGCTGCTCGGCGCCGGCGCGAACACCGCGCTGGCCCTCTGGGTCGATGCGCTGGCCCCGGCACTGGCGCTGCGCTTCGTCACCGGCGTGGCCATGGCGGGCGCCTACCCGCCCGCGATGAAGATCATGGCGACGTGGTTTCTGGAGGGCCGCGGGCTGGCCATCGGCATCCTCGTCGGCGCGCTTACCGTCGGCTCCGCGACGCCGTGGCTCATCCGCGGCCTCACCACCCTGCCCTGGCGCCAGACGCTGTTCGCCGCGTCGGCGCTGGCCGTGCTGGCAGCCATCGTGGTGGTCGCGTTCGTGCGCGAGGGGCCGAACCGATTTCCATCCGCCCGCTTCGATCCGCGCATGGCGCTGGCCGTGTTCCGCGCGCGCGGTCCGCGACTCGCGTGCTTCGGCTACTTCGGTCACATGTGGGAGTTGTACGCAATGTGGGCCTGGATCGGCCTGTTCCTGTTCGAGAGCGCGCGGGCCGCAGAGACTGCCGGCTACGCCGCGATGTCGCCGAGCACGGCGACGTTCGTGGTGATCGCCGTCGGCGCGCTCGGGTGCTGGCTGGGCGGCGCCGCGTCGGACCGGTGGGGTCGGACGGTGGCGACGATCGCAGCGATGGCGGCGAGCGGACTCTGCGCGGCGACGATCGGGCTGACATTCGGCGGTCCACCGCTGCTCACGCTCGCGGTGGCGCTCGTGTGGGGCATCACGGTCATCGCGGACTCCGCGCAGTTCTCGACGGCGATCACCGAGCTCTCGCCGGCTGCTTACGTCGGCACGGCTCTCACGATGCAGACCTGTGTGGGCTTCGCGCTCACCAACGTCTCGATCTGGCTGCTGCTGCCCATTGTCGGCGCGATCGGCTGGCGCTGGGCCTTCGCGACGCTGGCCATCGGTCCCGCGCTCGGCGTCGTTGCGATGGCGCGACTGCGCGCGGCGCCGGAAGCCGCGCGGCTGGCCGGCGGCCGCCGTTGACGACGTTGACAGCCGCCATCACCCGGGCATAGGGTCGAACCTCTCCATCCCAGGGCCGCTCAGCAACCGTCCGCCGGGACACCGAGGGAGGCGCCATGAGTCTGATCGAGATCGGCAAAGTGAATCGCATGTTCGAAGACGCCGTGCGGGCGAAAGATCCCGATCGAATCGCGTCGTTGTACACGGGGAATGCCATGGTATTGCCGCCGGACGGGCCGGTCGTGCGCGGCCAGGACGCCGTGCGCCAGCTATGGGCATCGGTGATCAAAGACATGGGACTGAGGGACGTGACGCTCAAGACCATCGATCTCGACGTCCAGGACGACAGCGCGTGCGAGGTGGGACAGGCGACGCTGACGCTCGAACCACCCGGCGGTCAGCGCGCCACGGTCAACGTCAAGTACGTGGTCGTCTGGCGGCGGTTCGGCGGCGACTGGCGGCTGCATCGCGATATCTGGAACGCCGTCCCCGCGTAATGCGCAGTCGGGCGCGCGGGCGGCGCGACAACCGCCCGGCCGCGCGCTCGGCGTCCCGGGAGCCCGACGCGGGGAGGCCCGTCACTCGTCCGGAGTCTCGAAGTCGATCTGCACGAATTGCCCATCGTCGTCGCGCTCGAACGCCGAGCCGGGCGGCGCATCGAGGAGCGGAATCACAGCCGGGTCGTAATTGGCGATCGTGTTGACGTCATGCAGCCCGACGTTGGCGAGGTCGTTGACGTAGGCGTCGCTCTCGAGCCCACTGAGAAAGCGCCAGCCGCTGTCGAACTCGGTGTCCGGCTCTTCCCGATACATGAAGCCGACGGGGAGCCCGTCCACGGTGATGTGATCGCTGGCGAGGCAGGCGCCGCGGCCCCGCGCCAGCGGTCGAATCTGGTCTGAAGCGAGCTTGTATCGTTTGGTCAGGCTTCCACGATAGCATCGCCGCGCTCGCCGCGAGCACGGGCTGTCAGGCGCGACTCAACCGGCGGGAGCCAGCAACAGGCGCCGCACCAGCGGCGCGCCCTGCGCGGCCAGCCACTCCTTTGTCGAGCTGTAACCGTAGCGCAGCGCCGCGCGACTCGCCTCGAATCCCATCGAGGGTCCGAAGAGCAGGCTGTTTGTGCGCGGCGGCTGCAGGAGGTAAAACGCTGTCCTCGGGAATTTCACCGCGAGCGTCGCGAGGCCGAGCGTGAGCAGATTCTGGCTGTAGATCCGTCCTGCCTGCTCCATGATCGTGTACACGCCCCGCGCGCGCATCGAGCCATCGCCGTCATGGATGTTCGGCACCAGCGGGTTCACCACGAACACCACGTCCGCTCCCGCTTCCGCCGCCAGGTCGGCGTGGCCGCTGAAGCCGACACCGCCATCGACGTAGTCGCGGCCGTTGATCGGATAGGGGTCGAAGAACCCGGGGATCGCGGACGAGGCGGCCACGGCCTGGCTGATCGGCACGTTGCGCAGCTCGCCGGCGCCGAAGACGACGCGCTCCGCCGTATTCAGATCGATCGCGGGGATCAAGAGCGTGTTCGGGCGCTCGGCGAAGGCGTTTGGGATCCCTCGCGAGGCGAAGGCGGTTCTGAGGTATTGCTCCAGCGCATCGAGCGAGAAGAAGCCCGGCGGCATGTCGCGCTCAGCGCGCGCCAGCATGTCGGGGATCGAGCCGCGACCACGAATGGCGCTCTTGCCGAACGCCCAGATCAGTCGGCCCACACGGCCGCACGCGCGCCGGAAGGCATCTGTGGCGAAGACGGCGTTGCGGCGGAAGTTGATGGGGTCGTTCAGATCGTCGTCCAGGATCTGGTAAAGCTCACGGGCCGGCAGGCCGCCGGCCAGCAGCGACGCCACGACGGAACCGGCGCTGCAGCCGACATAGATATCGAAGCCGCGACCGGAGCCGTTGAGCCGCTCTTCGAGGGCGGCCAGAGCTCCAACCTCGTACATGCCGCCGATGACGCCGCCACCGGCGAGGGCCAGGGCGTAACGTGGCCGGTGCCTGGACCGCCATCGCCCGAAGGCCCTATGTACGAGTTGCATGCTGCTCGTCATCACAGCAAAGGTCCTGCCAATCATGGACGAGGGTTATAACTCCTTGAAACCATGACGTGCCCGCCTTCCCCTTTGTTCGCTGAACGCCGAGACCGTCGGCTAAGTTCTTCCCCATCCACAGCGGTCGAGCGCACAGCGTGTCGATAGTACGATGACACATGTGGGGGGCAGGCTTCGAGGGTGGATGGGCGGGTTTCGGCGCGCCTATCTTCCCGTTCTTCTTACCTATCTCTGCTACGGGGCGAGTGTCGTCACCAGCATCGCGCTCCTCTATTTCGAGAAGGACACGCTTCGGCTGACACCTGCCGAGGCCGCAGGAATTGCGTTCTGGCTCGGGCTGCCGTGGAGCATGAAGATGGTGGTCGGCGTCGCCTCCGACGTGAGCCCGATCTTGGGGAGCCGCCGGGCAGGCTACCTCCTCCTCGGCGCCCTCGCGACGCTCGGCGGATACGCGGCGCTCGCCACGATGGTCCGAACCCGGCCCGCGTACCTCGCGGCGATGGTCTTAATCACGATCGGTTTCATGATCCAGGACGTTGTCGCCGATGCATTGAGCGTGGAGATCGCGCTGAACGACGAGGAAATCGGCCAGATTCAGACGCTCGGGCGCATGGCGATGCTGCTGGGTGGCATTGCGGTGGGCCTCCCCTCCGGCGTGCTGGCCGCGCACCTCGGACCGCGCGGCGTGTTCGCCGCCGCCATGGTCCTGCCCCTGGCCGTCATGGCAGGCGCCGCATTCATTCCACGGTGGCGCGACGCGCCGACGACGACGGCAGCGCGAGGAGCCGATGGCCCACTCGGCGGCGGACGCGCGCGGCTGGTGCTGCTCGTGGGCCTTGGCTACGCCGCGCTTGGTGTGGTGCTCGAGGTGGCCGGGATACCGGCCTCTCAGGAGATCGTGCTCGTCGTTTCCGCCACGCTCGTGTCCCTGCTCCTGGCGCGGATGGGCGTCACGCGCGCGGTGATGGTCGCCGCCGCCGTCATCTTCATCTTCCGTGCGACGCCGGATGTCGGACAAGGCTACAGCTACTGGGCGATCGACCGCCTCGGGTTCGATGAGCGCTTCCTCGGCCTGCTTGCGCAGGTCTCGTCGCTCCTCGGACTGGTGGGGCTGTTGATCTTCCGCCGAACGATCGTCAAGCGCCCGGTGAGCTTCACGCTGTTCTGGGTCGTCCTCGCCGGCACCATCTTCTATCTGCCGAACATCGGTCTGTTCTACGGCCTGCACGAATGGCTCGGCATCTCGGCGCGCAGCCTGGCGCTGATCGACACGACCATCTCCGCACCACTCAACCAGCTGGCGATGGTGCCCATGCTCGTGCTGATCGCGAAGACCGCCCCCGCCGGCGGCGAAGCCACGATGTTCGCGATCATGGCCTCGCTGATGAACCTGGCGCTGTCGGCGAGCCAGCTGTTCACGCGATACCTGAACGAGGCATTTGCAGTGTCGCAGCACGATTACTCGAATCTCGGCCGGCTCATGGTGACCGTCGGCGCGATCGGTCTCGTGCCGCTGCTCGCCTTGCCGCTGCTCCGGCGCCACGAGCGAGCGGCGCCCATCACGGCGAATCTCGTTCCGGCGCCGCCCGCTCCGACGCCCTAGCGCCAACGGATCGTGTCCTGCCGTCACGGCCATGAGGGCCGAGCACGGGACAACTCGGCCCCGCACCGCGTTTCTTGTCACTGGCGCTGGTCGGGAACTGACCAGGACTCCGGAAGACGATCGCTGTAAAGGCTCGAAGTTCCAATGCTGACGCGAAAGTTTGGGGTGGGGCACCGCCGTTGCATAACATTTCGCACATGCTTGCAAAGGCACACGTGTCGCCCAGGATACGGAGGGCTCGGAGAGAGGCCGGCTTCACGCTCCCCGAAGTCCTCCTCGCCGCAATGATCATCATGATCGCGTTCGTGACGCTCCTGTCGGTGATTCCGTACTCGAGCGCAGCGGTCCAGAGCGGCAACCAGATGTCGACCGCGACGTTCCTCGCCAACCAGAAGCTCGAAGAGGCGAAGAACGTCCCGTGGGGAACAGCGCCGGCGAATGACTGTCTCGGGCTCTCGGCGAACGCCACGTCCGCGCCCACCGTTCCAGCCGGCCAGACGTGCACGCTGGGAGGTACGGTCGTCGCCGCCGGCGGCGCATTGCCGTGGGCGGCGGATCAGAACTCGACGGCCATCACGAACTTCAATGGCTACTCTCGCAACGTGCGCGTCACCGACTGCAGCGCCGTGGGAAGCTGTTTCCCCGGCATCGGTGACGCAGGGATGCGACGCGTGACCGTGTCGGTGACGTTCCAGCCGATGACCGTTTCGTCGACCGCGGCCGCCTCCAAGACGGTGACGGTCACGATGGTCATCGCACAACGGTGAACGGGATGAAGACCATCACGCTGAAGACCTTCAGGGCGCAAAGCGGCTTCAGCCTGGCCGAGCTGCTCGTGGCGTGCGCGATGGTCGGTGTCGTCCTGGCCGGCACGTTCGTGGCGCTGCAGTCGGGCGAGAGCGCGTTTCAGTACAGCACGGGCAAGGTCGAGGTGCAGCAGAACGGACGCGTGGCGCTGGATCGCATGATCCGCGATCTGCGTACCGGTTCCTCTGTGACTGCGGCGAGCGCGACGAGTATCAGCTTCATCTACACCGACGAGACCAACGCGGCGGTGACGGTCACATACTCGCTCGCCGGCACCAATCTTCAGCGCAACCAGACCAACCCCGTCCCGGCGGCGGCACAGCCGGAGACCGTGATCGGCGGCGTCAATACGTTCGCGCTCGTCTATTACGACGCCAACAACGCCGTCACGACGACGGTGGCCAACATCCGGGTGGTTGACGTCAGGCTCATCACCCAGTCGGAGACCACAGGCCTGGCTTCGTACAATCTGGCGAACCAGCAGGCAGTCTTCGAGGACCGGGTTCGCATGAGGAACCTATGAACGGCTCCCTCGTACGCCGGCACGGATCCGAGGCGGGTATCGCTCTGCCGATGACGCTCATCCTGATGGCGCTGATCACCTCGCTGACGGTGGCCTTCCTCGCCTTCACGTCCGCCGAGCCGGTCATCGCCAGCAACCAGATGGCGAACGCGCAAGCGCGGGCGATCGCAGAATCGGGTGTCGAGCGCGCGCTCTGGGCGCTCTCGGGAGGCGAGACGATCCCGAGTCCGGCCGGTGCGCTGGCGGATCCACTGCCGGCGCCGGTGCCGGCGCCGTACGACGGCTCGCAGTACATCACCGTCGGCGTCGGTGAGTTCAAGGTGACGGTCACGAACGGTGCGGCGACGAACGAGCGGAACATCACCGCCGTCGGCTACGTCCCCAACCACACCAACCCGATCGCGATCAAGAAGATCCAGACGACGGTGACCCACATCAAGATCCCGACTCCACCGTGCGCGATCTGCGCGGGTGGTGAGCAGCCGGTAGGGACGGCGACAGAGATCAGGATCGGCGGCTCCGCCTCGATCACCGCGTCAACGTCGAACGGCGCGGTGTACTGCGCCGGTTCCGTCCCGACCGCGGCCGCCTATGCACAGGGGACGATCAACACCAACGGCAATCCGAACATCACAGGACCGACCAGTGGATTGGCTCTCGCTCAGAACCAGCCGAACACCGCTTTCGACTTCCTGTTCAACAACGCTGACTTCAACACCCTGAAGGCCTATGCGAAGAGCCTCGGGCCTGATCACTACTACCAGGGCAGCGTGACCTGGACGTCCCCGCCGCCGAACGGCATCATCGTCGTCGACACGTTGTCAGGAAACCCGCTGTCGCCGAGCTCGCCCAGCGGTGACGCAGCAAGCGTCGACATCCATGGCAACTGGAGCGCGGGCTGGAGCGGATGGCTGATCGTCGCGGGCACCATCCAGATCAGCGGCAATACCACGCTGAGCGGATTGATCTACGCGCAGAATGACGTGCAGCTGCATGGCACCGGCGGAGGCTCAGTAACCGGTGCGGTGGTATCGACCAACCGAGTGGATTCGTCGTCGACGAACATCGACACGGACGATACCGGCAACGCGCCAGTGAGCTACAACTGCCCCGCCGTGCGGAATGGCGGCGGCAGCGTTCCGATCAACTGGTTCGTGAAGCCGGGAACGTTCCGCGAGGTCGCGGGCAGCTGAAGCTCGCCGGCCTCGCACTACTCGCGCTCGTCAGCCTGACGGCTGCTGCCTGCCAGCAGCCGTCAGCGCCGTCGGCTCCGGCGGTGGCGGAGGTGGATCATGCCGCCGAGGGCCACAAGGCCTTCGAGCGGCAAGAATGGACCGTCGCCGCGTCCCACTACCGCATGGCGCTCCAGAAGAGTCCGGGGGATCTGCTGCTGCATTACCGTCTGGCGATCTCTGCGTCGTGGCTCGATCTGAAAGACGAAGCCACGACCGAGTTCGAATGGGTCGTCGCCCACACGGCCGCGTCGTCCGACGAGCATCGCGTCGCGGCGGAATGGCTGGCCGGCGCGCGCCGCAGTGTCGCCCGTGTCGCCGCTACGACCACCGATGCCGATGCGCGAGACGAGCGAGCGGGCGACAGCGGCGTTCGCGGGCGTGTCGTGTGGAGCGAAGGTCAGGGCACCGAGCCGCTCAAGCGCTTCCAGGTCCATCTCTACGGCCTCACACCGGACGGCGCCCCGAAAGGCGTGAGCTTCCACGTGCGAACTGATCGGGACGGTAACTACAAGTTCGAGAAGATTCCCGCCGGGATCTACAAAATGACCGACGACAACGTCGGCACTCCTAAATGGCGCCTCAAGGTCGAGGTTCGGCCCGGCGAGGACGCCCTCATCGATCTCGGCCCCGAGAACAGTCTCAAGGCTCGCGACGACTTTCCGAAGCGCAGCTGACGCCCTGCCCACCCCGATCGCGTAGGCATCGGCGCCCGGACGTCAGAACAGCCCCGTGACGTTGCCCGCGGCGTCGATGTCCATGCCCTCGGCGCCGGGAACCTTCGGCAAGCCCGGCATCGTGAGCACGTCCCCCGCATAGGCGACGACGAAGCCGGCGCCGGCGCAGAGCCGGGCGTCGCGCACCGTGATGCTGAAGCCGCGCGGGCGTCCGGCCTTCTTCGGATCGTCGGACAGCGAGTTCTGGGTCTTGGCCATGCACACCGGCAGGCGCCCGTGGCCCATCGCCTGCCAGCGTGCAAGCTTCTGCGCCGCAGCGGACATCAGGCGTACGCCGTCGGCGCCATAGACGCGCGTGGCGATGGTTTCGATTTTTCGCTCGAGCGGAAGGTCGTCCGGATAGAGCAATCGAAACGCGCTGGGGTCGCCGCCCTTGATGACGTCGAGCACGATTTGCGCGAGCTCCATCGTACCGCCGCCGCCCTCGGCCCAGCCGCGCGAGACCTCCGCCGGTACGCCCCAGCCGCGGCACGTCTCGAGCACCGCCTCGACCTCGGCATCGGTGTCGCCGGTGAAGTGATTGAGCGCGACCACGGGCGCCAGCCCGAAGAGGCGCACGTTTTCCACGTGCTTGGCGAGGTTGTCGCAGCCGCGGCGAACCGCCGCGACGTCCTCGGCGGGAAGCTCGGTGAGCGCGACGCCGCCGTGCATCTTCAACGCGCGCACGGTGGCCACGACGACGGCCACCGAGGGCACGAGCCCGGACGTTCGGCACTTGATGTCGACGAACTTCTCGGCGCCGAGATCGCTGGCGAACCCCGCCTCGGTGACCACCACGTCGCCGAGCTTGAGGGCCAGTCGTGTGGCGATCACGGAGTTGCACCCGTGCGCGATATTGCCGAACGGACCGCCGTGCACCAGTGCCGGCGTGCCCTCGAGCGTCTGCACCAGGTTCGGCTTGATCGCATCCTTCATGAGCACGGCCATCGCGCCGGCGGCGCGCAGGTCGGCGGCGGTGACGGGCGCGCCGTTGGCCGTCTCCGCAACCACCACGCGGCCCGCGCGCGCCTTGAAGTCGGCGAGATCGGCCGACAGGCAGAGGATCGCCATGACCTCCGAGGCGACGGTGATCTCGAAGCCGCCCTCGCGTGGAACGCCGTGCGCCGGTCCACCGAGTCCGAGGACGATGTTGCGCAGCGCCCGGTCGTTCATGTCGACCACGCGCTTGTACAGCACGCGTCGTGTGTCGATGCCGAGCGGATTGCCTTGCGCCAGATGATTGTCGAGCATCGCGGCGAGCAGATTGTGCGCGGCGCCGATGGCGTGCATGTCCCCGGTGAAGTGCAGATTGATATCTTCCATCGGCGCGACCTGGGCGTGACCGCCACCGGTGGCGCCGCCCTTCATGCCGAACACGGGACCCAGCGACGGCTCGCGCAGCGCGACCACCGCCCGCTTGCCGAGGCGTCGCAGTCCGTCGGCGATGCCGACGGTGGTCGTGGACTTTCCCTCGCCGGCCGGTGTCGGCGTCATCGCGGTCACGAGCACGAGCGCGCCGTCGGGATGATTACGGCGCCGCGTGATCGCCTCCCACGCCACCTTCGCCTTGTAGCGGCCGTACGGCTCCAGCTCATCCGGAGTCAGCCCCACCGCTGTCCCGATCTCCTGGATCGGCTTGAGCGTCACTGCGCGAGCGATCTCGAGATCCTGCTTGCCCATGAGCGATCAGACCTTTCTCTCTGGAGGGCGTGGCAGCCGCGCGAGCCGCTCGGCGTCGATAGGCAGCGCGGAGATCGACAGTCCCAGCGGCGCAACGGCGTCGGCGACGGCGTTGGCGACCGCGGCCGGTGCGCCGATGGTACCGCCCTCACCCATGCCCTTGACGCCGCCGGGCATCATCGGCGATGGCGTTTCGAGGTGACCGATGCCGAACGACGGCAGGTCGTCGGCTTTGGGCAACGCGTAGTCCATCAGCGTGCCGCTCAGCACCTGACCGACGTCGTCGTGGGCGACGCGCTCGAAGAGCGCCTCGCCGATCCCCTGCGCGACGGCGCCGTGGATCTGTCCCTCGACGATCGTGGGATTCATCACGGGACCGCAGTCCTCGACGAGCACATAGCGCGCGATGCTGACGCGCCCCGTCTCGGGATCGATCTCGACCATGGCGATGTGAACGGCGCCGGAGAACGTCGGCCCCGGCGGATCGAAGTGCGCGCTCGCCTCCAGGCCAGGCTCGAACTCGGCGGGCAATCCGCTCGGGGGCGTGTACGCGGCGCGGGCGACCTCGGTCAGCGTCACCGCGCGCTGGGGAAAGCCGCGGACATAGGCGCGGCCCTCTTCCAGCACGACGTCCGCCGGCGACGCCTCGAGCAGGTGCGCAGCGAGCCGCTGCATCTTCGAGCGTAAGCGTTCCACCGCCGTCGTGACGGCGCCGCCGATCGAGACGGCGCCTCGGCTGCCGAACGTTCCGCTGCCGAGCGGCGCGACGCGCGTGTCGGTCGGCTCGACGCGAACGCGCTCGAGGGCGACGCCCAACCGATCCGCGACGATCTGAGCGATCGTCGTGGCGTGGCCCTGTCCCTGCGAAGGAAAGCTCGTCGCGCAAGAGACGCCGCCGTCAGGCTCGACGCGCACGCTCGCCGCCTCGATGCCCGGCACGTCGTCCATGCCGCGCCCGCGGAAGACCTCGGAGCCCATGCCGGTGTATTCCGTGTAGCACGCGAGGCCGATACCGACGAGCTTTCCGTCCCGGCGCGCTTCGCGCTGCGCCGAGCGCAGGCCGTCGTAGTCAGCGGCCGCAAGCGCCTGCTCCAGCGCCTTGGGGAAATCGCCGCTGTCGTAGCGCAGACCGCTCGGGGAGACGTGGGGATAGCCCTCGCGAGGAATCAGGTTCCGTCGACGCACCTCGGCGGGATCGAGCCCGAGCCGCCTCGCCACGAGGTCGAGCAGCCGCTCCATGACGAAGGCGCCCATCGTCATACCCACGCCGCGATAGGCGCCGAGCGGCGGCTTGTGCGTCCTCACCGCGATCGCCTCGAACGCGTAGGCCGGCGTCACGTACGGGCCCGGCAGGATGGTCGCCGTGCCGAGCGGCTCGAGCATCGCGGTCAGCGGATAGATGTGATAGGCGCCGGCATCGGACACCACGCGCGATCGCAGCGCGAGCAGGCGACCCGCCGCGTCGGCGGCGACCTCCGCCTCGACGCGCTGCTCGCGCGCCTGGGACGCCGCCGTGAGATTCTCGCGGCGCGTTTCGATCCACTTCACGGGACGGCCGAGGCGTCGCGCGAGGGCCGCGATGGTGACGTCCTCAGGGAAGACGTGCATCTTGAGCCCGAAGCCGCCGCCCACGTCCGGCGCGATGACGCGCACGCACGCTTCGGGAACCTCCAGCGCGGCGGCCAGCGCGCCGCGCATGATACGCGGCGTCTGCGTCGACGCCCAGACGGTGAGCGTCTCGCCGTCCCAGTCGGCGACAAGGCCGCGCGGCTCGAGCGGCGCGGCCGTGAGCCGTCCATGCGTGCAGGTCTCGCGGACGACGACCGGCGCGGCCGCGAAGACGCCGTCGACATCACCGCGACGATGCGCGCGGCGGAACAGCAGGGCCTCGTCGCGCAAGGCCTGCTCGAGGCTCACGCACGCGGGCCGCGGGTCGTAGTCCACGCGCACGCGCTCGACCGCGTCGGCGGCCGTGTAGGCCGACGTGGCCGCCACCACGGCCACCGCCTCGCCGCAGAAGCGCGGCTCGCGCGCCAGCGCCGGCCACGCGGTCGGCGTGAATCCGCCGCCGCTCACTCGCGGCGTCAGGGCGCCGGCGTCGAGATCGGCCGCACCCAGCACGGCCGCGACACCCTCGAGCTCACGCGCATGTGCCGCGTCGACGCGTAGCACGGCGGCGTGGGCGTGCGGGCTGCGGACGAACGCCGCATGCAGCATGCGCGGCAGCACGATGTCGTCGATGAACCGCCCCCGGCCGCGCAGCAGCCGCGGGTCCTCGATCCGCTTGACGCGCGCGCCGGTATAGCGGATTAGCCGCCGCCTTTTATGCGCGGCAGCACCTCGCCCGCGATGAGCTCCAGCTGCTCGAGGCCCCAGTTGAGCGGATTGAGCACCACCCAGTCGACGCCGTGGTCCAACGCGGCGATGCGCGCGCTGATGCGCGCGGCCACTTCGTCCGCGGTTCCGAGGAGGTAATACGTCTTCCAGTAATCGAGATCCATGCCGGAGTACACGGAGAAGTGTGGGATCGCCGACTCGGGCTTCTCGCCGGGCTTCAGGACCCAGACGAAATTCGAATAGACGCGCCCGATCTGGGCCGGATCGCGTCCGGCCTCGCGGGCGAAGCGCTGCACCTTGTCCCAATCGCTCTTCACCATCTCGGGCGTGGCGGACGAGTGCGGCACCCAGGTGTCGGCATACTTCGCGATTCGACGCAGCACCGGATCGATGTTCGGCACCGTCTGGCCATACACCTTTTCCGACGGCTGCGTGCCGCCGCCGATCCAGATGGGTGGATGCGGCTTCTGCGCGGGTTTGGGATCGATCGTGAGGTTCTCGAAGCGATAGAACCGACCGCGGTACGTGACGCGGTCACCCGCCCACAGCGCGCGCACGGCCTCGATCGCCTCGTTCATGCGCGGCCCGCGCTCCTTGTAGGGCACGCCCATCAGCTCGAACTCGTCCTCGTGCCAGCCGACGCCGATGCCGAGGATCGACCGCCCACCGGACACGAGGTCGAGCGTCGCCCACTCCTTGGCGAAGTAGATGGGGTTGCGCAGCGGGAGCACCAGCACCATCGTCCCGAGACGGATCGTGCGCGTCACGCCGGCCAGCGCCGAGAGCAGCGCGAGCGGCTCGAGCCACGTCGTCGCGTAGGCCGGGGGCGTCAGGAGCAGATGGTCGATCGTCACGGCGGCCTCGAAATTCAGATCCTCGGCACGGCGGAGATAGCGGCCCATCTCGTCGAGCGTCGCGGTCCGCGGCCCCAGCGCGAACGACGGGATGCGCAGGCCGTACTTCATCGCTGGCCGTCCTCCTTCTTGGCCTCGTCCTTCGTCAATCCGCCGACGCGAGGATGCGGACGTCCGCCGTCGGTCACGACGATGGCGAGCAGGATCTCGTCGGCGCGCGGCGCGTCGGGGATTCGCACCTCCATGGCGTCGTAGTGGCTGCGCACGAAGGCCGCGTCCTTGAAATGCAGCGGCACGTCGATGGCCGTGCCCGGCCCGCCGAGCTTTTTCGCCGATGGGATGATCGCCTTGCCGCCACCCACCGCGGCCCGCAGGGGCGCACCGAGCTTGGGATGCAGCAGCGCCGCGGCATGTTCGTACTCACCGTGCTCGCCCACGATGGCCGCCTTGCCATAGGATTCCGCGGGCGCGCCGAGCGCCTCGGTCGCCTTCTTCGCCAGCACCGCTCCCAGCTCCTCGCCGGCATCGATCAACTGGGTCAAGTCGTCTACGAACCGCCCGGCGAACGGGTTCTCGATCACCACCACGGCCGCAGCCTTGCGCACCGGGCGCTTGGCCTCCCGGCCGCCGTCGCTGAGAATCTCTTCGACCACCGTCACGGTCTTCCGGATCTTCACCATGTCAGTCTCCGACCCGATAAAACACCAAGCCGTCGAGCAGCTTGGGATAAAAGTGCGTGGACTTCTGGGGCAACACTTCACCACCGCGCACGACGCCCTGCAGCTCGTCGAGCGTCGTCGGCGCGATCAAGAACGCCGCCTGGTAGATTCCGGCGCGGGCCAGACGCACCGCCTCCGGCTGCTCCGCCGTGTAGTCGACGTGGGTCTTGGCATCGAGCCTCGCGTCCGTGATCCCGCAGAGCGGCTTCAGCACGCCTTCATGCAGGATCGAGACCGCGAGCTCGCGCCAGGCGCGCGACGTGCCGGCCGGCCACGGCAGCGCGTCGAAGGCGTCGGACCGCAGCGTGAGCGTCAGCGCGGCGTCGGCGCCGACGACGCCGAGCGTTCGGTTCGTCGGCCGAAACGCGAGCGGATCGGCGAGCTGCGCGACGTCGAACCATCGGCGCGCGGCCTCGCCGAGTCGCGACAGCGAAAAGTCGTCGACGTCGTGCACGAGACGATGGTTGGGAAAGATCGTGAGTCCCGGCGCGTCGACGCTGAAGAACGCCATCAGCTTGTCGCCGGCGCCGGGATGGCGCCGCGCGTACTCCACGGCCGTTTCGTAGCGGTGGTGCCCGTCGGCGATGATCACACGCGCGGCGGCGAGCGCGGTCTGCACGCGCGCGATCGTCGTCGCGTCGGTCACGCGCCACAGGCGATGGCGCTCGCCCTTGAGATCTCGCGCCTCGGCGATGGGCTCGCCGGTCGGTGTCGAGGCCTCGAGCAGCGCGCCGCTCGGATCGGCGACCAACATGAACAGCAGGCCGGTGTCCGTGCCGGTCGCTTCCAGCAGGCGCATCCGATCCTGCTTGGGACCGGCGTGGGTGCGTTCGTGCGGCAGAACTTCGCCGCGCGCGTAGTCGGTCACCTCCCCCAGCGCGACGAGCCCCACGCGCGTGATCTCGCTCCCTTCGAAGCGATACGTCTGGTGATAGGGATAGACGGCGGTGGTGGCTTCTCGCTCCCAGAGGCCCTCCGCGAGCCACCGGTCCAGCGTGGCTCCTGCGCGGGCGTACTTGTCGCCGGCGCCGACGAGCTCGTCCCGCGGATACGAGACGCGCACGATGTTGGCCGGGCTCATCGCGTACAGCGCGTCCTGCTGCTCGGGAGAGATCTGATCATAGGGAGGCGCGACGACCTTGCTGACGTCGCGCTCGCGATCGATCGCGAAGCGGTACCCGCGAAGCGGCCGCACGCGCACTAGTGGCCGGCTCCGGCGGGACCGTGGCCCTTGACGACGTCCGCCGCGCGCGCCGCCGGCGGCGTGTTGCGGCTGCGGCCGATCGTGATCCGACCGTCGATCAGCACCATGGAGATCCCCGGCAAATCGCCGGCGGCCAGCGCGCCGAGCGCGTCGGCGGCAATGGATCCCGTCGGCGCGTCGCAGATCACGAGATCGGCCGCGCGTCCCTCGGCGATCAGCCCGCAGTCGAGCCGATACACGCGCGCGGTGTTGCCGGTGGCGCACGCGATCGCCTCCGCGGGCGGCAGGCCACCGAGCCCCGCGAGCAGGCTGAGCGTGCGGAGCACGCCGAGGGGAATGACGCCCGTGCCCGACGGCGCGTCGTTGCCGACGATCAGTCGGTGCGTCGCCCGTGCGTCACGCGCGAGGCGCAGCGTGTGGAGCGCGGTCTTCATGTTCCCGCACTGCACGATCTCCAGCGCCATCGAGGTCGCGACCAGCCGCTCGATCTCCGCCGGCGTCATCGACGTGGTGCCGCCGTTGATGTGGCCGACGACGTCCGGATTCGCTTCCAGCACGACGTCGGCGTTGATCGGGTTGCTGCCGGCGATCGACGGTCCGCCGGTGTGGATCGTCACCGTCATGCCGTGCGCCTTCGCCCACCTCACCATCGGCGCCGCGTCCTTGCCCGTCTTCACCGAGCCGAGACCGATCTCGCCAACGAGCCGCACGCCCGCGGCCGCCATCTCGGCGAAGTCGCCCTCGCTCATGCCGAGCTCGAGGATCGGCGCGCCCGCGTGCACCTTGACCCCGCCCGGCCGGAAGCTCGCGTAGGCCTTCGCGGCCACGATGGCGAGCGCCTTGAGCCCCACGATGTCCTTGGGCCGCCCCGGCAGGTGCACCTCACCGGCCGAGATCGCGGTCGTCACGCCGCCGTGCATGCCGGAATCGATGAAGTCCACGGTGCGTTGCCGCGGTGTGAAGTCGCCGAACACCGGATGCACGTGGGAATCGATGAGTCCCGGCATCACGGTGGTGCCGCGCGCGTCGATCACGGTGTCGGCATGCTCGTCGAGCCCGCGCCCGATCGCGGCGATACGCCCGTCGCGAATGAGGAGCGAGTCGGCGTCGAGCAGCGGCCGGCCGATGTCACCGCTCACGAGCGTGCCGATATTGTGCACCAGAGTGATCACGGGGGCCTCGACGCGCGAGTGTGTCAAATCAGCAAGCGCGGCGCAAGTCGCTCACCGGCTTCTACACGGCGAGGTAAGCGCGGCGGAGGGATTCGTCGGCGTCGAGCGCGGTCATCGAGCCATCGAATCGGATCTGGCCCTTCTCGATGATGTACGCGCGGTCGGCGAGGCGGCGGGCGAATTTCAGATTCTGCTCCGCCATCACGATGGTCAGTCCCTCGCGTTTGAGCGCCGAGATGTTGTCTGCAAGCGTCTGCACGACGACGGGCGCCAGGCCTTCCGACGGCTCGTCCAGGAGCAGCACGCGAGGACCGGTCATCAGCGTGCGCGCGATCGTGAGCATCTGCTGCTCGCCGCCGGAGAGGCTGCCTCCGCGCCTGCGCGCCAGCCGCGCGAGCGTGGGAAACAGGCCGAACACGCGCTCGAGCGACCATCCGCCCTCGGCGCGCGCGCCGACCACGAGATTCTCGACGACGCTCAGGTCGGCGAAGATCCGGCGATCCTCGGGAACCAGCCCGATCCCCAGACGCGCGATGGCGTGCGTGGGCAGACCGCGCAGCGAGCGCCCGTCCAGCAGGACCTCCCCGCTCGTGATCTCGACCAGCCCGACGATCGCCCGCAGCGTCGACGACTTGCCGGCGCCGTTGCGACCGAGCAGACACACGACCTCACCCTGCGCGGCGTGGAGTGTCACCCCGTGCAGCACGCGGCTCTTGCCGTAGACGGCGTGAAGATCGCGCACGTCGAGTGTCACGACGCTTCGCCGAGGTAGACCGCCTGCACCTGCGGGTCGGCGCGCACGGCGGCGGGCGGACCCTCGGCGATCACGCGTCCCTGGTGCAGGACCATGATCCGATCGGCGACCGAGAAGACCACGTCCATGTCGTGCTCGGTGAACAGCACAGTGAGGTCGCGCTCGCGCGCGATCCGCGCCGTCAGCGCCATCAACGCGCCGCGTTCGGCGGGCGCCATCCCGGCGGTCGGCTCGTCGAGCAGCAGCAGCGCGGGCTCACTGGCGAGCGCGATGGCGAGCTCGAGCTTCTTGAGGTCCCCATACGCGAGCACGCCCGCCGGCCGCGCCGCCTGCTCGGCGAGTCCGACGTGCTCCAGCAGCGCGCGCGAGGAATCGACCTCGAGCCGCGCGGCCGGCGTGAAGAGCGCGCGGCTGCGGCGGGTGAGCGACAGTCGGGCGACCTGGACGTTCTCGAGAGCGGTGAGCGTGGCGAACGTGGCGGTGATCTGAAACGTGCGACTGATACCCAGACGCCAGATCGTGTGCGGTGGCAGCCCGACGATGGAGCGGCCACGCCAGCGCACGTCGCCGCCATCGGCGCGCAGCTGCCCGTCGAGGATGTTGAAGAAGGTGGACTTGCCGGCGCCGTTGGGACCGATGAGGGCGCGGATCTCGCCGCGCGGCAGCGTGAACGACACGCCGTCGACGGCGTGGACGCCGCCGAACGCGCGGCGGACGTCCTCGACCTCGAGGACGGGCGGCTCAGCCACGCTCGCGTGTCCCGAGCACACCGAGAATTCCGCGAGGGAACGCGAGCACGATCAGCACGAGGATCGTGCCCAGCACGAGCTGCCAGTACTCCGTGTACCGCGTCACCACCGTGTCGAGCACCTTGTAGAGCGCCGCACCCAGCGGCGCGCCGGCCAGCGAGTGGATGCCGCCGAGGAGCACCATCACCAGCGGCTCCACGGACACGGGCACCGCCAGGGACTCCGGAAACACGCTGCCCTTGAGAAAGACGAAGATGCCGCCCGCCAGGCCGCCAAAAAACCCGGCGACGACGAAGGCCACCCACTGGTGCGCGCGCACGTCGACGCCGACCGCCTCCGCGCGACGCGCGTGGTCACGCGCCGCGCGCAGGATCAGCCCGAACGGGGCGCGCCCGATCGCGGCGAGCATCGCGAGCCCGGCGCCGCATGCCAGCAGCGCGACGTAGTAGTACCGCACCGGCGACGCGAGCCACGGCGCGGGCCAGATGCCGAGCAGACCGTTGTCGCCCCCCGTCACGTCGTACCACTGGTGCACGATGGCGTAGGCGATCTGGGCGAACGCCAGCGTCAGCATCGCGAAGTAGATCGACGACAGGCGCACGCAGAAGAAGCCGATGACGATCGCGGCGAGGGCCGCCGTCAGCGGCGCGGCGAGGAACGCCACGGGCATCGGCGCCTTCGCCCAGCGCACGAGCAGCGCCGCGCCGTAAGCGCCGAGGCCGAAGGACGCCGCGTGGCCGAAGGAGACCATCCCGCCGGTGCCCATCAGCAGATGCAGGCTTGCGGCGAACAGCGCGAAGGCCAGGATCTCCACGAGCACCCAGACGTAGAACGTCGGCAGCAGCGGCGGCGCCGCGACGAGGAGCACGATGAGGGCGGCGATGACCACGCGGGGCACGCCGACGCCGCGCGCTCCCGCGACGGCGGCGCCCGCCGAGCGGGCCTGCGCTTCGGGCCGTCCCAGCAGCCCCCACGGCCGAACGACCAGCACGACCGCCATCACCACGAACGTCAGCACCAGCGTGGCGCGCGGCAGCACGAGAACACCAAAGGCGTCGATGACGCCGATGACTACCGCGGCCAGCAGCGCGCCGGGCACCGAGCCCATGCCGCCCACAACGACCACGACGAACGCCTCGGTGATGATCGCCGCGTCCATCACGGTCGTCAGCGCCTGTCGCGGGATCTGAAGGGCGCCGGCCAAACCGGCCAGCGCGCCGCCCAGAGCGAACACGCCGGTGAAGAGCCGCGCCTGATCGACCCCGAGCAGGGCGACCATCTCGCGATCCTGCGTCGCTGCGCGGATGAGCACGCCCCAGCGCGTGCGATAGAAGAGCCACCACAGCGCGGCGGCCACGGCGGGACCGAGCGCGATCAAGGCGAGGTCGTAGGTCGGCACCAGCTGCCCGACGATACGGACGGCGCCGGCCAGCCCGGGAGCGGCGGGACCCGTCTTGTTCTCGCTGCCCCAGATCAGCTTCACGAGGTCGGAGACCACGAGGACGAGCGCAAAAGTCAGCAGGAGCTGGTACAGCTCGGGCGCGCGATACACGCGGCGCAGAAGGGCCATCTCGACCGCGCCTCCCAGCGCGCCCAGGGCGACGGCGGCGAGGGCGACGGCGACGTAGAACGACGCGCTGCCGAACGGCAGCATCGCGGCCAGCGTGTAGGCCAGATACGCCGCGAGCATGTAGAACGAGCCGTGCGCGAAATTGACGATGCGGGTGACGCCGAAGATGAGCGAGAGGCCCGACGCGATGAGGAAGAGGACCATCGCGTGCGCGAGGCCCGCGAGGAGCTGGACGAGGAAGAGGGACGGGCTCAGCTGCCGCTTCGGAGCTTTTTCACTTCGTCGTCGGACGGCAGGACTTTCTCACCCGGCACGTACTCGTGGCTCACCATGATGCCGACGCCGCGCTTTCCGTCGAGCTTCGTGGTGCCCACCCATGCGCCCATCGTCGACTGCCCGTCGGACGCGCGATAGGAGATCGGACCGATCGGCGTGTCGACCTTGAGGCCGCGGAGCGCGGCCACGAGCTTGTCGGTGTCCGTCGAGCCCGCCTTGCGAATGCCCTCGAAGATGGAGAGGTAGGTCACGTAGCCGACGAGCGAGCCGAGCACGGGGTTCTTGTCGTATTTCTTCTGAAAGCGTGCCACGAACTCCTTGTGGGCGGGGCTGGCGATGTCGTACCAGGGATAGCCGGTGACCAGCATGCCCTCCGGCGCCTCGAGCCCGAGCGGATCGATGTATTCGGGCTCGCCGAGCAGGATGCCGACGACGAACATCTTGTCGAACAGGCCGCGCTTCTTGGCCTCGCGCACGAAGGCGATCCAGTCGCTGCCGAAGAGCGAGACGTAGAGCGCGTCGGGATTCTGATTGAGGATCGCGGTCACGAACGGCCCGGCCTCGAGCTTGCCGAGCGTCGGCCAGTGCTCGCCGACCACCTGCACGTCGGGCTTGAGCTCCTTGAGGCGGTCGCGAAACGTCTCCCACGCGCGCTTGCCGTATTCGTAGTTCGGCCCGATGGTCGCCCACCTGGCGTATTTCATCCGGCCGGCCTTCTCGGCCAGCATCCGTCCCTGCTCGTAGGTGTTCGGGCGCACGCGAAAGACGTGGTCGTGGCCCTTGGACCAGGTGAGCGCTTCGGTGAGCGGCTCCGAGGCCACGAACAGCGTCTTGTTCTGCTTGGCCCAGTCCGAGACGGCAAGACCGACATTGGACAGGAACGTGCCGGCGATGAGGCTGACCTTCTCGCCGGCCACCAGCTCTTGCGCGTGCTTCACCGCCTCGGCGGGCTGACCCTTGTCGTCACGGAACAGCACCTCGATCCTGCGCCCGAGCACGCCGCCCTTGGCGTTGACCTCCTCCACCGCCATCTCGATGCCCTGGCGGTAGGGTCCCGTGAAGGGCGCGCCGATGCCGCTGAACGAGCTGATCTCGCCGATGCGGATCGGCGCCTGGGCCGCCGACGGGATGGCGATGCCGAGCGCGAGGATGACGAGCAGCGCGCTGAAGCAGCGAGGGATCATCGTGGCGTGCCGGACATCAGGACGCGACGTGCGCGATGATGCCGGGATCCAGCCGCCGCTCGACGTCGACGATGTGCGCGTGCATGGCCCCGCGGGCGGCATCGCCGTCGCGGCGGGCGATCGCGTCGTGGATCGCGAGGTGCGCGGCGATGATCTCCGCGTCGTCCTCGGGCGTGAGCTCGGGACGCTGCGCCGCCACCTTGACCTCCAGCGCGGTGAGCGCATGGGTGACCGCCGCGTGGATCGGATTGCGCGCCGCCGCCGCCACCAGCCGGTGGAACTGCGCGTCCAGTCCGCGGCGCCGACGCGACGCCAAGCCGCCCAGCGTCCGCGCCTCCAGGCACTCGCCGAGCATCTTCAGCTCGTGGTCGGTCACCCGCATGGCGGCCAGCCGCGCGGACTCGGGCTCGAGCAGCACCCGCGCTTCGGCGAGCTGCGACAGCGACACGCGGCTCAGACGGAAGAGCGTCGAGAGATCGCGCACGACGGGTGTGGCGTCGACCTCGCGGATGAAGTAGCCGCCGGCCGAGCCTTGACGGACTTCGACGAGGCCGCGGTGCTCGAGCGCGCGCAGCGCTTCACGCACGGCCACCCGGCTCGCCCCGAACTCGCGCACGAGCTGCCGCTCGGGCGGCAGCTTGTCACGATACGCGAGGCGGCCCTCGTAAATCGCCCGCTCGATCTGCGCGACGATGTGCTCGTATACGCGAGGCGTCCTTACGGCTCCGAACATCGGTGCGCGTCACTGTCCGATCAAAGGGCTCCGATGTCAAGGGCACCACTCCGGCGCGCAGGTCGCGAACCGGTCGTGCTCGGGATTGGAAAAATAATTCCTCCCCGGGGACGGGCGTCGGACGTCAGCGCCATGACATGAGTGTCACTCTCAAAGTGCGTTGCACGACACCGTTCATGCGAAAATGCCTCAATTCCGGTCTGGCTCGCGCGTTGCACCCGGAGCGCCAGGGCCAGACGCTCGACGTGTACCTTTCGGACAGGAGGACTCAGCAATGCGACGATTGGTGATCTGGAGCGCGCCGCTCGTGCTCGCCGCCCTCGCGACCACGGGCTGCATCGCGACTCGGGACTGGGTCAACGAGAACCTCGGCAAGCGACAGGTGCAGATCGACCAGCGCTTCTCGCAGGTCGACGGCGCGGTGAAGGACGTCGGCGACGCGACGAAGGTCGCCCAGACTCGCGCCGACGGCGCCTACGACCGGGCCGAGGCCGCGCAGGGCCGCGCCGAGGCGGCAGTGGGCAAGGCGGACGACGTGAACACGCGCCTGTCCCGGCTGTGGACCGGACGCAACAAGCGGACGGTGGTCGAGACGCTTCATGTGCAGTTCGGCTTCGACCGGTCGGACCTCTCCGATGGTGCACAGACCGCCCTGCTCGGCATCGTCAAAGAGCTCAAGACGAACGCCGACCTCAGCGTCGACCTCGAGGGGTATACGGACCCGACCGGGCCGCGCGACTACAACATGGGGCTCAGCCAGCGGCGCGTGGAGTCGGTGCGCCGCTACCTGATCGAGAACGGTGCGGACCTCGCGCGAATCCACTACATCGGCATGGGCCCGCTGATGGCGGCGAATTCCGAGCACGCGAAGCTTCGCCGCGTGACCGTTCGCCTGATGGTGAATCCGACGGATTGATGCCGGCGGGAAATATTGAGCCCGGAGACGGTCGTGGTCGCGCCACCGACGGCCGCCTCCGGGCTGGCACCGAAGCTACGAGAGCCGCGGCACCATCGTGGCCACCACCATCGCCCACGCCTGTGACGAGAGCATGAGCTGTACGTGGCGGGCTATGACGAGTCGGCCGTCCGTCCGGATGGCCGCCATTGTCGGATCGCCGGAGCGCAGGATGCCGCGCCAGGTCGCGAGCCAGCTCTGCGCGTCGCGCGTGTAGATCCAGCGCGGGAACCAAAGGTCGAGCCGGAGGTGCGGGTAACGTCGCGTGACGTGCGCCACCAGCCGCGCCGCCACCAGCGCCCCATGCGCCAGGTTCATCACCGCGACGGCCAGCACCACCAGCCCCGTGATCTTCACTATCACGTCGACCATGACCCGGGAGGAAGGCAAGCGTGATACCACACGAGTCTCGCGTCGCAACAGGCTGAAAACACGGGAATTCTACCGCTGGTCAGGGTGGTCAGGACAAAGGCTCTGACCGGTTTCTGACCACCCTGGTCGATCAGAAACCGGCCAACCGATCCGCTCAGGCGGCGTGTCGGACTACGACCTCGTAGTCGGTCGGGGCGTGCTCGATCACCGGATTCCACGCCTCGTGCACGAGCCACTCATAGCCGGTGGGCGTGGAGAGCACGACACGGCCCGGATGGAAGCTCGACGGGGGCTCCACCCGCACGGCGAGCAGCGATTCTCCCTCCAGCACGCGGTTGACCGCGCTCTGGATCTCCGCGCGCACGGTCAGCGCGCGATCCTCGATCCGCTCTCTGCGCTTGAGCCACACGAGCCACACCGCGACGATTGCCGCCAGCACGGCTGGCGCGATCAGCGCCTGCACCATGGTCATCGCCTCCCTCTCATACAGATGCCGCACCGTGGCGGAGGGATGCGACGCCTCGGGGTACACTAGGCAGCCGCAGGAGGCCGCATGGATCAGCGAGAGCCGTCCGACGTCGGCGCACGCGGCGCGCAGGTCTTCGACCTGCACGCGTTGAAGGCGTTCGCGCCGGACAAACGCGTTCGCAAGATGCTCTTCAAGACCGAGCAGCTCTGGTCCGAGATCGCGTGCTATGAGCCGGGGCAATCCACCGTGATGCACTCGCATCCCCGGGAAGAAGAGGCCATCTTCGTGCTGCAGGGCACCGCCAACATGTCGATCGACGGCGAGGAAGTCGTCGTGCCCGCCGGCGCGATCGTCAGATTCCCCAACAACGTGCCCCACGACGTGCGCAACCTCAGCACGGAGCGCTGCGTGATCATGTTCCTCAAGGTCAATCCGAAGGTGCTGCGTGGGTAACGTCGAGCGCTGCGACAAGACGCTGCCGCTGAACCAGATGATGTTCCACGTGCGTCGCGACGCGCGCCTGCGGGAGCGCTGGCGGACCGACTTCGAGGCGCTCGCTGGGCAATTCGGGCTGAGCCGCGCCGAGATCGAGGCCGTGCAGGCGAAGGATCCCCGGCGGCTCATGGATCTGGGCGTGCACCAGTACTACGTGCCGCAGATCCTCCGGTTGTTTTTCGGCGCGGCGCAGAACAGCAACAGCAGCGAGACGCTGAATTGCTACAAGCGCGCCTTTCCCGATGAGACGGCGGCGGCGCTCGCGCGCCAGGCGCCGATCGACACGATGTCACCCTCGAGCCGGAGCTGACGATGGCCGAGCTCGTCGCCGCGATGGCCATGACGCATTCGCCCGGCCTCACCGGCTGGTTCGATCGCGCCCCGGCGGAGCACCAGCAGCTCGCCCTCGGCGCCACCGCGGAGATGCGGCGACGTCTGGAAGCCGCGCGCCCCGACGTCCTCGTGATGTTCAGCAACGACCACCTGCTGAACTGGCCAATGAACAACATGCCGGAGTACACGGTCGGCATCGCCGACGAGCACACGGGCCCCGCCGACTGGTTCGACGAGTGGCTCGGAATGGAAAAGTACCGGGTGCCGGGCGAGCCGGGCCTCGCGCGCTTCCTCGTCAACGAAGGCGCGCGACGGGGACTGGCGCTGGCGCATCTGGGCGCGGAGATGCAGTTCGACGACGGCATCTCGGTGCCGACGCACTACTTGAACCCGGACGCGCGCTTCCGGCTCGTCCCCGTCACCATGAACTGCACGGTGCCGCCGATCCCGCGTCCCGAGCGCGCCTACTGGGTGGGCGTCGTCCTGCGCGAGGTGATCCGCGCGTACCCTGCGCCGCTGCGCGTCGCCGTCGTCGCCACCGGGGGGCTCTCGCACGAGCCCGGGGGACCGCGCTACTTCTGGGTGGACGAGGAATTCGACCGCTGGTTCCTCGATCTGCTCAAGGATGGCGACCATGAGCGGCTGCTCCGCGAATGCACGCTGGAGCGGATGGAAGCCGCGGGCTCGGGCGGGACCGCGGAGCTGCTGGCGTGGATCGTCGCGCTGGCGTTCACGCGCGGCCCGGCCGACGTGCTGGCCTACATGCCGGCCGTCGCGTGGCGCTCAGGCACGGGTATGGTCGCGTGGAACGAGGTCGCCGCATGAAGGCCCATCAGCTCGACCACGACGTCATCCACCAGGAGTGGGACAACGCCCTGGCGCCCCGTCTCGAGATCGATCCCGGCGACACCGTCGTCTTCGAGACGCGCGACGCCGCCAATCGGTTTTATTCCCGGTCCTCGACGCACGACGATGTCCTCCGGCGCGGCCCGTTCCGCGGCCACCCGCTCACCGGTCCGGTCAAGATCCGCGGCGCGCATCCGGGCGACACCCTCGTCATCGAGATTCTCGACGTGCAGCCGGGCGCCGACTTCGGCTGGACAGCGATCCGTCCAGGACGCGGGCTCCTGCCCGAGACGGACTTCGCCAAGCCGTTCTTAAAGATCTGGGATCTGTCGGACGGGCGCCTGGCCCGCATGGATCATCGCGTCGCGGTGCCGATCGCGCCGTTTCCCGGCGTCATGGGCGTGGCGCTCGACGAGCCGGGCGGCCACAGCACGATGCCGCCGCGACGCGCGGGCGGCAACATGGACATCAAGCAGCTCGTGGCCGGCGCGACGCTGTTTCTGCCGGTGCTCGTCGACGGCGCGCTGTTCAGCGTCGGAGACGCGCATGCCGCGCAGGGAGACGGTGAAGTGTGCGTGACCGCGGTGGAGATGATGGGACGGGTCACGCTGCGCTTCGGCCTGCGGTCCGGCCGCCGACTGCCCGAGCCGCAGCTCGTCACGCCGGCGCCGCCGTCGCACGCGACGAACCGCGGCCCGCACTATGCCACCACCGCGCACGGTCCCGATCTGTTCGCGGCCGCCCAGCAGGCCGTGCGCTATATGATCGATCACCTCGTGGAGACGCGCGGGTTCTCGCGGGAAGAGGCCTACATCATCTGCTCCGTGGCCGCCGATCTGAAGATCAGCGAGATCGTCGACGCGCCGAACTGGATCGTCTCCGCGTTCATGCCCGACGCGATCTTTCCCTAGGATGCTCCGAGATTAGGATGACCGACGAGCTGGCGCCGCTCCGCGACTGGCTGCGCGCCTGGCAGGCGTGCGTGCGCGCGGTGGACTTCGCGGCCGGACGCAAGCTCTGCGCGCCGGACATCGTGGCCTTCGGCACCGTCGCGCCGTTCGTCGAGGGCCTGGACATCGTCGAGAAAGAGCAGTGGCGCCGCGTCTGGCCCGTCATCAAGGACTTCACGATCGATGTCGACAACGCGCGCGGCGCCGTGACCGGCGAGCGCGGCTGGGTCGCCGCCACGTGGGACTCGCGCGGCACCCTCGCCGACGGCGGCACCTTCCCGCGGCCCGGCCGCTGCACGCTCGCGTTCGAGCGCCGCCATGGCCGCTGGCTGGCGACGCACACCCACTTTTCGCTGACGCCCGCGCCGGGCGTCACCGCGACCCGCTGAGCAGGAGGAGCGCATGAAGATCGGCGTCTGCATCTTCGCCACCGAGTACGCGATCCGCATCGACGAGCTGGCGCGCGAGGCCGAGGCGCGCAACTTCGAATCGCTCTGGGTGCCGGAGCACACGCACATCCCGACGAGCCGACGCAGTCCGTTCGCCGGCGGCGAGCTGCCCCAGCAGTACAAGCACACCCTCGATCCGTTCGTCGCGCTCATGGCCGCCGCCGCGGCGACGAAGAAGCTGCGCGTGGGCACCGGGATTTGCCTGATCATCGAGCGCGACACCATCACCACCGCCAAATCGGTGGCGAGCCTGGATCTCCTCTCCGACGGGCGCTTTGAGCTCGGCATCGGCGGCGGCTGGAACGCCGAGGAGATGGAGCACCACGGCACCGACTTCAAGACGCGCTTCAAGCGGCTCGAGGAGCAGGTCCGTGCGATGAAGGCGATCTGGACGAAGGACGTCGCCGAGTACCACGGCAAGTTCGTCGACTTCGAGCCGATCTGGGCGTGGCCCAAGCCGGTGCAGAAGCCCCACCCACCGATTCTCCTCGGCGGCGAGTCGAGCTACACGCTCCAGCGCGTCGTCGACTTCTGCGACGGCTGGTATCCGCGCGGCCGCGCGCCCGAGAAGGTGCTGGCCGGCATGAAAGAGCTGAAGGAGCGCGCCGCCAAGGCCGGACGCGACATGAAGACGATCTCGATCTCCGCGTTCGCAACGCCGCCCGACAAGAAGGTGCTGGACGATTTCACGGCCGCCGGCGTGACGCGCGCGATCTTCCTGCTGCCGCCCGAGCCGCGCGATAAGGTGCTGCCGCTGCTCGATCAGTACGCCAAGCTCATCCGGTGAACGAGCCGCCGCCGGCGTGGGCGCTCGTGATGCTGCGCGAGGCCCGCGTCGGCCGGCTCGCGACGGCCGACGCGACCGGCCGCCCGCTCGTCGTGCCCGTCTGCTTTACCTTCGACGGCGCCGCTCTCTATTCCGCCGTCGACGACAAGCCCAAGCGCACGCGCGCGCTGCGTCGTCTGCGGAACGTCGCCGAGAATCCGCAGGCGTGCCTCCTCGTCGACCTCTGGGACGAGGACTGGACGCGCCTGGCCTGGGTCAGGGTCGACGGCCGCGCCGACGTGCTGGCCGGCGGCGCCGACTTCGTGCGCGCGATCGGGGAGCTCCGCGCGAAGTATCCGCAGTACCGCACGATGGAGCTCGAGCGCGACGGCGCCGTCCTCCGTGTGCGCGCGGACCGCGTGCGGGCGTGGCGCGCAGCGCCCGCCTAGACTCGCTGCCCTTCAGCGCGCGGGTGTGGGGCCGGCGGGCGGAATCACGGAATCGGGGATCACGCGAACGACGACGTCACCCATCGTCCGGAGCGCGGCGAGCGCGGACGGCCCGATCTCGAGCGCGAGCAGCGGCGAGGTGTCGAAGCGACGAACGAGGCGGAAATCGGTGCCGCTCAGTCGTGCGAGGACGTCCTCCTGGGCGCGCCCGACCGGCGGCCGCAGCTCCACCAGCACGCGCGTGCTCCCGCGCCCGACCTCGCGCTCGACCCGTGGATCGATCGCCACCGACGCCGCGCCCGCGGACGCGCACGCCCCGATGACCACGGCGATCATCAGCAGGCCGCGCACGCCGGTGGCTCCTCGTGCCACAGGCCAAGCGCGCGGACGGCGGGCTCGTCGTTGAACGAGAACAGGCATGCCGGCTCCGTCGTGCTGCCGTTGTCGTGCTCGATCCAGTGCCACGGCGGCGCCACGAACGTATCGCCACGCTCCCACGTCAGCTCGGTCTCGCCGATCCGACTGCGCCCGCGCCCCTCGATCACGTGGAAGACGCGTGACGCGGTCGAGCGGCCCGCACGCGCCTGCTCGCCCGGCCGCAGCCAGTGGGCGTCGGCGCCCATGGTCGGCAGCGGCGGGCCGCCGGTGAGTGTCCTGTAAGCGCGCGTCACCGGCCGATTGGTCGGCGTGGTGGCGGCCAGCCCCTCGAGCGCTCGGCGCGTGTCGCGCCACGCCCAGCGAAACTCCGCCTGCGCGGCGTCGCTCGCCGGCGCCGGCGCGCACGCCGCTCGGGTCGGCGAGACCCACGAGGCCGCGAACGCCCGCACCATGGGAATGTCGAGCCCGTCGAGCCAGACGACGGGCGCCCGCCCCTCGTGACCGTGATCGTGCCACGACAGCGGCGGCGTGATGATGAAGTCGCCCGGCTCCATCACGCACTTCACACCGTTGACGGTGGTGTAGGCGCCCGCGCCCTCGACGACGAGCCGCAGCGCGGACGGCGTGTGATGGTGACTCGGCGCTACCTCACCCGGCAAGATGACCTGCAGGCCCGCGTAGAGCGTGGCGGTGGTGGAATACGTGTCCTTCAGTCCCGGATTCTCCAGCACGAGCACGCGACGCTCGGCCTGCTCGAGAGGCACGAGACGCGCCGCCTCGTGCAGAAGCGGGCGCGCGTCACGCCACGACCACCGATGCGGCACCGCCGCCGTCGTGCGCTCCCGCGGCAGCAGCACGTGCAGCGCGGTCCACAGCGGCGGCAGCGAGCACGACTCGAGCGCCTGCGAGTACGTCGGCGGCAGCGTCGGGTCGCGCGTGACCAGGCTCGGCATCGCCATCCTCCCGGCGAACGTTGCCCGATGATACACCGTGCTAGACTGCCGCCCGATGCGCTTCGAGGTAGAGGTCTACAAGAACGATATCGGGGAGTGGGTGGCCGAGGCCGTCGAGTACAAGGTCACCGCCACCGGCCGCACCGAGAGTGAAGCGCTCGCGCGTGTCATGGACGCGCTCGCCGCGCACCTCAAGCAGACTACCAAGCACTGATCGCTGGCAGCGTCCTTGCTTCCCCCGGGACCGTCATGGCGCGGGTCGTGTCGGTCTATCAACGCTCGCCGCTCGCGCTGTCGGACGGGCGAATCCTCACGGCGCAGGCGTGCGGACGCGAGCGCGAGGACGGCTTGTGGGAGGGCTGGCTCGAATTCGTCCCCGACGACGGCTCCGCGGTGCTGCGCTCCCAGCGCGAAACGACGCAGCCCAATCTCGTCGACCTCGAGTACTGGGCGACCGGCCTCACCCCCGTCTATCTGCAGGGTGCGCTCGAGCGAACGCTGACTCCACCGCCCGCGTCGGTCGTGCCGCCGCCGGTGGCCGACGTCGCCTCCGCAGCCGGGCCTGTCCTCAATCCGTTCTCGGTCTACGCGAAAGGCGAGGAGCTGCTGCGCCGACAGCTCGGCGCGCTCGGTCGCCGCCATCTACGCACCATCATCGATGGCTATGAGCTCGTCGACGGATCCGACATGGATCTCGAGGCGCTCAGCACGGCTGAGCTGATCGAGCTGATCGTCGGCGTCGTGAGGAACCGACTGGCCGTCTGACCGGCCTCACGGCGCGATCAGCGTCAGCGCTCCCGGCACGACCTCCACCTCCACCGGCGTCGTGCCAAGCGGATCGCCATCGACCTGCACCGGCACCGGCGCCGCCGCATCCAGCGTGAGCCGTGTGGCGCGGCCCGCCCGCACGTCGCTGCGGGTGAGATGGCGACCGCGCCATACCGCCCAGGAGAACGCCGCGAGCGCCAACAGACCGCCGCGCTCGAAGACCAGCCAGTCGAGCACGCCGTCGTCGGCGCGCGCCTCGGGCGATAGTCGCAGATCGAGCGCGTAGCCGGGCGCGTTCGCGATGATGCAGTAGGCGCCGCTCATCGCCGTCTCGCCGGCGAGCACACGCACGGGCGGATGGCGATACCTGGCGAGCGAGGCGGCGATGGGCGCGAC
>Ga0075431_100000275_pt1 | contig 39941 bp, 41 predicted proteins | sample RhiMetdeltSRZDD5_FD_75297 | JGI IMG/M metagenome (GOLD analysis project Ga0075431, IMG submission 75297) | Populus rhizosphere microbial communities from Tennessee, USA - Rhizosphere MetaG P. deltoides SRZDD5 | ecosystem: Host-associated > Plants > Roots > Rhizosphere > Soil | place: USA... | reverse complement strand
TGATCACGCGGACCGGGGGACGCCCTCGTTTCGCCATTCGTGCCTCCTTGTACTCGATGTACGAGAGGCACGCGAATTCTGTTTCAGAACTTCAGATCCGGGACACTAGTACTGAAGAACTGAAAACACCTTCTCGCCTTGCAGCTTCGACTGCCCGTTGAGGAAGAGCAGCTCGATGAGGAACGCCAGCCCGCGTAACTCGCCTCCCAGATGTCGCACGAGTCGCGCGGCCGCGGCAGCGGTGCCCCCCGTCGCCAGCACATCATCGACGATCAGGACGCGCTGACCGCGCTGGACGGCATCGGCGTGGATCTCGAGCGCGTCCGTACCGTATTCAAGCTCGTAGGTTTCTTTGACGCATTGGCTCGGAAGCTTGCCAGGCTTGCGAATCGGAACGAATCCGGCGCCAAGACGTTTGGCGACCGCGCTTCCCAGAATAAAGCCACGGCTCTCGATTCCTACGACGAGCTCGATCGAGTCCTTCGCGTACGGCTCTGCCAGGCGATCGATGGTGACACCGAGGCCTTCGGGACTTCTGAGCAGCGTCGTGATGTCGTAGAAGAGGATGCCCGCTTTCGGGAAGTCGGGAATGTGTCTGATGTGCTGTTTGAGATCCATTCAGTCTCTGAGCGACTCAATCGCGTTTTAGGAAGTCACGGAGAACGTGTCGTAGTCGCCGCTCACGTCCTCGATATCTACCGTCACCGTCTCGACCCGGGCGCCACGCGGCCCAGTGCGCAACGCGCGCTCGATGCGCGTCACCGACTCCGCCTCGCCCTCGACGTGAGCTTCGACGCGGCCATCGGGCAGGTTCCGCACCCATCCGGTTGCGCCCTCGCGTAAAGCCCAGTCCTGAGTGAAGTACCGGAAGCCTACGCCCTGTACGCGACCGCTGACGACAAACCGCCGGGCCACCAACATGGAGAACACGGGATTATAGCTGGCTCCGGTGTTCGGTCGTCCGGCCTGGATCTGCCGTCTCCGGTTACAGCGATCTAAACAGCTCGCGCCCGCCCGGCATTCCCGGCCAGGGAATCGACAGCAGCAACGCTACCATCGACAAGCCGATGAAGATGAGAACAGCCCGATGCCGAGCGGCCGCATCAACGGCTTTCCGCGCCCGTGCCCGTCCCACGTGCGCAAGCGCGATGGCCACCAGCATGCCCGTAAGGTGCTCCACGACGAAGAACCGCAGAATCGGATCGCGCATCGTCAGCTGCATGTTCTCGAAGCCCGATCGCGTCACCGGGCTGAGAAATATGTACAGCACCAGTCCGATCAACAGCTGAAGATCCAGACCGTGCGTGAAGAGCCCCAGACGCACGTTATCCCCGGGCAGCCACGCCCGCCGCGTCGAGACACCGGCAACCGCGCGGCCAAGAGCCGCTACACCGGCGAGGATCACGAGCCACCGAAGCCACGAATGGAGGAACAAGAGCGCGGTGTACATACGCCGATTCTAGCCGTTAGATCCGAGCGCGGCTGCGCCGCAACCAAAGAGTGCATCCACGCTGGGTCGAACCAGTATCTCTTGGTGACACTACCGTGCCGCAATTGTTTACCAAAAGAACAAACTTTCGCGCGGTCGTGTCACGAAGTGATGACGTCAGGGGATGGAGCGCGCCACAGGCGAGGCGCGGGCACCGGAAGCCTAGAGGATTCCGGACAGCAGGGTCACCCAGGGGACCACTGCAAACACCACGTAAACGACCGTGAGAATGGCCACCCAACTATGGCGAGCGGTCATGTAGAGCACGGCGCCGCAAGTGATGGCGAACAACTTCGCGACCGTGAACCCGACGGCCGGACCAAAAGCAGTGAGATACCAGGCGACGAGTGGATTGCCTTCGATATCGGGCCCATGCAGTGACACGCCGACGTAGGACATCGCGCCGTCGAGTGCCTGCACAACGACGAAGGCCAACCAGACGAATTGAGCGATCCCCGGCCGCCATTCCTTGAGGATCGCGGGGCGCTCAAGGCCAGTGAATACGACGGGTGAGGATGCCATGGCTGAGTTTCAAGGCAAAGAAAACGCCAGCAAAATGGCGCGGGATCAGGGCGGGTCTGGCGCCAAAAGGTCGTCATCGCGGTGATATATGTCTTCGTGGCTCGGGCCCAACGAGCAAGGCTACGATACTCGATTGTGCACAGAAGATCACGGCTGAATCCGACGTGACGAGCTTGAAGGACGTGGCGAAGATCGGACCTGCTCTGCCGCACACCGAGAACTCCGCGCGGGCTGAAGCCGCGCTCTACAGTCGCCCGAACAGATCAGAACTTCGCGCAGCTGAGGCCCGCGCTCTACAGGCGCCCGAACAGATCAGAACTTCGCGCGGCTGATCAGATCTGGATCTTCGAAAAGGCCCAGGCGCCCAAAACCAGGAACCCGGACGCGACGACGGCCAGCACGGAAAGATTCGTAACCACGCCAAACTGCGTCTGGCCGATCAATGCGCCACGCAGGCCGTCGATACCGTAGGACAACGGGTCGGCGCGCGTGGCGAGCGTCAACGCGGTCGGGAGATTGTTCAGCGGGAAGAGTGCGCCCGACAGAAAGAAGATCGGCATCACGAGAAAGTTCATGATCAACTGAAAGCCCTGCATGTCTTTCAGCGACGACCCGATCGCGGTACCCAGTCCCGCAAAGACGAGGCCGACGAGCAGCATGAACACGAACGCAAGCGGCACCGCTGCGATGTTGTACGGGCGGAATCCGGCAATCATGCAGACGACGAGGATCAGCGTTCCCTGAATCGACGCAATCGTGGCACCGCCGAGAGTGCGTCCCAGCATGATCTGCAGCCGGGGAACGGGTGCCACCAGTGTTTCCTTGAGGAATCCGAACTGCCGATCCCACAGAAGGCCGATGCCCGAAAAGATCGACGTGAAGAGAATGGCCATCCCCACCACGCCCGGGGCGATGAACTGCAGATAACTCCCCTGCCCCGACTGCTCGAACACCGGGCCAAGGCCGAACCCGAGCACGAGGAGATACAGCAACGGCTGCGCGATCGAACCGATGATCTGCGGACGCGACCGCAGGTACCGCTTCACTTCACGCAGCCAGAGATAGTAGACGACTGTCACGGTTCATCTCCTCCACATACGAGCCATCTGGCGCATCTGGTCGGCGGCGTCGGCGCGTTCGTCGCGGATAGTCGATCCCGTCAGCGCCAGGAACGCAGCTTCGAGCGACTCGGCGCCAGTCTGCTGCTTGAGCGCCTGCGCCGTTCCCTGCGCGACGATGTGACCGTGATCGATGATGGCGATCCGATGCGCGGTCCGCTCGGCCTCGTCCATGTAGTGGGTGGTCAGGAAGACCGTTACCCCTTCGGTTTCATTGAGGTGCTTGACGTGCGTCCAGAGCTGGTTTCGGCTCTGCGGATCGAGACCGAGCGTCGGCTCGTCGAGAAACAGAATCCTGGGCGTGTGAAGCAAGCCTCGCGCGATCTCGAGCCGGCGCTTCATACCACCCGAGAACGTCTTGACGAACGAATCGCGACGATCCCAGAGCTCGAACAGCGACAACAATGTCTGGATGCGCTCGACCCGGACCTTGCGTGGCACGTGATACAGCGCCCCGTGCAGATCCATGTTTTCGTACGCCGTGAGCTCTACGTCGAGACTCGGATCCTGAAAGACGATGCCGAACCGGCTGCGTGCCTGCAGCGGCTGCGTCACTGGATCGAGGCCGTCCAGCTTCATCGAGCCGCTCGTTGGACGCTGCAGCGTCGTGAGCATCTGGATGGTCGTTGTCTTGCCAGCGCCGTTGGGGCCGAGGAAGGCGAAGATCTCGCCGTGAGAGACATCGAACGAAATGCCGTCCACGGCCTTGACCTCGCCAAAGGTCTTGACCAGGTTCTCTACGTGGATCATGGGAGGCCGGCTCTCCTTGGAGCCGAAGGAGGGTCGAACACCGGATCTTACACTCAGCCTTGCACACCGTTGCTGACCTCACCTGACGACCGCTCGTCTTGTCCCGAGGACGCTCGGGCGGATGACACTGAGCCGTGCGTGGGACGTAACGCATTGACAGTCAGCGACTTCTCCTGTGTTTCCAAGCTGTGGCAGAGGCCTTGCCTAATCCTCAGCCAGAAGGCTCCCCGGTCTTCGACACGGAGGTGGGACGTGAGATCGCTGCTTTCAGTCATGGTGGCCGGTGCGCTCCTCAGCGGAACGGTGTTTGTTAGTCATGCAGAAGCCGGAGACAAGAAGCGAGGACACGGCTACGAACGATATGACCGCGGATACCACCGGGACGACCACGACTATCGTGACGACCGCTACTACCGACATGATCGGTACTACCGCGATCGCGACGTGGTGGTGATTCGCGACTATTACCGGCCGTACTACAGGCCGCTGCCTCCGGGGCTGCAGAAACGCTACTACCGCGGTGGCTATCTGCCGCCGGGATGGGCGAAGAGGGTTTACGCGGTGCCGGTGTATGTCGAGCGCGAAATGGTCGTCGTCCCGCACGGATACTACCGCGGCATCATCGACGGGCACGCGGTCGTCTATAACGATCGTGGGTTCATCCTCGACGTGGCGGTGTTGTTCTGACGATCACGTGGCGGCAGGTCTTCAGACCCGCCGGATGGGAACTTTCGAGTGTAGCGGCGGGTCTTAGACCCGCCCAGTGGAGCATGAAATGACTGGATGGCTTGTGAAGCGCGTGGCTCTTCTTATCCTGGTCGTCGGGGCGATATCGTCAGCGGCATGCGCGAGTCGAACCATCAACCAGGTGCTGGCCGACCCCGGGCGGTACCGCGATAAGCAGGTGAAGCTCTCTGGCTCGGTTGTGGACAGCTACTCGCTGATAGGAAACGGCGCCTATCAAATCGACGACACGACCGGCAAACTCTGGATCGTGTCGAACGGCGGCGTACCGCGCAAGGGCGCGCGCGTGAGCGTCACGGGCACCGTACGCGAAGGCTTCAGCCTGGGATCGATCGGTGACAAGATGAAGCTACCGCCGGCCGTGAGCGCTGGTATCGTTCTACTGGAGTCTTCGCACAAGGCCAAGTAGAGCGCGGGCTTCAGCCCGCGCGCGTGAAGGCGGTGAAAGGCGGGTCTTCAGTGAAGACCCGCCTCTACCAGTGCTATCGCAACCCGATCCGGATCGATCCGCTGCGACTGTTCGCCCGCACCAGCGGCCCGCCGCCGCCCACGGTCCCGGACGCGGCGCCCTTGGATGTCGACCCCTGAAGCGCCGATCCCTCCACCGAGACCGACCCCGAGCCGCTCCGCGCGTCGAGCGTCAGCTTCGCGTTCGAATCAAAGTCCAAATCGAAACTGCCCGATCCGCCGGTCACCTGCCAGGGTGCTGTCGGGAGGCCACTCACCCGGATGCGGCCACTGTTTGAAGTGGCGACCAGACCGCCATTCACGCCCACGAGATCGATCGCGCTCGACCCCGTCCCGACGTCGACGTTGCCGCTGCCACGAAAAGTCCCCCCGATCGCGCCACTCTGCGTGCGAACGTGAAGTCCTGCCCCGATGTTCCGCAGGTCGACCCGGCTGCTTTGTGTGATCACCTTCAGGTCGCCCGCGATTCCGTCGACCTGGACCGCTCCCGAGCCTGCTGTTACCTCGGCAGCGCCGGAGAGGTCGCTGATGGCAATCGCCGCCGACTGCGTCCGAACCGAAACGTGACCCGCGACGCCGCGGATCGTCGTTGCACCCGAATCACTGTTCGCCTTCACGAGGGTGCCGCGCGGCACGCTCACGTCGTACGCAACAGTCATCGCGCGTTGTTCGTCGGCCCCTGCCGGGGGACGCAGGCGAAGCGTGGCCCCTTCCTGCTGGATGGGAGGATCCGCGGCAACTCGCTTGGCCAATTCGTAGGCGGACGCCGGCACGCTCAAGCCGTAACGGACGGTAGCCGTGCCTCTCACCACGATGCGGTCTGCGTCTCCCACGGAGACATCTATCTTTCCGCGAATTGTCGAGACGTCGAGCGTCGGCGCTGCACCGACGGTGTAAGTGCGTTCGAACGCCACGCGTTGAGCAGATGCGGGAACCGAGGCGGCGAGCAGCACGCCGGCCGCACAGACGCACACCGAGAATGAAATGCGCATACCGCAGTCTACGCCTGGCGAGGCTGCGCCAACAAAGCAGCCGGCAGGGAGAAGTGGCTCCGCTCGTCAGTCGCAGCGTCGCCTGGCCCGCGCTGCGCGCGGGCGTGGACGCCTTGCCCGCGGAAACTTGACTCGAGTTCAAGCATTCGAGGCGGCCAAGGCGCTAAGCTGGCGTGCGGTCCACGTTTTACATCAACCTCGATGGCGGTGGCGTGAGGAGGTACTGCTGATCGCGCAGTTCCCGGCTGAGCCGTGCATGCCGCTGCCGCCACGGCTCGAAATGCCTGGCGATCATGGCCAACAGCCGCGCCTTCTTTGCCGATCCCTCACAGCCGGCAGCACGGTTGAAGAAGCCGGCACCCAGTTCGGCAAACCACCGGATGTCATGCCGCGCGCGCATCCGATCCTCGAAGAACCCTGTCAGGAAGAGGCACTGTGCGCCGGCAACTTCGAGCAGTTGCCCGTCGAGAGGCAACGACGAGTTCACCACGAAGTTGTCGAAGACGGCGGCGAGATTGGTGGGAGCCGGCATCTCGAGCCCGGCGCTCGTGGACACCTGCGCGTAGTGCGCCAGCACGCTTGCGTTGTAGAGCAGCTCCTGTCGATCGACACCCGGATCGGAGACGTCCTGAAGACCGGTGACGAAGAACTCGAGCGCGCGACGATGATCGACAGCGAGCAGTTCCTGCAGCGGCTCCATGCCACCTCCTGGTGGACGCGGACGTTCGGTCCGCGGCGGGTATGTACAAGCCCATCGGCTACTTCCCGTAGGGACTTTACCCGCCGTCTGTTGTGGCAAGAATCCGGCCAGAACTACAGCGTTTGATTGTGCAGGTTTGGCAGAAACACCTGCTTTTGAGCAGAGAAATGTCCTGCTTCGGCTCACTCTGTGTCCCGTTTCAACCCGACTTCTCCAACTCCTCGACCAACGCGACGAATTCTGCAAGCACCATCGCCGTTGCACCCCACACTCGCGCGTCGAGAACGTCGAAGTACGGGACGTTCATCACGCCTTGCGGCGGAACGATTCGTGTACGCTCTTCCCACAACACTCGCTCCGGCTCGCGCAAGAACGCGATCGGTACTTCGATCAGCCGCTCGACCTCATGGGATGCGAGCGTGAACTTCGGCCGCTCTCGCGAGCAGCCCACGACTGGATGCAGCAAATGACCGCTGACATAAACCGGAATCGGTGTGAGGCGTCCGAGCACTTCGACCTCGGCGGGGATCACTCCAACTTCCTCGTGTGCCTCGCGCAGCGCGGCCTCTTCCACCGTCTCACCGACGTCGAGGCGTCCTCCCGGCAGCGAGACCTGTCCCGTGTGATGACGCAAGGACGATCCCCGCACGGTCAGCGGTAGGTGCCAGGCATCGTGATGCAGATAGATCAGCAGGAGCGCCGCCGCCGGGCGCAACGAGTTGATGTCTACCCCGGAATCGGCTCCCAGGCGGGGACGGGGAGACATCCGGAGCTGCGCGTCGACTCCAGGCAGCGGAGCGGCAAGACGACGATGGAGGGCGGCGGGAAGCCCACTATCCTTCACCCTCTTATTGTGTCTTCACCAGCGACAAAGGCCGCGGAACCGCGATCCCTGTTGCCGACGTCTTACCTGTCATGACCACATTGACCGCATGCGCCCGTCACCGGCAGACTGTACGCACCTTGCTATGGCGTTGAAGCGTCACCTGCTGAACCGGCGCACATTCATGGCCACGAGCGCAGTCGCCGGCGTTGGCGGAGCCGCATGGCTTGGTGTCTCGTCCTCGTGGGGCGCCCGATTCCTGCGGCAGCGCTTCGACGAGATCGGTCGCGATATTCCATCCGCGTCGCACAAACCCGCGCCAGCGACGTGGTCCGACAACGCAGTGACCCTCGCATGGCTCGGCCATGCCACTGTCCTGATCAACTTCTACGGCGTTCGCATCCTGACCGACCCGGCGCTGTATCCGCGCATCGGCGTGGACCTCGGACTCGGCACGTTCGGGCCGATGCGCCTCGTGCACTGCGCGCTGACTCCCGACGAATTGCCCGAGATCGACCTCGTTCTCGTGTCTCATGCGCACTTCGACCATCTCGACACGCCGTCGCTCGGCTCCGTCCGCGGCCGTCCCGTTGCCGTCATGGCGGCGAATATTTCCGATCTGCTGCCGAAGCGGCAATATTCGTCGGTCCGCGAGCTTGGTTGGAATGAGGCCGCAACCATTGCGACACGCCATGGTGAAGTGCTGATTCGCGCCATCGAGGTCAAACACTGGGGCGCGCGCATCCGCCGCGATACATGGCGTGGCTACAACGGATGGATCGTCGAGCGCGAAGGTCGGCGCCTGCTTATCGGCGGCGATACGGCTGTGACGCCCGCTTTCAAGAGCCATCGCCAGCACGGCCCATTCGACGCCGCCGTGATGCCCATCGGCGCCTACGACCCGTGGATCTACAACCACTGCACACCGGAACAGGCGGTCGCGATGGCCGATGCCGCCGGGGCGCGGCTCATCGTCCCCGTGCATCATCAGTCGTTTCGACTGAGCAACGAACCGTTCATGGAACCCATCGAGCGCATCCAGGAAGCGCTCGTCAAAGAGCAGGATCGACTCGCCGTGCGCGAGATTGGTGAGACGATCGTCGTCCGGAGCTGACCTCCGTCATTCGCGCCCACTCCTTGCTTCTCTGAACGGCAACGCCACGGTGCCGAGGCGCCGGCTGCCGAATTCGAGCATGGCTCGGCGATGCGCAATCTGCCGGGCATTCAGGATCACATTGGCAAGTCGATCCCGAAACGGGCTCGGCGCGACGGCCGACCCATCCGCCAAATCCCGGGCCTGTCGGCGATCCCGTTCGGAACGAAAGCTTTCGAAGCAGATGATGGCGGCTGGCATCCCATTTCCTCCCTCCACCATCGTCGCAGGCGGGTGTGACAGGGTAGGTCACAGGGCAGAATCGAGCGAAAAACGCCTGTCAACTTCCAACTTCCAACCTCCAATTCCCAAGAAAAGAATTGGGAGTTGGAGATTGGGTGTTGATCCGTTTCAGGGCTTACAGCTTCGGGATCCGAATCGTGCTGATCATGGCGCTGCCGCTCGCCACATATAGCAGCGACAACGGATGAAGCGTGGCGGAGGCGATTCGCGCCGACCCGAACCAGAGTGCTTCGTCGATGCGCTCGAGCATGAAAGCGAGGGCGAGCAGCCCGACGATGACGATGGTCGTCGGTATTGGAGTGCCTTCGAAGTACTTCACTTTGCCAGTGCGCTCGTCGGCTAGCGCGGCCGCCGTCGCATTGAAGCGGGCAAGACGACTCACGCCACAAACGACGAAGTACGTCAGGCAGAGCATGTCCCATCCCCCACGCAGCCCCAGCGTGAAACCCAGCACGGCCGGCGCAACGCCGAACGAGATGATATCGGCAAGTGAATCCAGGTCCCCGCCAAGCACCGACTGACGGCTCTTCTGCGTCCGCGCAACGTAACCGTCGAGAACGTCGCAAACGAGTGCCGCGGGAATGAGCACGAAGGCGACCCACAGATAACGCGGGCTGCCGGTTGCCACGTAATCCAGGCACAGGAAGATCGCAATCGTGCCGCAACTGGCGTTGCCAATCGTGAGGACGTCTGCCGCGGTGTAAGACCGCAACATCGACAGCGGTTTGTGAGGCTGGGCCATAATGCAGTCTAATCGCAGGTGCACATGCTGAAACAGGTCGCGAATTGGGTGCGGATTCTGATCGGCGCGATGCTGATGGCGACCGTACTCATCGCATTGGTCGAAGCGATTGGGCTGAATCTGGTCAGCCTCGCGGAATGAGCCTGGAGGAGCAATGAAACGGTCTGCCGTGCTCGGTGTCATTGGGGTGATGTTCGTCGCGGCCATCGCGGCGCAGTCGAGGCAACCTGCCGGCACGGCGCACAGTGGCAAGGCCTTCAAGTTCAACAAGGTCAAAGAAGGCATCTACCATGCGGTCGGTACCGGCTCGCTCGCCGTCGTCGGCAACTCTTCCTTCATCGTCAACGACAACGACGTGATCGTCGTCGACGATCACGTGTCGCCAGCCGCTGCGTGGGTCCTGCTCGAAGAGATCAAAGAGGTCACGAACAAGCCTGTGACCACGGTGATCAACACGCACTTTCACTTCGATCACGCCCACGGCAATCAGATCTTCTTGCCGAACGTGCAGATCATCGGCCACGAGTTCACGCGCCGCATGCTCTTGAGCAACTCGATCGGGATGCCGCTTTACCAGAACTACCTCACCGGGATGCCAGGACAGATCGACGGGTTGAAGAAACGAATTGCCTCCGAATCCGATCCCGCGGCGAAGGCGAAGCTGCAGGCGCAGCTGCAGGTGACCGAGAACAACCTTGCCTCGCAGAAGGAGCTCACGCCGACGCCCCCGAACGTGACCCTTTCAACCCAGATGGCGCTCTTCCGAGGGAACCGCGAGATCCAGATTCGTTTCCTCGGCCGCGGTCACACAGCAGGCGACGTCGTCGTGTTCTTGCCGAACGAGAAAGTCGTGATGACGGGAGATTTCCTCACGTCGGGACTGTCGAACATGAGCGACTCGTTCCCCGAAGAGTGGGTCGCCTCGCTCGACGCGCTCAAGAAACTCGATTTCGACACCGTCCTTCCGGGTCACGGCGATGCATTCACCGACAAGACGAAGATCGATTACTTCCAGGCGTATCTGCGTGACGTGTGGAGCGAGGTCAGCCGCTTGAAGAAAGAGGGCGCGTCGGCGGAAGAGGCCGCCAAGCGCGCCGACCTGACCAAACACAAGGACCACTTCCCTATCCAGGGACCCGGCGTCCCGCCAATCGCCGCAACGCGGATTTACGCGCTGCTCGACGGCACAGTGAAGTAAGAGGACCGCCAGGTCCGGCTGAAGCCGGACACTACGTGCTCCTACTTCGCGTGCTCCAAGCCTTCCGCGCAGGCGAACTCGCGGAGTTGATCGTTCGGGTAGGCCGCCTTCCGGTAGGTCTTCACTGTCTCCCACGGCTTGGCGAGCGCAATTGGATCGGTCACCGTGATCCGATCTTCGAGCAGACCCGACGGGAGCAGCCGGATTCGCTCCCGAACGGTCATCTTCTCGCTGTGAGGCGTGAATCCCTCGATGTAGGTGTTGTCGCGCAGCGCAACGGTCTCGACCACGAGTGTGTCGCCTTCCCAGTGTCCAGTGGAGTAACCCGCGTAGGTCGGGTCGTCGAGGATCGCTGGTGTCGGTTTCCGACCGTCGAGGTAGACGCGTCGCAGCGCGTCGTTCAGCTCGCTGAAGAACGTGACCTTGTCCTTCGTCTGCATGATCTCCATGCCGTAGGCCATGTTCATCATCGCCGGCATGCCGGGCGGCAGACACTTCGCGGTGTTGTCGGATTCCGACGAGCCCGCGATGCGCGAATCGCGCATGGCCTCCCACTTCTTCATGTACTCCGGAGTCAAAACTGGCGCATCCGGTGCACGTCCACGCGATCCGTCCGACAACGGCGCGGTGCGCGTCGGCGCGGGCAGTGGCTTCGCCGGAACTTGCGGAGCAGGTGGACCACCGGCCCGGGCACCGCCACCCGCCGCATTGACGGGATAGTAAACACCTGAGATGTCCGGGAGCGTTTGAGCTCCCGCTGGGGTCTGAGCGTGTATCAACGGAGCCGCGACTGCGCACGCAATTGCGGCCACTGCCAACAACGCGATTCGTCTCGTCATAGCCGACTCCAAATCAGTTCGCGGGTGGTGCATTGGGCAGCACACGACCATCGGCCATGGTCACACGGGCGATCATGCCGACCTTGGTGCCATCCTTCGACGGGCTGTAGTGCACGGTGACCTTGTCGCCAGGTTTCAGGACGCTGCGAGTCCAGCCCGCTCTCAGAAGGACACCCGGTGCGCGTCCTTCCATCGCCCACTCAACGCGGCCTCCCTTGCCATCATCGACGTCCATGATCAGCCACGTGTGTGGGTTCATCCACTTCCACTCTTTCACGACGCCGGTGGCAGTGTTGACCGTCTCCACGGCAAAGCCGACGTTGCTGTGATGAGCGAGCAGTGACGCGTGAAAGCTGCCGGCGGCCGCGAGCGTGGTGAATACGACGATCGTGCAGGCCTTCATGGGCGACTCCTCAATGGTCAGAGAATATGAATTTTCCACAGCCGCGCAGCGTTTTCGAGTCGAGCGTGACCGACACGCTGCGCGGAAACGCTTCCCCGCTCATGGCATCGGTGCACGGGACATCCTCGATCACGATGGTCAGGCGATGGGATTCCACCATCGCATCGTAGATCGTGGACGTACCCCTCACAGACGGTGGAGGCACGGGAGTGGTGACCTGGTGCTCGGCGTAATCGTAAATGAGACGGATCTGCTTTTCCTTGTCGATCTCCAGGAACCACCCCGGCTCCTGGCCGACGGCGCGGAAGTCGACGCCACGATCGGCGGCTTCCTGCCAGGGCTCGCGGCGCTCTCGACACATCTCGGTGCGGCCGTTCAGCTCTAATGTCGCCTCGCGGCCCCTGTTCCAGAACGTGTCGGAACCGTTGCTGTATCGAGCACCCGAGGCCGACACCACCCTCGGCAGCGTACGCGCGCGCTGTTCCGGTATCTCGATCAACGCCTGATCGTCATGGAACGTCGCCGTGAGCGCGAGCGTGTCGCAGTCGAACCGAGCGACGATGGGCGACTTCGCCGCCGGTGTCTCTTTTGCAGCAACAGTGTCGGCAGGTTGCGGCGACGACCCGCATGCGGCGAACACCATGGCTATCAAAACGCAACCAACCGATCTATGGCCTGGCACCTTCACCTTGTACCCTAGTTTTGGCATTCAAAACTGTCAGCCTTCTGGGGATCTCCGTTTCCCTTATAGTGAGCGTGCTGTGGATAGGCGCACAGTGGACGGCTACGCCCGGGGAACGCGCGACCGGTCGCCGTGACTGAAGGCGCGGTCCCTTTCTCCACCCACTCCACCAGTGAGGTGAGGAGATCGAAATTGTCCAACGCAGCTTCGCCGCCGTTGCAGTGCCCCATGCCCGGCGACAGATAGAGCCGGCTCCAGTTGCTCACCGCAGCTGGCCCGCCATTCGCCTTCGTCATCCGCTCGTAGTAGTCGATCGTGTCGAGAGCGGAGAACCACGGATCACTCACGCCGTGAAAGAAGATCAGCTTTCCGCCATGGTTCGAGAACGTGTTGAGGTTCGTCCAGGTCGACGTGGCCGCCAGTACGCCTCCTGAATCTGCAGCGGCCGCTGCTGCTCTCGCGTCGACGTCCATCGTCGTCGCCGAGAACGTCGGCCCAACTGGATTCAAGCCGCCGTGCAGCAGCCCAGGGATACCCTGGGTAGCCGCGATCCCGGTATCGAAGAGGAAGCCGGGATAAACCTGGCGACCCTTGGAATCCTTTGGTCCGGCAAATCCCTTCTCGAGCGCGGCCGCCTGCTCTGCCGACAGGCAGCCATCGGTCTTGGTCCCCTTACATACCAGCGCCTTCGGATCGAAGCGGCACGCGTTCGTGTTGAAGACCATCCCGTCTTTGAGGCCGTCGCCAGCATCGCAGGCGTTCAGGAATCCGTCGATGACGGCCTTCTTGTCGGCGTCAGAGAGCGCCTGTCGCGTCGCGGGTAAGCCTTTTTCATTCTTCGGCGCCACGGTGTTGAGCTGAGTGGCCACCCACTCGTCGCCGATGCCGGAAAAGTTCGTGCGCATTGCGGGCGCGCCAGAGATGATGCCGTCGAAGTACATCGGGTGTCGTTGCGCCATCAGCATAGCTTCGCGGCCACCAGTGGAACATCCGGCAAAGTAGGAACGGTCCGGGGCCTTCGAGTAATGCTGCGCGATGATCTGCTTCGCGACCACCGCGACGCGCCCCACTGCCTGGTATGCGAAGTCCAGTGCCGCCTGCTGCTCAGCCATGAAACTGGCGTCGAAACCGCCCTGGCCCGTGTGGCCGGTATCGGTAGCGAGAACGGCGAATCCTCGCGCGAGTGCCGGCATCCCGCCTGTTGCGGTTCCACCAAGCGGGGGCTGAACGCTTCCATTGAGGCCACCGCCACCTTGAAAGAGGAAGCGGCCATTCCACTCTCCGGGAAGCGCCAGCGCGAACCCGATACCGTAAGGCTTGCCATCCGCACCGGTGCGTCGATCGATCACCCCATCAAGACGACAGAACGCGGGCAGTTTGATCGGGTTTGCCGCCGCCCCTGGTCCGCCGCGTGCCGGGGGCGACGAGCCTGCCGCAAACCACTCGGCCTTGCTGATGGCGAGATCGAGCCCCGGAATCTTCAGCGACGTTAGCGCGGAGCAAGCTGCGGCATCCCGTATCGTCTGTGCCGACGATGGAGAGACGGCAAATGCTGAGCAGATCGTCAGCAGCGCGATTGTCGTTCGGTATCGGATCCGCATCTGTCGCTCCTGATCGCTAGCGGCGCCGTCTTGACCGTAGAGACTTGGCTGATGTGTCACGAACCAGACGGTCAAGCCGGCTAGGGCAGCCGGCCAGATTTTAACCGCGGTCAGAAGAACAGGCGAATGCCACCGTTGATGACGCGCCCATCGAGGGGTGCCCACGCGTCGACGGTCCAGCGACCGTCGGGCTGCCGTTGCGGGCGAATGAGGGGATCGTAACGGGTTTGTCGAACGTTGCCGAGATTCTCGGCATTGACAAAAACTCGAAGGCGCTCGAAGCGCTTTTCCACGAGTGCCCCGACGATGAACTGGCCGAAACCACGGGTGCGATACGGGTTCTCCTCCAGTTCCTGTCGTCCGACGTAATAGAGTTCCAGCCCCGCGCGCCCCCAGTCTTCGCTTTCGAACATCAGATCGACCGCCGCGTAGTGCCGAGGCGTCAACGGCACGTCGCGGCGCAAGGCGGACTCTTCGTCGAACTCACGCGACTGCACGAAAGCATAGGTGGCCACTGCGAGGAAGGGTCCAGAGCGATAACGACCGAGCGCTTCACTTCCTATCGTCTGTGTCGAGCCGCTGGCATTGACGAACAAAAACGGCCGATCCGGCTGGACACCGGGACGGCCCGAGCCATCGATAAGTTGAACGGGGTTTCGAACGCTGGAGGCAAAGAGCGTCGCGGTCACTTCGAGTCCACCGGCCCGCCGCGTGACATCGACGGAGCCGCCCCACGCCCGCTCGGCCTCCAGTCCTTCGAGTGGCGCGACCCGCGACAACCCCGTTTCGTCGGTGTCCTCGACGAATGGCGTTGGTGCGAACGCCCCGCCGCCCGCGGAGAATCGCACGGTCCATTCCTCGCTTGGGCGCCACAGCAGCGACCCTCGCGGCGATGCCAGCGTGCCGTACTCATCATGCGCGTCGACACGGCCGCTGAGCGAGACCCGAATGGATCCCGCGCCGAACTCGTCTTGCGCGAATACGGCCGGCACATCGAACGAGTAATCGAACATCGGGAAGTCACGGGCGTTGTAGCCGTCGTGCTGATACGCCCCTCCCACGACCCAGGTGTGGCGCGTTGATGCCCCCTGCAGCGAGATCTCTCCGAACCCGGTGGCGCGCACGTCGCGCTCGCGCACATCCCCAAAGGTCCGATCCTGCGATTCACGTCCGTACGATCCGCGGACCGCAATCAGGCGCGACGACGCCAGTGCCTTGCGCACGACGCCGCCGAAGTCGCTACGCGACGTCCCCAGTGATTCTTCGAAGGGCGCACCATCCGGCGCAACCCGCCCGTCGAGTGTTCCTCCTCGCCGGTCTTCGAAGATCGCTCCCCCGGTCGCCATGACCGTTGTGCCTTCCCCATCGGAATAGAACACACGCGGCCGCAGCATGCCGCGCTCGTAGCCCGCGGCATCGGTCCACCCGTCATCGTCAAGGTCACGTCGGCTTTGTCGGTGAAAGCCGCTGATCAACGTCCAGTTCCACCGATCGGCGGGCGTTTCCGCCAGCCACACGGTTGCGTCACTTCCGCCGAGAGATGTCAGGTTGAGCAACACTTCCCGGCTCGGGGCGGTCGGCCGTCGCGAGACGAGATTGATCACGCCGCCCAGCGCGGACGCTCCGTAGAGTGCAGAAGCGGCACCCTTGATGATTTCGACTTGTCCCAAATCGAGCGGTGGAACCTGGAGCAGGCTGAAGGAGTCACCCTGCCCGCCGTATAAAGGCAATCCGTCGGCAAGGACTTGGCTGTAGCGTCCGCGCAACCCCTGGATGCGAACATTGGCTGCGCCAAGGGACGGCGCAGTTGGCTGAACGCGAAGGCCTGTCGTTTCGCCGATCAGCATCGCGACGCTGCCCGGCGTCATGAGGGCTTTCTCTTCGATCTCCTCGCGATCGATGACTTCGACCCGCAGTGGCTGATCCTGGATTCGTGTCGGCGAACGAGACGCGTTGACGACGACCTGATCTTCGAACTCGGGCAGCGGCTCGAGGGAGACCTCGATCGTCTGGCGTAATGCCGTCACGTGAACGGTAGCGGTGAGAAAACCCTCCGCATCGACCATCACATCGGTCGGCACCGCCGTGAGCGGCAGCGTCACCTGACCACGAGCGTCAGTCCGCCCCGTTAGTCCGGCGGCACTGACGCGAGCGTTCGACACGGGGCGGCCCTCGGTCGTTACATGAATGGTCAGGGCCGGTTGCTCTGAAGTCTGTGCAGGCAGAAACAGAGTCAGGAGCAGTGCGAGGCACGACGGCATGTCGTATTCGATCTACCGATCCCAGGGGAGCACGGGATGCAACGCGCGAGCACCTTCGATCTCCAGGAGACGACGTTTGGTTTCGACACCGCCGACTGCGGAAAAACCTCCCGACTTGCCCGCGGCGGCGACCACTCGATGACACGGCACGATGATGGCGAACGGATTGCGCCCAAGCGCCTGCCCAACGGCACGCGACAGCCCCACGTCGCCCAGCCGAGTGGCGATGTCGCCGTATGTCAGGGTTTCACCAGGTGGAATCGAGCGCGTTTCCATGTATACCTGGCGATCGAATTCGGGGACACGACTCATGTCGAGCGAGACCGTTGACAAGTCTCGAGTCTGGCCAGTCAACAGGCGCTGAATGTCAACGACGACAGCCTGCACCTCGTGAGGCGCCGTCATCTCTTGCATGCCCGAGTGAAGTGTCCTCAATCGTGCGCGCATCGCGCCGTCGTTGCGTTCTGGAAGTTTCAGACCGATGATGCCGCTTGGCCCCCACGCGATCGCACATCGTCCGATCGCGGTATCGAAGAGTTCGAATCCTTCCGGTGTCATAGCTCCTCTGGCGGCGTCGCCGCTTCCTCTGACGCCAACACGACTGCCCGCTGCTCTTGCGCGAACATGTCCCAGACTGAAAGGAACAAGGCCGCTAACACCGGGCCGGCGACGAAACCGGCGGCACCGAAAACTGATAACCCGCCGAGCGTCGACAAGAGAACCATGTAATCGGGCATCCTCGTTTCGCGACCCACGACGAGGGGCCGCAGGACGTTGTCCGCGGTCCCGACGACCAGTGCGCCGCCGACGATGAGGATGATTCCCTTCGTGATCGAACCTGTGACCATGAGAAAGATCGCCGCGGGAGCCCACACAAGTGCCGGGCCGACCAGCGGTAACAAGGAGAGCATCGCCATGATCACACCCCAGAACACCGCTGCGCGGAGATCGAGGACGAAAAAGAGCAGTCCGCCCAGTGCGCCCTGGACCAATCCGATCAGGAGCGAGCCTTTCAACGTTGCGCGCGTGACGCTGGCGAATTGACTGAAGAGCGTTCGTTGCCGGCTGATGCCCATCGGGATTGCATCTCCGAGCACGGCCACCAGGTCATCGCCATCGCGCAGAAAGAAAAAGAGCAGGTAGAGCATCAGCGCAGTCTTGGCGACGACGCTCAATAGGTTCTGCCCCACCACCACTGCCTGCGTGGCAATCGTCTGGGCCGCCATCCCGGCTGCCTGGTAGACGCGCTGTTGGATGGAACCAGGCTCGATGCCGAGACGAAGACTCAGGTCACGCAACATCGGGCTGTAGCGGGTCACGTATTCCTGCACATCGACGCTGCCGTCTTGAATACGGTTGTAAAGGGTGAGCGCCTCCTGCGAGACGGCGACGCCGAGCAGTATGAGCGGGACAAAGACAACGAGCACGATCATCAACAGGCTCACGAGTGCCGCGCTCGTTTTCTTGCCTCCAAACACGCCCTCGAGTTGTCGCTGCAGGGGGTTGAAGATGACTGCGAGCACCGCGGCCCAGAACACGGGCGCGATGAAGTCGAGTGTCAGCCAGAGGAATGCAGAGGTAACTACAGCGAGGACGATGAGGAACGACGCTCGCTGGATCGCTTGCTGCTCCATGGTGATCTGAAAGGATACGTCGCTACAGGTAGTACTGCTTGTACATGCCGCGCCGGAACAGCCAGCCGCCGAGCGGACCCAGCCATTGCAGCACGTAGTACATGTAACCCAGGTCCATCAACTCGATCAGGTTGCCGTCCATGTCTTTCGCAAAGAAAAACGAGTGCCCGCGTGGCGAGCGCTCGGGTCTACTCACACAAACGACTCCCTTGTCTGTCAGATGCCGGTGCCAGCGATCGAGATTACGGACATTGAACGAGATGTGCGTGAGGCCTACCTGATTCCACGGGACCGGAACCGGCGCTCGCTGCGGCTTGAACTCGAAGATCTCGAGTACGCCGCCTCCGGGGACGCGGATCCAGCCAATCTTGCAGCTCGGCGCAGCGCCTTCGACACCAAAGAACGTCCGCACGCGCTCGGGTGGAGTATCGGCGACACCCACGAGCGGACACCGGAACACGTCCCAGTAGAAGCGGACGGCTTTGTTGAAGTCGGACACCGTAATGCCGACGTGGCTGAAAGATCGCGCTCTCATATTGGGCTCTGGGCTATCGGCTCCCGGCCTTAGCGCTGAGTGCTCGGTTCTCGTCTCTCGGCTCCTGGCGCTCGTCCATGATGTGGTCTGCCACGCGGAGCGCCTGCGCCGCAATTGTCAACCCTGGATTGACCGCGGCCGAGGATGGGAAGAACGAGGCATCGACGACGAACAGGTTCTCAACATCGTGCGCGCGGCAGTACGGATCGAGCACGGATGTACGCGGGTCACTCCCGAAGCACAGGGTGCCGCACTGGTGCGTCGTGTTCGTCGTGCCGAGCGAGTGCGTTACCGGGAAACGCAGGCCAAGACGAGCCAGGATGCGCTTCATCTCGGCGACCAGCTCGCGGTGCGCCTTCATGTTGTTCTGGCGGTAGCGAAGGATAATGCGTCCCTCGCTGTCGAGCGTGACGCAATTGTCTTCGCTCGGCAGATCTTCCGACATCGCCAACCAGTCGTACCCGCGATCGACCCACCAGTTGTAGATCGGTAGCGGAATCCATCGGCCCCACCAGGGCGCATGCAGCTTCGCCATCAAGCCGTGAGTGCGGCCTTGCGCCTGAATCTGACCCAGTGGATAGCCGCCGCTCGGCCCCCTGAGGTAGTAGTCGTTGATGGCAATCGTCTTGGAAAATGTGGTGTCGTTTGGGCGTCCGAGATCGACGGCTTCGATCATGGTGGCCAGGTGCGCCATATACCGCTTCCCCACCAGGCCTGAAGAATTGGCCAGCCCGTTGGGATGCGCGTCGTTGGCTGATCGCAGCAGCAGCGCCGCCGAGTTCACGGCACCGCACGAAACAATGACGATCGCGGCGCTGGCGCGCACGATCTGGCCGCCTCGTTCGATTTCAACGGCTTCGACCCGCTTGCCTGATGGATCGGTCAGAAGACGGCGGGCGAATGCGCCCGTCCAGAGCTTGACCGTCGGCTTCCCCACTGCCGCTCGAACACACAACACGTCGGCATCGCTCTTGGCCTGCACGCGACATGGAAAGGAGTTGCACGTGTTGCAGAGCACGCATCCTCCCGGCTCGCCGGGCTTGATCAGGCCAAGCGGGAGTGGCGATGGATGGAGCCCCTGAGCCCGCAGCTGCGTGACGACGGCTTCCATCGCTCGCGCGTGTGGGATCGGCTCATACGGATAGGGCACGCGATGCGGCGGCTCGGTTGGATCGAGCCCGTCCTCGCCGTGCACGTGATACAAGCGTTCAGCCTGTTCGTAGTACGGCTCCAGCATGTCGTAATCGATCGGCCACGCCGGCGAGGTGCCATCGAGATGTTCGACCGCCTGAAAGTCTTCGCGACGAAGGCGATAGAGCACGCTGCCCCAGAACTTGGTGTTGCCGCCGACGCAGTAGTGCGTGTAAGGAAGGAACGGTTCGCCGCGGGCGTTGAGCCACTGCTCGGTCGTGCGATACCGCAGGTCCTTCCATACGGCAACCGGGCTCCAGTTCTCCTCTTCTTGCGGCACGAAAGTACCGCGCTCGACGATCAATATTCGCGCACCGCTGCCGGCTAGCGCCTGGGCGATAGTGCCGCCACCGGCGCCGCTGCCGATGATGATGATGTCGTAGGATTCGTTCTGCATCGGGCGCGGACTAACGGGTCGTTGCGAGCGCCCCGCCGCCTGTGAGACTTGCGTAGATTCGATCCATCAGACGCTGGTCCTCCATTGCCCTCTCCAGGCTCATCGCGGGCGACCGTCCTTCGTCAATGCAACGATGGAAATCACGATACATGGCCTGATAGCCCCTGATATCGCGGAAGCCAGGAAACAGGATTCGCGGGAACCCTGAGCCGCGAACCACGACGAATAGACCATTGGACTCGAACGTGATGATGCCCTCGCGTCCAAGCAGCTTCGACAGTCGCAGGCCCTGGAAGAGCGACGGCACCTCGCGGGAGTAGTACAACGATCCGACGGCTCCGTTGTCATATTCGAAGGCGACCATCATGCTCTTTGCCCGTCGGTCGGTACCGCCGGCCGCGGGCGCCGGACGAAATCCCTCGATGCGCGTAATGCGTGGGCCGAGACTGGCCGCCAGGTGCAGCCAATGGATTCCTTCTTCGAAGAAGGCGTCGCCCCCGGCTATTGTTTCATCGTTGCGCCAATCGTCGGCCGATTTGAACTTTTTCACGAGCGTCGTGAAGTGGCCGAACACCATCTCGCCGATGAGGCCGCGACTGAGCAGCTCGCGAAGACACACCGCCAGCGGCTTGTAATGATCGTTCTCGCCCACGAGCACGACCTTGCGAGCGCGCGTCCTCGCCGCCACGACCGTCTCATAGTCTGACAGTCGCGGGAGGGCGGGTTTTTCGACGAGCACGTGTTTGCCCGCTTCGAGGCCTTGAAGCGTCAATTCCAAGTGGAAGCGTGGTGGCACGGCAACAACGACAGCGTCGACGCTCGGGTCGACGATGGCGTCGCTGTAACTGGCGTAGCTCCGGCGGCCGCCGTACTCGCGTCGGAACTGCTCGGCTTTCTCACGATCGCGGCTCGCATAGCTGCAGACGATCTGGGACCCAAGTCGGCGGAGGTGGCGACTATGCACCCGGGTGATGAAGCCACAGCCCAGAAAAGCAATGTGGAGTACCGGCATCAGGGGGTGGCTTGAAGAAGGATCTCGCCCCGTGTCAGTATCCGCGCCAGATCGCAATGGTCGACCAAGCCCATAAGCAACTCTCTAGACTCGCTGGTCATTGTACTGAACGGAGGGCTCATGCGCGGTGGAGCGTGCGTTGCTTCCTTCCTCGTCCTGATGGTCGCGGCTGTCCTGGCGCACGGTCAGACCGCTATCGATTCATCGCGGACGTCCCCAAAGGGGTGGACGCCGCCGCGTACTGTCGACGGCCAGCCAGATCTCCAGGGCGTCTGGCTGATTCACACGGCCACGCCGCTCGAGCGTCCGAAGGCGCTCGAAGGCAGGGCTCGACTCACCGATGAGGAAGTCGCTGAGTTCAGGCGCCGTGCCGCGCGTCTCTTCGGATCGACGAACAGCGATTTCGCCGTAGGCGACGGCGTGTTCCAGGCGGTGCTGACCAACCCGGAGAAATATACCAACCCGAATTCGACGCACGGCGCCACCGACATGATCGATCTGGAATTCGACAACCGGACCTCGCTCATCGTCGATCCACAGGATGGTCGGATTCCTGCCGTGACACCCGAAGGTCGAAGCCGACAGGCGGCAGTCAACACTGCGTTTCGGCGTCCGGCTGTTCCCGCTGACGTTGGCAACGCGCTGCGCTGCCTCTCATGGGGCGTGCCGCGCCTCGGCGGGCGATATGGATCGGGCGACATGGCCTACTACCAGATCATTCAGAGTCCGAGCCACGTCGTGTTGTTCATGGAAGTCGGGCACGAGGCGCGAATCATTCCGATCGATGGCAGCCCTCATCTACCCTCGACGCTCCGGCAATGGAATGGCGACTCACGCGGTCATTGGGAAGGCAACACGCTCGTCGTCGTCACGACCAACTTCTCACCGAAAAGCTATTTCATGGGATCGACCGAGCGGTTGCACGTCATCGAGCGCTTCACACGCACCGCGCCCGACACGATCACCTACGAGATGACGCTCAACGATCCGGCGACCTGGACGAAACCGTGGACGGCGATGATGCCGATGCGGTCGCGGCAGGAAACGCTCTATGAGTTCGCCTGCCATGAGGGCAACTACCACATCATGTCGGGGATGCTCGTAGGGGCGCAGGTACAGCAGGAGACCGAGCGGTGAGTTCCGGCGGGTCTCACAGGGCGCTAGTCAACCGACCACGGCGGGTCTGCCTTCGACTTCGCTCAGGCCAGGAAAAACCCGCCGCTACGTTTCGTTATACGCGACGCGAATGGCGCCAGTCATTCGATTTCGATCGTACTTTCCACCCAGTTCGTCCTGCACCAGCTTGATCGTGTCGTCCACGGTCTTGCCTGCTTTCTTGTGGGCGATCGTCCGTTCACGAACGGCAGTCAGATACGCACGATAGTTGATGACGAACGAGATGTCACCCATCGGACCGTGGCTTGGAACGATGCGCTTCGGTTGAAGCTTCTCGAACCGATCCATGCTGCTCAGCCAGGTTGAAATCCTGGACTCTGCCCCGATCGCCGGCAGCGCGTTCATGGCGACATCCCCCGAGACGAGAATACTGTCAGGCTCCACGAAGAACGCGGTGTCGCCGGGCGTGTGATTGAAGCCCATCGCCATCAGGCGAACGCGGACGCCGCCCAAGTCGAGGTTGTGTTCCTTGTCGAATACGATGTCGGCTTTGCGGAAATCGGCGCCCTGCAGCAACTCCCCCACCGCGGGCGAGAACCCGGCAAATCGCTTAGCGGTCTGCAGATTGTCGGCGGCAATCTCTTTGACCTGATCATTCGACCGAATCATCTTCGTATTCGCCGGGAACCCGTGTGCTCCCAAATCGTGTTCCGGATGGATGTGGGTGGTCGCCAGGTACAGCTCAGCGTTCTTACTGATCTTGGCCACCTCGCGAAGAATGATTTCCCCGTTGCGTGCCCCGAGGCCGGTGTCGACCACGAGCGTCGCGCGGTTACCGACGACAATCGCGACGTTCGGAATCAACGGGGCGCTGTTGTCCGGGATCACGTAGACGTGATCGGAAATCTTTTCGGTGACACCTTCTCTGATGAGAGGAGTTGGAATGGGACCGCGTTGTGCGGATGCAACGCTCGCCGCCGCTACGATCACCGTCCAGACCAACAGGGTTTGCACGATTCGCATGGATGAAAGCCTCATTGAAGAAACGCACTGGCCAGGCCAAGGAACAGGAAGAATCCCATGGCATCGGTGATGAACGTCAGCAGCACACTCGAGCCATAGGCAGGATCGCGTCCCGTCGAGTGTAGTCCAAACGGGATCGCCACTCCCGCGACGGCCGCAACGACGAGGTTCAATACCACGGCACCGGTCATCACGGCTCCGAGCGCGTAGTTGGCGTACAGCGCCACCGCCACGACACCGACTACGACTCCCCAGATCGATCCGTTTAGAAGGCTGACCAGCAGTTCCTTATTGAGGATCCGCCTGGCACCGGCGCCGCGCACCTGGTCGCCGGCAAGCGCGCGAATCATGATCGCCGTCGTTTGATTGCCGGTATTCCCGCCAATGCTGGCGACGATCGGCATCAGCGCAGCGAGAGCCGACAGATCGCGGATCGTGTGCTCGAACTGTCCGATCACGCGCGAGGCGAGGAACGCGGTGACGAGATTGATCCCCAGCCACGGCCAGCGGTTCAGCGCGCTGTCCACCGGGCGGGCAAACAGGTCCTCATCGCGGGTCAGACCTGCTTGTTTGAGCGCACGCAGGTCGGCCTCGGCGCGAACGAAGTCCATCACCGCATCGACCGTCAGACGCCCCACCAGCTTGCCGCGGTCATCGAGCACCGCGGCGGATACGAGATCGTAGCGCTCGAACGCGCTCGCCGCCTGCTGCACTGAGTCGAGCGCCGCGAACGTCATTGAGTCGGCTTCCACCGAGGCAAGCACAGGCAAGGAGGGATCGGTCAGGAGCAGCGACTGCAGCGGAATCGATCCGCGCAGCACATTTCTCGCATCGACCACGAAGAGACGGTCGGTCTGCGGCGGCAACCCGCCCCGCGATCGCAGGTCACCGAGCGCCTGCTGAATCGTGTGGGTTTCCGGCACCGCGACCCACTCGTGGGTCATATGGTGCCCGATCTGCGCCTCGTCGTACCGAATGGTTGCCTCGAAGGCCTGTCGGTCTCTCGATTCCAGCGTTCGCGACGCCTGTTCGAGTACCTCCGGTGGCACGTCCTCGGAGATGTAGCCCAGGTCCTCGGGGTCGAGTGTCGCCAAAAGCGCGACCAGACCGTCGTGTTCGGTCCGTTCGACCAGCCACGCGCGCACGGCACTCGAAACCTCGACGAACACGAGACCGGCCTTGTCGAGGTCGATCTGATCCCAGACGGTCTGTCGATCCTCGGGTGGGAGCGCTTCGAGCACGAATGCCACGTCAGCGGGATGCATGGCGCGCACCCGCTTGTGCAGCTCGACGAGGTTCTGACGATGTTGAAGGCTTTCGAGCAGATCGCGCTTGGGACCTTCCTGACGATGCGTCAGCGTTTCGAGGACGCGATGTCTGTCCAGCAAGCGCGTGACATCGTGGAGGCTCTGCTGAAGGCGCGACTCCGGCCGTACGGTCGTCATAGGGCTTACCTGTAGATGACGATGATAGGTCGGCGACGCCGGAGGCGCTATCGTCAGCACTACAGACGTGGGGCGTTGACCGTGTGTCACTGGTGCAAACACACGACCACAACCATTCATAATGAGGCATGGCCTCCTGGCGGATTCCGGACGCTCTCGTCGCGCGCCTGTACGAAACGGCGCGGGCGGATCGCTGGGCCCTGCCGGTCGCTCCGTTTGCAGCGGCGCTCGAGCGAAGTGCCGGGAACACGTTTGCCGCAGAACCAGATCCGCGCGCGCTCGAGCGGCACCTGACGTCGTTGCATCTGGAGGACCTCGCCCTGGCTTGTGCTTGCGCGGCCGGGCACGAAAGCGCATGGGAGCATTTCGTGCGTGAACATCGCCCGCTCCTGTACAAGGCGGCGGCTGCTATTGATCCAACAGGCGGCTCACGCGAGCTCGCCGACTCTCTCTATGGCGAGCTGTTCGGCCTCGCCGAGCGAGATGGTGCACGACGATCGCTGTTCGAGTATTTCCATGGACGCAGCACTCTTAGCACCTGGCTGCGAGCCGTGCTCGCGCAACGTCACGTCGACCGGGTGCGCAGCGCGCGACGGTTCGAGGAACTGCCAGCTGAGGAGGCTCCCGACCTCGCGCGTGCGAGCGTGGCCCATCAGCCGCACGCTGCCAGGTACGTTGAGCTCATGCGGCGGGCGGTAGTGGCGGCGGTGGCGCGTTTGACGCCAAAGGACAGGCTCAGGCTCGGCTACTACTACGCACACGATTTGACGCTCGCTCAGATCGGTCGTGCGCTCAAAGAGCACGAGGCCACCGTCTCGAGGAACCTGGCCAGGGCGCGCCGCGACATTCGGCGCGACGTGGAACGGCAACTGCGCGACCGGGAGCGCATGAGTCCCAGCGAGATCGAAGAGTGTTTTGCTGCCGTAGTTGAGGATGTCGGATCACTCGATGTGGCTGATCTGCTGGGCGGCGTACGCAAGAAATCGCAAGAGGATCGTTCAAAGGAAAGACCCGAGGGAGCCAGTGCCTGAACGCGACCACGACCGATCGGTGGAACACGTCCTGCGGCACGTGTTGCCGGGTGACGTGCCTGCGCAGCAGCAGAGCACATGCCCGGATGCCGAAACTATCGCTGCATGGCACGAAGGGACACTGCGAGCGGAAGACGCGGCTGCCATGGAACGTCACGTCGCTGACTGCCCTCGATGCCGAACGCTGATGGCGGCATTCATTCAGACGACGCCGGTCGCTCCCGCACTCGAGTCGTTCTGGCGGCGCTGGCACCTCGGATGGGCGGTTCCGCTCGCGACTGCCGCGACTGCCGCCGCCCTGTGGATTGCTCCCCCCAACACGCCGCAACTGCAACTGTCGAGTCGCGCGGCCAGTCCCGTGTCCGTTGACGCGACGGCTCCCGCTACTCCCCCGCCGGCATTGTCGCCTGCGACAGCGGCTGCTGAACCGTCAGCTCCGACATCGGCCGAGTCACTTCAGGCGTCTGGTGCAGCTGTCACGAGCCAGCTACGAAAAAGCCTCAGCGAGAACGAGTCGAACCTTGCTCGCCTGGCTGACGAGCGAGCGGCGGCCGATGCCGCGCCATCAACGCGCATCGAGGCAGACAAGCGCGAGCGCGCCACGATCACTGCTGCCCCACGAGCATTCGCTGCGGCCCGAGAGGCAGCCGCGCCCGCCGAAATTGTCGCTCCTGGAGGTGTGGCTCGATGGCGCATCGTGAGTGGCCAGCAGATCGAGTGGTCACCCGCTGCCCGGAACGAATGGGGACCGGCAACAATCGAGGCCCCCGATGTGCTGACAGCGGGCGCCGCGCCGTCGGCCACAGTGTGCTGGATCGTCGGCCGGCGCGGCGCCGTCTACGTGACGACAGATGGCATGCGCTTCATGCGCGTTCCCTTCCCTGAGATGTCAGACCTCGTGGCTGTCACCGCGACTGACGAGCGGACAGCCACCGTGTCGGGTGACGATGGGCGTTCCTGGTCCACCACCGACCAGGGACGCACGTGGTCGGCAGGACAATAACGTCGAAAAAACTTCCAACGTCCAACTCTCCAGGATGGGAGTTGGGAGTTAGAAGAATCGTGTAGGCTATGGGGCCGGAGAGGCCGCGCGTGCGCGCGCGGGACATGATGACCCAGCTTTCGATTAAAGTGAACGGCCGGCTGCGCAAGGCGCAGGTCGAGCCGCGCACGCTTCTCGTTCATTTTCTGCGCGAGCAGTTGAATCTCACCGGCACGCACGTGGGCTGCGATACGAGCCAGTGTGGTGCCTGCACTGTCCTCGTCGACGGGCGGAGTGCCAAGTCCTGCACGATGTTCGCCGTGCAGGTCGACGGTTCCGACGTGACCACGATCGAAGGGCTGGCTAAAGACGGTCAGCTGCACCCGCTGCAGAATGGCTTCTGGGAAGAGCACGGTCTGCAATGCGGCTATTGCACGCCCGGCATGATCATGGCCGGCGTCAACCTTCTTGGCGAGAATCCAAACCCGAACGAGCGCGAGATTCGCGAAGGTCTGTCGGGTAACTTCTGCCGCTGCACCGGGTATCAGCACATCGTGAACGCGGTGCAGAACGCCGCGGGAAGGAGATAGGCCGTGCCTGCCACTCCTGTCCTCCCGAAACTTGTCGGCCAGCGCGTGAAGCGCCGCGAAGACCCGCGCCTGATCCAGGGGCGCGGCACCTACGTCGACGACCTGAAGATTGTCGGCATGCAGCATATGGCCTTCAAGCGAAGCGACATCGCGCATGGCCGCATCCAATCGATCGACGTCAGCGCCGCGCAGGCGATGGAAGGCGTCGAAGCTGTCTTCACCGGGAAGCAAATCGCCGAGTTCGTGGCACCGATGCCGATCGGGACGCCGTTCCCCTCACCGGAGCACCGCGCGCTCGCCACCGACGTCGTCCGGTATGCGGGCGAGCCTGTGGCGCTGGTGGTCGCCTCCGATCGCTACATTGCTCGCGATGCTGCCGACGCCATCGTCGTGTCCTACGATCCTTTGCCGGTGGTCGTCGATCCTGAACTGGCGATGACCGGTAAACCCACCGTCATTCATGAGAAATTCGCGAACAACCTGGCGGTTCCGCTGGTGCCAAGCGGTACGGGCTGCACGCCTGACGGCTCGGTAAGGGACGATACGGCGGTCGACCGCGCGTTCGCGCAAGCCGAATTGGTCATCACGCAGCGGATGGTCAATCAACGGCTGGTGCCGAACGCAATGGAGCCTCGTGGTGTCGTCGCACACTACGAACAGGGCAAGGACTATCTCACTATTTGGTCCTCGACGCAGAACCCCCACATCCTGCGGTCGATGATCGCCGGCATGCTGGGGATGGGTGAACACCAGGTGCGCGCGGTCGCGCCTGAAGTCGGCGGTGGTTTCGGCGCCAAGATCAACATCTACGGCGAGGAATACGTCGCTGCCGCGGTGTCGAAACGGCTCGGCATGCCGGTCAAGTGGATCGAGGATCGCGCCGAGGCGTTCGTCGCGACGACCCACGGCCGCGACATCATCGGCTACGTAGAGCTCGCTGCCAAGCGTGATGGCACCGTGCTCGGCCTCAAGATGCGGCTCATTGCCGATATCGGTGCCTACAACATGCTGCTCACTGCCGCCATTCCCACGCTCACCATGCTGATGGCCAGCGCCACGTACGACATCCCCGCGATCCGCACAACGCTGACCGAGGTCTTTACCAATAAGACACCGACCGATGCGTATCGCGGTGCGGGTCGACCAGAGGCGACGTACTTCGTCGAGCGCGCCATGGACATGCTCGCACGCGAGCTGAACATGGATCCCGCCGATGTTCGGCGGAAAAATTTCATCAAGGCGGACAAGTTCCCGTTTCAGACGCAAATGGGCGCAGTGTATGACTCGGGCGACTACGCGAAGGCACTCGACGCTGCGCTCCTTCACTCCAAGTGGGACGAGCTCAAAAAGGAGCGTGACGCGGCCAAAGCACAGGGGCGGCTGGTTGGTCTTGGCCTCTCGATGTACGTGGAAGTCTGCGGCATCGGTCCCTCCGCCACGCTTCCGACGGGCGGATGGGAGCACGCCAACATCACGGTTGAGCGCGATGGCCGAATCACGGCGACGACCGGCGCGTCGCCTCACGGGCAGGGTAACGAGACCACGTTCGCACAGATGGTGGCAGACCAGTTCGGCGTCGCCTTCGATGACGTCACCGTGCTGCACGGGGACACCGCCGTCGTCAAACAGGGAATCGGAACCTTCGGGAGCCGATCGCAAGCCGTAGGCGGAACGGCCCTGCACATGGCGTCGACGAAGGTGAAGAAGAAGATGGCCGCGTTTGCCGCCTCGCTCCTCGAGGCAAGCGAAGACGATCTGGTATTCGAGAACGGCACGATTGGGGTAAAGGGATCACCGGCCGCGTCATTGAAGTTCCAGGCGGTTGCCGCTTTTGCCTACATTCCCGTCCCGCTACCGCGTGGGCTCGACGAGCCAGGGCTGAGCGCGGACGCCTATTTCGAGCCGCCGAACAACACCTACCCGTTCGGTTGCCACATCTCCATGCTCGAGATCGATCGCGAGACTGGTGAGCCCACGCTCCTGAAGCTCGTCGCCGTCGACGATGCCGGTCATTTGATCAACCCGTTGATCGTGGAAGGACAGATTCACGGCGGCCTTGCGCAAGGTATTGGCCAGGCGATGATCGAGGAAGCCGTCTTCAACGAGGACGGTCAGCTGGTGACCGGCTCGTTCATGGACTACGCGCTCCCGCGTGCAACCGATTTCCCACATTTCGAACTTCACAGCACCGTCACGCCAACTCCCGTCAATCCACTCGGTGCCAAAGGTGTCGGTGAGGCGGGCACGCTGGGCTCGACGCCCAGCATCGTCTCCGCCGCGGTTGACGCCTTGAGCGGGTTCGGCGTGAAGCACATCGACATGATGCTGCGGCCCGAGAAGCTGTGGCGCATCATCCACGGCCAAGCCCCTCGGCAGAGCTCGGGGCAAGGCCCTCGACCAGGCTCGGGCCAGGGAGGTGTGGCGTGATCCCGACAGCATTCGATTATCAGCGTGCCACCTCCATCGACGATGCGCTGGCGAAGCTTCAGGCCGCGAGCGGCGGAAAACTGATTGCCGGCGGTCACAGCCTCGTGCCGTTAATGAAGCTCCGGCTCAGCGAACCGGCGGTGTTGATCGATGTCGCCCGTATTCCCGGCTTGTCTGGGATCAAGGAGAAGGACGGCAAGATCGAGATCGGGGCGGCCACGACGCATCGTGAGGTTGCCGCATCCGCACTGCTCAAGCAGGTGTGTCCGGTCATCGCCGATACCGCGATCGAGATCGGTGATCCGCAGGTGCGCAACCGCGGCACGCTCGGCGGCAGCCTGGCGCACGCCGATCCCGCGGCCGACTACCCCGCGGTGATGCTGGCTGTCGACGCCGAGATTCACATCAAAGGCCCGCAGGGCTGGCGCAAGGTCAAGGCGAACGACTTCTTTCAGGGACTGTTCACCGTCGATCTGGCGCCCAACGAAATCATCGCCGGTGTCCAGTTCACGCCAATCAAGTCGGCGGCGTACGCCAAGCTTCATCAGCGCGCGTCGCACTTCGCCATTGTCGGCGTTGCGGCGGCCGTCGACGTCAAGGGTGGTGTGTTCCAGTCGGCACGGATCGGGTTGACTGGTGCGGGCACTCACGCGGTTCGTCTGACGGCTGTCGAGCAGGCGCTGGCCGGGAAGCCGGCGACGAAGGCGACTATCGCGAGCGCGTCGGAGGCGGCAGCGGTGGACGAGGTGAACTCGGACATCCACGCGAGCGACGATTACCGTCGCGCGATGATCAAGGTGTTCACGCGCCGGGCGCTCGAAGGCGCGCTGGCGCGCGCGTAGTAACCCTGGCGATCGCGCAGGTTGCCGGAGTCGTCGACGGCTCTTGGGCGTGCGGCGGAGTGAAAGGAACTTCGCAACTTTCTGAGGCTGTTCTATGCGTTACCGATGGCTCGTTTCGATGTGTGCGCCCGCCGTCCTGCTCCTGATCGTCTCGGAATTCCCGCCACGTCTCATCGCGCAGACGCCGCCGTCCGCGGCGGCGCCGTCTGCGAAGAGCGCCAGCGGTTGGTCGGCGCGTACGCCGGACGGCCAGTTCGACCTCGAGGGCGTGTGGGACTTCAGCACGATCACGCCGCTCGAACGGCCTAATGGCCTCGACAAGCAGACGTTCACCGACGAAGAGGCCGTGGCGTTCGAGCGCGAGGAGAACCAGCGCCAGAACCGCGATCTCATCGATTCCAAAAAGGGTGGCGCTCAATACCTGCCCGGCAGCGTCATCCCCTACAACGAGTTCTGGTACGAGCGCGGCAACAAGATCATCGGCGACAAGCGGACGTCGCTCATCATCGATCCGCCAGATGGCCGCATTCCATCGCTCACGCCAGCGGCTCAGAAGACGCTCGATGCACAGGCCGCCATCGCGCGCGAGGAACAGCTGGGCCGCGTTCGCGCCGATTCACCGCAATCGCGCTCGCTTGCCGACCGCTGCATCCTTGGATTCAACGCCGGTCCGCCGATGACGCCGGGCGCCTACAACAACTACGTGCAGATCACCCAGGCGCCTGGCCTCGTCACGCTGCTCGTTGAGATGGTGCACGACGTGCGTGTTGTCCCCGTCGATGGGCGTCCGCGCCTCCCTTCGGTAATCCGCCAGTACAAGGGTGACTCGCGCGGACGATGGGACGGACGCACCCTGGTGATCGAGACGACGAATTTCCTCCGCGAGACCAGCTTTCGCGGGTCGAGCGCAAATCTCCACCTGGTCGAGCGCTTCACGCGCATTGACGCGAACACGCTCCTCTATGAATTCACGGTCAACGATCCCGGGACGTGGACCAGGCCGTGGACTGCTGCGATTCCCATGAAGAAGGTGGACGCGCCCATCTACGAGTACGCGTGCCATGAAGGCAACTACGCACTACGAAACATCCTCGCTGGCGCTCGCGCGCAGGAGAAATAGGGGATGCGTCAATACACTTCTGCCGTCGTGATCGTGCTGGCGACCGGGCTCCTATCGGGTCAGACGCGATCCGCCAAGACGCTCAACATCTACGTCGTGGACGTCGAGGGCGGCAATGCCACACTTGCCGTGGCGCCCTCGGGCGAGTCACTGCTCATCGATACCGGAAACGCTGGCGCCGGTGCCGTGCGTGACGCGACGCGGATTCTCTCGGCGGCGCGGGATGCTGGTGTCTCCAGGATCGATCACTTGATCATCACGCACTGGCACGGCGACCATTACGGCGGGCTCACCGAGCTCGCGGCGCGCATTCCGATTGCGCACTTCATCGACCATGGGCCGAATGCGCAACCGAATCGCGTCGTGGATGATTTCCTCAAGGACACGTACCCCAAGCTCCATGGCAACGCCAAACACACGATTGCGAAACCTGGCGACCGCGTGACCCTGGGGGGCGTTGACGTGCGAGTCGTGACGTCGGCGGGACAGGTCCTGTCGTCACCACTGGCAGGGGCCGGCTCGCAGAACCCGTACTGCGCCAGCTTCAAGCCCGGAGACAACAACGCCGAGGATCCGCAGTCAGTTGGCAGTCTCATCACCTTTGGCCGGTTCCGGACGATTCACCTCGGCGATCTCACGAAGAACAAGGAATTCGAGCTGATGTGCCCGAGCAACCGGGTCGGGACGGTGGATGTCCTTCTCGGCTTGCATCACGGGCAGGACACGTCGAACTCCGAAGTGCTGGTCCATGCCTTGCGGCCGAGGGTCGCGGTCATGAACAACGGGACCCGCAAGGGTGGGCTGCCCGAGGTCATGAAAACGGTTTACACCTCGCCCGGCCTCGAGGATCTCTGGCAGATACACTTCTCCGTGTTGAGCGGGCAGGAGTTCACGATGCCCGGCTTGTTCATCGCCAACTGGGTCGACGAGCAGGCGCAGGCGATGCCGATCGAACCGGTGCCGCTGCCAGCGCCCGGCCCCAATGTGCCACCGCCGCCAGCGCACGACGGTGCCGCCTACTGGATCAAAGTGTCTGCCCAGGAAGACGGGACGTTCACGGTCACGAATGCCCGCAATGGCTTCTCGAAGGTCTACGCTCCAAAGTGATAAGCGGACAATCGCAGCCCAGCAAACGTGTCGTTGAATGCGACGACAGCTCTGTCGTCGCTCGCGGCGCCCGCCGCCACCATCAACGGGAGCAGGTGTTCTTCCCGCGGATGCGCCGCCCGCGCCGCGGGTGCGCCCGCCCACTGCTCAAGCCGGCGGTTTCGCTCGGATCGTTCCTGCACCATGGCCTCACGCAGCCACGCGTCGAACGTCTCTGCAACCGGCGCTGCACGAGGGTCGCGAAACGCGCGCAGGTTGTGGAACGTCATGCCACTGCCGATGATGAAGATCCCTTCGTCGCGCAGTGGCACCAGCGCGCGACCGATGGCCAGATGCTCCGCGGGATCCAGGCCTCGCTTGAGCGACAGCTGCACGGCCGGCACATCGGCATCGGGATACGTGAGCTTCAACGGAATGAAAGCACCATGGTCGTACCCGCGCTCGGCATCGGCGTCGCTTCGAATACCCGCATCGTCCAGCAACTGTCGCACCCGGGACGCCAGGCCGGGCGCGCCAGGCGCCGGCCACGTAATCTCGTACGACTCCGGTGGGAAACCGTAGTAGTCGTAGAGGATGGGTGGACGTGCCGAGGTCATCACCGTCGGCACCGGCTCTTCCCAGTGAGCCGAGATCACCAGCAAGGCTTTCGGCCGCGCCGAGGGAATTGCGCTCACCGATCGCAGATAATCGGCAAGGCGATCGACGTCTGCTCGAGGAAAACCGATCTCGACGAACGGCCATGGACCGCCGCCGTGGGGGACGAACACGACGGGCATGCGATCGGCGCCGTTCACACTTCTCGCTTCTGGCTGCTCAGTTCGTGTTCAGGTTCACGTTCACGAATCCAGGCCCAGGGCGCGCCACATCACCAGGCGCTGCTCACGAATAGGATCGTTCACCAGCTTGCTCTCGTTATCGATCACCATCGTCGGACGATCAGTCGAGTTGTACGGTGTCCACCGTGGCAGCTTCGGCGTATTCGGATTGCCAGTTCTGGCGAACGCGATCCAGGCATCGCTGACCTTGTCGGCCAGCGCCATCGCCTCGGGCCCACCGCCAGTGAGACGTGTGGCGGCCTTGACGTTGTCGAACGCGAAGGGGATTTCGATTGTGTGGGGAGACTTCAAACGGCCGCCATCGGCCGGCGTCTCCCAGCGGAAGTAATACAGGTAGACCGGACCCTTTCCGAGCGCCGCGCGACGTTCCGCAATCTTCATCACCGGACCGCTGTAGCGATGGTCGCTAGCGATCAGGAAATACAGATCGGACGGGCTCGCGCCGGGATTTGCCTTCTGGTAGACCTGGATCGCGTTATCGGCATGCGCGCCGAGCAACGTGCGGATGCGGGTGCGCATGGCCGCGTCCGTCAGCTCGAAGTCCTGAGGCTGAGCGCTCGATGTCAACTCCGTGCGAGTCGACCCGAGCATCAGCGGCACGTCCGCCGACACACTTGACGCCACGGGATGGAACGGGTGTCGGGGAATGAACATGCCATCGACCAATGGAGAGAACCCCTGTGTCATCTGGTCGACGTTCATCTTCCGCACGACCTGGAAGTAGGCGCCCATCAGCTTGTCGAGCGGGATGTTTTGCAGCTCGCGCGCCTGGCCTCTCGAGAGCCCGAGCGTCGTCATCAACTCGCGGGCGACACGCGTCCCCTGCGCGCTCTCCACCAACTGCAGCGTTGCACCGCTTTCGATCACGGCGCGGTGGAACAGTCCCTTGGCTTTCGGCATCGCGAGCAGGGTCGCCACTTTGCGGCCTCCGCCAGACTGGCCGAAGATCATCACGTTCCCCGGATCGCCACCGAACCGTGTGACGTTGTCGCGAACCCATTCGAGCGCGAAGACGATGTCGAGCATCCCGGCGTCGCCGGAGCCAGCGAACTCAGGGCCGCCCGCTTCCTCGAGCGACGTGAATCCCAGGACATTGAGGCGGTGATTGATTGTCACGACCACGACGTCGCCACGCTTCGCCAGGTTCGCGCCTTCTGTTACGGGCGACGATCCGGAACCGGTCGCAAACCCGCCGCCGTGACACCAGAACATCACCGGACGTTTGCGTCCGTCGCCAAGCGCCGGCGTCCAGACATTGAGAACGAGACAGTCTTCGCTCTCCCCGGGAAGACCGGCGGCCGCGACGGCAAGCGGCGAGGCGTTCCGAGCGGCGCCCGGCTCGCGCTGCGGTGCGCTTGGGCCATATGCGATCGCGTCACGCACACCGCTCCACTTCGCGGGAGCGACCGGCGGCATGAACCTGTTCTTGCCTGCCGTGCTCGCACCGTACGGAATGCCTTTGAAGATCTTGATCCCCGCGACGTCGGTTCCTCGTACACGGCCGTACGCGGTGTCCACCGTCACGGGTGAACCCTCTTGCGCGAATACACGCGCAAAGCCCGCGCTCGACACCGCAATCACCAACCCGGATTCTCGAAGGAAGTCTCGACGGGATCGCATCGTGATCATGTGAGGATCCTTTCCTTGGGCTTACGAGCTCAACTTTCCTTGCAGGCACGCGAAGAACCGGTCCTGCATCATCTTGGATACGCCCGAGATCAGCCGCTGCCCGACGCGCGCGATTGGACCACCCGTCTGCACGGTGCCTTTGACGTCGACAACCGTAGCATCGCCGTCGGGGCGCAGCACAATGGCCGCGTTCCCCTTGACGAACCCTGGCCGCCCCTGTCCTTCCACCGTCAACCGATAGGAACTGTGTTCGATCTTGTCCGAAATGATCACCGTGCCTTCATAGGTGCCGGTAATCGCCGCCAGCGCCACAGTGAGTCGAGCGTGATATCGATCAGGTCCCTCCGGCTGGAGCGTTTCACAACCCGGGATGCAGGAGGCGATCGCCGACGGATCCATGAGGAGATCCCAGACACGCGCGGGTGGCGCTGAAAACGTGTATGAACCGCTGATATCCATCAGATGCGTGTGCGCCGGCGCCGTGATGTCGCGTGCGAGGCGACGGCGCCCAAGTGTACCGCCAAGTCCGCGAGATCGGCGAGCGTTCGAGCGGCGAGGAAGTCGTCGACGAACGGCAGCGCTGCCTGAAGGCCCCGTGTCAGCGGTGCGTAGTCGAAGGTGCCGATGAGGGGATTGAGCCAGATCAATCGGTGACAGCTTCTTTGCAGCCGGGCCACCTCCTCCCGGAGCACAGCGGGATCCCCACGGTCCCATCCATCTGAGATCAGCAGCACGACTGGCGCCTGATGCAGGACGCGGCGAGCCCATCGCTGATGAAACTGACGGAGCGCTGGACCGATACGTGTGCCACCCGACCAATCGGGTACGACGTCAGAAACCGCGTCGACCGCCTGCTGCAGCCGCCGGACGCGGATCTGTCGTGTCACGCGCGTGAGCCCGGTGGCGAACAGAAACACTTCCAGCCGCCCATGACGATGGGCGAGGCCGTGGGCGAAGTGAAGCAGCATCCGCGAGTAGCGCTCCATCGAGCCGCTCACATCGCACAACAACACGAGTGGCCGCGGTTTTGTGCGGCGGCGACGAGTGGGTAACACAACGACCTCCCCGCCGCTGCGCAGGCTTCGCATCAGCGCCCGACGGAGGTCAATGCGGGGACCGCGGCCACGAACCCACCGGCGCGTGCGGCGCTCGCCCGGAATCCACTCGAGTCGGTCGAGAGCGAGACGCGCGCGTGCCATCTCTTCGGGAGAGAACTCGGCGAAGTCTTTGTGGGCCAGCCCTCCGATCTCGCTCCAGGTTTGAACGACGCCTTCCCGCGCCTCATCGCCCGTGCCTTCGTCGGTTGCGCCCCCCTCCGGCGTCAGCAGGCCGGAAGACATCGACGCTCGCGCCACGGATGTTCGGGCATCGCCGACGTTGGTGCCCTGCATGGCAAACGGGTTCGAGTGGTCGCGCCAGAACGCATCGAAGGCGTCCTCGAACCTCGCCAGTTGTTCGTGTCGTTGGACGAGCAGCGCGCGGCAGGTGTGGAAGACCTCGTCGCGCACGTTGAGATCGACGTAGGTCAGCGCTTCGGTGAGCTCGAGGATGCGTCCGACCGGAATCTCGAAGCCCAGACGGCGGAGCACGCGCCCAAAGACGACGAGGTTTTCGACGAAATGGCCAGGCGGATCTGTCATCGCGCCAGTGCACGTTGCAACATGCCGGCGAGACGTTCGCCGCGAACGGCTTCGATGTCGTCTTTCGCCTTGAGCACGACGCCCAACGTGCTTTCGATCGCGCCGGCGTCGAGCGCCTGGTGGTCGAGCGCCGCCAGCGCCGCGACCCAATCAAGGGTTTCGGATACACCGGGAACCTTGTACAACTCCACGCCGCGCAACTCGTGCACGAGCGCCGTGACCTGTCGCGCGAGCTGCTCGGCAGCGTGTGGCACACGCGCATGGACGATGGCCATCTCTTTCTCGAACGAGGGGTACTCGATCCATTGATACAGGCAGCGCCGCTTGAGCGCGTCGTGCACTTCGCGCGTGCGGTTGGACGTCAGGATCACGAGCGGCGGCTTCGTCGCTCGTATGGTCCCGAGCTCGGGGATCGTGATCTGAAACTCCGCCAGCAACTCGAGAAGATAGCCTTCGAATTCTTCGTCCGCGCGATCGATTTCATCGATCAGCAGCACAACCGGCCGCGAGTGCGCCGGATCGATCGCCTGCAGCAGCGGGCGCTTGATTAGAAAGGTCTCGTTGTACAGCTCGCGCCGCGCCGCCGATTTCAACAGTCCGCCGGCGGCTTCGAGAATGCGCAGCTCGAGCAGCTGCCGTGCGTAGTCCCACTCATACACGGTATGAGCAACGTCCAATCCCTCGTAACACTGAAGCCGGATGAGGTCGGCATCGAGGGCCGCGGCCGCCGCCGCAGCCAGCGATGTTTTGCCGACGCCCGCCTCCCCTTCCAGGAACAGCGGCTTATTGAGGCGAAGCGCGAGAAACAGCGAAACAGCAAGGCCATGGTCGGCCACGTAGTGCTCGCCAGCCAGCCGTTGCTCGAGTTCAGAGATGGATGCGGGAGAGATAGGCGCTAAGTGTACCACTCCTGGGGCTCGGGGTTCGGGACTCGGGTTGTGGCATCACTCGTCTCGGGATCGGGCCCGAGGACAAGCGCTTTCGCGAATCCCGGATCCCGAATCCCGGATCCCAAGTCCCGGATCCCGAGTCCCGGATCCCGAGTTCCCGTGCAAGAAACGTCAGGGCACCCGTTCTAAGACCAGAAGCCTGATTATCCGGGCCGGATCCGGCGGTTACGCCGGCCGTTTGAAAGGGGTTTTGCAATGCGTGTAGCTCTATGGTTTGTGGGAGCGCTTCTCGCCGTCGGCGGCGTTGTGCCGACGTCGACGACTGACTCGAACGCCAGCGCGGCAGCGCCGGCCCCTGCGCAAGGCTCGTCCACGCTCGACGATCAAACCGAGCTTGCACTTACGGTTTACAACTCGAACATCGCGCTGGTACGTGATGTCCGCACGCTGCAGTTGCCACGCGGGACCTTCGATCTTCAGTTCATGGACATCGCCGCGACCGTCAACCCCGCGACGGTCCATTTCCGATCGCTGAGCGAACCGAATCGAGTCAGCGTGCTCGAACAAAACTACGAGTACGACTTGCTCGAGCCTGACAAGCTGCTGCGCAAGTACGTCGGCCGCGACGTCACACTCGTTCGACGGAGAGAAGACAACGGTCGGACAATTGAGGAGCCGGTTACGGCTCGCCTCCTCAGCTACAACCAGGCACCGGTGTGGCAGGTTGGCAACGAGATCGTCACCGGCCTGGGCGCCGACCACATTCGCTTTCCCGAACTCCCGGGCAATCTCTTCTCACGCCCGACGCTGATCTGGTCGCTCAATAACGACGGCGGCGCGCGCCATCGCGTCGAAGCCTCTTACCTCGCCACGAACGTCAAATGGAACGCCGACTACGTTCTGACCGTGGCGCGCGACGACAAGACTGCCGACATCGACGGGTGGGTCACCGTCACCAACGGCAGCGGCACCGCCTTCCGGAACGCGATGTTACAGCTCGTTGCTGGAGAACTGAACCGCGTCTACCCCGCCGCCGCCATGATGGAGCAAGCCGATCGAATGCTGCGATCGGCTGCGAGCGTCGCGCGAGAGATGACGCAGGAGGCGTTCTCCGACTATCACCTCTACACGATGGGCCGGAAAACGACCGTCAACAACAACCAGACGAAGCAGGTCAGCATGCTCGACGCGACCGGCTTCCCGATCATCAAGCGCTATGTCGTCGATGGTCAGGCCTTCTACTACCGCAACGCGCAGCATCCCGGATCGCCGATCAAGGACAGCGTGCAGGTCTATTACCAGTTCAAGAACGAAGACCGCGCGGGTCTGGGCATCCCGATGCCTGCCGGCGTCGTCCGTGTCTACCAGTCCGACTCGAAAGGCGGAACCCAATTCGTGGGCGAGGATCGCATTCAGCACACCCCGACCGACGAGACACTCAATCTGAAGATCGGAAACGCCTTCGATGTCGTCGCCGAGCGGAAACAGATTGACTTCGAGAAGATCACCTCGAATGTGTACGAGGTCGAATATGAAGTCGTCCTGCGCAATCACAAGACGACACCGGTCGCTGTCGAAGTGAACGAACCGATTGGTGGCACATGGCGCATCTTGCGCTCGTCGCACCAGTGGACCAAGACCGATGCCTGGGCCGCGAAGTTCGGCGTACCGGTCGCGGCCAACGGAAGCGCGACGCTCAGCTATCGTGTGCGGGTGACCTATTGAGTCGTAATCGGCGGGTCTAAAAAGCAAGACCCGCCCTACGC
>Ga0075431_100000273_pt1 | contig 39974 bp, 43 predicted proteins | sample RhiMetdeltSRZDD5_FD_75297 | JGI IMG/M metagenome (GOLD analysis project Ga0075431, IMG submission 75297) | Populus rhizosphere microbial communities from Tennessee, USA - Rhizosphere MetaG P. deltoides SRZDD5 | ecosystem: Host-associated > Plants > Roots > Rhizosphere > Soil | place: USA... | reverse complement strand
ATGTAGTCGTCCTCGATCCGGAAGTTGACCAGCACCGAGCCGACCAGCAGCGGGTGGCACAGCGGGATGAGGTCCGGGGTCCGCTTCGCGGCCTGGATGCCGGCGATGCGGGCGACTGCGAGCACGTCGCCCTTGGCGATGGCACCCCGGGCGACCAGCGACGCCGTCTCGGCGTCCATGTGCACCCGGCCCCGAGCAACAGCTCGGCGATGGGTGGGGTCCTTCGGCGTCACATCGACCATCCGGGCCCGGCCGAGCGGGTCTAAGTGGGTGAGCCCGTGGTCCGACATGCGTCAGATCCTAGACGACTCGCTACGCGGGGTGATCAACCACCGATCTGGCTCATGCTGCGGCGGGGCCGGATGAACGTGACCTGCCCGATCAGGTGGCCTGCCCACTTGTCCGCGACGCAACCGCGCACCGCGGTGACCAGGTCCTCGTCGCTCCCGCCGGACCGCATGAGGCCTCGCAGGTCGACCTCGTCCACCGAGAACAGGCAGGACCGCAGCTGGCCGTCGGCGGTGAGCCGGATCCGGTCGCACGACGCACAGAACGGCCGGGTGACCGACGGGATCACCCCGATCTCACCCCGCCCGTCGCGGTAGGTGAACCGCTCCGCCGGCGCCGAGCCCCGCACCACCGGGTCGACCGGGTACACCGCGCCGATGGCGGCGACGATCTCGTCCTGGCTCACGACCGCGTCGGCGTCCCAGCGCTGGTCGGCGTCGAGTGGCATCCACTCGATGAACCGCACGGTCACACCCCGCTCCCGCCCGAACGTCGCCAGCTCGACCAGCTCGTCGTCATTGACGGCCCGCATGACCACGACGTTCACCTTCACGGGCGCCAGCCCGGCCGCCACCGCCGCATCGATGCCGGCGATGACGTCGTCCAACTGATCGCGCCGGGTGAGATCCCGGAACCGGTCGGGCCGCAGGGTGTCGAGCGAGACGTTCACCCGCCGCAACCCGGCGTCCCGCAGCTCGCCGGCGAGCGATGGGAGGGTCACGCCGTTGGTGGTCATCGCCAGGTCGACGGGCCGATCCGCGGGCGTCCGCAGCGCGGCCAGCTTCGCCACCAGCAGCGGCAGCCGGGCCCGGACCGTCGGCTCGCCGCCGGTGAGGCGGATGCTCTCGATCCCCAGCGTCTCGACGCACACCTCCGCCACCCGGACGATCTCCTCGAACGAGAGGACCTCCGACCGGGGCAGCCACGTCATCCCCTCGACCGGCATGCAGTAGGTGCACCGGAAGTTGCACCTGTCCGTCACCGATATGCGGAGATCACGGTGCACTCGCCCGTACCCATCCACCAGCGGCGCCGCGACCATCGCGTCAGCCTAAGGGGTCAACCCCGCGGCTCACCCAGAAACATCACCTCGACGCGGTCGCCCGCGTCGACGCCTGGACCGTCCGGCAGCACCGCCAGCCCGTTGGCCCGGGCCATGGCGCTCAACTGGTGCGAGGCCTGCCCGCCGGCCGTGCGCACCACCAGATCGCCCTCCCGCACGGTCACCTCGACCCGCACGAAGTGCACCTTCCCGTCGGGTCGGCGGACCAGCGGTTCGTCCGCGGTGGCCGCCAGCAGCGGCCGCGACAGCCGGTCGTCGGGATGGCCCGCCAGCCGGCGGATCCCGGGCCGGGCGAACAGCTCGAAGCTCACCATCGACGACACGGGGTTGCCCGGTAGGCCGAACACCGGCACCTTCCGCTCGCCGATGCGACCGAAGGCGAGCGGCTTGGCCGGCTTGATCGCCACCTGCATCCAGCGCATGCCCCCGACCCCCGGCCCGGCGAGCCGATCGAGCACGACCTTCACCAGGTCGGTGTCACCCATCGACACGCCGCCCGTGGTGATGACGGCGTCGCAGGTCGCAGCGGCGGAGTCCATGGCCGTGCTGATGGCCCCGTCGTCGTCGCCGACATGGCCGAGGTCGACTGGCTGCGCCCCGGCTGCGGCCACCAGCCCCAACATGACGGGACGGTTGGTGTCGCGGATCTGGCCCGGCTGCAGCGGCCTGTCGTCGTCGACCAGCTCGTCGCCGGTCGAGATGACGCCGACCCGGGGCCGGGGCCGCACCTCGACGTCGAACACCCCGACCGAGCGGAGCAGGCCCAGCCGGCCCGGGGTGACCTCGTCGCCGGGGACAGCGACCACATCGCCCATCTGGACGTCGTCGCCGACCGGGCGGATGTGCACACCGGTTCGGGCCACAGCCCGGAGCTCGACGGCCGCGCCCCCCTCGAGCCGCTCGGTGTCCTCGACGATGACGATGGCGTCCGCGCCGGCGGGCACCGGCGCACCGGTGAAGATCCGCATGGCCTCGCCCGGACCCAGCGGCCGCTCGACCGGATGGCCGGCGGCGACCTCAGCCACCACCGGCAGCCGAACTGGGACGTCGACCACGTCGGCCGCCCGCACGGCGTAGCCGTCCATCGCCGAGTTGGCGAACGGCGGCACCGCGTCCCGAGCGACCACCTCGGCGCCGGCGAGCACGCAGCCGACGGCGTCGGCCAGGGGCCGCGAGCGGGCCGGCAGCGGTGCGCAGCCGGCGAGGACTGTGGTGAGCGCCTCGTCGAGCGGGATCATCGCGTCACACGATGCCGCGGCGCTTCACGATCTCCGCCAGGAACGCGGCGAACTCCGGACCGAGGTCATCCCGGTCGAGCGCAAGCTCGACCGTCGCCCGCAGGTAGTCGAGCTTCTTGCCGATGTCGAAGCGGCCATGCTCGAAGACGTAGCCGAACACCGGCTGGTCGGCGAGCAGCGCACCGATGGCGTCGGTCAGCTGGATCTCGCCGCCGACGCCAGGCTTGGTCTGCTTCAGCGCCTCGAAGATCTGGGGCGTGAACACGTAGCGGCCCATGACCGCCAGCTCGGACGGGGCGTCCTCGGGTGCGGGCTTCTCGACGATGCTGCGCACGTTCATCAGCCCGTCCGGCTCCTCCGTGCCGTCGATGCAGCCGTAGTAACGGATCTCGTCGCGGGGGAACCGCTTGATGGCGATGACCGAGGCGTTGCGGCGCTCGTACGCAGCGATCATCTCCTGCAGGACCGTCGAGCGCTCGTCCATGATGTCGTCGCCGAGCAGCACAGCGAACGGCTCCTCGCCGACGTGCTTGCGGGCGACCGCCACCGCGTGGCCGAGGCCCAGGGCCTCGCCCTGGCGCACGTAGTGGATGTCGGCCAGCTCGGCCAGGGCCCGGATCTCGGCGAGCAGCTCGTCCTTGCCCGACGCCTCGAGCGACACCTCGAGCTCGATCGAGCGGTCGAAGTGGTCCTCCAGGCTGCGTTTGCCACGACCGGTGATGATCAGGATGTCGTCGATGCCGGCCTTGACGGCCTCCTCGACGACGTACTGGATCGCCGGCTTGTCGACGACCGGCAGCATCTCCTTGGGCTGTGCCTTCGTGGCAGGCAGGAAACGAGTGCCCAGCCCGGCCGCGGGGATCACGGCCTTTCTCACTCTGGTCATCAACGCAACGTAGCGCCCGGCTCCTCGCCCCTGGTGAGTCTCCGGATGTTCTCGCTGTGACGGGCCACCACCAGCCCTGCGCAGAGCGCCAGACCGGCCACTTCCCAGCCGGGGACGCCGGCCAGTGCGGCGACGACCGGAACGACCACCACCGCGATCATCGACGCCAACGACACGATCCGACCCAGCCCGAACACCGCGGCGAACACCACCAGGCCGAGGAGCGCGAGCAGCGGATAGAGCACGACCATCATCCCGAACGCCGTGGCCACGCCCTTGCCACCCCGGAACCGCCGGGTGCACGGTGCCACGTGGCCGACCACCGCGGCGACACCGCAGGCGAGGCCCAACCCATGGCCTCCGATCAGCCAACCCGCCCCCGCCGCCACGACACCCTTGCCCACGTCGCCCACGAGCGTGAGCGCCGCCGCAGGCCGACCAGCCGTCCGCAGGACGTTGGTGGTGCCGGGGTTGCCCGACCCGGCCTGCGTCGGATCGACCCCCCGCAGCCGCCCGGCGAGCAGGGCGCTCGGGAACGTCCCGAGCAGGTAGGCAGCGACAACCGCCGCGATGTCGACGACGACAGACACGAGGCGCGGATCGTACGCTCGCCGGAGGCGCCGGCCGCAGCTCGCGACACCGGCGCCCCCGGAAGAAGCTGGCCTAGGCCTCGTCGTCGAGGGTGGGCCGCATCGAGTCGGAACGCTTCTGCCGCTTGGCGTTGCGTTTCTCCTTCAGCGACTTCGTGGCCTTCTTCTTGTTTCCGGAACGCTGCGGTGACTTGGAAGGCATGGCTTGCTCCTTCAGTCGACGAGCCAACGCGGATGCGATGGCGCGTCACCACTACCCGGTCGAACCCTCGGCCAAGGTAGAGTTAGCACTCGCGACACGCGACTGCTGGGCCGAGATACCGAAGTTCACCCGGAGCTGAGATGCCGACGTACGAATACCGCTGCAAGGACTGTGGCGAGCACCTCGAGGTGGTGCAGGCGTTCACCGACGATGCGTTGACCGAGTGCCCCAACTGCGGTGGGGATCTGCGCAAGGTCTTCGGCTCGATCGGCATCTCCTTCAAGGGCAGCGGCTTCTACAAGACCGACAGCCGCTCGGGGAGCTCGTCGAAGTCGAAGGTGTCATCGTCCTCGTCCTCGTCGTCGGACAACGGGGACAGCAGCTCCTCGTCGTCATCGGACGGCTCGTCGAGCAGCTCCTCCTCGGACAGCTCGTCCAGTTCCAGCTCGAGCTCCAGCGGGAGCGAGGCCAAGTCGGCTTGAGCCCCACCTCGGGCGGGGGCCCTCGCGCCGAGATCGGCGTCATCGGGGGATCAGGGCTCTACTCCTTCCTCGACGACGTCGTCGAGGTCCAGGTGGACACCCCCTATGGGCCGCCCTCCGCGCCGCTGACGATCGGCGAGGTCGAGGGCCGTCAGGTCGCCTTCCTGCCCCGGCATGGCCTGGGGCACACGCTCCCGCCCCACCGGGTCCCGTACCGGGCCAACCTGTGGGCGCTGCAGCACGTCGGCGTGAGGGCCATCTTCGCTCCGTGCGCCTCCGGGTCGCTACAGCCCGACATCCATCCCGAGGAGTTCGTGGTCCTCGATCAGATCGTCGACCGGACCTGGGGCCGGGAGACCACCTACTTCGACGGCCCCGAGGTCGACCACGTCAGCTTCGCCGACCCCTACGACCCGGCTCTGCGCGACGTCGCCGTCGCGGCCTGCCGGCAGGAGGGTGTGCCGGTCCACGAGCACGGCACGGTGGTGGTGATCAACGGGCCCCGGTTCTCGACCCGTGCCGAATCGCAGTCGTACACCGACGCCGGCTGGCACGTGGTCAACATGACGCAGATGCCCGAAGCGGTGCTGGCGGCCGAGCTGGCCATTCCCTATGCGGCGATCGCCTTGATCACCGACTACGACGTGGGGCTGTCCGGGATGGCGGGGATCGCTCCGGTGACGATGGACGAGGTCTTCGCCACCCTCGAGCGCAACGCCACCAGGGTGCGAGCTGTGTTGTTCCGAGCACTGGGACTCCTTCCAAGCACTTAAAAACCTCTTGAGTGGTTGAAAACATACGACATGTCGTGACTAGAGTCCATGACATGTACCGAAGATCCTTCTCCTCCCCTGGCTTCACCTCTCCAGGTTTCGCCTCTCCGGGCAGCGCCTTCCGACGGTTCGCCGCCCGGCGCCGCTTCCGGCGGTTCCTCCTGCTCGCCGCGGTCCTCAGCAGCGTCCTCGCCCTCGCCGCCCAGCTCCAGGCCGCGGCCGATGCCCGACGACGGTGGGGCGAGACCCGCCTGACCGCTGTGGCCCGGCGCGACCTCGTCAGCGGCGAGCGCATCGACCGCTCGGCGGTCGAGCTCAGAGAGGTCCCGACCACCGCGGTGCCCGAGGGTGCGCTCGCTCACCTGCCCCTCGGCTCGGTCGTGCGCTACCCCATCGCCGCCGGCGAAGCGGTGCTGTCCAAACGGATCGCACCCGAGGGCCTCAGCGGGGTCGCCGCCCGGGTGCCTCCGGGCCAGCGGGCGGTAGCGGTGCCGGTCACACCGGCCGGACGGCCACCCCTGGAGCTCGGCGACCTGGTCGACGTGCTCGCAGTGGTGGCCACGCCCGACATGCCGGACGCCACGCCGGCGGCCCCGCTGGCCACCGGAGCGCTGGTGGTCGACGTGGGCGACGAGTCGGTCAGCGTGGCCGTCTCCCGAGCCGAGGCGCCGCTGGTGGCCTACGCCATCACCCAGGGTGTCGCGGTGCTTGCGCTAGGTGGCCCATGATGAGCGGATGAACCGGAGCCTGGCCGCGGGCGCCGCGGCGTCGCTCGCCATGATGGGCTGGCTGGCGACGAACGCCGCAGCCGACAAGGGTGCACCGTTCGTCGACGGCGCCCGGACCTCGGTGTCGATGACGGCGACGGTGACCGTGTCACCCCGCAGTGCCACGCCGGGATCTCCGGTAGCGGTGTCGGGGGCCGGGTGCTCCGGGGCCGGGGCCCGAGTGGTGGTCGACTTCGGCACCGACGTCGAGGGCGACTTCAGTCGGGTCGGTCGGCGGCTCCGGTTCACCCCGGAGACCGACGGCCAGTGGTCGGGAACGCTCGTCGTGCCCGAGGGCCTCGTCCCGGGACCGAACTACGCCGTGCATGCCGGCTGTCACCGCTCCGATCACCACCACGTCGACTACCGGCGAGCTCCCTTCGAGGTGCGGCTGGCCAGGGCTCCCCGGCCCGCCGCGGCAGTGCTCGCTCCGCCCGGGTTCACGGGCTAGCGGATCAGCGCCAGGGGGTGGCGAGGATGCCGAGGATGAGGGCGCCCAGGATTATCCGGTAGAGGACGAAGGGAGCGAACGAGTGGCTGCGCACCAACTTCAGCGTCCCCCACACGGCGATGTAGCCGGTGACGGCGGAGGACAGGATGCCGACGAGGAAGGCGCTCTTCATGTCGTCGGGCACGCCGCCGTCGCCCTTCACGTCGATGGCCTTGTAGATGAGGGCACCGGCGGTGACCGGCAGGCTCATGAGGAAGGCGAAGCGGGCCGACGCGTCCCGACCGAGACCCACGAAGCGACCGATCGTCATGGTGATGCCCGACCGCGACACGCCGGGCTGCAGAGCGAGCGCTTGGCCCACGCCCATGGCCAGCGCGTCCTTCGTGGTGATCTCGTCGACCGTGCGCTTGCCGAGGGCGCCGTCGGCCCAGGCCAGGGCGAAGGCCCCGACGATGAGCATGACGGCGATCGCCGCGATCTGGTCGGTGTTCTCCTCGATGGTGCCCGCCAGCAGCGCCCCGGTGATGGCCGCCGGGACCGCCGACAGCGCGATCAGCCAGGCCAACCGGCCGTCCTTGCGCTTGGGGTCGAGGATCGCCGCCCGTACCAGCCGCCGGATGTCGGAGCGGAAGTACATCACCGCGCCGGCCAGCGTGCCGAGGTGGAGGGCGACGTCGAAGGTCTTCTCGAGCGACTCGTTGCCCGCGAAGTCGTCCCAGCCGAACAGCCACGGCACCAGGATCAGGTGACCCGACGACGAGATCGGCAGGTACTCGGCGAGCCCCTGCACAATGCCTAGAACGACAGCGTGAAGAATCGACACGGTCCCAACCAGATCGAGGTGTTGCGGCCCCGCCACGGTTGGGGGCGCTGCGGAAGCCGCATCATAGGCGCCGTTCAGGCGCCACTCAGGGTGACAGCGTCGATAACCATGGGCGACGCTGCCGTACCACCGGGCGTCCACTCCCGCTCGGAGCCGATTGCCCGGACGTCGAGCAGCAGCCGCTGGATCGTCGAGGCGAGGGTGGCCTCCCGGATCGGCTCGGCCAGGCGACCGTTCCGGATCAGCAGGCCCTCGACGCCGACCGAGAAGTCGCCCGAGGTCGGGTTCACGCCCGAGTGGACGCCACTCATCGACTGCACGAGCACGCCGTTGTCGACCGACTGCACGAGCTCGTCGAGCGTCCCCGCACCTGGCGCCAGGGCCAGCGCCTGGGCGCCGGCGCCCGGCGTCGACCGGTAGCCGCGCACCGCCGAGGCGGTCGACGCCGTCCCTGACCGCCGACCCGTGTAGGTGTTGTGCAGGAAGCCGTCGAGCACGCCGGCCGAGATCAACGGGTTGCGTCGGGTGGCCAGGCCCTCGCCGTCGTGGTCGTCGGCGCCGAGCGACAGCGGGTCGGTCGGGTCGTCGACGAGGAACACCAGCGGTGAGGCGATCTGCTCGCCCACGCGGTCGGCGAACGGCGAGCGGCCCTTGAGCACGGCTTCACCGCCGAGCATCCCGCCGACGATCGACAGGAGCGTCGCCGTCATCTGCGGCTCCAGCACCAGGGTCACCATCCCGCTGGCGGGCTGCACCGCGCCGAGCAGCCGGGTCGACCGGTCGACGGCGTCCGCCGCGGCCTCGGCCAGGTCGACGTCTTCGGGCGCTCGGCCGACCGAGACGCCGTAGCCGGCCTTGGTCTCGTCGTCCGACTCGGCGAGGGCGCTGACCGACAAGTGGCAGCTGGTGGCCCGGCCCCACGACTCGATCCCGGTCGACGTGACGACCGCGGCCTCGCCGATGCCGTCGCCCCACGCCGCCGTGCGCACCCCGACGATGCGAGGGTCGCCTCCCAGCACCGCCGCCTCCAGCTCCAGGGCCAGCTCGATCTTGCGGTCGGTGCTCAGCGACGCCAGGCCGTCGCGCCAGAGGTCCAGCGGGACGGGCGCCACGCCGTCGGGCTCGGCGAGGCCGACCCACTCGTCGGGCTCGGAGTAGGCGGCGTTGTCACGGGCCTCGGCGAGGACCTCGGCGCTGATCGACTCGTCGTGCGACGCCGCCCAGGCGAAGCCCTGCCGCTTGTCCCGCACGACCCGCACCCCGATGCCCGCCGACGTCGCCTGCGTCAGCGACTCGACCGCACCCCCGTGCACCTTCACCGACGTGACGCTCCCCCGGGTGACGAACGCCTCCACCTGTTCCCCCGGCTGCACCTCCCCGACCACCCGCCGCGCCAACCCCAGGAGGTCGGCCCCGTCAGGCTCGGCCCCGCTCACGACGCCACCCCGGGGTGTAGGGCGAAGTCGACGCCGGTCGGTCCGACCATGTCACCGGCCCGGCTCACGGCCGAGCTGCCAGGCATCGAGAGCATCACTGGCCGGAGATGGAGACGTCGGCGATGACGAGGGTGACGCCGGCGGCGGTCATGGGGAGCCAGGTCAGGTCGTTGCCGATGGCGACGATGTCCTGGAGCAAGCGCTGCAGCGTCGAGCCGAGGGTGAACTCCCGGAGAGGCTCGGCCAGCGAGCCGTTGCGGATCCGCAGGCCCTCGGCACCGGTCGACAGGTCGCCCGAGACCGGGTTCACGCCCGAGTGCAGGCCCGACACCTCCTGCACCAGCACCCCGTCGGAGATCCCGGCCAGCAGCTCCGCAGGCGACGACGACCCCGGCACCAGGGCTGCGGCCCGGCACCCGGCGGTCGGGGTGGTCTTGAAGCCGCCCCGCACCGCGGACCCGGTCGACGCCGTCCCCATCCGGCGGCCGGTCCAGGTCGACTGCACGAACCCGTCGAGGACGCCGTCGGAGATCAGCGGCACCCGCCGGGCGGCGAGGCCCTCGTCGTCGATGGGCGTGGCGCCCCACGACCGCACGTCGGTCGGGTCCTCGACCAGCGTGAGCGACGAGGCCGCGACCTGCTCCCCGACCCGGTCGGCGAACAGCGACCGCCCCTTGACCACCTCTTCGCCCGACAGCGTCGACGCCACGATCCCCATCAGCTGGGCCGACACCCACGGGTCCAACACCACGGTGAGCCGCTCCGACGGCGGCTTGGTCGCGCCCAGCATGCGGGTCGCCCGGTCGGCGGCGTCCCGCGCCGCGGTCGCTACGTCCAGCTCGTCGACCGTCCGGCCGACCGAGAACCCGAAGCCGGTCTGGGCGGCGTCGCCGTCGTCGGCCAGCGAATAGGCCACCAGCTCGCAGCCGGTCGACCGGGCCGAGCGCCGCAGGCCGGTGGTCGACGCCACCACCGTCTCGCCCGCCGAGTCGGCGTAGTCGCACGACTCGATGCCGGTGATCCGGGGGTCGGCGGAGCGCACGGCCGCCTCCAGCTCGACGGCCAGCCCCACCTTGCGGTCGGTAGGCACCGACAGCAGGTCCTCACGCCAGAGGTCGAGCGAAACAGGCGAGATCCCGTCCGGAGCAGCGAGGCCGATCCACTCGTCCGGCTCGGCGAACGCCGCGTTGTCCCGGGCCTCGGCCACTGCCGCCCGCACGGACGCAGGATCGAAGGTGCCGCAGTAGGCGAACCCCTGGCGCCCGTCCCGCACGACCCGCACGCCGACACCCAGCCCCTCGGCCACCGACAGCTGCTCGACCGACCCCTCGTACACCCGCACCTGCGTCTCCCGCGAGTGCGAGACGTACGCCTCCACCTCCTCGCCGGACGAGGCCCCCGCCAGGACCAGGTCGGCGACCTCGTACAGGTCCGGCACGGCTAGGCCGCCGTCCCGCCGATGGTCAGCGCCGGGACCCGCAGGGTCGGGACGCCGTCGCCGACGGGGACACCCTGGCCGTCCTTGCCGCAGGTGCCGGGGCTGCCCATCGCGAAGTCGTTGCCGACGGCATCGATCTCGCTCAGGACAGTGGGGCCGTTGCCGATGAGGTTGCCCTCCCGGATCGGCTCGGTGATCTTGCCGTTCTCGATGAGGTAGGCCTCGGTCATCCCGAACACGAAGTCGCCGGTGGCCGTGTTGACCTGCCCACCGCCCAGGTGGGCGACGTAGACGCCCCGATCGGTCGACGACACGATGGACTCCGGCGACGACTCACCGGCCAGCAGGTAGGTGTTGGTCATCCGCACCATCGGCAGGTGCTGGTAGCTCTGGCGCCGCCCGTTGCCCGACACGGCCCGCCCCGCCTTGCGGGAGCGCAGGAAGTCCCACATGTAGTCGGTCAGCACCCCGTCCTGGATCAGCACGTTGCGCTGGGCGGGCGTGCCCTCGTCGTCGATGGCGTAGGCGCCCCACTCCTCGGCCATGGTCCCGTCGTCGACCAGCGTGACCAGCGGCGAGGCCACCTGCTGCCCGAGCCGCCCCTTGAACACCGACGCCCCCTTGTCGACCAGGTCCTTCTCCAGCCCGTGGCCGCAGGCCTCGTGGAACAGCACCCCGCCGCCGCCCGGCCCGATGACGACCGGCAGCGCGCCCGACGGCGCCGGCCGGGCGTCCAGCTTGGTGATGGCCCGCCGGGCCGCGCTCCGGGCGATGTCCTCGACCTCGACCCGGTCGAACAGCTCGAACCCGATGGTCCGGCCGAGCGACTCGTAGCCGGTCTGCATCCCGGTGTCGCCGAACGCCACGGTCGACACGACGAACAGCGTGCGGACCTGGTCGTCGCCGGACAGCAGCCCGTCGCTGTTGGCGACCAGGATCTGCCGGCGGGAGTCGCCGTAGCGGGCTCGCACCTGGCGGATCGACCCGCCCTCGGCCCGGGCGGCCTCGTCGGCCCGCTGCAGCAGCTCGACCTTGGTGCCCTTGCCGACGGTCTCCGGCAGGATCGCCACGTCGTTCGGCCGGGGGGCCGACTGGCGGGTCAGCGCCACCTCCCGGACACCCCCGCCCCCACCGCGGGCGGCCGCGGCGGCAGCCGAAGCGGCCGACCGCAGGCCCTCCTCGGTCAGGTCGGCGGTGTGGGCGAAGCCGGTGGTGTCGCCGACGACGACCCGGATCCCGGCGCCGCGGTCGTGGCCGGACGACAGTTCCTCGACCCGGCCGTCGTCCAGCTGGGCGGAGGACGACCGGCGGTCCTCGACGAAGACCTCGGCGAAATCACCCCCCGTCCTCAGCGCAGCTCCGAGCGTTCGTTCGATGACGGCTTCGTCGAGCACCGGGCGACCTCGCTTGTCCGTGGCGTTCCGTGGCGGTCCGTTCCCGAGGAGGGATCGGAGGGGGATCAGAAGGAGGATGAGGCCGGTCGGATGAGGACTTCGCCCGCCGACGACCTGGCTGCGTACTGTACCCGGGTGCCCCTGGAACCTGGACTAGCTGCCAAGGTCGTGCTGGAGGTCGGACCCGACGACACCGCGATCTCGCTGCGCTCCGGCGAGGTGCCGGTGCTGGCCACGCCCCGGCTGATCGCGCTGTGCGAGGAGGCGGCCCTCGACGCCGTCGCCGGGCTGGTCCCCGAGGGGCACACCACGGTCGGGATGCGGGTCCAGCTCGACCACCTGGCCCCGACGGCGGTCGGTTGCACGGTCACCGCCGAGGCGACGCTGGAGAAGGTCGAGGGGCGCCGGTTGACGTTCACGGTGTCGGCCAACGACGACCGTGGGCTGGTCGCCGCCGGGAAGGTCACCCGCGTCGTGGTCGCGGTGGAGGCCTTCCTCCAGAAGTGCATGTGAACTGCGGGAAAACGCGCGTACCTTACGAGTGATGATGGAGCAGGACCCGGGGACCCCCAGCCGCCGCAAGCAGGTCACCAAGATGGGCCTGCGCGTCGGTGTGAGCCTGGTCATGCTGGTCGTGCTCGTCGCCAACGTCCCGTCCTTCCGATGGGGTGATCTCGTCCCCGAGTGGACCTTCGGCACTGCGCTGTGGCTCGGGGCGGCGGCGGTCCTGACCCTGATCGCGTTCGTCCTGTCCGCGGTGCGCTGGCAGAAGGTGCTCGAGGCCCTCGAGATCCGCACCGACCTCCGCCGCCTGGTCCGCCACTACCTGGCCGGCCAGTTCGTCTCCAACGTGCTGCCCACCACCATCGGCGGCGACGTGCTGCGGGTCAGCCGCCTCTCCAAGGACACCGGCGAGTCGCCGGGCACGTTCGCCTCGGTCGTGCTGGAGCGCCTCACCGGGTGGCTCGTCCTCCCGGTCATCACGATCATCGGCTTCGCCGTGAACCCCGGGCTGCGCCACCTCGGCCAGGCCACCGGCGTCGCGCTCGGCATCGCTGCAGCGACGCTGGTCCTGCTCGTCGGGCTGTTGACTGCCGTCGCCAGCCGCCGCATCGGCGGCCGCTTCGGCGCCAACGAGGGCTGGCGCCGCTTCGCCGGGGCCGTCCACCTCGGCGTCACCCGGCTGAAGGAGCACCCGAGCGCGGCGGCCAACGTGCTGCTGGCGGGGTTCGCGTACCAGTTCGCCATGGTCCTCGCCGCCGTGGCCGCCGCCCAGACGCTGGGGCTGCACGACGCCGGGCTGACCGCCCTGCTGGCGTTCTTCCCGGCGGTCCTCATCGCCCAGGTCATGCCGGTGCCGACGATCTCGGGCCTCGGCGTCCGTGAGGGAGCGTTCGTGCTGTTCCTCCACCCGCTCGGTGTGGCGCAGGAGCAGGCGATCGCCCTCGGTCTCCTGCTGTACCTGCTCAACGTCGGCGTCAGCCTGCTGGGCGCCCCGGCCTTCGCCGCCGGCGGCAGCAAGCGCAACCGGACCCCCGCCACCCCGGTCGCCGCGGCCGCATGACCGCAGTCGACAGCACGGAGGCGGCGAGCAGCGAGCCATCCGGCGAGCCCCCATCCCCGGTCACTGCGTCGAGCCTCGGTCTCCGCTGGTGGCGCGAGGGCATCTACATCCTGCTCGTGTACGTGGCCTACTCGGCGGTGCGGAACAGCTTCGGCTCGGGCGACGGCGGCTTCCTGGCGGCCGAGACGGCGTTCAACCACGCCAAGGCCATCATCCACATCGAGCGGACGATGCACCTCTACTTCGAGGCCCACGTGCAGGAGTGGTACCTCGACCTGCCGGGCCACGGGATCATCCGCTTCTGGAACGTGTGGTACGGCCTCGGACACTTCGTCGTCACGTTCGCCGCGCTGATCCTGATGTTCCGGCGCCAGCCCCAGCGCTACCGGCTGTGGCGCAACACGCTGGCGCTGACGACTCTGCTGGCACTGGTCGGCTTCGCGTCGTTCTCGCTGATGCCGCCCCGCCTCCTCGACGACCCGGGCGTCTACGGCGGCTGCCAGGTGCACACCGGCACCGCGCGCAAGGACCTGCCCGACGAGGGCGTGGCGCCCTGCGACGAGTACGGCTACGTCGACACCGTGGCGGTGTACGGCGGCTGGGCGTCGTTCGGCAGCGAGGGCATGGCCAAGGTCTCCAACCAGTACGCCGCCATGCCGAGCATGCACATCGGCTGGTCGACGTGGTGCGCGTTCGTGCTGGTGCCGATGGTGCGGCGCAAGTGGCTCAAGGCGCTCGTCATCGCCTACCCGATCATGACGCTCACCGACGTCGTGCTCACGGCCAACCACTACTGGATCGACGGTCTCGGCGGCTTGCTCTGCCTCGCGGTGGGGTACGCGCTCTCCTATGTGGGGACCGAGTGGTGGTTACGTCGACGCGGTGTGAATCTCGTGCATGCCGGCTAAACGCCGGCCACGTACCGCGGGTACGGTGGCCACTGGCCGGGGACCGACCTCGGTAGCCGTGCCCTCACGCTCGGAGAGACGCTGATGGTGTTGGAAGCGATCAACGGTCCATCCGATCTCACTGGCCTCAGCTACGCCGAGCTCGACGAGCTGGCCACGGAGATCCGCACGCACATCGTCGACGCGGTGTCGCGCACGGGCGGCCATCTCGGTTCCAACCTCGGCGTGGTCGAGCTGACCCTGGCGCTGCACCGGGTCTTCGACTCACCTCGCGACATCCTCCTGTGGGACACCGGCCACCAGGCCTACGTGCACAAGATCGTCACCGGGCGCAAGGACGACTTCGTGTCGCTGCGCCAGACCGGCGGGCTGTCCGGCTACCCCTCCCGGGCCGAGTCGGGCCACGACTGGATCGAGAACAGCCACGCCTCCACCATCGTCAGCTACGCCCACGGGCTGGCGGTGGCCAACCAGCTCTCCGGGCGGGACGACCGCCGGGTGGTCGCCGTGGTCGGCGACGGCTCGATGACCGGCGGCATGGCGTTCGAGGGCCTCAACAACCTGGGGCACTCCGGCGCCCGGGCGGTGCTGGTGCTCAACGACAACGGCCGCTCCTACGCGCCGACGGTGTCGAAGCTGAGCGAGAGCCTGGCCCGCATCCGCGTCAACCCCACCTACCTGCGCAACCGGGCCCGCCTGGAGAAGGTGCTGCACGAGCTGCCGCTGGTCGGCGAGCACCTCGAGCGCGGCTTCGACGGCGCCCTGGCCGCGCTGCGAGAGATGTTCGAGCCGCCGGCCTTCTTCGAGATGCTGGGCGTCCGCTACACCGGTCCGTTCGACGGCCACGACATCGCCGGCCTGGAGAAGGCGCTGGCCAACGCCGCGCAGTTCGACGGCCCCATCGTCGTCCACGTGCTGACCCAGAAGGGCCGGGGCTACGCGCCCGCCGAGAACGACCCGATCAAGCGGCTGCACGACATGTCCGACGCCAAGCCGGGTTCGTACACGGCGGCGTTCACCGAGGCCATCGTCAAGGAGGCCGACGAGCGGCCCGAGCTGGTGGCCATCACGGCCGCCATGCCCGACTCGACCGGGCTGCTGCCGTTCAAGGACCGCTTCCCCGACCGCTTCTTCGATGTCGGCATCGCCGAGCAGCACGCCGCCACCGCGGCCGCCGGCATGGCCATGGGCGGGCTGCGGCCGGTGGTCGCCATCTACTCGACGTTCATGACCCGGTGCTTCGACCAGGTGAACCTCGACGTGGGCTTGCACCAGCAGCCCGTGGTGTTCTGCATCGACCGGGCCGGCATCACCGGCGACGACGGCGCCAGCCACCACGGCGTCCTCGACATGGTGCTGCTGTCCAAGGTGCCCGACATGACGATCTTCGCCCCGTCCTCGTACCGCGAGGTGGGGATCATGCTGCACGACGCCCTCGAGCTGTGCACCGACGGCCCGGCCGCGCTGCGCTGGCCCAAGACCATGCCGGTCGACGACCCTGCCGACGACGAGGTGGGCTCCGGGCTGTCGGCCCGCAAGGTGCGCACCGGGTCGGACCTGTGCATCCTCTCCGTCGGCAAGATGCTGGCCCCGGCCCGCGAGGCGGCCCGGCTCCTGGCCGAGGAGGGCGTCGAGGCCACGGTGTGGGACGTGCGGGTCGTCAAGCCGCTGGACGAGGCGATGCTGGCCGATGCTGCCAGCCACCCGTTCGTGATGACGGTGGAGGACGGCTACCGGGAGGGCGGCGCGGGAGCGGCCATCGCCGACCGCATCTGCGAGCTCAGCGGCGGGGCGGTCCCGACCGACGTGATGGGCGTTCCGACCACCTACATCCCCCAGGGCAAGCCCGACGAGATCCTGGCCGGCTTCGGCCTCGATGCCGCCGGACTACGCGACAAGGCCCGGACCAGAATGCTCCGGCCCGGGCCTCTCCCCCTGGTCGCCCCCAGCGGTGACGGACTCACCCTATAACGTCGGGTGGCGCCTGTCACATGAAGTCAACGTTGCAACTGTCGGACAGGTAACGGCTTCGTTCCACGGTTTCCATCCGGCAACACAGCCGGCCCCAGAACGTCAGGTGTAGTACGGGTTTTCGCCCAGGGCGTGGTCGGTGATGTCCTGGACGTCGGTGATCTCGGGGATGGCTTCCTTGATCGAGCGGGCGATGCCTTCCCGGAGCGTCATGGCCGACACCGCGCAGCCCTGGCAGCCGCCGCCCATGGTCACGTAGGCGACCTCGCCCTCGACCCGGTCGAGCTGGGCGTAGCCGCCGTGGGAGGCCAGCGCCGGGTTGATCTGCCCCTCGAGCAGCTGCTGGACCTTCTCCGCCGGGGTGCCCGTCAGCTCCAGGTGGGCGCCGGACAGCGGGTCGGGCCGGTTGGGGTTGCGCAGGACGAGGCCCGCCTGGCCGGAGGTGGCCGGCAGGTCGAGGGTGGCACCCCGTAGGGCGTCGATGCTCTCCGACGGGATGATGACCGGGAGGTCGCCCGACTTCTCCACGACGTCGCCCGCGGCCGTGTCGGCCTCGGCGATCGGGTCGAACGTGAGGTCGTAGGTGTAGTCGACGCCGCGTACGCCGGTGACCTCGATCCGGAGGCCCAACCCATCAGGTTCTTCTTCTTGCGCCCGGAGCTCGAGGATCTTGTCCCGAGCGGTATCGGTCACGGTCAGGAGCATGGGTGCCACGATACCGGTGCCAACTCGGCGGTAGCTTCGGATGCATGGGCAGGGTTGGGCAGGTTCTGGGGCGTTTTGGGCGCTGGGCCGCGCGGAGCACGCGGCGGCTCGGGATCTTCATCGCCGGCACCACCGTCATCGTGATCGGCATCATCCTGCTGGCGTTGCCGGGCCCCGGCTGGCTCGTGATCTTCGCCGGGCTGGCGATCCTCGCCACCGAGTTCACGTGGGCCGAACGGCTGATGCGGTTCGCCGAGCGCCACGCCAAGCGGGCGACCCGGATGGCCGTCGGTCGGGTCGGCTTCCTGCAGAAGGTGCCCTACCTCCGCCGCTACGCCGACGTGGTGGAGCACGAGCTGAGCCAGGACCACGAGGCTCAGGCCGAGCAGGCTGAGGACCAGGCCGAGAAGCCCGACCAGGAGGACGCCGAGGTCAGTAGCTGACGCCCAGCTCCTCGGCCTCCTCGGCCAGGGCCAGCCACGCCTCCTCGGCCGCGGCCAGCTGGGCCTGCAGCTCGGCAAGCTCCTCCCCGACCCGGGCCAGCGCCACCCGGTCGTCGCCCAGCATCGTCAGCTCGGCCTCCAGGGCGTCATGGCGGTCCCGCAGGGCCGCGGTCTGCTTGTCGGCCTGCTTGAGCAGGTGGCGCAGCGTGCTCGGGGTGCGGGCCTTCGTCGACGCCGAGGCGGACTTGGGGCTGGTCGACGGCGACGGCGACGGCCGCTCGGTGCGGAGCCGGCCTCGGCGGGCCCGGCGCTCCGCCTCGTAGGCCGCGTAGCCGCCGGGGATGCGGCCGGCGTGGCCCTCGCCGTCGAGCACCAGCACGTCCTCGACGGTCCGCTCCAGGAACGCCCGGTCGTGGCTGACCACCACCAGGGCGCCCGGCCAGGTCTCCAGCAGGTCCTCGAGTGCCCGGAGGGTGTCGAGGTCGAGGTCGTTGGTCGGCTCGTCGAGGAGCAGCACGTTGGGTGCCTGCCGCAGCACGAGGACGAGCTGGAGTCGACGGCGCTCGCCCCCGGAGAGCAGCCCGACCGGTGCCCACTGGGTGTCGGTCTCGAACCAGAAGCGCTCCAGCAGGGCGGCGTCCGACCAGTCGGGCTGCCGGGTCGACCCGGCCACGACGTCCCGCACCCGCTGGTCGAGCGGGAGGTCGAAGCCCCGCTGGTCGTAGTAGCCCAGGCGGACCGTGCTGCCGTGCACGACCCGCCCGTGGCGGGGCGTCCGCCGCTGGGCCATGACGTCGAGCAGCGTCGACTTGCCGCTGCCGTTGGGGCCGACGATCCCGAGCCGCTCCCGGGGATCGAGCGCCAGGTCGAGGCCCTCGAACAGCAGGTGGTCGTAGCCATCGGCGACGCCATGCAGCTCGACCACGGTGTTGCCGAGGCGCGGGGTGGCGGTCAGCTCGTGGAGCGGGAGGTCCTCGGGGCGCTCGGGCCGCTGCGCCCGGGCTTCGACGATCGCCGTGGCCGCCCGCACGTCGGCCTTGGGCTTGCGGGTCCGGGCGGGCGCACCCCGGCGGAGCCAGGCCAGCTCGCCGCGGGCCAGGTTGCGGCGCTTCGACTCGGTGACCGCCGCCCGTGCCGCCCGCTCGGCCCGGGCCTCCAAGTACGACGCGTAGCCGCCGTCATGGACGTAGCCAGTGCCCCGGTCCAGCTCCAGGATGCGGGTCGTCACCCGGTCGAGGACATGGCGGTCGTGGGTCACGACGACCAGGCCGCCCTTGAACGCCGCCAGCCGCTCCTCCAGCCAAGCGATGGCGTCCAGGTCGAGGTGGTTGGTGGGCTCGTCGAGGATCAGCAGATCGCTTTCGCTGGACTCGCCCACCACGACCAGCACCCGGGCGAGGGCGACCCGCTTGGCCTGGCCGCCGGAGAGCTCGGCGACCGGCGTGTCGAGCAGCCCGCCCATGCCCAGCCGGTCGAGGATGGCCTCGGCCTCCCACAGGGAGTGCTGATGGCCGGCCGCGCCGTGACCGCCGGCAACCCCCGCGGCCTCCCGCACGGTGCCCGGGGGCAGGGTCGCCCCCTGGTCGAGGAAGGCGACCCGTGCGCCTCGGCCTCGCCGGAGGGTCCCGGCTTCCGGGGTGACCGTGCCGGCCAGCGTGCCGAGCAGGGTCGACTTGCCGCAGCCGTTGAGCCCGACCACAGCGAGCCGGTCACCGCTCGACACGGTGACCGACACGCCCTGGAACAGTGGCTTCCCCGGCCGGCTCACTTCCAGTCCCTCGGCGTCGACCAAGATCACCGGGAGCAAGGTAGCGCCACCACTAACGTCGGCCGGCGTGGCAGGCGACGGCATCCTCTCCGGACCCATCGACCTCGACGGCCCGCGTCGGCAGCGGCCGTCGTACCCCGCGGTCGAGGGACGGGCGGGGCTGGCGGTGCGCCACCGGGCCACGGGGATCGACGGCACGGTCGTGCGGTTCGAGCACGGCGGCGTCGCGGTCGTCGACCGGCACTCGGGGGCCAAGCGGCTGCTGCGGCTCGACCCCGGCGGCTTCGTCGTCGACGGCGAGCGGGTCACGCTGGTGCCGCCCAAGGCAGCAGCTCGGGCCGATGCCGGCCGGCCGCAGCGCACCGCGTCGGGCTCTACCGCGCTGCCCGGGCACAAGGCCCGGGTCGCCAAGGCCAGCCGGATCCTGGTCGAGGGCGTCCACGACGCCGAGCTGGTCGAGAAGGTGTGGGGCGACGACCTACGCATCGAGGGCGTGGTCGTCGAGCGGCTCGACGGCATGGACGTCCTGCCCCAGGCGGTCGCCGCCTTCGGGCCGGGTCCTCAGCGGCGCCTCGGCGTGCTGCTCGACCACATGGTCGACGGCTCCAAGGAGACCCGCACCGCGGCGGTCGTCCGTAGCCCTCACGTGCTGGTCCGGGGCACGCCGTACATCGACGTGTGGCAGGCGGTGCGGCCCCGGGTGGCCGGCATCGAGGCCTGGCCGGAGGTCCCCCGGGGCGAGCCGTGGAAGGAGGGCGTGCTGGCCCGGCTGGGCGTCGACCGCACGCCCGGAGCCTACTGGCGGACGCTGCTGGGCCGGGTCACGTCGTACGCGGACCTCGAACCTGCCCTGGTGGGAGCGGTGGAGGAGTTAATCGACTTCGTCACGTGACGTTACGTGGGCCTAACACTACGCTTAGTGGTGCATGGCCTTCACCTCCCGTGACGACCTGCGCCACGACCTGCTGGCCTCCTTCGTCGTCTTCCTGGTCGCACTCCCCCTGTCGCTCGGCATCGCCATGGCGTCAGGCGCCCCGGTCGCCGCCGGGCTGATCGCCGCCGTCGTCGGGGGCACCGTGGCGGGCACGGTGGGCGGCTGCCCCATGCTGGTCAGCGGGCCGACCGCGGGGCTCACCGTCATCGTCGCCGGGACGGTGGCCCAGCTCGGGTGGCGCACCACGTGCGCCCTCACCGTCGCCGCCGGCCTCCTGCAGGTCGCGCTCGGGCTGTGCCGGGTGGCCCGGGCGGTGCTGGCGATCTCCCCGACCGTCGTGCACGCGATGCTCGCCGGACTCGGCGCCACCATCGCGCTCGGCCAGCTCCACGTCCTGCTCGGCGGGCACGCCGGCGCCCGGCCGCTCGAGAACATCCGGGCCCTCCCCGCCCAGGTGGCCGACCTCCACGACACGGCGGCGGTGCTGGGGCTCGCCGTCATCGCGACGCTCGTCGTGTGGCCCCGGCTGCCCGGGCTCGCCAAGACCGTGCCGGCGCCGCTCGCTGCCGTCGTCGGCGTCACACTCCTCGCCGAGCTGGGCCGGGCCGACGTGCCGCGGGTCCGGCTCACGGGCACGCCGCTCGCCGCCGTCCAGCTGCCGTCGCCGTCGTTCGGGAACGCCGCGACGGCCGCAGGTGTGGTGGTCGCCCTGGCGGCGGTGGCCAGCCTCGAGAGCCTGGTGTCTGCGGTGGCGGTCGACAAGATGCGTCCCGGCAGGCGGACCGACTTCGACCGCGAGCTCATCGGTCAGGGCGCGGCCAACGCCGTGTCGGGGCTGCTCGGCGGGCTGCCGGTGGCGGGCGTGATAGTGCGCAGCTCGACCAACGTGGTCGCCGGGGCCCGCACCCGGGCATCGACCATCCTCCACGGGGTGTGGGTGCTGCTGTTCGCCCTGCTCCTCGGGGGCCTGGTGCAGCGCATCCCCCTGGCGGTGCTGGCCGGGCTGCTGGTGGCCATCGGCTTCCAGCTCATCAAGCCGGCGCACCTCCGGGCGGCCCGCACCCACGGCGAGCTGCCGGTCTACGTCGCCACCGCCGTCGGCGTGGTGGCGTTCGGGCTGCTCGAAGGGGTGGCGATCGGGGTGGCCGCCTCGCTGGTGCTGATGCTGCGCCGGGTCCTGCGGGCGAAGGTCCACGTCGAGCGGATCGACGGCCACTGGAAGGTCGTGGCCGAGGGCAACCTGAGCTTCCTGACGGTGCCCCGCCTGTCGCGGCGGCTGGCCGAGATCCCGGCGGGCAGCGTCGTTGCCGTGCACCTGCTGGTCGACTTCCTGGACCACGCCGTGGTCGACCACCTGAAGGCGTGGAAGGAGCACCACGAGGCCTCGGGCGGCATCGTGCACATCGATGAGCTGGCCCTGGTCCCCGGGCCCGCCCGCTAGTCGCCGAGCAGGCTGCGAAGCAGGGCGGGGAACGCCTCCAGGCTGTCGAGCACGTGGTCGGCGAGGGCGAAGCGGGGATCGCCGACCTGCTCGGGGTGCTCGGGGACGACGACGCAGCGCATGCGGGCAGCCTTGGCGGCGACCATCCCGTTCACCGAATCCTCGATGACCAGGCAGTCGGTCGGTTCCACGCCCAGCTGCGCCGCCGTCGTCAGGAACACGCCGGGATGGGGCTTGCCGTAGGGCTCGTCCTCGGCCGAGCACACCACGGCGAACTGGTCGGCGATGCCGAGGCGCCGCAGGGTGAGGTCGATGATCCGGTGGGCCGACGACGACGCCACGGCCAGCGGCAGGCCGGCGTCCGCGCAGGCGGCGACCGAGTCGAGGACACCGGGCAGCGGCGCTCCGTCGGCGGTGATCAGCTCCCGGACCCGGTCGACGATGCGGGCGGCGAGCCCGGCGTGGTCGGGATCGGGCCACGGGTGGCGGGCGAACCAGTGGTCGACCACCTCGTCGACCCGTAGGCCCATGGTCCGGCGCATGTCGTCGTCCTCCAGGTGGAGCCCGACCGCGCCGAACAGCTCCCGCTCGGCCTGCCGCCACAGCGGCTCCGAGTCGATGAGCACCCCGTCCATGTCGAAGATGACCGCCTTCACGACGGGAATTATCGTGCGCCGCCATGAGTGACGGGACCCAGGCGCCGGTGACGACCACCATCGAAGACGGGGTGGCGGTGATCCGCTTCGACGACGGGAAGGTCAACGCCCTGTCGTACGCCGCCATCGAGGCGCTGTCGGCGGGCATCGACCAGGCCGCCGAGGAGGCCGGCGCGATCGCCCTGATCGGCGGGCGCAAGGCGTTCTCCGCCGGCTTCGACCTATCGGTGATGACCGCCGGCATGGACTCGGCGATGAAGCTGCTCGGCGCCGGCGGCGACCTCATGCTGCGGCTCTTCATGCACCCCCAACCGGTGGTGGCGGCCTGCACCGGGCATGCGCTGGCGGCCGGGGTCCTGCTGCTGTCGACGTGCGACGTGCGCATCGGCGCCGACGTGCCGGCGAAGATCGGGCTGAACGAGACGGCGATCGGGATGTCGCTGCCGGCGTTCGCCATGGAGCTGGCTCGTGACCGCCTGACGCCCCGGGCGCTGCTGCAGGGCACCCTCCTGGCCGAGCTCTACGGCCCCCACGCCGCGGTCGAGGTCGGCTGGCTCGACACGGTGGTCCCGGCAGGCGAGGCCGAGGCCGCCGCCATCACCGAGGCCCGCCGCCTCGCCCAGCTCTCCCCCGCCGCCTACGCCCAGTCCAAGAAGCTCCTCCGCCACCCCACCATCGGCCGCATCAAGGCCAGCTCCGCCCTCGAGTCCTTCCAACTCGAGACGCCGGGCTGACCTCGCGGCTACAGGTCGGCGAGGAGGCCCGCGACCAGGTCGGGGTCTTCGACGGAGGGCCAGTGGCCGATGTCGGGCCAGTGGACGAGGTCGACGTCGTGGCCGCGCTCGGCTCGGAGGGTGGCCAGCTTGTCGGCCATGGCGGGCACGGCGATCGGGTCGAGGTCGCCCCACGCCACGATCATCCGGCCCGGGTAGTCGACCAGGCCCGACGTGAACCGGGGTTGATGCTGCCGGCGCTCCTCGATGTAGCGGATGGTCCGGGCCAGCAGCTGGTCGCCGCCGTCGCGCAGGATCAGCGCCACCATCGCCTCCAGCTCCTCGGGGGCCGGTCGGTCGGGCGGGAACGAGGCCCGCAGCCCGTTGGCCATCGACTCCGCCCCGAGGCCGTCGGCGAGCCGCTCGTCGGGCAGCGACAGCAGCATCTGCTGGCCGGCGGTCAGCTGGGCCATGTCGATGAAGATCGAGCCGTTGGTGAGCACGCAAGCCAGCCACTCGACACCGCCGGCCGACGGCGGGCCCTCGTTGGCCCGGGCCAGCAGCTCGGCCGCCACGGTGTCGCCCATGTCGTGGGCCACCACCACCGCCCGGTCCACGCCCTTGTCCGCCAGCAGCGCTTCGACGAGGTCGGCCTGGGCGAACAGCGAGTAGGGCTGGTCGGGCTTGGGCGAGAACCCGTAGCCGAGGAAGTCGAAGGTCAGGACCCGCCACCGGGCCACGAGGGCGTCCACCACCAGGCGCCAGTCGAACGACGACCCCGGGAAGCCGTGCAGCAGCACCAGCGCCGGGGCATCGGCGGGCCCTTCGTCGACCACGAAGAGCTCGTGACCGGCGACGGCCAGCAGCTCACCTCGCTCCTGCCACGCCGTGACCAGTTGCGGCTCTCCCATCACCAGATCATCGCCGCTCGGCCGCCGCCGTGCTCCCTCACCGATCCAACCGGGCTCAGCGGCCCAGGACCTGGCGCACCGGGTCGACCACCGGGCGGGCCACGTCCTTCAGCGCCCCGCTCCAGCCCTTGAGCCGTTGCGCCTCGGTGGCGGCATGCAGGTTCCGGACCTCGGCCAGCCAGTCGCGCCGGCACGCCACCCAGGCGTCCCACACCGCGGCGAACCGCGCCGCCCGCTCGGACGGCGACAGCCGCCCTGCCACCGAGTCCCGTCGCAGCACGTAGCCGAACTCGACGCCGTCGGGGCCCTCGTCGTCGGCCACCAGGCCGTCGACCAGCTCCCACTCGTGGCCGAGCGCCGCGACCGCGTGCACCAGCACCGCGGCGAACTCGTCCTCCTGCCAGCAGTGGGCGTGGATCGACCGCTCCCGCTGCGCCGCCAGCATCGTCTGCTGCTCCTCAGGGGAAGCCGCAGCGAACGCCGCCCGGACCGCGGGCGGCTCGACGAACGAGATGTACTCCCGGATGTGGTCGTCGTCGACCTCGGTGATGCCCCTTGTGTGGTGGTCGACGAGGTGCTCGACGGTGGTCGGCGGGCGCCCGGCGTCGAACGTGCGGCGCCGGTCGGGCAGCAGGATGACGACGGAGCCGCCGGGCCGCAGCACCCGGTGGACCTCGTCGAGCAGGCCCAGTGGGTCGGCGACGTGCTCCAGGACGTGGCTGGCGATGACGAAGTCCTGGCTGCCGTCGCCCAGCGGCTTCAGCCGGTCGACGTCGAGGTCGCACACCAGATCGGGGTCGGCGAACGCCGAGGGCCCGCCCAGCTCGGGGAAGCGGGCGGCGTTCTCCGCGGCGGTCCAGCGGTCGACGTAGGCCACTGCCGTGGCGCCGAACGGCACCGGGAACGGCTCGTGGCCGGGCCCCAGCTCGACGCCCGTACCGACGAGGTGGCGCGTCAGCAGCGACCGGACCGTCGCTCGTTCAGGCCAGACGCACCCTCTCGGCATGCCGCCGACAGTAGTGATCTGACCACTAAGAGTGGTTCATCGTGCGGCGTAGGGCGGTGGCGGCGTGACCTGGGTCTTCGCAGCATGAGGCGGGAGGATGCGGACCAGCCGGATGGCCCACTCCGCTGCGGCGTAGATCTTGTAGACGAACAGGTCGAGCACCGCCGGGATGGCCACGAGCCACAGCGTGTAGCCCGCCAGCAACCCGGCCGACCAGCGGCGTCGGCCCCACAGCAGCGACGCCGGGATCGGCCCGAGCACGGCCACCACGAAGGCCATGAGGCTCAGCGTGAACACGCTCCACGCCAGCAAGCCGCACCCGCAGACCATCAGCAGGATCCACAGGAACATCGGCACCTTGGCCCGCGCCGACGAGCGCCAGCGCGTGCCGAGGCTGACCGCGCACCACATCAGCCGGCTGCGGAGGTAGGGCACCTCGAGCTCGGTCAGCGCCTGGAGGAAAGCGTCGTCGGCGTCCTTGCGCGACACCGGCGGGTCGAGCCGGCGCCCGTTGTGGACCAGGTGGTCGTGCAGCAGGGCGGCCAGCGTGTGGGCGCCGTAACGGCTGACGAACCAGCCGAAGAAGCTCGGGATCGACGCCAGGTCGGTGTCGGGCAGGTCCTCCTTGGTGACCACCCAGGCGCCGGCCTTGCCCGAGTAGCGGAACCACTCGACCAGGGAGAACGACGTCTCGTTGAGCTGCTGGAGGACGATGCGGGCCGGTTCGTCGTTGTCGACCCGTTTGAAGACGACTGGTGCGGTCGACTCGGCCGCAGGCGGGACGGCTGCCACCACCACAACCGGTGGCAGCGTCTCGGGGGTCTGGACTGCCGTGGTGGTGTCTCTCATGCAGCCATTGTCACGCCACCAGGGCTGCTACGGCACGAACTGACACCACTTCGTCACGCGCGCAACGTGGGATCTTCATCCGGCCGCCCGCACTGCTCCGAACGCCTCCCGAAACACATCCGCGAACCCGTCGTGGAGTGAAAGGGAGAAGCCATGGAGCCAGTCACTCGACGCTCGTTCCTCGTCAAGGGCTCGGCCGGCGCCGCGGGCGCCGCTGCCGCCTTCGGCACTGGCTGGACGCTGTCCTCCGCCGACCACGGCGAGGCATCGGCCGCGAGCCAGAGCGAGCTCAAGGACCTCAAGGGGCCCCTCGTGGCCCAAGTCACAGACGCCGCCGCCGGCAAGGTCTCGGTCCTCGTGGGCGAACGCGAAGTCAACGTCACCGACAAGTCGCTCGTGGCCAAGTTGCTGCGCGCGTCGAAGAAGAACTGAGAGGACCAGACCAATGTCGTCGCATCGCGAAGCCCCTTCGATCCTGAAGGACCCCCTTGCCGACAACACCGACGTCTATGCGTGGCGCACCAACCGCAACACCATCGCCATCGTCACCAGCTACGTGCCCGTCGAGGCCCCGGCCGGTGGCCCGAACTTCTACGAGTTCGGCGACGACGTCACGTACCAGATCAACATCGACAACAACGGTGACGGCAAGGCGGACGTCACCTACCAGTTCCGCTTCCAGAACCAGATCACCAACCCGAACACGTTCCTGTACAACACCGGGCCGATCAAGTCCCTCGACGACCCGAACTGGAACCGTCGCCAGACCTACTCGGTCACCCGGATCACCCGTCGCGGTGCCCGGCTGATCGCCAAGAACCTGAAGTGCCCGCCGTGCAACATCGGCCCCCGATCGACCCCGAACTACGCAGCGCTGGCCGACAAGGCCGTCTACACGCTGCCCCGGGGCGAGAAGGTGTTCGCCGGCCAGCGCGCCGAGAGCTTCTACGTCGACCTCGGGTCGGTGTTCGACCTCGGGACCCTGCGCCCGTTCCAGAACCTGCACCTGATCCCCACCGCGGCCGCCAACGGCCGGGACGCGCTGGCGCAGGCCAACGTGCACAGCATCGTGCTCGAGGTGCCCATCCCCCGGGCCACCCAGCGCACCAACGCGCCGACCGACCCACTGGACCCCAAGGCCACCATCGGCGTCTGGGGTGCGGCGTACCGCCAGAAGGCCGCCATGCGGAACCCGGACGGCTCGCCGAGCTTCGCCGGCCCGTGGATGCAGGTCTCCCGTCTGGGCAACCCGCTCTTCAACGAGGTCGTCGTCCCGATGGCCCGCAAGGACGAGTGGAACGCGGTGCGGCCCCACCAGGACGCCGCCTTCGCCAAGTACGTCGCCCAGCCCGAGCTGGCCAAGCTGCTGCCGGTCCTCTACCCCGGCGTCTTCCCCAACCTGAAGGCGCTCACCAAGGACCGCGCCGACCTGCTGGCCATCCTGCTCACCGGCATCCCGAAGGGCCTGATCCCCGGCTTCCAGAACTTCACCGGGCAGACCCAGGCCGACATGCTGCGGCTCAACGTGGCGATCCCGCCGTCGTCGAACCCGAACCGCCTCGGCGTGCTCGGTGGCGACATCGCCGGGTTCCCCAACGGCCGGCGGCTCCCGGACGACGTCGTGACCATCGAGCTGCGGGCGGTCGCCGGTGCGACCTACCCCCTGGTCGACCCGACGTTCACCCCCGACGCCGCCGTCAGCGCCATCGAGGACGGCACGTTCAACAACCCCGGCCGGAAGTTCCTGGACAACTTCCCGTACATGGGCATCCCCTACTCGGGTTACGACGTCCCATGACGGCCATCCACCAGTGGCGGCCCCACACCCCTCCGGGGGCGCATCCGGTGCTCGACATCGGCGGCGACATCGGGGCGCTCATCGTCTACCTGCCCGAGCTGACCGCCAGCGGCGAGCTGACGGTCCAACCGGCGGGCAACCCCGCCGGCCACTTCCACACCGGGGTCCACGAGCGCGGCGACGCGTGGGTGGCGATCTTCCCCGAGATGGTCGAGGGCGACTACGAGCTGATCGACGACGAGGGCCACTGGCTGGCGGACGTCACCGTCACCGGCGGCGAGGTCGGAGAGCTGGACCTGCGTTAGCGGGTCAACACCAACGGCGCACCGTTCGTGACCACGACGGTGTGCTCGAACTGAGCGGAGAGGTGGCCGGGCGTGCGGAGTGTCCAACCGTCGGCCGCCTCTTCCGCGTACGTGGCCCCGGTGGCGAGGAAGGGCTCGATGGCGAGCACCAGGCCCTCCCAGAGGACGGTCTCGTCACGAGGGTCCTCGACGCCGGGCACCTGGGGCGGCTCCCACAGGTTGCGACCGGTCCCGTGGCCGCACAGGTTGGCGACCACCGAGAACCCACCCCGGCGAGCCTGGCGTTGCACCGCCCGCCCGATGTGCCGCAGGGGTCGCCCGGCCCGAGCGGCGCCGACGGCGTCGGTGTTGGCGGCCCGGGCGGCCCGGAGGAGGCGGCGGGCGATCGGGCTGACCGAGCCGACCGGGGCGCTGGCACCGGTGTCGGCGAAGTACCCGTCGACCGAGGCCGACACGTCGACGTTGACGAGGTCGCCGGCCGTCAGGCGCCGGAAGGGCGACGGGATGCCGTGGGCGGCCTCGTCGTTGAGGCTGACGCAGGTGGCCGCCGGGAACCCGACCGTGGGCGGGGCCGGGCGGGCGTCGTGGGCGGTCAGGACCTCTCTCCCGACGGCGTCGAGCTCGGCGGTGCTCACGCCCGGGGCGACCGCGGCCAGCATCGCATCCCGGGCCTCGGCCACCGCTCGACCCGCTCGCCGCAACCCTTCGAGGTCGTCCTGATGGTCGATCGTCATGCCCGCCAAGCTACGGGCTTGACGAGGGGCGTCGGACACGTCATGGTGCTCCCTAACGATCGTTAGGGGACGGTCGTCAGGGGGGAGACCACCATGCGTTCCTTGTCGCTTCGCCGCTTCGTCGCGGCGCTGACCGTCGGCGCGTGCGCGGCCGGGGCCTTCGCCGGGCTCGACGCCGCACCAGCGGGCGCCGCCACGTACCCCGTCGCCGGGTCGCTGACCGAGGGCATCGCGCTGGCGTTGCTCCACCCGGATCAGGCGCCACCCGGCGCCAACGTCCCGGGCTGCCGGCCCTCGGCCGCGCACCCCACGCCGGTCGTGCTGGTCAACGGCACGTTCGCCAACCAGTACGACAACTGGGCCGGCCTGGCACCGACCCTCGCCAACAACGGCTACTGCGTCTTCACGTTCGACTACGGCAAGAGCTTCCTGCCGTTCGTGTACCAGCTGGGGCCGATGGACCAGTCGGTGAACCAGGTGTCGGCGTTCGTCGACCACGTGCTCGCCACCACGGGCGCCGGCCAGGTCGACCTGGTCGGCCACTCGCAGGGCGGGCTGATGGCGGAGTACTACACGAAGCGCTTCGGCCGCTCGAAGGTCGACGACCTCGTCGCCCTCTCGCCCACCACCCACGGCACCACGCTCGTCGGGCTCGCCACGCTGGCGAAGCTGTTCGGCATCACGAACCTCGTCGACCTGGCGTGCCAGTCGTGCATCGACCAGACGCCGGGTTCGGATGTCGTGCGCTACGTCGAGCAGGGCGGCGTCACCGTGCCCGGCGTCAGCTACACGGTGATCGAGACCTGGTACGAGTTCGTGGTCACGCCGGCGCCCGAGGCGGCGTTCATCCGGGAGCCAGGGGTCAAGAACCTCATCGTGCAGAACAGCAACCTGTTCGACCTCTCGGACCACGCCGGCCTCGCCTACAGCACCACGGCGTGGAGGCTGACGATGAAGGCGCTCGACGCCTGATCGGCAGCCGGAGCGGGAGCAGCTAGTCGCCTGCGGGTGCCGTCAGGAGCGCCAGCGCCAGGTCGCCGTAGTCCCGGGCCAGGTCGTCCACCGTGTACTCGGCGGTCGGCCGGAACCAGTACGGCACCCGCAGGCACATGCTGAGGATGGACGTGACCAGGACCGCCAGGTTGCGGGCCTGGAACGTCCCCTCCTCGACTCCGCGGCCGATGACCCCGACGAGCTCGAGCGAGGTCTCGGCCCGGCTCCAGTCGAGCGGACGGGCCAGGTCGGGCGGCAGGAAGCGCAGCTCGGTGGCCGCGACCATCGTCAGCTCCGGGTAGAGGCAGACGCCCTGCACCGCCGACTCGACGAGCGCCCGCACCTGCTGCGGGGGATCGGGCTGGGTGGCCGCCAGCACGTCGCGGAAGCGGTCGCGGTAGATCGTGTACCCGATGCCCCCGATGGCCGCCAGGATGTGCGCCTTCGACGGGAAGTGCTCGTAGATGCTCGCCGCCTTCAGTCCCACCGTCTGGGCGATGTCGCGCATCGACGTCCCGTGGTAGCCCCGCTGGGCGAACAGGCCGACCGACGCCTCCAGCACCCGACGCGCCGTTCCCGAGTAACCGACATCATCGGGCAGCACCCGAGGGAGGCTAGATGACGTCAACGGCGCGCCCGATCAGCGTCGCTCAACGGGGTTGCTTGCGGAGCTCGGTGAGGTCGAGGCGGTTGGCCTCGATCTTGGAGAAGTGCTCGGGCGGCACGCCGGCCCGCCAGACCTCGGCGCTGCGGGCGTAGCTCGGGAGCGAGAAGTCGACGTAGCAGCCGTAGTCGAGGACGAAGCCGTCGTAGCGGAGGCTCGGCCGCTCGGGGGCGGTGATGCCCCGCCGGACCAGGTGGAGGATGCGGGCGTCGTACAGCTCCCGCACGGCGTAGTCCTCGGAGCCCCGGCTGCCCCGCTCCAGCAGGAACGCCCTGACCTTGCGGCGCCCGATGACCTCGTCGATGACCCGGGCCAGCAGGTCGCGGGCCTCGGGGCTCTTGAGGGCGCCCTCCTTGTCCCGCTGGTACCAGTCGCGGGCGGCGGCCTTGATGTGGCTGACGCTGATCGTCGTGCCCGCGGCCCGGCGGGCGGCCAGCGCGACGAGGTTGATGGCGTCGCGGGGCACACCCTCGGCCGCCCGCACCAGCTCGCCGAACGCCATCCAGTTGCTGAACGCGGCCTTGACCAGGACACCCGGGCTCTTCAGGTCGATCGCCTCGGGGTGTTGGACGACGTGCTGGTAGAGCAGCGACGAGAAGAACTCGACGGCGACCGTGTCGTCGTGCCCGAAGACCATGAAGTCGTCGAGGTTGACGTCGGCGGAGATGTCGGCGCCCAGCTCGAGGCCCATGTGGTCGCCGCCGGGCAGGGCGATGCGGAAGTGGCTGCGGTCCTCGATGGCCGCGATCTTCACGATGATCCCGGGCACGGCGAGGACGGCCCGGCGCAGGAAGTCGGCCAAGATCGGCTGCAGCTCGATCGGCAGGCTGCTCCACTCGTCGAACAGGATCCACACCCGGCGGTCGAGGCGCCGGGTGACGGCCTCGAGCAGCCGGGTCACCGAGCCGAAGTTGAGGTCCAGCGTCGGTGTGCCCGACTCGACGATGCGGCGCTCGAACACCGAGGCCCGCGAACGCTTGCCCTCGGCCGACAGGGACAGCCGGGGCAGCGGGTCGACGGTCAGGCTCGCACCGGCCGATGCCTCACCTGACGACGAGAGCTGGGCGCTGTCGGTCCGCTCGACCATGCCGACCACTTCGACGGTGCTGATGGTGTCGGCCAGCTGGTCGAGGACCGGGAGCAGGGTGCCGACCTCGGAGTCGTCCTCTTCCGCCAGGGCGGCGTCGACCAGGTCGCTGTGGATGGCTGCGAGGACGTCGACGAGCAGCTGGGTGCAGCGCTGCTCCAGCGAGGTCGACCGGCTGGAGTAGGCGCCGGTGGAGCCCACCCGGCGGAAGTCGATGGTGATCGGCAGGTCGCCCCGGCCCTGGACCCGGGCCGCGAGCATGGCGAGGGCGTGGGTCTTGCCGGTGCCCCGCCGGCCCATGATCACCTGGTGGTTGGGGGAGGCGAGCAGGTGGCCGAGCTGGCCGACGTCCACGAACGTCCGGCCGAGCAGCTCCTGGTCGACCGTCTCGGCCCGCCGCGACAGGCCCATGAGGATCTCGTTGAGGCCGGGGCGGGCGTCCCGGGCCGGTTGCTCCCGGCCCTGGGAGCCGGTACGCAGCTTGCCCGCCCGCTTGCGGGGCATCGGCGAAGGGACGGCGCCGTGCCAGACCTCGATGCTGGCTGCGGGTACTCGCAGCTGACCCTTGCCGTCGGCGCCGCTGTGCACGACCCCGAGCAGCTCCCGCCAGTACTGGCCGTCGGCGCCCTCCAGTCGGCTCTGGAGCACCGAGCGTTCGATCCCGACCGCCTCGGCGAACTCGGCTGGGCTCAAGAGCCGCTTACCAGCGTTCGTCATGACGACCATGATGCAGCAGACTCCCTGCCATGGTCGGGCGCCGGTTCCAGCAGGTCGACGTGTTCTCGGACGAGCCGGGCCGGGGCAACCCGGTGGCGGTGGTCCTCGACGGCGAGGGGCTCCCGGACGAGGCGATGCTGCAGTTCGCCAACTGGACCAACCTGTCCGAGACGACGTTCGTGCTGCCGCCGACCACCGACGCGGCCGACTATCGGGTGCGGATCTTCACGCCGACCCGCGAGCTGCCGTTCGCCGGCCACCCGACGCTGGGGACCTGCCACGCGTGGCTGGCGGCGACGGGCTCCTCGGCCTCGGCTGTGGTGCAGGAATGCGCCGCCGGGCTGATCCCGGTGACGCGGCAGGACGGGCGGCTGGCGTTCGCTGCCCCGCCGCTGCTGCGGTCGGGGCCGGTGGACGAGGCCACGATCGGGCTGGTCGCCTCGCAGCTGGGGGTGGCCCGGGACGACATCCTCGCGGCTGAGTGGGTCGACAACGGGCCCGGGTGGCTGGCGGTCCTGCTGCCGAGCGTCGAGGCCGTGCTGGCGGTGCAGCCGGCGCCGACCGACCTCGACATCGGGGTGGTCGGGCTCTACCCGCCGGGCTCGCCCGTCGCCGTCGAGGTGCGGGCGTTCTTCCCGAAGGACGGGGTGACGGCCGAGGACCCGGTCACCGGCAGCCTCAACGCCTCCCTGGCCCAGTGGCTGCTCGAGAGCGGCCGCCTGACCGCCCCCTACGTGGCGGCGCAGGGCACCGCCCTGGGGCGCGCCGGCCGAGTCCACGTCTCGACCGACGCCACCACCATCTGGATCGGCGGCGCCACCACAACCCTGATCAGCGGCACCGCCGACCTCTGATCACCCGCCGGACTGCGGCGCCGCCTGGCCGTGCCCGTTGCTCGCCGGGGCGTGGCCGTTGCCGGTGGGGATGTGGCCGGCGCCGGGACGCTGCGCCGGCAGCTGGTACGGCTGGGCGCCGGCGACCTGCTGGTAGCCGTAGCCATAGCCGTAGCCCGGCTGGACCTGGGGCTGGGGCGGCAGCTGCTGCTGCACGTTGACGCTGATCGCCGCCGCGCCGCCGGAGGAGCGAGCGGCCATGGCCAGCGAGAGCACCCAGCCGATGAACGTCCAGCCGAGGAAGAGGTTCAGGACGATCACCGAGCCCATGTCCGGCGCTTTGCGGGCGACCGCGACGATGGACGGGGTGAAGTAGAGGGTGACGATGAAGATGAGAGCTAGCACGGGATTTCCTTTCCGCCGAAAGTGACGGGGACATCCCAGCGGTGGTGGGATAGCGATCCCTTAGCGACCGGTTACGGTGTCTCGACGCAGCGCGGGCCCTCGTAGCTCAGGGGATAGAGCAGTCGCCTCCTAAGCGAAAGGTCGCAGGTTCGAATCCTGCCGAGGGCGCAGGCGCCGGCTCCGCTCAGTCGATCACGTAGCGGTCGCGCAGCGCGGATGTCGTCGCGGGTGGGAGGGCGCCGGCGGCGAGGAGCTCCTCGATCGTCGTCGACGTGAAGCTCGCGTCGTCGACGAGGAGCTCGCGGTAGCGGGCGCAGAGGTCGGCCGTCGCGGCGTTGCCGGCGGGGTGGACCACCACGAGGCGGCCCCAGCGCCAGCGGTCGCTCGGGTGCTGCAGCATCGACAGGACCAGCAGGTGCCGGAGCCACATGACCACCAGCTCGCTGCCGTTGCTCATCTCGTCGGCCAGGTGCGGGGCGAAGACGCCCGAGCGCTCGGCGATCGCCAAGTAGTGGTCGATCCGGATCGGCTTCGGGACCTGCCGCTTGGCCCGGTCGACATACGCGGCGTCGACGCCCACCACCCCGCCGTCGAGCATGAAGGCGGCACCGAACGAGACCAGGCTGCCGGTGTACGCCAGGTCGAGCCAGCCGGGTGAGTAGAGGAAGCGGACCTCCTGCACGGTCCCCGGCACATCGGGCCACCAGGTGTGCAGCGCCCGGTCGGCGAGGCCCGGGTCGCCGGCCAGGTCACCGAACAGGTTGCAGGCCAGCGCCGGCGACCACAGCAGGTCGGCCCACAGCCGCTGCACGTCGACCGACTGGCGGGGCTCCTTCGTGGCCATCCGGCCGGCCGCGGCGGCCCGGGCGCCGGCGGTGACGAAGTTCGCGCCGGTCTCCCGGGCGTAGTCGAGCGGCAACCGGCTCCCGACCAGGCGGGCGGGCCGACCGGCCGGCGGGTCGATGGGCTGCGTCCCGATCGGGTGCCCGTGCGCGTCCCGCCAGCGGGCCTGGTGGAGGCGAGCCCGGCGCCGGAAGGCGGTCATCCCGGGGTCCCGGGGGACCCGATCGTCCGCCTCCCAGCAGTGGGCGGCGACGAGCTCCGCCTTGGACGGCTCGGACGGCTCGGCGGTCACGCTCGATCGATGGCGGTCAGGATGGCCTCGGCCAGCTCGACGGGCTTGGTGAACTGGGGCCAGTGGCCCGTGGGCACGTCGAGGTAGTCGACGTCGTGGGTGGCGGCCAGTTCCGCCACGTACGGATGGCCTTGGGCGATCCACTCGACCAGCTGCGAGCTCGGGAACTCGCACGCGATGACCGTGGTCGGGATGTCGTAGCGCCGCGCGTCGGTGAGCACCTGCGGGTCGTAGGCGACGCCGGTCGGCTCGGGGATCGACCGGGCCCGGAACGCCTCGCGCTGCGAGTCGGTGAGGTCGACCAGGTCCGGCTCGTCGAAGAACGACCAGTCGGGCAGCGGGATCTCGCCGCCGACCACCGGCAGCTGGGCGTTGATCGACTGCCCCTCGGCCAGCGGCCCGGCGTCGACGTACACCACCCGGACGACCGAGTCGGGCCGAGCGTCGGCGGCGGCCTGGGCGATGGGCCCGCCGCCCGAGTGCCCGACCAGCACCACCGGGCCGCCCACCGCGGCGATGGCCTTCACGACCGCGGTGACGTGGTCGCGCAGCCCGATCCCGGTGCGGTCGGTGGCGACCGACTCGAGGCCGGGCAACGTCAGCGCGTGGACCCGGTGACCTGCCTGTTCGAGCGTCGGGGTGACCTCGTCCCAGGACGAGGCGTCGAGCCAGAAGCCGGGGATCAGGATGACGTCCATGGCCTCGACCCTATGAGGCCGAGGCCACGATCGAACCCGACCCCGGCTCCGAGCGGAACGCCTCAGCCCTTGGTGTACGCCTCGGCTTCCTGCGCGGCGATCTCCAGGAGGTCGCCCATCGCCAGCGACGAGTCCTGCAGGTGCAGACCCCAGGTGTCGCCGAGCCGCTCGTCGAGCAGGCCCTCCAGCGCCACCGTCCGCTTGTCGTCGGCGGACGCCGGCCCGACCCCGAAGAAGTCGTAGGCGCCCGTGCGCTGGCAGGACGCCTTCAACATGTCGGGCAGCACGACATAGCGGGTGGTGATGCCCGCCGCGGTCTTGGTGAGGTCGCCGCCCCCGATCAGCGGCGCCTTGACCGGCACGATCGAGTCGGCGAGGTCGTTGCCACCGGCCAGCGCCACCGGGTCGGTGCACAGCGACCGGGTGTCACCCCGGGCGCCGGCGAAGATGGCGCCGTCCGCCGGCGGCGAGGCCGTCGGGTACGACGAGTACGTGATCACGCAGCCGACCTCGTCGGCCTTCTGGCAGGCCGGGATGTTCTGGAAGTCACCCCCGACCAGCTTGCCGTCGGGCGCCTGGGCGCTGCCGCCCAGCAGGATCGCCGACACGAGCCGGAACCGCAGCTCGGGCTGGTCGTCGATCTCCTGCTGGATCAGCTGGTTGAGGACGAACGATCCCTGCGAGTGGCCGATGAGGATCACGCCCCGGCCCTGGTTGTACTGCGAGATGTAGACCTTCCAGGCGTCGAGGGCGCTCTCGTACGCCTTGGCCCCCGCCTCGCTGTTGCGGGCGCCCGTGCCGATCTGCCCGAGCGTCACCTGGGTGTACACCGGAGCGAAGACCCGGCAGGTGGTGGCGAACGGCGCCGCCTGGGCGCCGACCGTCGTCTTCTCCTGCTGGTCGGGCTTCAGGTCGCTGTTGGGCGTCTTGTCGAGCGACACCGTCGGGTACACGTAGAAGCAGTCGATGGCTGGATCGTCGGCCTCCTTCAGGTCGGCCTGCTTCGTCTTGCCGTCCGCGGTGATCTCCGTGGCCGACAGGTCGGTGCACTCGTCCTCGTCGAGGTCGGGATGGCACAGCCAGTTGGTGGTGCCGTCGTGCACGTCGCTGCGGAAGCCGTCGTACGGGTCGACGGCGGTCTCGACCCCCGACGCGGCCTTCGTGTCGTCGTCCTTCTTCGCCTTGGCGCCCGAATCGTCGTCATCGCCGCCCCCGCACGCGGCCACGACCACGAGCCCGGCGACCAACGCACCCCAGGCCCAACGCCCCCCTGCATGTCGCATGCAAACATCGTGCCTCACGGGCACCGCGTTCGCCCGATCTTTGCGCACCTGGTTGACTCGGGAGATGCCCCTCGACGCCTCTTCGGTCAGGAGCGTCGTCGACCGTGCCTGGGACGGCCACGTCGTCGACACGCTGCAGGAGTTCATCCGCATCCCCAACGTGTCGCCGGCCTACGAGCCCCGCTGGGTCGACCTCGGGCACATGGCGAAGGCCACCGACCTGCTGCGCCGCTGGTGCGAGGAACGGGTAGCCGAGGGTCTGCCCGGCGCGACGGTCGAGGTGTTCGAGCTGCCGGGCCTCACCCCGCTGCTGCTGATCGACGTGCCCGCGACCCCGGACGCGGCCGACGCCGGGACCGTCCTGCTCTACGGCCACCTCGACAAGCAGCCACCGTTCGACGGCTGGCGCGACGGCCTCGGCCCCTGGGAGCCGGTCATCGACGGCGACCGCTTGTACGGCCGGGGCTCGGCCGACGACGGCTACGCCGTCTTCTCCGCGCTCACCGCCATCGCCGCGGTCAGGGCCGACGGGGGATCGCACGCCCGCTGCCTCGTGTTGATCGAGGCCAGCGAGGAGTCCGGCAGCCCCGACCTACCCGCCTACCTGGAGGGGCTGGGCGACCGCCTCGGCGATCCCTCGCTCGTCGTGGCCCTCGACTCCGGCTGCGACGACTGGGACCACTTCTGGCTCACGACCTCCCTGCGGGGCCTGGTCGACCTGAGCCTGCGGGTCGACATCCTGACCGAGGGCATCCACTCCGGATCGGCCGGGGGCGTCGTGCCGTCGTCGTTCCGGATCCTGCGCCAGCTGCTCGACCGCGTCGAGGACTCGGCCACCGGCCGGGTGCTCGCCCCCGAGCTGCACGTCGAGGTGCCGGACGTCCGGCGCGAGCAGATCCGGGCCATGGCCGCCGATGTGGACATCCGCAACGCCGAGTACCCCTTCGTCGACGGCGCCGGTCGCCCCGACGCCACGAACGAGGAGCTGATCACGGCCCGCACGTGGGAGCCGTCGCTGGCGATCACCGGCATCGACGGCGCGCCGCCGGTCGGGTCGGCCGGCAACGTGCTGCGCCCGTGGACCGCCGTGCGGATCTCGGTCCGGATCCCGCCGACCACCGACCCCCAGGCCGCGGCCGACGCCCTCGTCCGGGAGCTGACCGCCGACCCTCCGTATGGCGCCAAGGTCACGGTCACCCAGCTGGCCGAGCCCGGCTGGCACGCGACGCCCGAGGCGCCGTGGCTGGCCGCCGCCCTCGACACCGCGGCCGAGGCCACGTTCGGGGAGCCGCCTCGCAGCCGGGGCGAGGGCGGGTCGATCCCGTTCATGGGCATGCTCGGCCGCCGGTTCCCCGAGGCCCAGTTCGTGATCACCGGTGTCGCCGGGCCGGGCACCAACGCCCACGGCCCCAACGAGTACCTGCACCTGCCGACCGCCCGCCGGGTGACGGCCGCGGTGGCGCACATCCTCGACGCCCACGCCCATCGATAACGCCGGTAACCGGCCGGCAGGGCCGCCCCCACTAGTGTCGAAACCCATGGCAGGAACCGAGGGAGGCCACAGCACCCGGGCCGTGCTGGCGGCGTTGTTCGCCAACGCCGGGATCGCCGCCGCGAAGTTCGTCGCATTCCTCCTCACGAGCTCGGCCTCGATGCTGGCGGAGAGCGTCCACTCCCTCGCCGACACCGGCAACCAGGGCCTGCTGCTCCTCGGGGGACGACGAGCTCAGCGCCCGGCGACCCCCCAGCACCCCTTCGGCTACGGCCGCGAGCGCTATTTCTGGTCGTTCGTGGTGGCGCTGATGCTGTTCAGCCTCGGTGGCATGTTCGCCATCTACGAGGGCATCTCGAAGATCCGCACGCCCCACGAGCTGGAGTCGCCGATGATCGCCATCGCCGTGCTCGTGGTCGCGATCGTCCTCGAAAGCCTCTCGTTCCGGACCGCGATCGTCGAGTCGCGGCACGTCAAGGAGCCGGGCATCAGCTGGTGGGGGTTCATCCGGCGGGCCAAGCAGCCCGAGCTGCCGGTGGTCCTGCTCGAGGACCTGGGCGCCTTGACCGGCCTGATCATCGCGTTCTGCGCGGTGGGGGTCGCCATCGTCACCGACGACGCCCGCTACGACGGCATCGGCACCCTCAGCATCGGGATCCTGCTGGTGATCATCGCCGCCGTGCTGGCGTTCGAGATGAAGGGCTTGCTGATCGGGGAGTCGGCCAGCGATACCGACCAGCAGGCCATCGCCGCGGCCATCGAGGTCGACCCCAGCGTGCAGCGCCTGATCCACCTGCGCACCGAGCACATCGGGCCCGACGAGCTGCTGGTGGGGGCCAAGATCGAGCTGATCGATGGCCTCGACATCAGCGAGGTCGTGGAGATCGTCGACAACGTCGAGACGGCCGTCCGCCGGGCGGTGCCGTCGGCCCGGATCATGTACCTGGAGCCGGACATCTTCCGCACCACGGTGCCGGGGAACGAGACGCTGAGCCCGGCCGATCTGGCCGTGAAGCCCAAGCCCAGGCCCGAGCCGCCCGCCAAGGCTGAGGCTCAGGCCGAGGCCGCCGCCGAGTAGCCCGACGCTCGCCGCACGCCGCGCCGGACTACCCGACCGGACTACTTCTTGGTGGTGGTGTTCTTCGGGGCTGCCTTGGGGGCCGGCTTGCGGGCCGCAGCCTTCGGCGCAGGCTGCGGCTCGCCGCCCACGGGGGCCACGGTCGCCTCGGGGGTCTTGGCGGCCGGGGCCTCGGTCACGTCGGTGTCGTCGTCGGTCTCCACCAGGGGCGAGACGACGTCGACGAAGCTTCGGGCGAAGTCGCGCTGGACGTCGATGAGGGCCTTGGCGAAGGTCACCTGGCTGTCGAGCACCTCGCCGGGCTTGGGAAGGTTGGCGGGGTAGCTCAGCCTGGGCACCCGGCCCTCGGCCCGCTCGACGCCCTTGCGGACGACGTCGAGTACGGGGCGCTGCAGGTCTCGCAAGGTCTCGACGACCTTGTCCTCGAACTCGGTCACACTCGTCAGGATGGTCATGGGTGCTAACTATAGTTAGCAGTTGCTAGCAGTTCCAACCGGATAATCCCGACCAACCAAGTCGTCTTTTGGTCGGGGTGTGACTAGGCTCGGCCTCCGACATAACCGCTACAGGAGGACAGCAATGTCGATCCGACTCGGCGACGACGCCCCCAACTTCACCGCCGAAACCACCGAGGGCACCGTCGACTTCTACGACTGGAAGGGCGACAGCTGGGCCGTCCTCTTCTCGCATCCCAAGGACTTCACCCCGGTCTGCACGACCGAGCTGGGCCGGGTGGCCGCCCTCAAGCCCGAGTTCGACAAGCGCAACGTGAAGGTCATCGGTCTGTCGGTCGACCCGATCGAGAGCCACGAGAGCTGGAAGCAGGACATCGCAGACGTCACCGGCAGCGAGCTGAACTTCCCGCTGATCGCCGACTCAGACCGCAAGGTCGCGGACATCTACGACCTGATCCACCCCAACGCCCTGGAGACCGCCACGGTCCGGTCGGTGTTCGTCGTCGGCCCGGACAACAAGGTCAAGCTGACCATCACCTACCCGGCTTCGACCGGCCGCAACTTCGACGAGCTGATCCGGGTCATCGACTCGCTGCA
>Ga0075431_100000272_pt1 | contig 40028 bp, 41 predicted proteins | sample RhiMetdeltSRZDD5_FD_75297 | JGI IMG/M metagenome (GOLD analysis project Ga0075431, IMG submission 75297) | Populus rhizosphere microbial communities from Tennessee, USA - Rhizosphere MetaG P. deltoides SRZDD5 | ecosystem: Host-associated > Plants > Roots > Rhizosphere > Soil | place: USA... | reverse complement strand
GGGTCGAAGTGGACGCCGGTGCCGGCCCAGCCCATGAAGTGCTGGTCGTTGCCCTCCCAGTCGCTGTAGCCGTAGGCCTCCATCGGCGGGTGGGGGCCGTAGCTGACGTGCCATTTGCCGATGTAGCTCGACCGGTAGCCGCCGTCCCGCAGCGCCGAGCCGACCGTCGGCACCTCCGTGTCGAGGCCGTGGTGCCACGGGAAGACCGTGTTGTCGGCGACGCCGTGCTGGGGCACGTGCAGCCCGGTCTGGATCGTGGTGCGCGACGGCGAGCACGGCGCCGAGTGGGTCCAGTGGTTGTCGAGCGTCAGGCCCTCGGCCCGGAGCCGCTCCCGCCACGGCAGCCGCACCGAGGGCGGCAGCCAGGACCACGAGCGCTCCTGGTCGGACAGCACGAGGAGGATGTTCTGACGACCCGTCACATTTCGCAGTGTGTCACGAGGAAGAAGGCGCGCGCCTCATCCAGCCGACCCTCGCCGAACCCTTGTCAATCAAACGTTCGTTTGACACACTGCGGACCATGACTGACGGACAGGCACCCCCGTTCCCCATCGACGTGCTGGACCCGCGGTTCTACGACGACCCGTGGGAGGCCTACCGCTGGCTTCGCACCAACGCTCCGCTCTGGTGGGACGCCGCCAACGAGCTGTGGGTCGTCTCCAAGCACGAGGACGTCAGCCACATCAGCCGCCACCAGGAGCTGTACTCGGCGGCCGCCGGGGTCCGGCCCAAGGTCGCCGCGCCGATGTCGATCATCGCGATGGACGACCCGGAGCACACCCGCCAGCGCCGCCTCATCAACAAGGGCTTCACACCCCGCGTCGTGCGCAAGCTCACCGAGCACATGCGGGAGCTGTCGAACCGGATCATCGACGACATCGCCGAGCGGGGCGAGTGCGACTTCGTCCAGGACGTCGCCATCCACGTGCCGCTGATCGTCATCGCCGAGCTCATGGGACTCGACCCTGACCAGCGCCTCCGCCTCTACCGCTGGAGCGACGCCATGATGGCCGGCGACGGCCACCTCGATCCCGACGACCCGGTGCTCATCGCGGCGGCCGAAGCCGGCGGCGAGTTCGCCACCATGGTGTTCGAGCTGATCGAGGCGCGCCGGCAGGACGGTTCGACCGACGACATCATCGGCATCCTCACCCACGCCTACGACGAGGGCGAGCTGCTGCGGGGCGGGGGCGGCGAGCCAGGCGCCGCGCTCGACAGCAACGACCTGATGATGTTCCTGATCCTGCTGGTCGTCGCCGGCAACGAGACCACCCGCAACGCCATCAGCGGCGGGCTCCGGGCGCTGAGCCTGTTCCCCGAGGAGAAGGACCGGCTGCTCGCCAACCCCGACCTCATCGACCTGGCCGTCGACGAGCTCATCCGCTACGTCAGCCCGGTGTTCTCGTTCATGCGGACGGTCACCGAGGACCACACGTACCAGGGCGTCGACTTCAAGGCCGGCGACCGCGTGATGATGCTCTACCAGTCGGCCAACCGGGACGAGGACGTGTTCGACGATGCCGATGCGCTGAGGATCGACCGGGACCCGAACCCGCACCTGGCGTTCGGCATCGGCACCCACTACTGCCTGGGCGCCAACCTGGCCCGCAACGAGGTCAAGGTCGTGTTCGAGGAGCTGTTCAAGCGGCTGTCGGACATCCGGGCGGCCGACCCCGCCACGCTCACCCGGGGCGACTCGTCGCTCGTGCTGTCGCTCGAGACCCTGCCCGCGGTGTTCACGCCGGAGAGCCAGCGTGAGAGGGAGAAGGAGGGGGTTCCCGGGTGAGCACTGCCGAGGCGGCACGGAGCCGGATCCTCGACTCGGCGCTCGGGCTGATGAGCGAGCGGGGGGCGGCCGGTACGTCGATGCGGCGGCTGGCGGGGGCCTGCGGCCTCAACGTCGCCACGATCTACCACTACTTCCCGTCCAAGGCCGACCTGGTCAAGGCCGTCATCGCCGAGCGGCGCTACGGCGAGCGGATGGCGTCGGACCCGCCGCCGCTCGATCCCGAGGCGCCGCCCGCGGACCGCCTGGGCGCCCTGGTGCAGTGGCTGTGGGAGGGGACGCTCCACGAGCAGTCGGTGCTGCGGCTGATCATCGGCGAGGGTCTGCGGGGCGACGTGGGCGCCCAGTCGTCGGCCCGCAACCTGCTGGCCGCGCTCGACGCCGGCCTCACGACCTGGCTCTCCGAAGGCTTCCCCGAGCTGAAGGACCGCCATCTCGACCCGTCGGTCGCCGCCCGCCTCGTCCGCCGCCATCTCCTGGCACTGGTCGCCGAACACCTGGCCATCGGCACCAGCGACCCCACATCAGCCGCCCGAGAGCTCGCGACGGCCCTGTTCGGATGAAGGGTCCGTCGGCCTGGCGGGAGGGGCCGAACGGACCGTAGTTGTAGAGCCGGGGCTTAGACCGCTCGGCGGGTGGCGGTCACCCGGCGGGGGAGCTCGGGGAGGTCGGGCCGGGCCGCGGTGGGACGTTCCTCCACCAGGGCTCGGGCCGACGGACCGAAGATCGGGCCCGACTGGTTGGTGACGATCGAGAACACCGCGCCGTGGGGATCGCCCAGCACCGCAGTGCGGCCGACCTGGGGCATGTCGAAGGGCTCGACCGCCACGGCGCCGCCCAACGCCACCGCCTGCTCGGCCGTGGCGTCGCAGTCGTCGACGCCGAAGTACGTCATCCAGTGCGACGGCAGATCGCGAGGCCAGCTGCGGTCCATCTCGACCATGCCCGCAACGTCGCGATCGCCCAGCCGGAGCTGGGTGTACGACGACGTCTCATAGGGCGTCGTCGACCCGACCCGCCAACCGAACACCGACTTGTAGAAGCGCTTCGACGCCTCGATGTTCCGTGACGCCAGCTGGTTCCAGCACATGGCGCCCGACGTGCCGACCAGCTCGGCGCCACGCACCTCGCCGGCCTGCCAGACCCCGAACACCGCGCCCGGCGGGTCGACGAAGAGCGCCACCCGCCCGACCTCGGGAACGTCGACCGGAGGCGACAGCGTGGCCCCGCCGTTGCTGACCACCGCCGCTTCGATCTCGTCCGCGTCTTGTACAGCGAAGTAGGTGGTCCACGAAGGTGGCTCGTCACCTACCAGACGCCCCAGGCCGGCGACGTCGCTGCCCTCGACCTGGAAGCTGTGATATCCGCCTGTCAACTCTGCCGGCCCGCGTATGGCCGTGTCCCAACCGAACAATCCGCCGTAGAACCTTGCCGACGTGACCAGATCCGGACTGGTCAGATCGGCCCACGATGGCGTGCCCGGAGCATGTTCCTGCTCGTAGCCCACCGATGACCTCCTGAACCGCTTTTCGCGCGGAATGTACCTCTCAGGAGCGCGCTACGTGAGGAAGAAGTGCCATCCATTGCACCCGTCCGCTACATCCCGCCTGGTTGTACCTTCATCACTCACGCCGCCCTCGCCTGCAACGCTACCCAACCGAACGGCGCATGGTCAGGCAGACACGCGATCGTCACGCTTGGTGGTCCGGGGCGTCACGCTGCGACCGGTCGACAGCACAGGCCGCGGTGCCTCCCGGCAGCCGGTGGCGGTTCCGGGCGATCAGGCGATAGAGCGGCCAGCCCACCCAGCGGACCGGCGGGTGCTCCAGCAGCCAACCGAGCGGCCGCCAGGACGATCCGGCGTCCTGCAGCAGCCGGGCGATGGCGATCGGCCCCGCCACATGACCGCCGTGACCACCACCGCCGGCCGGCACCCACACGACCGCCGCCGCGGCCTCGGCCTCGGTGACGCCCAACGCCGCCAGGTCGGTCAGCTGCCAGGCCTCGACCGTCGCCGACGTCGGGATGCGCCGCTCGATGAAGCGCGCACAACTGCTGCAGAACGCGCAGTCGCCGTCGAAGAGGAAGACCGGAACAGCGCGAACCGCGCGCATCGGACGCTCTGTACCGCGCGAGCCTGCAAAACTGCCATCCGACATGACGTCAGCCCGCCAAACCGCGCAGGAGGCTGCGGTCGACGAACCGGCGCACGGCCCGGTGGTCCGCCGGATCGATCTCCAGCTCCGGGGCCACGGCGAACGACACCAGCGCCCGGCTGAGCCACTCGGCGGTCTCGCGCCGGTCGATGTCCGCCCGCAGCTCGCCACGCGCGCACGCCGGCTCGAGCCGGGCCTCCCAGAACGCCATCCAGCGCTCGGCGGTCCAGTCCGGCTGCTCGAGCACCACGATGGCCAGCGGCGAACGCCGGGCCCGTCGGGTGCCCGGCCCCAGGTCGCGCTGGAGGCGCCGGGCCGTGGTGGTCACGTAGGCAACGGCCTCGGCGAACTGGGCGGACAGCGTCCGACGGCGGTCGATCCGAGCCGCCGCGGAGGCGACGAAGCGGTCGGCGACCCGAGCCAGCACTGCCCGCAGGAGCTGCTCGCGGTCACCGAAGTGGCGGTACAGCGAACCCCGGGAGACGCCTGCCGCGCTGGCGACGTCGCCCATCGAGACAGACACGCCGTAGCGAGTCATGCTCCGCTCGGCGGCTTCGAGGATGCGATCAGGGGTGGGGCGCATCGATCCGACGCTCGCGTCAATTCGGTGCCCAGTCGTCCTGTGATTCAGGCACGGCTGAACAATTGAACATAATGTATCACTCTGTTCACACATAGGGAAGAGGTCGCACCACATGGAGTGGTATCGAGAGCGGTTCGCGGACAAGACCGTGCTCGTCACCGGCGTTTCGTCCGGAATCGGTAGGGCTGCCGCCGAACGGCTGCTCGCGGAAGGCGCCCAGGTGGTCGGCGCCGACATCGGCGAGCCTCCTGAGTTCGACGACAAGGAGCTTCAGACCCCCCGTGGCTTCCTCTTCGTCCATACCGACGTCCGCGAGGAGGACGCCGCGGTCGAGGCCGTGTCCGCCGCAGTCGAGGTCGGCGGAAGGCTCGACGGTGTCGTCCATGCGGCCGGCGTCGCCGGCGGCGCGCTCCTGCACCTGCTCGATCGCCAAGAATGGGACCGCGTCCTTTCCGTCAATCTGACGGGCACCTTCGTGGTCGCCAAGGCTGCATTGGCCCAGATGGTCAGTCAGGATCGGATCGACGGCGAGCGGGGCGCATTCGTCGCGGTCGGCGGCCTCTCGGCGCTCGAAGCGTCGTCCGGTGGCGGCGTCTACGGCGCCGCGTCCAACGGCGTCGTCGCCCTCTGCCGCACGCTCGCCATCGAGTACGGCCGTCTCGGCATCCGGTCCAACGCCGTCTGCCCCGGCATCGTCAACAGCTCGATGACCCACTCGGCCTTCTCGGCGCCGGGCCTGCGGGACATCCGGGCCAGCTTCCGCGACAGCCACGCCCTCCAGCGCTTCGCCGAGCCCGAGGAGGTGGCGGCCGCCGCGCTGTTCCTCCTGACCAGCGACGCCTCGTTCATCAGCGGCGCGGCGCTCATGGTCGACGGCGGCTACAGCGCCGGCCGCGACCACGGCATCGCCAACCTCTTCGACATCGAGGACTGAAGACGGCGCAGCCGGCTTCGCCGCTGAGGGGTGGGGGCCGGGGCGGTCGGCAAGGGGACTGAAGTCGCCTGATCCTCGCGAATGCGCGAGTATCAGGCTCCAATGCGATCGAATCAAGACGCGATCGAGCGCGAAGTCGTCGACCTCGACGTCCTCGCCGCCTGGATGGACGACCACGACCTCCCGGCCGGCCCGATCGAGGACGTCGAAGCGCTGGGCGGCGGCACGCAGAACGTCCTGCTGCGCCTGCGCCGCGGCGGCGAGGACTACGTGCTGCGCCGCGGCCCCCGCCACCTGCGCAAGGCCAGCAACGAGGTCATGCGGCGGGAGATGCGAGTGCTCGCCGCGCTGGCCGACAGCGACGTCCCCCACCCCCGCTTCGTCGCCGGCGAGCCGGACGAGGCGGTCATGGGCGGCGCTGTCTTCTACCTGATGCGCCCCGTCGACGGCTTCAACCCGACCGTCGGCCTGCCGCCCCTCCACGCCGGCGACCCGGCGGTCCGCCACGAGATGGGCCTCCAGGCCGCCGACGCCATCGCCCGCCTCGGCGCCGTCGACCACGAGGCGGTCGGCCTCGGCGACTTCGGCAAGCCCGAGGGCTTCCTCGAGCGCCAGGTCCCCCGCTGGCAGGCCGAGCTCGACTCCTACAGTCAGATGGAGGGCTACCCCGGCCCCGAGATCCCGGGCCTCGACGACGTCGCCACCTGGCTCGACGCCCACCGCCCCACCACCTGGCGCCCCGGCGTCATGCACGGCGACTACCACCTCGCCAACGTGATGTACGCCCCCGACGGGCCCCGCCTGGCGGCCATCGTCGACTGGGAGATGTGCACCATCGGCGACCCGCTGCTCGACCTCGGCTGGCTGCTCGCCACCTGGCCCGAAGCAACCGGCCCCGACGACATGATGGCCTCGGTGGTCACCGGCGCCATGGGCGGCGGCGACGGCCTGCCGAACCGGGGCGAGCTGGTGGCCTACTACGCCGAGCGCAGCGACCGGGCGGCGACACCGGAAGCCATGAACTGGTACACGGTGCTGGCCTGCTTCAAGCTCGGCATCGTCCTGGAGGGCACCCACGCCCGGGCCTGCGGCGGCAAGGCCCCCCAGTCGACCGGCGATCTGCTCCACGCGATCACGCTCGGGCTCTTCGCCCGCGCCAACCACCTCATCCGGGAGGACCCATGAGCATCGACTTCACCCTCTCCCCCGAGCTCGAGGCGATCCGCCTGCGGGTGCGCGAGTTCATCGACGACGTCGTGAAGCCGGGCGAGGCCAAGATCGGCAGCATCGACACCGTCGAGAACCGCATGGAGTACATCCAGACCCTGTTCGCCATGCGGGGCGAGGCCCAGAAGGCCGGACTGTGGCTCCCCCACATGCCCACCGAGTGGGGTGGCATGGGCCTCGGCCACGTCGAGCTGGCCATGGTCCAGGCCGAGGCGGCGAAGTCGAGCTTCGGGCCCTTCGTCCTCAACTGCCAGGCCCCCGACGAGGGCAACATGCACACCCTCCTCCACTGGGCCACCGACGAGCAGAAGGAGAAGTATCTACGGCCCCTCTGCGAGGGCAAGGCCATGAGCTGCTTCGCCATGACCGAGCCGGAGGTCGCGGGCTCCGACCCGACGCTCATCCAGACCCACGCCTATCAAGATGGCGACGAGTGGGTCATCAACGGCCACAAGTGGTTCATCTCCAACGCCCACCGCGCCCAGTTCGCCATCCTCATCGCCCGCACCGAGGACGACCCCGACCTTCCCCAAGCGGCCAACACCGCGTTCATCGTCGACATCCCGTCCGAAGGCTGGACCGAGGTGCGCCAGATCGAGACCATGCACGGCTCGACCGGCCACTCCGAGATCCGCATCGAGGACCTCCGGGTGTCGGACAGCGCCATGCTCGGCGGGCGGGGGCAGGGCCACATGCTCGGCCAGTACCGGTTGGGGCCGGCCCGGCTGGCGCACTGCATGCGCTGGATCGCCCAGGCCGAGACGGCGCTCGACATGATGGTCGACCGGTCGCTCAACCGCTTCGCCCACGGCTCGCTGCTGGCCGAGAAGCAGGGCATCCAGTGGATGATCGCCGACTCCACCATGGAGCTGTACCAGGCCAAGCTCATGGTGCTGCACGCCGCCTACCGCATCGACCAGAAGCTCGACTTCAAGTCCGAGGTGTCGATGGCCAAGCACTTCGTGGCCAACGCCCTCGGCCGGATCATCGACCGGTCGATCCAGGTCCACGGCGCGCTCGGCTACTCGACCGACACGCCGCTGGCGAACATGTACCAGCACGCCCGCTGGGCCCGCTTCGCCGACGGCGCCGACGAGGTCCACCAGATGCGCATCGCCCAGCGCACCATCGCCGCCTACAAGGACCACGGCAGCACCCGCACCGCCACCGGCGACCTGCCGGTCTAGGGGCGCAGCACTAGCCCCAGTCGTAGGTGACGCCGGTCAGGCGCTCGGAGATCTGCCACAGGCCGCTCGCGTCCGCTTCGTCGCGGGCGCGGGCGGTCGACTTCACCCGGGTCGGCGCGCCCCGCATCTCCCGGAAGCCGGCCGGGCCCCAGTAGTCGCTACCGGTGACGTCAGGCATGGTCGCTGCGTAGAGCTGCGGCAGCGCGCCCTGGGCGTCGCTCTGGGCGAAGATCTTGTCGCCGATGGCCGCCAACGTGTTCCAGAAGCGCTTGCCCGGCCGATCGGTGAGGTTGGTCGCGGCGTAGCCGGGGTGGGCGCCGGCCGACACCAGCTCCGAGCCGGCCTCCTCGGCCCGCCGGTCGAGCTCGTACATGAACAGGAGGTTGGCGAGCTTGGACTGGCTGTAGGCCTTCCACTTGCCGTAGCCCTTCTCGCTGTCGAGGTCGTCCCAGTTCATCCGACCCACCTTGTGGGCGTTGGACGACGTCGTGACGACCCGCGGCGCCGGTGCCTGCAACAGCAGCGGCAGCAACAGGCCCGTCAACGCGAAGTGGCCCAGGTGGTTGGTGCCGAACTGCATCTCGTGGCCCTCGGCCGTGAGGCTCCGGGGGATGGCCATGACGCCGGCGTTGTTCATGAGGACGTCCAGCCGCTCAACGGTGGCGGCGACCTCCTTGGCGGCCTCCCGCACCTGCCCGAGGTCGGCGAGGTCGAGGCGCACCACAGTCGGCTCCGGCCCGCTGGCGGCGTCGGCCACCGACCGGCGGGCCGCCTCGGCCTTGGCCTCGTTGCGGCAGGCCATGACCACGTGCGCGCCCTTGGCGGCCAGCGCCTCGGCGCTGCGCACCCCCAGGCCGCTGTTCGCCCCCGTCACCAGGATCGTGCGGCCCGTCTGGTCGGGCATGTCGGCGGTCGTCCATCCTCCAGCCATGGCGGCAGCATGCCACGCCACCAACCCGAAGGGTCTGTTGGGTAGCTTCGGCGCCGTCGCCCTCGGAGAAATATTGCGCACGCAACTATCGTTGGACGGGAAGCTCCAGACTGGAGCTGACACCTCGCCAGGAGACACGCGATGCCTGCAGTCACCGTCGACGACATCCTGACCCTTCCCACGATCCCCGAGCCCGACGCGGCCACCACGGTCGACCGGCCGGTCGTCTCGGTGAGCACCGCGCCCGCGGGCTTCGAGGGCGAGGGCTTCCCGGTGCGCCGGGCCTTCGCCGGCGTGTCGATGCGGGACCTCGACCCGTTCGTCCACATGGACCAGATGGGCGAGATCGAGTACGCCCCGGGCGAGCCCAAGGGCACGCCGTGGCACCCCCACCGGGGCTTCGAGACCGTGACCTACATGATCGACGGCACGTTCCAGCACCAGGACTCGACCGGGGGCGGCGGCCTGATCACCAACGGCGACACCCAGTGGATGACCGCCGGCGCCGGGATCCTCCACATCGAGCGGCCGCCGGACGAGCTCGTCGCCAGCGGCGGCCTGTTCCACGGCCTCCAGCTGTGGGTGAACCTGCCGGCCGCCAAGAAGTGGGTCCCGCCCCGCTACCAGGACATCCGGGCCGGCGGCGTCGAGCTCCTGGCGTCGCCCGACGGCGGCGCGCTGGTCCGGGTCATCGCCGGTGAGCTGGCCGGCCACGCCGGGCCGGGCGTCACCCAGACCCCCATCGCCATGGCGCATGCCACCCTGCAGGCCGGCGCCCAGCTCCGCCTACCGTGGGACCCGTCGTTCAACGCCCTGGTCTACGTGCTGTCCGGGGCCGGCACGGTCGGCGCCGACCAGCGCCCGATCCAGGGTGGCCAGCTGGCCGTCTTCGGGCCCGGCGACGTCGTCACCATCGGCGCCGCCACCACCCCGCCCGACAGCCGCCAGCCCGAGCTCGACGTCGTCATCCTCGGCGGCGAGCCGATCCGCGAGCCCGTCGCCCACTACGGCCCGTTCGTCATGAACACCCGGGCCGAGCTCCAGCAGGCCTTCGAGGACTTCCAGGCCGGCCGCATGGGCCAGATCCCCGACTGAGGGAACCACCCACCCGCCGCAGCACGTCCCATGGACCATGCGTGGTTCCATGATCCTGCTGGCGGTGATCGGCTTCGGCCTGGTCGCCTGCGGCGGTGACGACGATGACGACACGACGAGCCCTCCGCCGGAGGTGCCCGACGTCCCCGACGACGCCGATGCTGTCGTCGCCCAGTTCACCTCGGGCGGCGGCATCGCCGGCCCCTGCTGCGACCCGTGGGTGATGCCCGAGCTCACGGTCTACGGCGACGGGCGGGTCGTGGTCGCCGGCGACCCGGCGCGCGAGGCGCAGGTGCGCCCCGCCGACGTCGCCGCCCTGCTCGCCGACGCGGCCGAGTCCGGCCTGCTCGACGACGACCCGCCCGACACGGGCACGCTGTGCTGCGACCTGGGTGACACGATCATCGTCCTCACCGATGTGAAGGCGACGCATCAGATGTCCATCATCGGGCTCGGGGCCGAAGGCAACGCCAACGCCGAGCTGACCACCGAGCAGCGGGCCGTGCGCCAGGCCGCTCTCGACCTCCGCAGCGGGCTGGACGAGCTGGTCCAGGAGAGCGACGAGGTCCGCGACTATGCGCCCAAGGAGCTGGCCGCCTACGTGTTCCCCGGCGAGGCCGGCCCTGGGGTGGAGGTTCCGCCCTGGCCGCTGGAAGGTTCGCTGGCCGAGGGCTGCACCCATGTGACGACCGGAGCCGACACGGTGCTCGCTGACGCCGAAGCTAGGGACGACGACGCCGGCACAACCTGGACGTCCGCCGGCCGGCCGTGGCGGGTGATCCTGCGCCCGCTGCTCCCCCACGAGCACGCCTGCCCCGCGACCCATGAAACCTGAGTCGCTGTGACTCAGGTTACTTGCGTTGGGGAATGCACTACGGGGTCGTAGCGTTTCCTCACCTGAGATGACCAGATCCGCTGAGGAGCACAACGCGATGGCTGAACCTTCGACCGAGAACGTCGAGATCACCGCCCTCCCCCTGATGCCGCTGTCCAGCGGTGTCGCCCTCCCCCACATGGTGCTCACCATCGCGGCCGAGACCCCCGAGGCCCGCGCCGCGGCGGCCGCCGCCGACAAGGTCGGCTCCCGCCTCCTGCTCGTCCCCCGCACGGCCGACGGCCGCTACGCCCGCATCGGCACCATCGCCGTCATCGAAGACCGCGGCAAGCTCCCCAACGGCACGCAGGCGCTGGTCGTGCGGGCCGTGGATCGGGCCGTCGTCGGCCAGGGCATCGTCGGCGACACCGCCGCCCTCTGGGTGCAGGCCGAGGTCGTCGACGAGCAGCCCCTCCCGCCCGAGCAGGCCCGCGAGCTGGCCACCGAGCTGCGCGCCGCGCTGCGGGCGCTGTTCGAGTCCCTCGGCGGCCCCCGCCTCGCCGAGATGCTGCGGGGCGCCGACGACCCCGGCGCACTGGCCGACCTGGCCGGCTGGTGGCCCGACCTGTCGTTCGAGCGTAAGGTCGAGCTGCTCGAGACCGTCGACGTGGCCGAGCGGGTCCGCCTGGTCCTCAGCTGGGTCAAGGACGCCCTGGCCGAGTTGGAGCTGACCGAGCGCATCCGCCAGGACGTCACCGACGGCCTGGAGAAGACCCAGCGCGAGTTCCTGCTACGCCAGCAGATGCAGGCCATCCGCAAGGAGCTGGGCGAGGACGACGACGAGTCGGAGCTGGTCGACGGCTACCGCGCCCGGGTCGCCGAGCTGCGCGAGCAGAAGGCCGTGACCGACGCCACGGCCGAGGCCATCGAGCGCGAGATCGGGCGCTTCGAGCGCACCCCGGCCCAGAACATCGAGCACGGCTGGATCCGTGACTGGCTGGACACGGTCCTCGGCATCCCGTGGACCGAGCGCACCGAGGACAACGGCGACGTCGACCACGCCCGTACCATCCTCGACGAGGACCACACCGGCCTCGACGAGGTGAAGGAGCGTATCGTCGAGTTCCTGGCGGTCCGTCGCCTGCGGGCCGAGCGCGACGCCGAGCTCGAAGCGGCCGAGGCCGAGGACGAGATCGTCACCCGCGGCCGCCGGCCCGGGGCCATCATCGCCCTGGTCGGGCCGCCGGGCGTGGGCAAGACGTCGCTGGGCGCCTCGGTCGCCCGGGCGCTGGGCCGCAAGTTCGTGCGGGTCGCCCTCGGCGGCGTGCGCGACGAGGCCGAGATCCGGGGCCACCGCCGCACCTACGTCGGCGCCCAGGCCGGCCGCATGGTGCGGGCCATCCGGGAGGCCGGGACGATGAACCCGGTCGTGCTGCTCGACGAGGTCGACAAGCTCGGCGCCGACTGGCGGGGCGACCCGTCCAGCGCCCTGCTGGAGGTCCTCGACCCGGCCCAGAACCACACCTTCCGGGACCACTACCTGGAGGTCGAGCTCGACCTGTCCGACGTGGTGTTCATCGCCACGGCCAACGTGCTCGACACCATCCCCGGCCCGCTGCTGGACCGGCTCGAGATCATCGGCCTCGACGGGTACACCGAGGACGAGAAGGTCGCCATCGCCCGCGACCACCTGCTGGAGCGCCAGCTGCGCCACAACGGCCTGCGCCCCGGCGAGGTGACCGTGTCCGAGGGCGCGCTGCACGAGCTGGTCTCCGGCTACACCCGCGAAGCGGGCGTCCGGGGCCTGGAGCGACAGCTCGGCAAGCTGCTGCGCAAGGCCGCCACCCAGGTGGCATCGGGCGCGGCCACGCCGATCACCATCGACGTCGACGACGTGCCCGGCCTGCTGGGCCGGCGCCGCTTCCACGACGAGACCGCCGCCCGCACCTCGGTCCCCGGGGTCGCGACCGGGCTGGCAGTCACGGGCGTGGGCGGTGACGTGCTGTTCGTCGAGGCCACGTCGATGCCGGGCGGCAGCGAGTCCACCCTGACAGTCACCGGTCAGCTCGGCGACGTCATGAAGGAGTCGGCGCAGATCGCCCTCTCCTACGTCCGCTCCCGGGCGGCCGAGCTGGGCATCGACCCGGCCACGCTCGAGGGCAAGCGGTTCCACGTGCACTTCCCCGCCGGGGCGGTGCCCAAGGACGGGCCGTCGGCCGGCATCACCATGACCACCGCGCTGGTCAGCCTGCTCAGCGGGCGATCGGTCAAGCCGACCGTCGGCATGACCGGCGAGCTGACCCTGCAGGGCCGGGTGCTGCCGATCGGTGGCGTCAAGCAGAAGGTGCTGGCGGCCCACCGCGCCGGCCTCACCGACGTGGTGCTGCCCGCCCAGAACGAGGCCGACCTGGAGGACGTGCCCGACAGCGTCCGGGAGGCGATCACCTTCCACCCGGTCGACGACGTGGCCGACGTCCTCGGGTTCGCCCTCGCCAACCCTGCCCCCGACCCCACCCTCAACTAGGTCCCCCCGACCTCCCGCCCTCCGGACGCCCTCCCCCTCAGGTCCGGAGGGCGGTGAGGGGACCTCTAGGTCCGCAGGGCGGTGAGGGGATCGAACCTCGCGGCGTGGCGGGCCGGGAGCAGGGCGGCGATCACCGTCAGCTCGACGGCGAGCGCTGTCGTCGCGCCGACGAGCCACCAGTCGACGGCTGTCGGCCACGCCTGCCGGTGAGCGATGGCGGCCACCACGGCCGGGCCGGCAACGGCGCCGATGATCGCAGCGGTCGAGCCGAGGATCCCGGCCTCCAGCAGGAACTGAACCGTGACGTCGCGGCGGGTCGCACCGAGGGCGCGGCGGATTCCGATCTCGCCGGTGCGGGTCAGGACCGATGCTCCGAGGGCGGCCGCGACCGCACTGGCCCCGAGCAGCAGCGCCAGCCCACCGGTGGCCGCGGCGAGCAGGTTCAGCGTGTCGTCGACCTGGCGGTGGGCCGCCACGAGCTCCGATGCGCTGCGAGCTGTGGGGCGGGGGCCGGCGCCGAAGGTGACCAGCGTCGGCAGGGCGTCGGCGGTGACCGTGGCCTGGTCGGCGTCGGTGAGCACCACCAGCTCGGTCGGGCGGCCGTCGTCACCCCAGCGCCGGGCGGCGGTGGCGAACGGGACGAGGGCCGAGCGGTTCAGCGTCGGGTCACTGGGCACCGGGGCGAGGACGCCGACCACGGCGAACGGCCGGTCATCGACGAGGACCGTGGCGTCGACGACCCGGTCGACGCCGAACGCCCGTGCCAGGGCCGCCCCGAGGACCACGACGTCGGCGGCCCTCGTGTCGTCGCCGGCGTCGAGGAAGCGGCCGGCGGCCAGCTCGGCTCCGACCGCGGCGGGCAGGCGGGGGTCGGCGGCGGTCACCACGGCGGACGCTGACAGTGGGGCCAGGGGGTCGGCCGCGACCGAGGCCCGGACCCGGCGGTCGGGCTGCTCGGCCCGGGCGCTGACCACCCGGGCGCCCGGCAGCAGCCGCGCCCGGCCGGCCGCCTCTGCGGGCAGCTTCCGGTCCTCCGCCCCGGCGCCCGCCTGGACGTGGACCTGGTCGGACCCCAGCGCCGCGAGGTCGTCGACGACGTCCTGCCGGGCCGACGCCGACGCCCCGAACGACGCCACGATCGTCGCCACCCCCACCGCCACCGGCACGATCAGCCCGACGGCCCGCCCCGGCCGCGCCCACAGGGACCCCCAAGCGATCCCGACGTTGTCGGCCAGCCTGGACATCAGCTGCGCACCTGGCCGTCGACGACCTCGAGGTGGCGGGAGGCGCGGGCGGCGACAGCTTCGTCATGGGTGACCACCACGATGGCGGTGCCGGAGGCAGTGAGGTCGTCGAGGAGATCGAGGAGGTGGGTCTGGCTGGTGGTATCGAGGTTGCCGGTCGGTTCGTCGGCCAGGAGCAGCGGGGGCTCCGGGGCGATGGCTCTGGCCAGCGCCACCCGTTGCAGCTCCCCTCCCGACAGCTGGTTCGGCCGGTGGGAGGCCCGGTCGTCGAGCCCGACCCGAGCCAGGCACTCCCGGGCGCGGGCCCGCCGGGTCGCCCGGGGCAGCGACCGCAGCCGCAGCGCCGCCTCGACGTTGCCCACGGCATCGAGGTGCGCCAGCAGGTGGTGCTGCTGGAACACGAACCCAACGACCCGCTGCCGCAGGGCCGACAGCCGCCGGTCGTCGAGCGCGGCGCTGTCCTCCCCGCCCACCAGCACCTGCCCGGCGGTCGGGGCGTGGAGCAACCCCATCAGCCCCAGCAGCGTCGACTTCCCTGAGCCCGAAGGCCCGACGATCGCCAGGTGGTCGCCTGGGGCCACGGCCAGGCTGGCGGCCCGCACGGCGTGCACCGGCACGTCGCCCCTCGTGTAGTCGAGGCTGGCCTCCCGCAGCTCCACCAGTGGCTCCGTCGCCGTCATCGCAGCCGGAGCACCACCCGCTCGCCGGCCCGCAGGCCCGACCGCACCTCCACGTAGCCGCCCTCCTGCAGCCCCAGCTCCACCGGGACCATTCGGCGCCTGCCGTCCCGCTCGACCTGGACCGCCGGGGAGCCGTCGGCGGCCGAGCGCACCGCGGCCACCGGCACGGTCACAGCGTCCGAAGTCGAGGCCACCACCACGTCGCCCCGCAGCGCGGCGCCGTCGGGCAGCGCGGGGTTCCGGCCGAGGTCGACGACCACGGCGTAGGTGGGGCTCCCGCCCTCGGTGTCGGGCTCGTCCGGCGCCACGGCCACCTCGGCGATCTTCCCGGCCACCGCGTCGCCGCCCCGCGCCGCGGTCACGGTGACGGCCTGGCCCGGGGCCACGCGGTTGCGGTCGGACGCCGACACGCGGAACTCGCCGACCAGCTGCTGGGTCGCGAGGCCGAACAGCTCCTGCTCGGGCCCGACCGACCGGCCGACCGCCACACCGACCCGGGTGATCCGCGCCGGCCACGGCGCCACCAGCACCCGGTCCGCCCGGAACACCCCGTCGACCGGCAAGCCGTGGCGCGCCTGCCATTCCTTCACCGCCGCCCGTGTGCGCCCGTCGAACCGGTCGTCGACGGTCCCGGGCGACAACCCCTCCCCCTGCAACAGCTGCTCCAGCTGCGTGACGTCTGCGCCCCGCACGCCCCGGTCGAGTGGGCGCCAGTACGGGAACGACCCCGCGACGGCCAGCACCGGCTGCGCCTCGACGTCGAACAGAACGTCGCCGGCCTTCACCACCGCCCCCGCCCTCGCCCGGACCGCCGTCACCCGGCCGCCCCCGGTGGCCACCAGCGACGGCAGCGCCCGCCCCCGCAGCGATCCGCGCACCACCACCACGTCGCGCAGGCTCCGGCGTTCGGCCCGGACAGTGACCACGGGCGACGCGTCGTCGGCCGTAGCACGCGCCGTGCCCCGCCGCACCACCAACCACCCGGTCGACCCGACCACCAGGCTCACCGCACACACCGCGCCAATTGCCCCAATCGCTCGACGCGGCCCAGACGACGGCACGTGCGGGAGGTTAGACGTTGCGTCGCCCTAGCGGGCCGGGGCTGGCCTCAATTCGGGACGGTGTCACCGACGTGGATGCCCTCCGGCGGGACGATGTTCTCCACGCACTCCTTGTCGTCTTCCTCAAATGCGGCCGCCTGGTCCTCGGGAATGACCTTGGTGAGATCACCCATGTTGAGCGCTCCGTGCTCACCGCGCACCGGATCCGGGATGTCCCACCCCTTCTCCCGCAGGCACCGCACCTCGGCGAGCAGCACCTGATCGAGCGAGCGGGTCAGCTCGCCCGCCGCGGGGAGCTCGACGCCCTCGGCCCGGTAGCACTCGACCAGCGCGGCATCGAACTCGGGGTCCTGCTGACGGCGGTAGTCGATGTCCCCGGCGACCTCGTCGCTGTCGTACCCGGCAGCGGCGAGGCACCGGCCGACGGCGTCTTGCTCGGGCTCCTCGCCGTTGGCCGACGTGCACGCGCCGGACGCCAGCGAGACCGTCATCGCACCGACCACCACCGCCCGCTTCAGCATTGCTTGGTCACATCGCCGTGCATGACCTGATAGGTCCCGGTATAGGGGAAGAACCGGTAGTGGCGATAGGTGTGGTAGTGGAAGTCATAGGTCACCGCAGACCTGAAGACGCTGCCCCAGGTCTCGTATTGGGTCTGCGGAACCCAGCTCTGGTCGTGGCCGCAATAGGAAGACGAGTGAGCTGACGCCGGGAGGGCGAGCAAGGCGCTCGTCGCGATCACACCGGAAGCAGCCAGCCCACGAATGGTTCGTCCAGCCATTCGACATCACCGCCCTCAAACCCCGGGTTGGGGGGTTGGTCCTGTCTTCAGTGCCGACTCTGCTCGCCCGGTTGAACCCTACCCGGTGTGATGATGTCTAGACGATCCGTGCGCACACGATCTGAAATAAAACCCAGCGAAACAGCGATGTTCAGCGGGCGCGGGCGGCATCGCGGGCCTGGGCCAGCCGCCTGGTCTCGGGCGAGACCGGAGCCGCCAGGATCGCTGCGACCACATCGATGAGCCAGCTGGTGAACAACCGATCGTCGGGGTGCGGTCCCGACCGCGCCCGCCGAGCGAGCTCGACTGCGGCGTGCAACAGCGCCGTGAACCGCCGGTGCAGGCGGACGGCGTCGACCTCGACCAGCGGCTTCATCAGGTCGCGCCACCGCTGGAAGCTGTCAGAACCGCTGTCGAAGGCCGAGGGGGTCATCAGCGGGTTCGGCCGGTTCAGGAGGTCGGCGTAGATCTGCAGGAACGCCGGCCCGCCGTTGTCGTCGGCGAGCTTGGCGGCGAGCGGTCGCACCAGCGCGGCCGACAGCGTGCGGATGGCGGCGTCCCGGTCGACGATCCCGTCGGCCTCGTACTGGTCGAGCATCGCGTGACGCCGGGATTCGATGTCGGGCATGTGCTTGTCGAGGATCGCCCGCACCACGCCTGCCCGGTCCTGGAAGTGGTACTGCACGGCGATCGCGTTGCGCGCTCCCGACGCGCGATTGATCTCGCGCAGGCTCACGCCGTCGATGCCGTGCTCGGCGAACAGGCGCTCGGCCGCTTCGATGAGACGGGTCTTCGTGTCAGGTGCCGGCACTACGCTCCTTGGGGGACACCGCATAATACGCTCGCATCAACGGGGGACGAAGGGGGCGTGATGCCGTACAACGCAGATCCCGACCGGCTGATCCACGACGCCGACGCGCACATCATGGAGACGCCGACCTGGCTCCGGGACCATGCGGACCCGGCCATCCGTGACCGAATCAAGCCGCTCAGCTATCCCGGCGGCAACGAGCTCCGCCAGACCGGCGACCCCGCCGAGCAGCAGCGCGACCTCGTCGCCGCCTTCGACCGGCTGAAGGACAAGCACGCCAGCACCGAGTACACGGCGACCGAGGCCGCCGACATCATGCTGCGCAAGAACTTCGCCGCCACCGGGGCGTTCGTCGCCGAGGACCGGCCCCGTGCCCTCGACCTGCTGGGCTTCGCCAGCCAGCTCGTGTTCAACACGTTCCACAACCGGCGCCTGCACGACTGGGAGCACGGCGGCGACCTCGACCTCGCCTACGGCACCGCCCGGGCCCACAACCGCGGCATGGTCGAGTTCTGCGACGTCGACCCCCGCCTGCTGCCGTCCTGCTACGTCCCCCTCGCCGACTTCGACCGCGCCGCGGCGATGGCCGACGAGGCGATCGCCCAGGGCGGGGCCGCGCTGCTGGTCGCCTCGGGCTGCCCACCCGGCCACTCCCCCAGCCACGTCGGGCTCGACCCCGTGTGGGCCCGGGCGCAGGAAGCGCGCATCCCGGTGGTCTTCCACGTCGGCGGCACCGGCGACCTCATCGACCGCAACTACTTCCGCAACGGCCTGCCGATCCCCGCCGACTTCCACGGCGGCGAGGAGAACTTCCGCTCGGTCGACTACATGGGCATCCCCGGGCCGCCCGCCCAGACGCTGGCGACGATGATCTTCGACGGCGTCCTCGAGCGCTTCCCCGACCTGCGGATCGGGGTCATCGAGCAGGGCGCCATCTGGGTGCCGTCGTGGATGCGGCAGATGGAGTCGGCGTTCGAGGCCTTCGCCCGCCACGAGGAGCGCCTGCGCGACCTGAGCCTCCGGCCCAGCGAGTACGTGCGCCGCCAGGTCCGGTTCACGCCCTACCCCACCGACGACGTCGGCTGGATCGTCGAGCAGGCCGGGCCCGACGTGTGCATGTTCTCGTCGGACTACCCGCACGTCGAAGGCGGCCGCCGGCCCATCGAGCGGTTCGAGGCATCGCTCGGCGATGCCTCCGAGGAGGTCCGGCACCGGTTCTACAGCGCCAACTTCCTCGACCTGATGGGCTCGGCGGCCTCAGCCCTCGCGGCCTAGCCGAGGCCAGCCGGAGCGCCTAGCGGCGCAGCGGGTGCCGCAGGAAGAACTCCCACATGATCTCGTTCGCCGAGATCGACATCGTCGTCGGGCCGAGCGTCTTGGCGAGGCGCGTCATCGCCTCCGAGCCCGGCCACGTGTGGCCGCCGCCGTTGACCCGGTAGAGCACGACCTCGACGGCGGCGCTGCACTCGAACGCCACCTCCCGGACGTCGGCGGTGTACTCGATCTCGGCCGGCGGTCCCTCCTTGCAGCCGTTGCGATGCGCCCAGTCGGCCAGGACGTCCTCGACCGGCTTGCCGGCGTCGATCGCCGGCGGCGGCGGGGCGAACGGGTCGAGGCCTGGCCCGAAGCCGCCCTCGTACTGGAGGTGGTGATCGGCGGTGCCGTGGAACGCCACGAGCGGCACCGGCCGGGTGGGGCTGCAGCCCGGCACCCCCACGACACCGGCGCCGATGCTGACCGCGGCGAAGCGATCGGACATCGTGCACGCCAGGATCGACGCCATCATCCCCCCGTTGGACAGGCCGTTCAGGTACACCCGGGCCTGGTCGATGCAGAGGTTCGCCTCGATGTCGTCGATGATGTCGCCGATGAAGGTCACGTCGGGCGAGTCGAGCCCGAGGTTCCACTGCGACACCTCGCCCAGGGGGTGCGGGGTCGCGGTTACGAAGCCCTCCTGGTCGCCGAACGGCCCGATGTTCGTGATCTGCACGTGGACGGTGGCGCCCTCCTTGTAGCCGGGCAGGTCGAGCACGAGCGGCACCGGCTTCTGGCCGTCGTGGGCCTGCGGCACGTGCCGGATGTAGAAGCGCTCGGTACCCCCCGAACTGAGGTTGACCTGCTGTTCCCCCGCGGTCACCGTCGAGTGGCCACAGCCGGCCGACGGGATGATGTCGGGCACCTCCTTGGCCGGCGGATCTTCGGCGGCGGCTTCGTCGCCGCCTGAACCTCCCCCCGAACAGGCGCTCGCCGCGAGGAGCCCCGCCAGCGCGCCGACGGTGACCCAACGGAAACTCTCCCCAACCATCTTTCCTCCCCAGGTGAGGTAGCGGCCGACACGTTATTCCTTTTGGAATCCCGCAAAATGCGCCGAACCCTCTTGCAGCAAAACGTGGTGTGGCTAGCGTCACGGCGATCAAAGCACTCACTGACGTGGAGCTACTCGACCAGGTTCGATTGGGCAACGAGGCGGCCTTCACCGAGCTGTTTGTGCGCCACCGGGCAGTGGCCCGGAGGGTGGCATTGACCTACCGGTGCCCGGGTGACCCCGACGACCTTGTGAACGAGGCGTTCGAGAAGGTGTTCGCCGCGGTGCGGCGGGGCGCCGGCCCCACCGATGCGTTCCGGGCCTACCTCCTCGTCACCATGCGTCGCCTGGCCGCCGACCACGCCGAGCGCCCCCGGGACGAGCGCCTCGACGACGTGCCCGAGACCGTCGTCGCCGCGGCCGCCGCCGAGCCGCTCGACCACGAGGACCGGGAGCTCATCACCAAGGCCTTCGAGTCGCTCCCCGACCGCTGGCAGGCCGTGCTCTGGTACACGGCGGTCGAGGGCCGCAACCCCCGCGAGCTGGCCCCGCTGCTCGGCGTGTCGGCCAACGCGGTCTCCGCGCTCGCCTACCGGGCCCGGGAGCAATTGCGCCAGGCGTTCCTCCAGGCGCACCTCAAGGCGTTCGCCAAGCCACAGTGCGAGCCCCATCGCTCGCTGCTCGGCGCCTACGTCCGCGACGGGCAGAGCCGCCGCGAGCGCGCCGCAACCCAGCGCCACCTCGACACCTGCCAGTCGTGCCAGAACCTGGTCGCCGAGCTGCACGAGGTCAACTCCATGCTCGTGCGGTCGGTTGTCCCGTTGTTCCCGGCGGGCCTCCTGGCCGCCAAGCTGGCGGGCGTCGGCGCCGGCGCGGCCGGTGGAGGCGCGGCCGCCACCGCATCGGCAGCGGCCAACGAGGCCGCCCACCTGGCCCACCGCGGCGCCCGGGCCCTGGCCTGGATCAAGGAGGCCGGCACCGCCGTCGGGGGCGTCGCCGCGGCCACCGGGCTGCTGGTCGGGCTGGCCGGCGTCGGGGCGTACGTCACCCACCAGGACGACGACAAGCCCGAGGTCTCCATGCTCAGCGAGCAGCCGGGCGACCCGACCAGCGACACCTCCGCCCCCACCACGGTGCCCGCCACCGGCACGCCCACCGCGCAGGCCGCGTGCGCCCAGGCCACCAGCAGCCCGACCAGCGAGGTCGCCACCCGCCAGCTGGTCGACCCGAAGGTGCTGTCGCTCGACGTCGACCTGCCTGCGCTGTCGGCCTTCGACGGCAACGAGGCGCCGGACGTCGAGATCGACGACCCGGTGTGCACCGTCGACGAGCGGGGCAGCACCTTGAGCGTCGAGCTCGGCGCCGCCGACGACACCGAGACCAAGCCCGACCTCGCCGCCGTCGACCTGAAGGCGCTCGACCTCAACGTCACCGTCGAGCTGGGCACCGGCGCCACCGCCCTGGGGATCGACCTGCCCGATGCCTGCGAGATCCTCAACGACGGCAAGCAGGTCGACTGCGCGCTCGAGTCGCTGGCGGACTCCAACCTCGGCCTCCAGCTCGACACCGAGGGCGAGGACGCCGGCGCCACCATCACCGTGAAGCAGGGCGACAGGACCCTCGGCGTCAAGACCGTCGACGTCGTGTCGGCTCTGGGCGACACCGCCGGCTCCCTGCTGGGCGGCGGCACTCCCTGACACCGATCCCGCCGGCGTCGGGCATGCTTGGACCATGGCCGACACCCTGCGGATCGACGGCACGTGCGTCATCCCGCTGGACGAGATCGAGTGGCGCGTCGACACGTCGAGCGGCCCTGGCGGGCAGCACGCCAACCGGGCCCGGACCCGGGTCGAGGCGAGCTTCGACATCGCCGGCTCCCCCAGCCTGACCGACCGCCAGCGGTCGCGACTGCTGGCCCGCGTCGGCCCGGTGGCCCGGGCGGCCTCCGGTGACGAGCGGTCGCAGGCCCGCAACCGCGAGGTCGCGCTCGCCCGGCTGCGGCAGCGGCTCGCCGAAGGCCTCCACCAGGAGCGGCCCCGCCGGGCCACCAAGCCCAGCGCCGGCGCCAAGGAGCGCCGGCTGGACAGCAAGCGCCGCCGGGGGGACATCAAGCGCGCCCGCGGCCAACGCGACTTCGGTGACTGACGACGAGAGGCAGACATGACGGAATCCCCATCGGCAGCTGACGCCGGCACGATCACCCTCGGCGACCTGACCGTGCACCGCCTGGGCTTCGGCGCCATGCGGATCACGGGATCGGGCGTCTGGGGCCCGCCACCCGACCACGACACCGCGCTGGCGGTGCTCCGCCGGGCCGTGGAGCGGGGCGTCGACTTCATCGACACCGCTGACTCGTACGGGCCCGAGGTGAGTGAGGAGCTGATCGCCGAGGCGCTGTCCCCGTACGCCGACGGGCTCGTCATCGCCACCAAGGGCGGGTTCCTGCGGGACGGCCCCAACCGTTGGCGGCCCGACGGCCGCCCCGAGCACCTCCGCGAGGCCTGCGAGGGCAGCCTGCGGCGCCTCGGCCTCGACACCATCCCGCTGTACCAGTACCACACGCCCGATCCGGCGGTGCCGTTCGAGGAGTCGGTCGGAACGCTGGTCGACCTGCAGAAAGAGGGCAAGATCCGCCACATCGGGCTCTCCAACGTCGACGTCGGCCAGGTCGACCGGGCGCTGGCCCTGACCCCGATCGTGTCGGTGCAGAACCGCTACAACGTCGCCGACCGGCGCTCCGACCCGGTCATCGACGCCGCCGAGGCCAAGGGCTTCGCCTTCATCCCGTGGGCGCCGATCAGCAGGGGCAGCGCCGACACCCGGGCGCTCGACGCCGTCGCCCAAGCCCATGACGCCAGCCCGATCCAGGTGGCCATCGCCTGGCAGCTGGCCCGGTCGCCCCGGATGCTGCCGATCCCGGGCACCGGCTCGGTCGCCCATCTGGACGAGAACGTCGACGCCGTCGCCCTGCGTCTGGACGCGGACGAGGTGGCGTCGTTGGCGACGCCACCTCGTCCCCGCAACCGCTCGAGCCGTGTGCTCAGACGACTCAAGCGGTAGCGCTCACGCTCTGCTCGCGGTCAGCCGTTGATGTTGCCGAAGGTGCCGCCCAGGTCGGGGTTCTCCGAGCTGAACAGGCCCCAGCGGCTCTCCCAACCGGCGACCGGCCACATGTGGTTCATCCAGAGGTTGCCGAGGTCGACGTTGCGGCCGCCCCGCTTGGCGCACTCCTCGTCGGACGTGCTCTCGTCGCCGACCACCTGACTACCGATGCAGAGGCTCTCGTGGATGTGCCACGGCTCGTCGCCGACGAAGCCCTCGGGCGCCTTGGTCGGGGTCGCGAACACCAGGTAGCTGAGGCCGACGATGTGGCTGTCGGGCTTGGTGCCGTCGTACAGCAGGATCTCGGGCTCCTTCACGTTGAAGCCGTTCGCCAGCGCGCCGTTCTTGATGTAGTGCGCCGCGATGCAGGGCACGTAGCCGGTGATCAGGCGCCAGCCGGCCGCCTCCGCCGCCTTCACCGTCGGGTACTTCTTGGTGACCTCGACGGCCTCCGCGACCTGCTTCATGTACTCGGCTCGCTCGGCGGCCGTGAACTTGCCGGTGTAGTCGGGGTACGGGCCCCGGTGGCCGTGCTTCGAGCCGTTGCCGCCGAACTGCGACTTCTCGCACTTCGACGTGCCGTCGGCCGCGATCGTCGCGGCCTCGCCGTGCTCCGCGTGGTCGTTCGACCCGCTCGGCGTGGCGACGGCATTGTGGCTGTGCTTGTCGGCTGCCGCCTCGCCATCGCTGTGCGAGTGCTCGGCCGCGAACGACGGCGTCAGCGCCACCGTCGACACGACCGCGATCGCCAGGCCACTGACGCCGAGGCCGGCGAAGCCGACCGACGGGCGGATCGCCTGCGCCGACAGCGCAGGACGGATGACCACCGCCAGCGCCAGGAAGACGATGGCGACCTCGAAGCCGGTGGCCAGGGTGTCGGAGAGCGCGATCTTCTCGGCCTCCCACGCATCGGGCCCGAATGGCAGGCCGGTGGTGCGCGACATCACCCAGACACCGACGACGGCGATGTTGCCGAGCGCGCCGAGCAGCAGCAGGTTGCGCGTTGGCTTGACGATGATCGCCGCGGCCCAGCTCAGCTGGAGCCAGGCGACCGCGGCGAAGAAGAAGCCGTGGTACCAGGTGAGGTCGAAGTGCTCACCGGCGTGTGCGAAGTGGATGACGCCCGCGCCCAGTGAAAGCGCTACCAGGAACCATCCCAGGTAACGACCTACGGTCCCATCCGTGGTTGACATCAGACCCCCCGATCCTGTCCTTGCAGACCGCGTGCAATGAATGCTACGTCGAGTAAGCGACGAAAGCCACAGCGTTTTCCCTGCTTATGCAGGACTTATGTCACAGTCAGCTTGGTTCAGCGGAAGTGGGGCAGGACCTCGGTGCCCATCAGCTCGATCGTCCGCATGACCGCCTCGTGGGGGATCTTGTACGGGTTCACGAGGCAGAGCAGCGTGTCGACCCCGGCCTCCCGGTAGCGGGTGATCGCCTCGACGCAGTCGGCCGGCGTGCCCGCGGCCACCGCCCCCGAGTCGACCAGGTACTCCATGCTCAGCTGGTCGAGCAGACCCTCGTCGTCGATGGTCTTGAGGTCGGCGGCGTAGCCGTAGTTGCCGAGGTCGCGCTGCTGCTCGGCCATCCACTCGGCGACGCTGACGATCTGCCGGGCCCCCACCTTCGGGTACCACTCGAACGACTCCCGGGCCGTGTCGAGGGCCCGCTGGCGGTCGGTGTCGCAGATGGTCATGGTGAACGTGGCCGCGTTCTGGTGGACCCACTTGCCCAGCGGGGTGGTGCAGCCGGCGACGGCCTCGCGGTAGATGTCGATCTTCCGCTTGACCTCCTCGGGCGGCACGCCGACGGCGAACGAGCAGAGCCCGAGGCCGAGCGAGCCGACCTCGCGGTGGCCGTCGTCGCTGCTCGTGGCGCCCCAGATCGGCGGGTGGGGCTTCTGCAGCGGCTTCGGGAGGACGCGGCGCTTGGGCATCTGCCAGTGCTCACCGGCGAACTCGTACTCGTCGTTGGTCCAGCAGCCGACGACGTGGCCGATCGCCTCCTTCCACATGGCCCGGGTCTGGTGGGGGTCGATGCCGAAGCCCTCGAGCTCGGCGCGGGTGGCCGACCGGCCGGTGGCGAAGTCGACCCGGCCGCCGGAGATGAGGTCGAGCACCGCCGCCGCCTCGGCGCTGCGCACCGGGTGGTTGTACGGCTTGGGCATGAGGCGGACGCCGAAGCCGAGGCGCATGCGCTGCGTGCGGGCGGCGACCGCGCCGTAGAGGACCTCGGGGTTGGAGCAGTGGGAGAACTCCTCGAGGAAGTGGTGCTCCACTGTCCAGAACGCGTCGAAGCCGTACTTGTCGCCGGCGATGGCCTGCTCGAGCACGTTCTCGTAGGCGATGCGCTCGCTGTCGGCGTCCCAGGGCCGGGGCACCGGGATCTCGTAGAACAGCGCGAACCTCATCTCACGACCCCCCTGAGGTGTGTGCGGACGAACGATCGGATGGCGCCCTCGTCATCGAGGTCGATGACGATCGACGGCATGAAGGCGAAGCTGAACGAGACCCGCACGATCCACTCGGCGGCCTCGCGCAGGTCGATGCCCGGCTGCAGCTCGCGGCGCTCGGCCGCGGCGGCCAGGCGGACCAGCCAGAAGTCGACCAGTGACTCGATCATGTGGTCGAGGTGCAGGGTCAGGACGATGGCGAGCAGGGAGTCGGTGCGGCGGGGCAGGGGCAGCGTGAAGTCGACGTCCTCGCGGTGCTGGGTGATGAGCACCGCGGCCTCGGCCACCTGCCCGGCGAGCGTGCGGCGCCGGTCGACGTGGGGCTCGATGGCGGCGACGAAGGCCGCCGCGGTGCGGCGCAGCACAGCACTGACGAGGGCCGACCGGTTCGGGTAGTGGTGGTAGACGGTGCGGCGGGACAGCCCGGCCTGGTCGGCGACGTCGTTCATCGACACCCGCAGGCCGTGGCGGCTCATGCACTGCTCGGCGGCGTCGAGGATGCGCGCCGCGGTGTCGGCCCCTCGCTCGGTCCGCTCTGCGGTCTCCGTGGCCGCCGCCGGCTCCGCCGTCTCTTGCACAGTTACACAACTTGTAGGAAATTGTGAAGCCTGTCAACTGTCAGCAGGGTCAACCAGGGGGATCAGATGACACGTCTCACCGACCAGACGATCGTCGTGACCGGCGCCGCGTCCGGCATCGGCCGGGCGACGGTCGGGCGCTTGCTCGACGACGGTGCCCGCGTCGTCGGCGCCGACATCCAGGAGCTCGAGGACCCGCCCGACAGCGACTGCTTCGCGTTCCACCACGTGGACGTCTGCGACCCCGACACCGTCGCCACCGTGTTCTCGGACGCCGTCGCGTTCGCGGACGGGCGCATCGACGGCGTCTTCCACGCCGCCGGGGTCGCCGGAGGTGGGCCGGTGCACCTGCTCGACGACGACTCGTGGCAGCGGGTCATCGACGTGAACCTCACCGGCACGTTCAACGTGTGCCGGGCCGCCCTGGGCCACATGCTGGAGCAGGAGCTGGTGGACGGGGTGCGGGGGTCGATCGTGACCGTGGCCTCGATCGCCGGGCTGGAAGGCGTGGGCGGCGGGTCGTGCTACGCCGCGTCGAAGGGCGGGGTGGTGCTGCTGACCAAGTCGATGGCGATCGACTACGCCGGCGTCGGGATCCGGGTCAACGCCGTCTGCCCGGGCCTGATCGAGACCCCGATGGCCGACGAGATCTACGGCCACCCCGGCATGGAGGAGCTGAAGGCCGACTTCGTCGCCAACCACGCCATGGCTCGGGCCGGCCACCCCTCCGAGATCGCCGCCACCGTCGCCTTCCTCCTCTCCCCCGATGCCTCCTTCGTCACCGGCCAGGCGATCGCCATCGACGGCGGCTACACGGCCGGCAAACCCAACGGCGTCCCCCAAGTCCTCGGCCTGGCGTAACAGCCCCTACGGTGACGGCTCATGAGCGACGACGTGCTGCTGGTGGAGGTCACCGACCGGGTGGCCACCGTGACGTTGAACCGCCCCGAGGCCCGCAACGCCCTCAACCGGGCGCTGCGGAAGGCCGTGTGGCAGACGCTGCGGGACCTCGACGGCGACGACGGGGTCGACGTCGTCATCCTGACCGGCAGCGACCCCGCCTTCTGCGCCGGCCTCGACCTCAAGGAGCTCGGTAGCTCCACGGGCGCGAGCGAGGAGGCCCTCGGCGGCGACGAGGCCACCAAGCCGCCGGCCGAGCGCGGCCCGTTCCCGGACATCACCAAACCGGTCATCGGCGCGATCAACGGCGCCGCCATCACGGGCGGCTTCGAGCTGGCGCTGCGCTGCGACCTGCTGGTGGCGTCGGAGCGCGGCGTGTTCGCCGACACCCACGCCCGGGTCGGGATCATGCCCGGCTGGGGCCTGACCATCCTGCTCCCCCAGGCCGTCGGCGTCCGCCGGGCCCGGGAGCTGTCGCTCACCGGCAACTTCCTCGACGCAGCCACGGCCCACGACTGGGGCCTGGTCAACCACGTCGTCCCCCACGAGGAGCTGCTGCCGTTCTGCCAGAAGCTGGCCGCCGACATGGTCTCCAACGACCAGGTCGCCGTCCGCCGGGTCCTCCGCACCTACGCCGAGGCCGCCTACGCGACCGACGCCGAGGCCTGGGACATCGAGGCCGAGGCCGCCGCCGAGTGGCAGGGCCGCGGCCTCGACCCGGCCGAGATCGAGGCCCGCCGGGCTGCGGTCACCACCCGGGGCCGCTCCCAGCTCTGATCGTCGTTGAGACCGGAGTGGTCGCCTGCCGACCACTCCTGCTCAACGACGGGTCACTCGGCTTCGGCGGTCTCCTCGGCCGCCTCGGCCTCGTCGGCGTCGGACTCATCGGCGTCGGACTCTTCGGCGTCGGCTGCCTCGGCCTCGGCCGCGTCCTCGGTGTCGGCCACGTCGCTGACCTCGGCGACATCCTCGACGACCGGCGTCTCCTCGACCGGGGTCTCGTCGACCGCGACGGTGTCGGCGTCAGACGACGCCGTCGGTGTCACGTCCCCGCCGGCCAGGAAGATGATCGCGGCGCCCGCGGCGACGATGACGACGCCCACGATGAGGATCGCGATCTGCTTGCCCCCCATGCCGTCGGCGCCCTCGGCCCCCAGCCCCAGGCTGTCGGCGAGGACGCCCACCAGGGCCACGATCACGCCAACTGCGGCAACGGCGTAGCCCACGGTCTTGTTCTTCAGTGCCTCCAACGGCCCCTCCTCCGTTTGGCAGGTCGCCGTCCCCAGACGGCGATCGCATCGGTGCTCGGCTCGCTACCGAGGGGCGGAGCATACGACCGTTGCCGACTCGCCGACGGGAAAAGTGACTTCGCGAGTCGCCCAGGCGTTGATAACGTGCGGCCACCAGAGAAGGGAGGTGGTCCAACTCATGATTGACGGTAGTTGCGGGACCCTGGAGGTGGCTGGCCGCTGAGGCGGCAGTCGGACCACCCGGTGGAATCCAACCAGCCCACCGTCGTTGCGGTTGCCGGGTAGTGGTCCCTCCCGGTAGCAGAGGACCTCGACGATCTTTCCGACGTTTTGACGAAGTGGGAGCCCCCAGCGGGGCTCCCACTTCTCGTCCCGGCGCCTAGAGGCGGTCAGGCGCCGAGCGACCCTGCGTACGACTACGGAGCGTACTCAACTTCCTAGTTGGCTGTCCAGTTAGCCGAACAACGCCAACGAATGCCCAGCTCAGCCGGCTACGACCGCCGGAACCGGCTCCGGCGTCAGCTCCTCGTCACCCTCCGTCACCGGCACCGCACGGGTCAGCCGGTGCAGCGCCAGCAGCGCCACGAGGTACACCGCGAGCCCGGCGACCATGACGACCCGGAAGCCGAACATCATCGCCGCCAGCGTGGTGACCACCGAGCCGATCACCGAGGCGAACCCGTTGACCGCCCAGCCCCACGCCACGTACTCGCCGGAGTATGTCGTGAGCGAAGCCACGGCGCCCAATCCGAGCGGCATGAACGCCCCGAGGCACAGCCCCAGCGGCGCCAGCACCACGAAGGCCACCACGATCCGAGCCCCCAGCGGCCACGACAGCAGCGCGTCGGTGAGAGCGGGTAGCCCCAGCAGGTAGGCGACGGTCAGCACGAGCATCGCCGGAGCCAGGACCCGCACTGCGAGCCGGGTCCTCTGCTTGTAGCGCTCGGTCAGGTACGCACCGACCCCCGTGAACAGCAGGATCGACGCCAGCGTCACGGTGAGCGAGTAGGTCGGGTAGCCGAGGAAGAGGATCAGCCGCTGGATGAGCGTGACCTCGAAGAACATGAAGCCCAGCCCGAGCGAGGCGAAGTAGGCGGCCGACGTGCCCTTGCGGGGCAGCGCCACCCACACATCGCGCACCGCGATGAACGGCAGCAGCAAGAACACTGCGGCGAACACCGCGGCGATGAGGAGCAGCAGCAACAGCACCCGCTCGCCGGTGGCGTCCTCGGTGTCCCAGATGTCGATGGGGTCGCCGATGTTGCTGATGACGTCGCCGAACCGGGCGAAGTGCCAGAAGAACGGGCCGTCGTCGGTGATCGGCGTGACGTCGTAGGGATAGTCCTTGTACCACTGGTCCAGCTCGCCGTCGGGCAGGGTCAGGACCTTGCTGACGCTGTTGTCCTTCGCCGCGCCGGGGGCGTACTGGACGGTGGTCTGCGGCTTGCCGCCCTTCTCGGGGTCGACCGGGGCCTGGTCGGTGAAGTCGGCGGCCATCGACGTGAACCGCTCGACCTCGGCCTGCGTGAACGGTGTGCGCTTCACCAGCACCGTCGACGCAACGCTGGCGCCCACGTTGTCCTGGGTGGCCACCATGACGTGCTGCGACGGGTCGTCGATGCCCAGGTCCTTCAGCGCGTGCCGCACGGTGCTGACGTACCGGGTGGTGCGGTTGGCCTTCTTGGCGTAGTTGAACTCGCCGAACTGGGCCGCCAGGATCCCACCCTTGTTCAGGTGCTCGATGCTGTCCTTGATGGCGTCGCTCGTGTAGAGGTAGCTCTCCGACAGCACGAACGCCCCGGCGCTGGCCGCGTTGGTGGCCGAGTAGCTGTCGGGCGCCGGGTACCAGACCAGGTCGTAGCCGTGGTCGGCCCGGGCCAGGTACGACCGCCCGTCGCCGTTGACGTAGTTGACCTTGGGGTTGTCGGCGAGGTTGCCGGCGTAGTCGGCGTACTTGCCGGTGACCAGCCCGTAGGTCACCGGGTTCAGCTCGATCGCGTCGATGTGCCCGGCCCCGAAGTACAGCGACGCCAGGATCTCGTGCCCGCCGGCAGCGCCGATGATCATGACGTCCTTCGGGGCGTGGCCGGTGCCCTCCTCGATCACGCCGAAGGGCAGATGGCGGTCGTTGGTGTCGAACTGCAGCCGCTCGCCGGTGGTCTCGATGTCCTTGTCGAAACGGTAGATGTTCGAGCCCAGCAGGCCGTCGTGGTACAGCAGGTGGCGGTCGTCCCAGTCGGTGACGTCGACCCGGAACACCGGGCTCCAGTCCTTGGTGAGCAGGCCGAGGCGGTCCGGCTTGCTGGCGTCGACCGTGGGGTCGGGCAGCTGGCCGTGGAACACCACGCCGCCGAGCATGACTACCACCAGCGCCGCACCGAGGATGGGGGCGACCGTGGTCGAAGCGCCGGTCCTCGCTTCGGCGGTGGCCTGGGCCGCCCGGTACCGCCGCGCCGCGGTCCACAGCCCGGTCAGCGCCAGGGTGGCGCCCGACAGGAAGATGATCGCCGGCGGGCCGATCGAGCCGGCCAGGAAGACCACGATGCCGCACGCGATGCCGGCGCCCAGCAGGTCGGCGAAGTACAGGCGCCCGATGTCGTCGGACCGTCGCCCGAACAGCGTGGCCAGCATGATGCCGACCGCGATGAACGACGCGAACAGGCACAGGCAGATGAGCAGCAGCTTGCCGAGGTTGGTGTACGACGCCCCGGTGCCGTACTCCCAGATCTCGTTGGTGGCGATCGGCAGCTTGGCCACGACCACGTAGCCGACGCCGATGCTCAGCGCACCCAGCAGCAGGCCCCACAGCATGATGGCGTCGGTGCTCGCCCGCTTCAGCCGCCGGGACACCGCCACCAGCACGCCGCCGGCACCGATGCCCAACAGCGCCAGCCCGATGACCAGGTACGTGTAGTAGTAGAAGAGCTTGAACGAGACGATGCGGGTGTAGCTGATCTCCAGCAGCAGCGCCGCGAAGCTCACCAGCAGGATCTCGACGTGGTACCCCCGGCCGTCCGCGTCGGTAGGAGGAGCGTCGGTGCCCGTCGCCTCGGCCGCCCCGACCTCGGCCCCACTGGCAGCCTCGTCTGCGGGCGCCTCGGGGCTGGCGCCGTTGCCCTTGGCGCCGTTCGTCTCGGCCGCTGAACTGGCCATCGCCCAAACCTTCCCGTGGATCGGCGTGCGTGCGTGTCTCGTGGCGCGGCGGGAACAGGAGGCCCCCCAAACGCCCGGTGGAGCTTAGAGGGCGGGGCGTCGCCCGTCCGGATCCCCTCTACCGTGGTCTCCATGTGCAGGAACATCACGACCCTGCGGGGGCTCGAACCGGCCGCCACCAGCGAGGAGATCGAGGCGGCGGCCCGCCAGTACGTCCGGAAGGTCAGCGGCGTGCAGTCGACGTCCGCCAAGACCGAGGAGGCGTTCGAGCGGGCCGTCCACGAGATCGCCCACATCACCGCCCACCTGCTAGCCGAGCTCCCGCCCCGCCAGCAGCCGCCGCCCACCCTCCCGCCACTGCGCCGCCCCTCCGTCCGGGCGAGGTTGGACGCGAAGGCGAGTGCCTGACGTCGACCTCTACTACGAGGTCCACGGGACCGGCCCTCCGCTGGTGCTGCTCCACGGCGCCATGGGCACGATCGAGAGCTGCTTCGCCGACCTGCTCCCCCGGCTGGCGACCGACCATCAGGTCATCGCCGTCGAGCTGCAGGGCCACGGCCACACCCCCGACAACGAGCGGCCGCTCACCTTCGAGGCGATGGCCGACGACATCGCCGTCCTGCTCGGCACGCTGGGCATCGACCGGGCCGACCACGTCGGCTACAGCATGGGCGGCGGCGTCGCCCTGCAGGTGGCGATCCGGCACCCGCACCACGTCCGCAAGGTCGTCTTCTTCGGCGGTACTGCCTTCTCGCCCGACGGCGTCTACCCGGAGGCCAACGCCGGGTTCGACGCCGGGCCGCCACTCGAGGAGCTGGAGGGCTCGGTGTGGCACGAGGCCTACCTGCGGGTCGCCCCCGATCCGAAGGCGTGGCCGGCGCTGGTCACCAAGGTCAACGAGCTGGACCGCACGTGGGCGGGCATCGCGCCCGAGCAGCTGGCCGGGATCACGGCGCCGACGCTGCTGATCATCGGCGACGCCGACATCGTCCAGCCGGAGCACACCGTCGAGATGTTCCGGCTGCTGGGCGGGGGCGTCCCCGGCGACCTCGTGCCCATGCCATCGGCGCAGCTGGCGATCCTGCCGGGCACCAACCACGTCGGCATGCTCGAGCAGACCGACTGGCTCCACTCGATGATCAGCCGCTTCCTGGTGGGCTGATCAGCCCTCGAACGGCGGTTTGCCCAACTGGGTACGTATCGGTGTGACCGGTGGGTTGGTCAGGGCGCGGCGCTGCCAGTTGGCGCCGTCGACGACCAGCGTGTGCCCGGAGATGAAGCGGGCGTAGGGCGAGGCGAGGAACGTCGCCGCCCAGCCCAGCTCGTGGCGCTGGCCGACCCGCAGCGCCGGCTGCCTCATGTCGTGTTCGGCCGGCTCCGTGCTGCGGAGGTTGGCCTGGATGTCGGCGGTCATGTCCTCGTGGGGGAACAGCCCGGGCACGAGGGCGTTCACCTGGATGCCGTAGGGCCCCCACTCGACGGCGAGGGTCTCGGTGAGGTTCTTGACCCCGGCCTTGGCGGCCGCTGAGTGGGCGAAGCCGGGGCCGCCCGTCCAGGCGTAGCTGGCGGCGATGTTGACGATCGAGGCCGGTGTGCGGGCGGCCAGGTGGCGGCGGCCGAGCTCCCGGCTGCAGAGGAACGTGCCGGTGAGGGTGATGTCGACGACGGTGCGCCAGGCGTTGGGCGACATGTCCTCGGCCGTCACCGGGAAGTTGGCGGCTGCGTTGTTGACGAGGACGCTTGGCAGCCGCCCGCAGAACGCCGCTTCGGCTGCGTCGAAGGCGGCGGCGATCTGGTCGGCGTCGCGGATGTCGCAGGCCTGGGCGACGACGCCGCCGTTCCCGTCGACCGCCTCGATGGCGGCGACCCCGGCGTCGAGGTGCTCCGCCTTGCGGCTGAGGATGGCGACGCTCGCCCCGAGCCGAGCGAACTCGACCGCGATGGCCTTGCCGAGCCCCGTACCCCCGCCGGTGACCATCACCGTGACCCCGTCGAAGGTCCCCGCGGGCAACGCCGCCACGCCGACCGCCGGCGGCCGCGGCAACCCGATCAGCCCGTCGTCGGCGGCGGTCATGAGCCGGTGTAGCGGGGGTCGCGACCCTCGGCCCGGGCGGCCTTGAGCTCGGCGAAGTCGTCGCTGCGGTTGAGGAACGTCTGGTAGATCATCTCGTCGTCCATCGCCGACCGCAGTTGCGGCTGGGCGAGGTGCCGGATCACCTGGCGGGCCAGCTTCACCGCCACGGTCGGCGCCTTGGCGACCTGCTCGGCCATCTCGCGGGCGGTGGCGTCCAGCTCGTCGGCCGGCACGACCCGACTGACGATGCCGTGGGCCAGCGCCTCGTCGGCCTCCATGACCCGGCCGGTCAGGACCAGGTCGCTGACGACGCCGTGCCCGCACATCTCGTAGAGGACGCCGACGCCCCCGGTGTCGGGGATCACGCCGTGGCCCAGCTCCGGGAGGCGGAAGCGGGTGCCCTCGGCGGCGATGCGGATGTCGCACAGCAGCGCCCGCTGGAACGAGCCGCCCATGACCCAGCCCTTGCAGGCGACGATGACCGGGGCGTCCAGCTCCCAGAGCCGCTGGATCGCCTTGTGGGCCCGGCGCATCAGCTCGTGGTGGGTGAGCTCGACCTTGAGGTTGCCGATCGACCCGACGTCGCGCCCCGACGAGAACGACTTGCCCTCGCCCCGCCAGACCACCGCCCGGACGTCGGGGCGACCGCACAGCTCGGCGATGACGGCGAAGAGCTGGGCGTCCATGTCGTCGTCGAACGCGTTGTGCTTGTCGGGGTTGTCGTTGGTGATCGTGGCGACGGGCCCGTCGACCTCCAACCGCACCGTGCCAGCCATCGCCGTCCCCCTTGGTCGCTCGCGGGCATCGCTGTTTTCTGACACTGTGTCAGATCCGGTGCGGCAGCAGCGAAAAGTAAGAACTTGCACGTCCTGCAGATGTAGCCCGCGCAAAATCCACCGGCTCCCTACGGACGGTACGGGTGAAGACAGCTACGTCAAGCGCAGGGGGAAGTCATGCGCAATCGCCTGACCATTGCCGTCGCGTCGCTGGTGCTGGGGATCACGGCGCTCGGTGCGATCAGCTCACCGGCCGGAGCTCACGCCCGAACCGATGTCGACATCGCCTTTGGGGTCGTCCGGATGACCGGCGCCCAGGAGAACCCGCCCGCCGACCCTGACGGGTTCGGCACGTTCGCCTTCCTCGGGGTGAAGGACACGTTCTGCTACCTCATCACGGCCCACAAGATCGAGACGCCGGTCGCCGCGCACGTCCACATGGGCGCCCGCGGGGTGAACGGGGGGATCGTCGTCGGCCTGATGACGCCGACCGACGGCCTGGCGTTCGACTGCATCAAGGCCGTCTCCAACGACACGCCCAACACCACGATGGTGCTGACCCAGGCCGAGCTGGACGCGATCATCGCCAACCCCGCCGGCTTCTACGCCAACGTTCACAACGCGCCCTTCCCCGCGGGCGCGATCCGAGGTCAGCTCCGCTGACCCTCGGGACCCGGAGCATCGGCCCCCGGCACCCCGCCTGACCCATACCAGGGGTCCCGGGAGCCGGTGCTCCACTCCTTCAGCTCTTCGGGTCCTTCAGACCCAATTCACCCAGATCGGGGCGGCGGGAGCTCCTGCGGCGGGAGCTCCTGCGGTCCCTCTTCCTTGCCGCCGCCTGCCGCCCCGGCCTCGGCCGCCGCCCCGGCTCGCTCGGCGAGACGGCAGGCGAAGGTGACGAAGTCCCGCAGCTCGGCCTGGGTCGTCAGGTCGAACGCGGCTCGCCGGGCGACCAGCATCAGGGCTGGGGTGAGCACCATCGAGCACTCGTGGGCGATGGCGTCGTCGAGTCCGGTGTCCCGGAGCCGCAGCTCCAGCTCGCCGGCGAGGTGCCAGTAGGCGGCGTCGATGCGGTCGGGGTTCTGGGTGGCGAGCTGGTCGCCGATGTACCAGATGAGCCGCACGTCGGGGCGCTGCTGGCGCTGCAGGTAGGCCCGCATGAAGCTCCCGAGGTCGGTGCGGTGGCGCCACCCGCCGCCGAACGGGAAGAACTCGGTGTAGAGCCGGCTCCCCACCTTCGACATGAGGTCATAGCGGGTGGGGTAGATCGCCTCCAGGGTGGCGAGGTCGACGCCGGCCCGTTCGGCGATGCCCTCCAGCGACGCCTGCGTGACGCCCTCGGCCAGGAAGGCCTCGCGGGCGGCGGCCAGCAGGCGGCGGCGCACCGCAACGTCCCGCTCCAACCCCTCCTGCGTCACATCTCTCACGCTGTGCCCTTCCGCCGTCCCCGAGGCGGCCCCTGATCAGGGACCAACGTAGTGCCGACCGGTCGCGTGGACCGCGCGGTACGGAACGTACGGGTCGTCCGATCAGACGTCGAGGAGCAGCGTGACCGGGCCGTCGTTGAGCAGCTCGACGTCCATCTCGGCCCGGAACCTTCCCGTGGCGACCTTCGGGCCGAGACGCCGCAGCTCGGCGACGACGGCCTCGACCAGGGGCTCGGCCTGCTCAGGACGGGCGGCGGCGATGTAGGACGGGCGGCGGCCCTTCCGGGTGTCGCCGTAGAGCGTGAACTGGCTGACAACGAGGGCCTCGCCGCCGGTGTCGAGCAGCGAGCGGTTCATGTCGCCGGCGTCGTCGTCGAAGATTCGGAGGTTGGCGATCTTCGCGGCGAGCTTGGCGGCCGTGGCCTCGTCGTCGTCGTGGGTGACGCCGACCAGGGCGAGGACGCCCTCGCCGATCGCGCCGACGACCTCGCCGTCGACGGTGACGCTGGCGTGCCGGACCCGTTGCACCACTGCTCGCACGGTCGCCGACGATAGGCGTGGTTCGCGATCCGATCGGACATCATTCCGGGATGCGCCCCGACGCCATCCTCGTGCGACACGGTGAGACCGAGTGGACCATCTCCGGTCAGCACACCGGCCGGACCGACGTGCCGCTTACCGAAGCCGGCCGCCAGCAGGCCAAGCTGCTGGGCGGCGTTCTGGGGGCGCTCGTGACCGACGAGCCCTTCGCCCTGGTGCTGACGAGCCCCCTGTCCCGGGCGATGGAGACGTGCCAGCTGGCGGGGCTGGGCGACGAGATCCAGGCGCGCGACGACCTGCGGGAGTGGGACTACGGCGACTACGAGGGCCGGCGGACCGCCGACATCCGGGAGACCCGGCCGGGATGGCTCCTGTGGACCGACGGGGTGCCGGGTGGCGAGACGATCTCCGAGGTGGCGGCCCGGACCGACCGGGTGATCGCCGAGATCCGCGCGGCCTCGGGCCCGGTCGCGGTGTTCGCCCACGGCCACCTGCTGCGGGTGCTGGCGGCCCGATGGCTGGAGGTCGACCCATCGTTCGGCGGCCGCCTCGCGCTCAGCCCGGCGTCGGTGAGCCGCCTGGCCTGGGAACGCGAGCAGCCGGTGATCGACCTCTGGAACACCCGCGCCCACCTGTCCCCCTGATCTCGCCCGCGGTCCGCGTACTGGTACGTTCGGCTTCGCTGGGATTTCCCGCCGATCGCGCTCCGACCCTCGCCGAGCGCCATCTCACGCGGGAAGCAGAACCTGAGGGAGGGCACCCCCCGATGCAAACCAACGACCCCCGCCGCGGTCCGGTGCCCGAAGCGTCGCTGGGTTCCCCGCCTCTGCCACCTCCTCCAGGACCCGGGCCGGTGCCGCGAGCTCCCGCTCCGCCGTTCGGCGGGCCACCACCTCCTCCAGGACCCGGACCGATGCCGCCAACTCCCGCTCCGCCGTTCGGTGGGCCACCGCCGCCTCCAGGACCCGGACCGATGCCGCCAGCTCCAGCCCCGCCGTTCGGCGGGCCACCGCCGGCGCCGATGCCAGGGCCGGGACGGGGGTTCGGCCCGCCCCCGCGGTCCGGACCGATGGCGCCGCCCTATCCCGCCGGGCCGCCGCAGCAGGCGTGGGGCGGCGTGTCCTACGTCGGCGCCCCACCGCCGCCCCGTCACCGGCCGGGGCCGGGCGCGGTCGTGGCCATCGCCGGCTTCCTGCTGATGCTGTTCTCGCTGCTCGGCCTCCCGTGGATCTCGCAGGGCGGCCAGAACGTCAGCTTCCCGGACATCCGGGACTCCGTCGAAGCGGCCAACGACGCCCAGGCCCCGGGCAACATCGGCGGCAGCGGCACCAGCGGCGACTACACCGAGCTCTACACCGAGGGCTTCTGGGTCGTGGTGCTGCTGATGCTGGTGGCCGCCACGGTCTTCGCGACCCTGTGGGTGCCGAGCTCCCACGCAGGTCGGGTCCTCATCGGCGTGGTCACCGGCGGCTTCATCGGCGCAGCGATCATGGCGGTCGACGAGGACGGCAAGGTGGCACCGAGGCTCTGCGGGGCCCTGGTCACGGTCCTTGCAGCGGGGGCGCACATCCTGCTCCTGGCCCAGATCTTCGACGACGACATCGACGTCTCCCCTGCGTACGGCGTATGGGCCGGGGTCCTCGGCCTCGTCGCCGTCCTCGTCGGCTGCCTCATGGGCACCCGGCTGGAGCGACGGGAGCCGACCCCCGCGTACGGCTATCGCTGACGCAGACGGCGTCGAGCGGAGCAGACTCTGTGGCCATGGGCTCGCCCGTGGACCTGCCGGAGGACGTCGAGGCGGCGAAGACGCTGCTGCACCGCGGCCGCCTCGAGGACTTCGTCGCCGAACGTGACGCGCTCGTCCGTCGCCTCCGGGAGGCTGACCGACGGGACGATGCCACTGCGGTGAAGCAGCTACGCAAGCCGTCGCGCCCGGCGTGGGTGCTCGACGCGGCGGTCTTCGCCGACGCCGATGCCGTCGAGCAGGTGGCCGCCGCGGTCAACGAGGTGGTCGAGGCCCAGGCGGGTCGGGGTGAGATGCGGGCGGCGACGACCAGCCTGCGGGACGCCGTGCAGTCGGCGGCCAGCCGGGCGGCCGCCATCGCCGCCGAGGCCGGCGTGTCCGTCGACCGGGCCAGCCTGGTTCCGATGGTGCTCGCGGTGATCGCCGACCAGGACGCCTTCGCCGCGCTCCGGCGAGGACACCTGACCGAGATCCCCTCTGCGGGCGGGCTCGACGTGCTGACCAACCCGCCGGAGCTGCTGAGCGCCCCGCAGCGCAGCCGACCCCTGTCCGTGGTCGAGCCGGAGCCGGAGGACCCGGCCGCCGTGAAGCGGGCCCGGGCGAAGTTGGCCGCTGCCGAGGAGGCGGCCGCCGATGCACACGACCGGCTGACTGCGGCGGAAACGGCGTCCGACCAGGCCAAGCAGCGCTTCGACGCCGCCGAGGACGCGCTGCACGCCGCCGAGACCGAGGCCCGCGACGCCCGTCGCGCCCTCCACGATGCTCAGCAGGACGTGCGGGCTGCGACCCGCGACGCCCGGGAGGCGGACCGCGCTGTCGCCGCCGCCCGGCGCCGGGTCCCCGAGCCCGGCTGACAACGAGAAAGGCCCCGGACTGGGTCCGGGGCCTGGAGCGGACGACGGGACTCGAACCCGCGACCCTCACCTTGGCAAGGTGATGCTCTACCAACTGAGCCACGTCCGCGTGGGTCGCCAACCTTAGCAAGGCTCACTCGCGCGGCCTAACACGAATGAGCCCCGCCAGGTCAGGCCCTATTCGGCGGGTGGTTGGGTGCTGATGGCCGCGACCCGGTCCCGGACCCGCTGGGCGAACTCGACCGCGATCAGCCGGTCGGGGATCCGCTCGACGACCTCCTGCCGATCGCCGTCGGCCACCATCACGGTGGCGGTGCGCTCGTCCTGCCAGCCCTGGACCTGCACGGTCGCGGACAGCTGGAGGACGAGGACGTCCGGCTTCCAGACCCGCTCGTTCACGAAGATCACCTTCGAGCCGACCAGGGCGCCGACGCCGGGGACGCCCCGAAGCTTGCCCTGGATGACGATCTCGACCACGTCGTCCGGGTCGAGCGACGCCCCGAGCACGGCGAACGCCACCTTGCCGCCTCGCCGGGCGCTCGATCCGAGCCGGGCGACGGTGTGGCCGATGCCGTGCGGGTCGTACACGGGCGGTGCGACCGGCGCTGCGGGCGCTGCGGGCTGCCCAGGGACCGGGTAGCCGGGCCCAGGAGGCGGCGGTGCGCCGTAGGGCGCGACCGGCGGGGCGGCACCGTAGGCCGGTGGCGCGGTGGGGGCGCCGGGAGCGCCGGGAGCGCCGGGGGCTGAAGGTGCGCCCGGGGTCGGCCACCCGGGGCCGGGAGGTGCCGGGGTCGGAGCGACGGTCGGACTGTCGGGCCCCGACGTGGGCCACGGTGCCGTGGGCGCCGGCACCTGCCAGGGGACGTCGGTGGACCCACCGGCACCGGCCTCGTCTTCGCCCGCCGGTGGCGGCGGCGGAGGCGGCGGCGGCGGGGCGTCGCCACCCGGGATGACGTCGGCGGGCGGAGGAGGCGGCGGCGGAGCGACGGCTGCGGCCCAGCCGTCGCCACTGCCCTGCTCCCCCACAGGCGGCGGCGGCGGAGGCGGCGGCGCGGC
>Ga0075431_100000267_pt1 | contig 40345 bp, 37 predicted proteins | sample RhiMetdeltSRZDD5_FD_75297 | JGI IMG/M metagenome (GOLD analysis project Ga0075431, IMG submission 75297) | Populus rhizosphere microbial communities from Tennessee, USA - Rhizosphere MetaG P. deltoides SRZDD5 | ecosystem: Host-associated > Plants > Roots > Rhizosphere > Soil | place: USA... | reverse complement strand
GACGGCCGGGTCGTAGTCGGATGTCGGCGCGGGCGCGGACAATTGCACATCCAGGTGTGGGATACGGGCCGCGGCATTCCGCGTCACGAGCAGGAGCACGTGTTCCAGGAGTTCTATCAGCTCGGCAATCCCGAGCGCGATCGAACCAAAGGCGTCGGGCTCGGGCTGGCGATCGTGCGTCGTCTCACGCAGCTGCTCGGGCACTCGCTCATCGTGCGTTCCGAGCTCGGGCATGGCAGTGTCTTCGAGATCGGCGCACCGTACGCCGACGCTGCAGCCATCGCGACGACGCAGACCGGAGAGTTCCCCTCGCCCTTCCTCGCGCACGGCGTCGGGTTGATCCTGGTGATCGACGACGAGATGGCGATCCAGATCGCAATGAAGAGCCTGCTCGAGAGCTGGGGTTACGAGGCGATCACCGCCGGCTCGTGCGATGAGATGCTCGAGCGCATCGCCACGCATCGCACCGCGCCGCGCCTGATCATCAGCGACTATCGCCTGCGCGACAACGCGAGCGGCATCGACGCGATCGAGCGGTTGCGCTCGGAGTACAACGACGAGATTCCCGGAATGCTGATCACCGGCGACACGGCTGCGGATCGCCTGAAGGAAGCGCAGGACAGCGGTTTCCTGCTGCTGCACAAACCCGTGCCGAATCATCGCCTGCGAGCATCGATTGCTCATCTGATCGAGTCGAGCGACAAGGCAGTCGCCTGAAGGCGACAGCAGACGCGCACGCGGTGGTTCTTTTGCCGATGTTGCGGCAGCAGTCGGGCCGCTAGGATGGCTGTACTGGGGCAGGTTGCAGAAGTTTCACGATGACGAAAGTAAGAGTCGTCTCTTGCGCCGTGGTCATTGGCGCGGTGCTGGCTTGCGCGCTCGCCTGGGCGACGTCCGGCGGCGTCAGCCCGCGCTCGGATGCGCTCGCGAACTACGTCGCGCGTCCCGATAAGAGCCTCACGTGGCACCAGGTCGATGCCGGCAAGATCGGCACCGCGGACTACGTCGAATATCTGTTGACGTCGCAAACGTGGCGCGGCATCGAGTGGAAGCATCAGCTGTTCGTGCTGCGGCCCGCGAATATGGCGCGGGACGAGCGTCATGCATTGCTGTTCGTCCATGGCGGACGATGGAAGCCGGAATATGAAGGTGAGCGCGGCCGAACGCAGCTGCCGAGCGAAGCACTATTGTTCGCGCGCCTCGCCGAGTCGATCGGCGCGCCGGTCGGTGTGTTGCGCCAAGTCCCGTTCGCGCCGATGTTCGATCGCACCGAGGATGCGCTGATCGCGTACACCTTCGATCAGTATTTGCAGACGGGCGACAAGGATTGGCCGCTGTTATTGCCGATGGTGAAGAGCACGGTGCGTGCAATGGATGCGATGCAGAGCATCGTCAAGGAGCGCTGGGGCGCGCCCATCGATTCCTTCACCGTGTCGGGAGCGTCGAAGCGCGGGTGGACCGCGTGGCTCACTGCGGCAGTCGACAAGCGTGTGATGGCGGTCGCGCCGATGGTGATCGATGTCCTCAACATGGGCGCGCAGATGGATCATCAGCGAGAAACTTGGGGTGAAGTGTCGGAGGAGATCCGCGACTATGCAGCGCTGGACCTGCCGACGCGGTTGAAGACAGAGCGCGGCCAGGAGTTGCTGTCGATGGTCGATCCTTTCAGTTACCGACAGCAGCTGACTCGGCCGAAGATGATTCTGTTGAGCACGAACGATCGGTATTGGCCGCTGGACGCGTTGAAGTTGTATTGGTCGGAGCTGCCGGCGCCGAAGCATGTGTTGTATGTGCCGAACCAAGGGCATGGGTTGCGAGATGCGGAGCGTGTGATTGGCGGTGTGAGCGCTGTGCATCGGTACGCAGCGGCGGGCAAGCCGATGCCGGAGACGACGTGGTCGTTCGCGTCGGGGCCGGGCGAAGTGAAGGTGCAGGTCAAGGCGGATCGTGAGGCAAGGAAGGTGCTGGTGTGGAGCGCGCAGAGCGCGACGCAGGATTTCAGGGAAGCGCACTGGACGGCAAGGCAGTGCACGAAGGCGAGCGACGGATATGCGTGCGCTGCTGAAAGGGGGGCGGAGGGATATACGGCGGTGTTTGCGGAGACGTCGTTTCAGGATGAAGGGACATTGCCGTTTTCGACGACCACCACCGTCTGCATTGCGGGGCCACCCAAGGGCAGCGACGCGGCTTGCTGATTTCGCTTGCGTTTCTTGACAGATCGCGCCGGTGACCACTTTCAACCGGCGGGAGTAGCATGTCGCGCCTGACGGTCAACTCGGAGCGCGAACCATGTGCGATAACGATTCGATCCACGACATTCTCGAGTTTCAACGCCGCGCAGAACTGTCGCGCCGGCAGTTCGGAGCGATGACCGTAGGCACCGGGCTGATGTTCATGCTGCCCAAGCTCGCGAATGCAGCTGAGGTCAAAGAGTCGGAAATCGAGATCAAGACGCCGGACGGGACGTGCGATGCGTACTTCGTGCATCCGGCTGATGGCAAGCATCCCGGCGTACTGATCTGGCCGGATATCTTCGGGTTGCGTCCCGCGTTCCGGGAAATGGGCAAACGCCTGGCCGAGTCCGGCTATTCGGTGCTCGTCGTCAATCCGTTCTACCGCACGAAGAAGGGGCGAGCCGCCGCCGAAGGCGCGAGCTTCCAGGATCCGACTGTGCGTGCCGCGCTGATGCAGCTTGCGGGGACTCTGAACAAGGACACGGCAGAGACTGATGCGAAGGCGTTCATTGCGTGGCTCGACAAGCAATCGTCAGTCGACAAGAAGCGCAAGATGGGAACGATGGGCTACTGCATGGGCGGGCCACTCACGATGCGCACGGCGGCCGCAATTCCGAATCGCGTCGGCGCGGGTGCGTCGTTCCACGGTGGCGGATTGGTGACGGACAAGCCGGAGAGTCCGCATCTGCTCGTGCCGAAGATGAAGGCGTCTTATCTGTTCGCGATCGCGGCGAACGATGATGAGAAGCAGCCGGATGCCAAGAATGTGCTGCGCGAAACATTCGCGAAAGCGAATCTGCCGGCAGAGATAGAAGTGTATGAAGGGACGCTACACGGTTGGTGCCCGCCGGATTCGCAGGTGTACAACGAAGCGCAGGCGGAGAAGGCGTGGAGCAGGTTGATGGCGCTGTTTGACAAGGCGCTCGCTTGACGTGCGGTGTCAGCCATTCAGAGCGCATTGGAAGCGCTCTGAAGCTGACCCTCGCACATGAACATCGATACTCCTAAGTCTGACACCTCGAACCGGCGGCAAGCCGCCTCAGCTGTGCGCACATAGCGTGCATCCAGCACGTTCGTGCACGGGCGCGTCCGTCGAAAGAATTTCCAATAGCTGCGGACCCCTAGCGCGGTTCGCTCGACCGCGACTCCGATCTCTTCGACAGCAATGCTGTGCGTCCTTCGGTGCGTGCTCGCCGATGCAGAATGGGTCGCGTTGACGCCTACCACCGCAATGGGCACGGTCTGCCTCGGCACTGCCGGTCGGCAGGGTTCACTTGTTTTTCGACTCGATCTAACGAGAGGAACTCATCATGTTGACAGAAATGGGCCGGGTTTCCGAACTGACGAAGGGAGCGCTGATTACCGGTTTCGAGAGCATGGCGTTTCCTGTGACGAGGAAGCCGTAGGGAGCGCCAGTGGTGCGCGACCTGTTCGCGCACCACTATCGAAGAACGGACATCCTATGTCGGCGGCCTCATTTTTCCTCTGCAGGCAGTCCTACATCTGCCTCGCCGATCGCTACTACGTGATCCTGAACCTCGCCGATGACAAGTATTTCTGCATAGGCAGAGATACGCTCGATGCGATCAAGCCGTGGCTTCATCTTTCGGTTGATGAAGCCATGGGCCCGACAGCCATCGATTCGGCACGATCACTCGAGCCGCCTCCCGGCGTTCTCGAAGATCTGATCAGGAATCGGATCATCACCTCGAGTGCCGCGGACGCAGTTCAAGGCGCTCGACCGTCACTGCTGGCACCGACACGTTCGATGCAATTCTCAGCACCGACACTGCCGCTCACATTCGCGAGATATGGTGCTGCGTTCTTCAGTGCCGCCTCGTCGGCCAACAGGTGGCTGCGGACTCTGCCGCTTCAGGAGACAGTGCAGCGCGTGACCAGCGCAGCCGAGCGGAGCGGCGACCGCGGCACTTTTGACTATCGAAAGGCTCGGACCAGGATCGCCGCTTTCAACCGCTTGCGGCCCTTCTACGATCGCAGCTATCTCTGTCTCTTCGACTCACTGGCTCTGCTGCTATTCCTGGCGAAGTACGGTCTGTTCCCTCGGTGGACCTTCGGCGTCCAGTCCGAACCATTTGCTGCACACTGCTGGGTGCAGGCAGAGGACGTTGTCCTGAACGACACTGTAGAGCGTGTACAGCCCTACACTCCCATACTCTCCGTATGAGCGAAGCAGAGCCGCGATGCTGAGATATGTGGCTTTAGTGTGGGATCCCCTCGATCCCAATACCCAAGACCACATTCGTACGCTCAGCGAAGTCTTCGACCGCGCTGACGCTGCGTGGACGTGCGCTTACCAAACGCCAGGTCTCCTCGTGTACACCATGCGCAAACCAGGATCAGTGCTCCGCGGGTACGGCTTACCAGATGGACGCGGAATCGTCCTTGGGCGCCTGTTCAAGCAAGGAACTCACAGTGCTTGCGCCGGCGACGCCGTGATCGATAGCGATAGCGCTGGTCGATACGTTGCGTCAGGCGGCGCCGAGTTGATCAAGGACTACTGGGGTGGCTACGTCGCATTTCTCGTCGACGCGACCAACGGCAGGCGCTACGTGCTGCGCGACTGCTCGGGCAGAGTGCCCTGCTTTCTGACGCAGTACCGATCCATAAGTATCGTCTTCGCCGACATCAACGATATCCGCGTTCCGGGGATCCGATTCCATATCGACTGGGAATACCTCGCGACCTTTCTCTACTATGAGCAGTTGCAAGTTCGTCGCTCAGGTCTGGCGGAAGTCACCGAGCTACTCGCCGGGGATCAGGTCGAGTTCTCACAATCCGGCACCGTGCAGCGCGTCTTGTGGGATCCGCGCGCGATCGCCAGAGATCCGCTGCGCCTCGCAACGCACGCAGCTGCCCAAACTCTGCGCGGAACGGCACAAGCATGCGTGAATGACTGGGCCCAACAGTACGACAGTGTCCTGCACAACCTGTCGGGCGGCTTGGATTCGGCGGTCTTGCTCGGCTGCCTGGCGCGGGCGCCCAACCGTCCACGAGTGACTTGCCTGAATCGGTTTACCGAGCTCGCCGGCGAGGACGAGAGACCCTATGCAAGATGCGCGGCAGCCATGGCCGGTGTTGACTTGCTCGAAAGGCATTGGCGCCAGGGCAGCCGGCTTATCGATGAGCGTGCACTGACGCTGCAGCTCGCCGCAAAACCTGCTCTCCCGCAGCTCGCTGCCTCGCTCGACATCGACAGCCGCAACCAGATCGCAACCGAGGTGAGCGCACAAGCTGCTTGGACCGGCCAGGGCGGCGATCATCTGTTCTATGAAATGGCTACGCCGCTCATGGCGTCTGACTTTGCGCGAATTCGCGGTCTCAGGCCCGGTCTGCTGCGAGCCATCCACGAAGGCGCGCGAGTCAGTGGCGAGAGCTATGCGTCCGTTGCAACTCGCGCATTGCACGCACTGTGGAGTAATCCTGCCTGGACTCCGGCGCATCTGTTGAAGCGCAAACCCTACTTCCTGAGCCAGGATGCAGTGCCAAACGACGTTCTGAACAACACGGCGCACCCGTGGACGTGCGATTGCGACGACTTGCCAGCGGGCAAACAGCTGCAGATCTACTTCCTCGGCGAGCTGACCAATCGCCACAGAAGCGCGCTCGTCGATGAGCGCGCGCCCGAGCATCATCCGTTGATGTCACAACCTTTGATCGAACTGTGCTTGCGATTGCCGACGTTCACGCTGCTCAGCGGCGGTCGTTCGCGTGGACTCGCCAGGTCCGCCTTCGTCGACTATGTTCCCATGTCGATCCTGGACCGCGAGACCAAAGGCTCGACCACATCCTTCTGGATGCAAACCGTTCACGAAAGCAGTGGTTTCCTCCGCGAGCTCCTGCACGACGGGGTCCTGCTGCGCGAACGGATCGTCAAACGGGAATCGATCGAGCCCTACTTGAGTCGATCGCGTCCCATGCCGCTCGAGCTGTTCCCCTCACTGCTGGCTTGCGTCGCCGCGGAGATCTGGGCCCGTGCATGGACGGATCAACGGCTGTCCCTGGCTGCGTGAGCACTATTCCTTTTGCTTCAAGTATCGATCGAACCAGTCGATGGCTCGATTGGCTCGGTCAGGAATGTGGTCGGAGCCTGCGACATTGTGCCCTTCGCCGACGTACTGGACGTACTGCACAACTTTTCCGAGTCTGCGCAGCGAGAGAAATATCGCATCGGCCTCGTGCAGTCGCACGATGTTGTCGTCCGTGCCATGCAGCAGCAGCACTGGCGTGCTAATCCGATCCGCGAAGAACAGCGGAGAGTTCTCGACGTACCGCTCACGATGGTCCCAGAGACTTCCGCCCATACGCCCCTGACCTTCTTCCGCCCAGCTGATCCGCGGTCCAGTGCCGTCTGGCCACAGGTTGCTGTAGCTTTCGATCAGGTTGGAGAACCCCGCCGATACTATCGCAGCCTTGAACCGCTGCGACTGGACCAGAACAGACAGTACGCTGTAACCACCATAGCTGTGGCCGATGATTCCAAGTCGCTCAGGATCTGCGACTCCCTGCTCGATGACGGCATCGACGCCGGCAAGGAGGCTGCCGGCAATGTCGCTCATCGGGCGTCCGGGACGAGCTTCGGTGTCTGCGGACAATACGGCGTAGCCGCGTGTGGCAAACAATTGCAGATTGTTGTACGGCAGGACGAAGGCGTCGTCGCCAGCCAACCCGAATGTGTTGACATCACGGCTGCTGTCGCTGCCACCATAGACTTGCACGATCAACGGGTACCGGCGATCTGATGCTGGCGCGCTCGGAAGCAGCAATGCGCCGTGCAGTTCCTTCCCGTCAATGCCGCGCCACGCGACCATGCGGCTCTTGCCCAATCGATACTGACCAAGGTGCTGGTTGAATTTCGTAAGGACGCGCCGCTGGTCGTTGCCGAGCGTCAGCAGCCACAGTTGAGCAGCAGCATCGGCACGTTGTTCCGAGAAGACCAGTGTATTGTTGGTTGCATCAGCATGAACGTGTTGACTCAGCGATGCCTTCTGTTCGTACACTGGCTGCAGCACATCTCGTGTGCCTGAGATGGATCCGATTCCTTCAGTGGCAGCACGCTGATTCTTCGTTCGCACCACGATTACGGGATCCGCAGCCGTCGCGCTCTTGCCGCGGTGGACACGGTCGATGTGAGTGGGAACCGTGTCGCTCGCGACGGAGATCGGGTGCGAACTGAATTGCGCTCCGTCCCGCTGAATTCTCCACAAGCCTGGGGCGTCGCTGCGCGGGGTCAGCAGATACGCCGCTGTCGGCGAAGTCCACACCGGAGCCTCGCGAGCAGCGGTCGGGTTTGTCTGGAGAAGAGTTTGCAGCTGCCCCGCGACTCGTATTACGCCCCCCGTCGAGACATCGACGAGGTAGCAACCCGGTTCTGAAGCACTCGACACCCCGACGAATGACAGCCACTGACTATCGGGTGACCAGCTCGTTTCAACCGGATCACCGTTCTGCAACATCTGATCCATGACGACATGGGAGCTGCGATCGTGCAGGTCGACCACCCCGATTCGTACCACTGTCTTGTAACCGCTGCCTTCTCGACTCGACACGAGATCGGAATAGGCAACCCAGCGGTTGTTGGGTGAGACGCTATAGGTCACCGGACGCTTGCCGGTAACGAGCAAGCTATGCTGACCGGAGCGCAGATCCACGATGGCGACGTCCGCGCGATACAGATCGAGGGTGTCGAACTCCGACCGCGCAGCCGTGCCCGAGTCAAAGACGCGAATGGTCTCGCGAGCGCCAGATCCGGAAGGCTGCACTACGCTCGCATCAGGCTCCCGCACCGCCGCTATGACAATCTGCCGACCGTTGTCGAGCCACGCGGGCTCGCTGCTCAACGTCCGCGGCAGTGTTCGAGGTACGACTGTTGAGACCGTTCGCGTCGCGCCGCTCAGCCGCGACCAGATTCGCAGCCGTGCCTGATCGCCGATACCGCCGACATACGCAAGCTGACTGCTGTCTGGCGACCATACCGGGCTCGTCGAGCTGACTTCCGCCGGGTCGATCGACTCGACCTTGCCGTTGGCGATATCGATGACGTAGAGCCGTGTTCGCAGGAAGCTGAACCCGAAGTCGATTCCCGTAGGAACGTAGCCCTGCTGCACGCTCGTGCTAGTGACCGCTATCTTCGCGCCGTCCGGAGAGACAGAGAATCTCTCAATCGTCTCGAGCTGCTCCAGCGCGGCGACTGGCAGCGGAGCACTGCCTTCTCCAGCTATCGAGGCGCCGGCAATGCAGAAGGAGATCGCCAGTGCCCCCGCACGGTAAGCACGCCGCACAGTTGTCTCGCGCAGGTCGTCTCACCAACCCTTCGTGAGCTGGACGAACCAGAACCTTCCCAGCGCGTTTGCGTTTGCGCCGTCGAAGTTGATATCGAACTGGTTGGCAACATACGGCGGATCCTTGTCGGCCACGTTCAGGATGCCGACGGTCACCTTCGCGTCGTCCAACCATTCGGGCCCGGCAGACAGGCGCGCGCGCAGGCTCAGATCAGCCGTGGTCCACGAAGCGACGGGCACGGTCGTGCCGGTGCGAGGATCGTCGTACGCACCGGTATGATTCACGCTCAGCGACACTCCGAACGGGCCTCGATCGAAATCGAGGTAACCTCGAGCCCTAAGGTCGACTGGATTGAATGGGGTGTTCAACACTTCGACTGTCGGCGAAGTCTCGGTAAAACGGTTGTCGAAATTGAGGATATACGTGGTATTGACCCCGGTTGAGAGTTCGCCGCCCCAGGTCTCGGTGGTATAGGAGAATCCCAGGTCGATACCGTCGGTTTCGACGCGCGACAGGTTCTGCACCCGATCGTCGATAATTGCGCCGACGTTGTTGAGTCCGATCGCGAAAGGATCGATGAAGGTCGGGGCTGCCGCAAGCGCCTGCACAGCGCTGGCTGGCGGATTGCGCTGGACTATCGATGGACCCAGCACGGATTCGTTCGCCAGCGCTTCAAGGAAGCTGATGATCCCGGCAGGAGTAGCCACGCGCTCCTTGAAATCGATGTTGTAGTACGTTGCGGACATTTGCACTGCTGGAGTGCCGAACGGCCGCCAGTCGACGCCCATCGTCCACGTGGTGGCTTTTTCCGGACCCAGGGACGGATTGCCTCCCAAAGCGATGAGCGTGTTCGTGCAGGTATTGGACGCGCCAAACGGAAAGCAGGAAGCGGTCCCACCGGCAGGATCGGCCTGCGGCAATAGCACGACTTGCTCCGGTACCTCGTTGAGGTCGTAGAGCCGAGGCGCCTTGAAGGATCTCCCGAGCGTCGCACGGATTCCCAAGCTGGCAAGCGGTGACCACAGGACTCCCATTTGGGGATTCGTGGTGGAACCGAAATCGCTGTAGTGCTCATATCTGCCGGCGAGACTCAGGGCCAGCGGGCCGCCTGGATCGTCTTTTGCCAAGAGCGGGACTCGAAGCTCGACGAAAGCGGCGGCGACGTCGCGGTCCTTCTCATAGCGAGTGACCTGGGGTAAACCCACCGCTGTCGCCGAATAATCAAACGATTCGGTGCGCCACTGTGTCCCGATCGCGTACGCAATGTCTGGCAGCGACGCGAGGCTGAAGCGCCCGTCAAGCACTGCATCAAGAGAGAAGACATCGGCATTGTCATCGCGCGTACTCTCCAATGCACCGCTCGCGAAGAACTGCTCGTCGGTAGCGCTATTCGAGTACGACGCACTGATATCAAGCCTCGCGGCGCTCGGGAGGCTGATCGTGCCGCCGACGGCCGCGCTGTACGTCTCGATGTCAGCCACCTGCCTGTGTGCAATACCGAGACCCGCGGCGTCGAAGTACGTTGAGCGCTGTGCGAACGAGCCGTCAGCAAACAAGGTCGCGCCGTCGCTGACAGCTGCCTCCACGTTTCCGAATGCTGCGTGCCGTTCCTGCTTTGGAAGCAGGGTGAACGGCTGAACAGCTTCCCGTGAGTACGGCCTGTCCAATGCGCTGAGCGGCGTTCGGTCCCAATACTCGTAACTCAGCATGGCGGAACCAGCATTCCAGGCCGCACCGAGTGTTTGTCCTACCTGCAACTCATGGCTGTCGCCCTGCGACACGCTACCGTAACGCACGCGAGTCTCTGCATCGTCATAGTCTCGACGCAAGATAAAGTTGGCAACGCCGCCGACCGCGTCCGAGCCATAGATCGCAGACGCTCCGTCGGTAACTATTTCGACCCGATCGATGGCGCTCAGCGGGATCAGCGAGATGTCTACGAGATTGCCGGTAGTCCCGCCCGGCGCAATGCGCCGACCATTGAGGAGAACCAGTGTTGCGTCGTGACCGAGCCCGCGGAGATTGATGCTGGCCGCAGCTACCGTATTCCGCGTATCCGGATTGCCCGTCACGGCCGCAATGGTGTTTTCCGAGGCACTGGCGAAATTCTGCGGCAGCTTTTCGATGAATGCTTGAACCGTGCCGGCGCCGCTGCGCTCGATCTGTCGACGACTGTATACGTAGACGGGCGATGCAGAATTGGTGGCACCCTTGAGATACGTACCGGTCACGATAATCTCTTCCAACGCCTGGAGCCGCGACGGGTCGCCAGCGCCGGTGACCCGCCCCGCGGACGCAGGCGACTGCAATCCGAGCGCGCCGCCGCTGAACTTCGGCATAGGCGTGGACCGCGGTCCATCCAAGCCTGACCGCTGCAGCGCCGACGGCACTGGCGGCGGCGCCCGCTTGCGAATGGACACGGCCTTATCTTTGATCCACACGTACGTGAGCGGCGTGCCTGCCAGCAACGCTTCGAGAGCCTGCTGCGCCGTGTACGTACCGTTGACCGATGGGGCGATCAGATCCTTGGTGATCTGCGGATCATAGAAAATCTGAAATCCGCTCTGCTGGGCCCACTTGTCGAGCGCCGTCGCGAGGCTGGTCGACTCGATTGTGAGTGCAACTCGCCGCTCCCCCGGTGTCGGGCCGGCGCTCGCGTCGACTAGACACAACGCGAGCGTCGCAGCGACCACGGCGGAGAGGAACGTCTTCATGTTGTCCCCTTTTGTTCGTATGGAACTGCCACACGTGGGGCCTTGCCACCCCCTACCCCGCGTGTCTGACCGGGCTCATGTCGCTGGTTTGGCTCGGATTTTGTCGTCGAAGCGGCGCAGCCGACTGCCTTTCCCAGATTGACCCCCTCACGGGTGTGACTCAACCCATCGGAACATCGCAGGCGCCGGACTGACACGAACAGCGCTATTGCGAGGCGGCGCGAAATGTAGGAACGACCCGTTTCTTATATATGTATCTGGCGTCCCGAGGTACGGGAGACCGCCGCTTACCATATTGCCGACTCAGGGCGCTTGCTCGAGCAGGAACAGCAGATCCTGATAGTCAACGAGTCGTCTCACGACATCGATCTTCGCAGACAATTGTCGAGCAATCTCTCGAATGCATCTCCACCGCGCACTGGATCTGCAACAGGCAATCCCAGTCGCTGCGACTCACTCGCAATCAATCGCCGCGCCTCTCCTTCTGGAAGCTGAGACGTATTGAGGCTGATTCCCCCGCAACGAATCGCCGGATTCGTCCTGCGACCGAGCGCAAGATTCAGCTCGATCGTGTGCTCGATGCTCGGCACTGGCAGCTCCGGGTGCCCGATCAAATGCTCACGCCCCGGCTCATGACACACGACGATCACGTCGGGCTGACTGCCGTGCAACAGCCCAAGCGATACGCCCGCATAAGAAGGATGAAACAGCGAGCCTTGCCCCTCGATGACATCCCAGTGATCCGGCGCTGCGTCCGGACTCAAGATCTCCGCTGCTCCGGCCTCGAAGTCCGCGACCACTGCATCCATGGGCACGCCGGCGCCAGCGATCATGATTCCGGTCTGGCCGGTCGCACGAAAATCCGCATCGATGCCGCGCGCCTTCATCGCGCGAGCGATCGTGAGCGCCGTGTACTTCTTCCCGAGGGCACAGTCGGTCCCAACTGTGAGCAGCCGCATCCCGGTACGCTTGCGACCGCTTGCAATCGGAATATTGCTCGGCGGCGTTCTCACATCGATCAATCTTCGTCGATGGCGATCGGCCGCAGCTTTCAGCGCCGGCGTATCACCGAGCCGCGCGTGCATTCCGCTGACGACATCGAGCCCCGCCTCCAGCGCGCCGAGCAAGTGCGGCAACCAGCTATCGACGATCTTGCCGCCAATGTTCGCCACGCCGATTACCATCGAGCGTGCGCCCGACGCGCGCGCCTGCGCAGGACTCAAGCGCGGCAGTCCGAGCGTGACGGTTCCGTCCGAGCAAGACCACTCGCCGATGCAACGCTCGCGTGCCCAATCGCGCAGACCGAACGCGGTCTTCGCATAGGTCGGCTCGGTGACATCGCCGAGGAACAACAGATACGGTTGCGGCAACTCCACGCTTGCGCTCCCGTCAGGTCCAGGTAGAGCCCAGCAGGCGCCGGAAATTGCCGCCGAGGATCGCGCCGATGTTCTCGTCGGAGTAGCCGCGCCGGATCAGCGCTTCGGTCAGGTCGAACGTCTTGCGCGGATGATCGAAGCCTTCGATGTCGATCTTGTCGCGGAACCCGTAGCTCGCCTTGTAGGACTCCTTCAGCTGCTTGTATTGATCCGGCGGCATGTCGTCGTAGCCGTACAGGTCCGAGTCCGAGCCGATGCCGACGTGCTCGACGCCGACCAGCTTCACCACATGGTCAATATGATCGACGATGTTCTCGAGCGTCGTCGGCTCCTTGTCCTTTACAAACATACGTACGCCAGTGATACCTATCACACCGCCCTTCGCGGCGAGCTTGCGGATCGCCTCGTCGGTCTTGAGCCGCGGATGATTGTTGAGCGCGCGGCAGTTCGAATGCGTGATGGCAATGGGCTTCGGCGACAGTTCGATGGCGTCCAGCGTGGTCCGGTCGCCGCAGTGTGAGACGTCGACCAGCATGCCCACCTCGTTCATCGCCTTGATGATCTGCTCGCCGAAATCGCTGACGCCGCCGTCGACGCGGTCCGTGCTGCCGGAGCCGATCAGGTTCTGAGTGTTGTAAGTCAGTTGCGCGCAGCGCTGCCCCAGCTGGTAGAACTTCTTGACTTCGCCGGGCTCGCGGAAATGCTCGGCATTCTGCACGCCCATGATGACGGCAATCTTGCGCTCCTTCTTCGCACGGTCGAGGTCCGGCGCCGTGCCGACGAGCGAGAACACGTGCGCGTTGCGGCCGGCGTACCCTTGCCAGGCTGCGATGAATGCCAGCGTCTCCTCGACAGCACTGGGTCCACCGGTGCCGATGGAGTTGTGAAAGGCCGTGATGCCGCTGGTCCGAAAGTCGGCGGCAGTCTGCTCGCTGATCGGAGCCGCATACGCTTCGGGTTTGAAGTCGATCTTCAGCGGCGCAAGCATGTCGATCACCAGCGTGCGCTCGACGATCTTCATCGCGCGCGCCGAGTAGCGCGGCGCATTCGCGCCGAACGCGCGGTAGCGGCCGATGTTGAGCATCGGCAAGCCGAATGTCGCAACGCTGGTGGCGATCGCAGCCTGCAGCACGCGCCGGCGGGTCAAGTGTTCGGAATGCGTTTTGGACATGACGTCTCGCTTGGAATTTTTCGTGGGTTGAATCGTAGAGGAGGCCGCCCCGGAGGTCGGGCAGACTGTGTCGAGCGGTCGCATGGGGCGGGTGGACGGCTTATTTCTAATCCGGACAATTTTTTCTCATTGTATCGTTCTCCGCTCAGATTGCTACAGGGGCTCGGCGCCTGAGCCCGCGCCGTTCTTATCCAGCAGACGCCGCGCTCGTCCGCGAGCTCGATCCACTGTGCTCGCCAGACGGATACATTCTCGAATGCACGATGGCTCCGCGCATCGCTTCCTCCTCATCAACCAAGCCTGACACTCGACTCGCGCGCGCCGAAATTTTTTTGCACGCCTGTGAGGGAATCAGTCGCGACGTCGCAGCTTGCAACGATTACTCGCACGCGCGCGCGTGCTGCACGGGCGCTGGGAAAAAGACTACGCGAGCAACTGTTGACACAGCAATTGAAAGTGCTAAACCGACGCTCCGTCGACGGGGTAGTTCGCGAAGACACGGGGTAATTCGCGAAAAATAAGGAGCGCCATCATGAGCCGATCTCTCGCGTTCACTGCTTCGCTATCGTTCGCTTTAGCGTTGTTGTGGAGCTCTGCTGCTGCCTCGCAAGGCACAGCAGATGCCGAGCGCCACTACGACGCACGCATCGACTACAACGCTGCATTCATAGCTTCGCAACGCGTCCTGCCCGGGCAGACGAACAAAGCGTTCGCTGCCAATCTCGAGGAAGCGTCCGTCGAAGCGGATGCCGCCACCGGCGCGGTCAGCGCGCTGACGAGCCAGAGCGGCTATCTGACCGACAAGGCGAGCGGCGCGCCGATGACGCTCGCGATGACTTTCGTGCGTAACAACGTGGCGGCGCTCGGTCTCGAAGCGGGCGACCTGCAAGGCTACGCAGTCACCGACGTCGTCTACTCGAAAATCACAGGCGCCACGCACATCTACTTGCAACAGCAGTATCGCGGCATTCCGGTTTACAACGCGCAACTGCAGATCAACGTGAATCGCGATGGCCGCATCATCAGCGTCAACAACACCTTCCTGCCGGGCATCGCACGCGCCGTCAGGTCGCTTTCGCCGCGCATGCAACTGCCCGCGGCAGTCGGCTCGGCCGCGCAGTTCTCGGGTATCGCGGCGCCGGCACAGCTGCAGGCACTGCAAGCTCCGCGCGGAGCGCAGCAGGAGACGAGTGTCCCGAACGCCGGCATCTCACTCTCGCCGATCAAAGGCAGGCTGATGCTGCTGCCGATCCGCCAGGGTGAAGCGCGCCTGGTGTGGAATTTCCAGATTCACACGCTCGACGAAGAGCACTCCTGGGACTACACGGTCGACGCCGACACCGGTCAGGTGTGGACGCGCTTCGACTGGGTCGCCGGCGACCAGTACCGCGTGTACCGGCAGCCCGCGGAAAGTCCAAACCATACGAGCCCGCTGCCGCCCTCGGACGGCCGCGTCCTGGTCGTGAATCCTGCCAACGCGACGGCATCGCCCTTCGGCTGGCATGACACGAATGGCGCTGCCGGGGCCGAGTTCACTACGACCCAGGGCAACAACGTCCAGGCCTACACGGACGTGGACGCCAACAATTCGCCGGACGCCAATTCCAGTCCGAGCGGCGGCGCGGCGCTCTCGTTCGACTTTGCGCTGAACCTGGCGCAGGCGCCAAGCACGTATCGCCCGGCAGCGGTGACCAACCTGTTCTACTTGAACAACTTCATTCACGACGTGCAGTACCAATACGGCTTCGACGAAGCCGGCGGTAATTTCCAGGTCAACAACTACGGCCGCGGCGGGCTCGGCAACGACTCCGTGCGCGCGGAGGCGCAGGACGGCGCCGGCACCAACAACGCGAACTTCGGCACGCCGCCGGACGGCCAGCGTCCGCGCATGCAGATGTTCATCTGGACCAGCCCGAATCCGGACCGCGACGGCGATCTCGACGCCGGCATCGTGTTCCACGAGTACGGGCACGGCATTTCCAATCGCCTGGTCGGCGGACCGGCGAACGTCAACTGCCTGACCAATCGCCAGCAGCCCGGCGAAGGCCTCTCCGACTGGTGGGCGCTCGCGCACACGGCGGAAGTCGGCGACACGGGTGCAGATCCACGCGGCATGGGAACGTACTCGCTCGGTCAACCGACGAGCGGGAATGGCATTCGCACGCAGCGTTACAGCACGAATCCCGCCGTCAACACCTGGACGTACGCGAGCATCAACGGCATGGCCGTGCCGCACGGCGTCGGCTCGGTGTGGGCGCAGGCGGCGTGGGAGGTGTACTGGAAGCTCGTGGATCGTCACGGCTTTGATCCGAATCTCTTCAACGGCAACGGCAACGCCGGCAATCAACGCATGATGCTGTACGTCGTCGAAGGCTTGAAGAACACCGCCTGCAATCCGACGTTCACGCAAGTGCGCGACGGCATCATCCAGGCGGCAGTCGACAATCACGGCGGTGAAGACGTCTGTCCGATGTGGGAGGCGTTCGCAGCGTTCGGCCTCGGCACCAACGCAGTCAGCAGCGGCGCCAACGGCACGACGCCAACGAACGGCTTTGCAGTTCCTGCATCCTGCCAAGGTGGCGGCGGCACGGTCGTGTTCAACGACGACTTCGAGACCAACCGCGGTTGGCAGACGAATCCGAACGGCACGGACACTGCAACCACTGGTGCGTGGGAGCGCGGCGATCCCGAAGCGACCAACTCCAGCGGGGCGAAGCAACTCGGCACGACCACCAGCGGCGTGAACGATCTCGTCACGGCGCGGCTGGCCGGTGCGAGCGCTGGCGTGAACGACATCGACGGCGGTGTCACTTCGATCCGCTCGCCGGCGATCACCTTGCCGTCGACCGGGACGCTGACGCTGACGTTCAATCAGTATCTGGCGCACGGCACCAACGCCACGAGCGCGGATTTCCTGCGCGTGAGCGTAGTCGGCACGACGACCAGCGTCGTGTTCCAGCGGATCGGCGCGGCGGTGAATCTCAACGGTGCGTGGGCCGCGGCCTCCGCGAACCTGACGCCGTTCGCCGGCCAGACGATCCGTCTGGTGATCGAAGCGGCCGACGCAGGCACGGCCAGCCTGGTCGAAGCCGGCATCGACGACGTGCGAATCACGCAGCAGTAAGATGGAGGCATGATCGGCAGATCCTTCGCCTTGTTACTGTTGGCCGTCGCGCTCGCTGCATGCGGGCGCGGCGGCTCGGCCGCCACTCTCGACGCGCCGATCCAGCTGGCACCCGGGCAGTCGGCAGTATTCGAATCCGAGAAGCTCGAAGTGAAATTCGTCGGCATCGATTCGGACTCGCGCTGTCCGAGCGATGTGACTTGCGTGTGGGCCGGCGAGGTCGTCGTGCGGCTGACGGTCCACAAGGACGGCCGGACGCAGGAGCTCGGAGTCAAAGAGACAGAAGGTTTGCCGGTCGAGGGCTACACGGTAAGCGTGCTCGAAGTCTTGCCGAGACGCGCGTCATCGCAGCCCATCGAGCGCGCGGAGTATCGCGTGACGCTCAAAGTCACGCGTCCGACGTCGCAATAGAAACCTGTCTGTAATCGGCGTCGGCTTCTGACGCTGCGTGCCCCGGCGTCGCGAGGTGACATTCTTGGTCACCGTTCTTGTCACCCGTCAGATCACGTAACTGATTGTTGCTGCACGCGATAATCCCGTGGCACGGGGGTTGCAGTGTCTTGGGGCAAAGTCTCATCACAGGTATGAAGCAGATGGCGACGAAATGCGAAGTGTTCGGTTGGTTGCTGGTCGACGATGCGGCCCGTGTGCTGGTCCGCGAAGAAAGCGGCCACATCTCGCTGCAATCCGCCAAGCCGGAAACCACGCCGGGCCACTGGGCGATCCAGACCGGCTCGTTCCGCCGCGGCAAGCCGATCGTCGATCCGGTGACGGGTCAGAGCCTCGGCTATGAGATGGAGTGGGTGTCGACCCCGCTGGCCTCAGCCTGATCGGTCCGCCACCCGAAAGATCGCCGTGTGGAAAATCTCCGCGGCGATCTGCCCGCCCACGACGTACGCCACGTACAGCTTGATGAACTGATGTCCCTTGCGCTCCCACTTCTCGAGCGGGAGCGCGCGCACTTCGATCTCCTCCCCCACGCGCAGTAATTTCCGGAAGCGCATCTCCGACCCGGTGTGAATCCACGCCGGCATGATGAACCGGCGCACCAGCACCTGATTCGCCTGCGACAGCAGCGCATGCGGATGCAGGACTCCCTTCCGGAACAGCTCGGTCTCGTCGTCGACACGCGCCGCGTATTCGCGATTGAGCGCGTCATCCGGCTTCCACACATAGCGCGCGAACGGCTCGTCGACGTGGACAGTGTCCCAGGTGATCTCGACGCGCTCATCCGGCTGGGTCGGACCAGCGATCTGCGCGTGCGAATCGACCTCAGGCTGAGCGCTCTCGATCGTGCACTCCAGTGTCGCCAGCAATACGCCCGCAGCGTTCGTGCATTCGACCGTCACAGCTTGCGCGCCGGTCTCGCGATCCATCAGCGCGATCGTCTCGTCATGGTAGGCGGGCTTGATGAAGCGCGTCGTCACCCAACTGCCGCGCAGCCAGCGCTCGCCGAAACGCTGCGTGAGCGGCCAGGCGAGATGACCGAACACGGTGACTCCCGGCACCAGCGCGCCGGTGAAGCCGAAGCGCCTCGCGATGTCGTCGCTGTGAATCTTGTTCTCGCTCGCTTCCGCGAAGTTGCGTGCGACGGCGGTCTGGACGGGCATGCTCACAACTCCCAGGCGTCGCGCTGGAGCACGACGCGATAACCGTCCGGATCCTCGAACGTGAGGCCGAGCCGGTCCCAATATGGATTGAAGGCCGGTACGGGTTCGTAGCCGGCACGCTTGAAGCGAGTCACCGCCGCCTGCCACTGCGCCGCCTCGGGCAAGTAGAACACCAGCAGATTATCCTCAGTCGGCGCTCTGCCAGCGCGATGGCCATGCGCGCGCGTGAACTCCAGGTGATACGGCGCGCCGGGCAGTCCGAGCATCACGCCGTCGAAGCCGTCGTGATCCGCGAAGCGATACAGCTCCGTGAAGCCGAGCCCCTCGCGATAGAACTTCGCGACCGCTTCCAGGTCATCGGTTGGCCGCGCCACGCGCAGTTTCGTCGTCGTCAACATATCAATAGGTCCCGCGCTGGATGTAAGGCACCTGCGCGAAGAGTCGTCGCTCCCCGCCGCGCGGATCGTCGGCGAGCTTGCATTCGACGTCGAACAGCATGGTTGCGCGTGTGCCCAGCTCGTACGGCCGCCACTGCGGCAGCCCGGCATGATTCGGATCGCCACCGCGCGCAAACGCGATGAACGCATCGCTCATTCGATCGGCGACCTTCTGCGCTGCCGCGTCCTTGCCCGTGAGCGAACCGGGCTGCGCAATGTTGTCGAACACCAGTGGAATGTCCATCGTGTGCATCGCTCCATACCGGCCACCGTCGAGCGGCGAGCGGTAGTCGAGCTGATACGCGAAGACTGGCGCGCCCTGCTGAGCGCGCAATTCCGCCTCGATGATCGCGCCTCGCCACGAGCGTCCCGCCGTCGTCGCAGCGAAGAAGACCTCGGTCGGCGTGTACTGCGGATACATGCGGCGATACTCCGCAATCACATAGTCGGGATCGATGTCGACGTGCAACGCGCGCAGCAATCGCTCCGGCAGCGCGCTCCAGTCGAGCTCAAGAATGCCGGGGTCATTGCCGTTGAAGGCGCGCGTCTCGTCGCGCGTGTTGCCGATGATCATCGGGATGTTCGCGGCGGGCGGCGCATCGGGATAGAAGGGATGACGCGGCAGCGTGACCTGATCGAGCACGGGACCGAAGTACAGCGAACGGCCGACGAGCGATGGATCGTTCGCACGCGTCGCTGCAACCAATTCAGTCGCGTCGATCGAGCGCAGGCGTGCAACGTCGACCTTCAGCGCAGCGAGATACGCTTCGGCGCGTTGCGTCGCGCCGCGTGGACCGGAAGCAGTGATCTGCTGTCCACTCATGGTCGCGACGCGATGAAACAGACCGCGAGCCGCCGGCATCGCCAGCAACGTCGCGATCTTCGCGCCGCCACCCGACTGTCCGAACAGCATCACCTGCTGCGGATCGCCGCCGAACTCAGCAATGTTGTCGCGCACCCAGTTCAACGCGAGCACGAGATCGAGCAATCCCACGTTGCCGGACGACGCATAGTCCACGCCTGCAAGCCTGCCCAGGTAGAGATGACCGAACGCGTTCAAGCGATGCGTCACTGTGACGACAACGACGTCGCCGCGCAGGCAGAGACGCGTCCCGTCATAGAGCGGACTGGAACCCGAGCCGCTGCTGTATTCGCCGCCGTGAATGTAGACCATCACTGGACGCTTGCCGCCGTCGCGCAGCGCAGGTGTCCAGACGTTGAGACTCAGGCAGTCCTCGCTGATACGTTCCTTCGTGTCGAACTGCGGGCAGGCCGGACCGTAGTCCAGCGCGTCACGAACACGCTGCCACGTGCCGACGGCAGTCGGCGGCAGGAATCTGCGAGCGGCGGTATCCGCGCCGTACGGCACTCCTTTGAATATATGGACGCCGCGCTCGCGAACACCGCCAATCTTGCCAGCGCGCGTCGGTACGACCGCGTGGCGCGCGGCGGCGGCATGTACGGACGCGGCATAGCTGCTGGCTGCCGCCATGCATAGGAAGTCGCGTCTCGATGTCATAGGGTCCGCAGCGTAAACCTTTGCGCTGCGCGATACATCCAAGGGGTCACCATGCGCTCATTACTGGCGGTTGCCGAGCGCGCAGCGACCGACAAGGACTGGGCAGCGGTCGAGGTCGAGCCGCACTTCGCCGATCTGCACGCCAATCGCGACCGCGCGCTCGACGTCGCGCTGGCGCTCGCCGTGCCGTAGAATCCCCGCGGCGAACCGACAACAAACACCGCCAGCGCCCCACCTCCCGTGATCGTCCACCTCATCGACGGCACCTACGAGCTGTTCCGTCACTTCTACGGCTTGCGCCGCTTCAACAAGGGGCAGGACAAGCCGTTCGGCGCGGTGCTCGGCGTGCTCAATACCGTATTGGAGACGATCGAAGGCGGCGCCACGCACCTCGGCGTCGCCACCGATCACATCATCGAGTCGTTCCGCAACGAGCTCTGGCCCGACTACAAGACGGGCGACGGCATCGACCGGGCGCTGTGGGCGCAGTTTCATCCGCTCGAAGAAGCGCTCGCTGCAATGGGCGTGGCGGTGTGGCCGATGATCGAGCTCGAGGCAGACGACGCACTCGCTTCGGCCGCCGCACTCGCCGCTGCAGACGAGCGAGTGCAGAAGGTGTGCATCTGGACGCCGGACAAGGATCTCGCGCAGTGCGTGCGCGACGATCGCGTCGTGCAGATGGATCGTCGCGCCAAGGCAATCCGCAATGCCGCAGGCGTGCGCGAAAAGTTCGGCGTCGACCCGGCGCTGATTCCCGACTATCTCGCGCTGGTCGGCGACACGGCCGACGGCTATCCCGGCATCGACGGCATCGGCAAGTCCGGCGCCGCGCGTCTCGTCAATCAGCACGGCCCGATCGAGAATTTTCCCCCGACCGTGCTCGGCGAGCAGCGCGAGCTCGCGCTGTTGTTCAAGAAGCTCGCGACGCTGCGCACGGACGCTCCGTTGTTCGCCGACGTCGACGAGCTACGCTGGCGAGGTCCACGCGACACGTTCGCGGCGATGAGCGAACGCCTCGGCGACGCTCGCGTGCTCGCCCGCAGTCGCAAAGCACCGACGGCCTGAAAATATTGTCTGACGTCCGCCACGCTGCGGTCGCGCGAGTGGAACACAGCGGCAGCGCGAACGTTGCCCCTGGGTGCAACGACGACCTGTTTTTCTCCACGGCGGTTGGCGCTGTGGCAGTACCTACATCTGGAACAAATTTCGCGCACAGGACGACGTGCTGGCGTTCTGCGAGCCTTTTCACGAACGTCTGGCGCGCTGCACCGCCAACACGATCCTCCGCGACACGGAGCAAGCGTGGGACTCGCGTCATCCGCGACTGAACGCGCCCTATTTCGCAGAATATTTGCCGCTGCTGTCAGGCAACGGCGTAGCGCGCTACGAGGAGCGCTTCGCGGTGCGGCGCTACTTCGTGCCGACGCAGCAGCCGCTCGATGAAGCGGCCTACCTGGCTTCATTGCTGCGGCTCGCGGAAAACACTGGAAAACAAGCCGCGCTCGGTTTTTCGCGCTCGCTCGGCAGAGTCGGCGCGATCAAGCGCGCGTTCGGCGGCCACCACGTCGTGCTGATCCGCGATCCCGTACAGCAATGGCTGTCCGCACGCTCGCAGCGCCTCCAGCACGGTAGCTCCTACTTCGAGCTCGGCTACTTGATGATCCTGGCGCTCGCCTCGCGCCTGTCCGTCGCCGGACGCATCGCGAGCTGGCTGCAGATCCCGCACCTCAGATTCGGCTCGTTCGGACATCACTACCGCTTGCTGCGCCGTCGCTTCGAGCCGCTGGACGATGAGCTTTCGTATCGAGCGTTCATCGCGGTGTACATGCTTTCCTACACGAAGGCTCTGCGGCACGCCGATGTCATCATCGACATGGACCAGCTCAGCGGATCCCGGCCGTACGCAGACGCCATCAGCGCCGAGTTGCTGCGAACGACCGGAGTGGATCTCGACTTCGGCGACTGCTCGATGCCCGCGCACCATCGCCCCGACGCGCGCCTGAACGTCCGTGCGATTCAGCACGACGTTTCCGAGCGCATCCTGATGGAGCAGTCGGAGCTGGCGCCGGAGCTCGTGCCATCCGACCAGGAGCCAGGCGAGGATCACGAAGGACCGACCGCGACGGGCGCGCCGCGACGCTCATAAACATCCTCGACACCGGCGTACGTGCGCAGCGTCGCCGGCAACGAGCCGATCGCGGCGAACCAACGCGCGAGATGCGGGAACGCGGCGAGATTCTGCCCGTGCCCGGCATGCGGCACGATCCACGGATAGCATGCGATGTCGGCGATCGAGAGCTCGCCCGCGACGTACTCGCGATCGGCGAGCCGTCGGTCGAGCACGCCATACAGACGCGCGACCTCGTTCGTGTAGCGCTCGATCGCGAACGGCACGACTTGCGGCGCGTACACACGAAAGTAGCCGGCTTGCCCGCCCATCGGCCCGAGCGCCGACATCTGCCAGAACAGCCATTGCAGCACGTCGCTGCGAGCGCGCGGGTCGGCGGGGATGAGGCGGCCGGTCTTTTCTGCGAGATAGAGCATGATCGCGCCGGATTCGAACATCGACAGCGCTGCGCCGCCGCCGGGCGGATCGTGGTCGACGATCGCGGGAATGCGATTGTTCGGCGACAGCGCGCTGAACTCCGGCTTGAACTGGTCGCCGCGGTTGAGGCTCATCAGCACCGGCCGGTACGGGATGCCCGCTACTTCCAGGAACAGCTTGACCTTGAGCCCGTTCGGCGTGGTCGAGTAATGCAGGTCGATCATGGCGGCATGATGCCGCAGCCGCTGGACCCCAATAAGAGCCAAGTCTCGCGACTCTTAGGGGACCAATTTCCTGAGCCGAGCCAGGCCCTCGGCGATGCCCCGCTCGTCGAGCGCACCGTAGCCGAAGGCGAGCCCTTGCGGGCGTTTTTTGGCGCGCGAGTCGAACTCGAACCGGCGCAGCGACGAGATGCCGACGTCGCGTTGTCGTGCCCGCTCGACGAGAGCTTCGAGATCGAGCGCGCGGTCGGCCAACGCCGTCAGATGCAGGCCCGCGGCCGACGGCACCGGCTGCAACCACTTGGCAAAATCCTTGCGCAAGCCGTCGATCAGGATCTTGCGACGTGCGGCGTACACCCCGCGCATTCGCCGCACGTGGCGCGCGAGATGTCCTTCTGCGATGAATGCAGCCAGCGTTTCCTGTGCCAGCAAAGCGCAGTACCCATCTGCAGCCTGCTTGGCTGCACCGAGTGCGACCTGCGCCCACGGCGGAGCGACGACGAAGCCGAGACGCAGCGATGGAAACAGGCTCTTCGAGAACGTGCCGACGTAGAACACGGACTCGCAGCGATCGAGCGTCTGCAGTGCATCCAGCGGCCGATCGCCAAAGCGGAACTCCGCGTCGTAGTCATCCTCGATCACGACCGCGCCGCGCCGCTGCGCGAATTCCAGCAGCGCGGCCCGACGCGAGGCCGACATGACCGCGCCGAGCGGAAACTGGTGTGACGGCGTCACGCAGATCACCTTCGCTTGCGCCGGCAACCGCTCGACGATCAAGCCTTGCTCGTCGACCGGGACGGGCGCGATGCGCGCACCCGCGGCAGCAAACGCTGCACGCAGCGACGGATAGCCGGGATCCTCCAGCGCCACCACAGTGCGTTTCGGCACGACGAGGATGCGCGCGAGCAAATCGAACGCCTGTTGTGCGCCCGCAGTTACGATCACGTCCTCAGCGCTGCAAGCAACTGCGCGCGCGAACGAGACATGACTCGCTATCGCCGCGCGCAACGCCGGCCGGCCGTGCGGTGAGTCGTAATCAGCGGATACTTTCGCAAATGCACGCAGCGCGCGTACTGACAGGCGCCGCCAGACATCGACGGGGAACCGACTGATGTCCGGCACACCGACGTTGAAATGAAAGCGCGGCGAGGCGCGTTCCGGATCGAACGGCATCGCCGGCTGCAGCCAGACCTGGTTCAATCGTCGATCCGCAGCAGATCTGGCTGCAGCAACCGCCCTGCGTGCCGGCTGCTTCGGCAACACATCCGCGACGTAAGTGCCGGAGCCGCGTCGCGACGTGAGATATCCCTCGCTCAGTAACAGATCGTAAGCAGCGACCGCAGTGTTACGCGACACGCCGTACTCGGCCGCCAACACGCGCGTCGGTGGCAAGCGCAATCCGGGCTGCAAGCGCCCCTCGAGGATCGCGATCCTCAACTGCCGATGCAGAGAGCGCAGGCGCTCGCGCGAGTTGCGCGGCGGAATGCTGATCGGCAGCTCGAATCCTGATTGCATCACGACGCCTCGTTGAGCTGCGCGGCGCGCATCAGGAGATAGTTGCGCTCCGGGACGCTCGCAGTGCGCCCCGCGGCCTCGCGATACAGGGCAATCGCAGCCTTTCGGTCGCCGGCACGCTCCAGCAGATGAGCGCGCACCGCGACGAGTCGATGGCTGCCGGCAAGCCGTTCGTCCTGGTCGAGCGCTTCGAGCAGTGTCAATCCTGCTCGCGGCCCATAGACCATCGCGGCTGCAATCGCATGGTTGAGCGCGACCATCGGGTTGTCGGACATCCGTTGCAACATACCGTACAGCGCAAGGATCTGCGGCCAGTCGGTATCCTCGGCGCGTGGTGCCTCGTCGTGCAGCGCTGCGATTGCAGCTTGCAGCTGATACTCACCGACGGTTCCGCTCGAAAGCGCCGTGCTGACGAGCGCGACGCCTTCGGCGATTGCCTCCCGGTCCCACAGCGTGCGGTTCTGTTCGTCGAGCGGAATCAATTCGCCGACCGGCCCAGTGCGCGCCGCGCGGCGTGCATCAGTGAGCAGCATGAGGGCGAGTAAACCGGCGACCTGCGCATCATCCGGCAGCAGCATGCGAACGGCGCGCGTGAGCCGGATCGCTTCGTTCGACAGGTCCGTGCGATGCAAACTCGGCCCGGAGCTCGACGTGTAGCCTTCGTTGAAAATCAAATACAGAACGTGCAGCACCGAGCTCAGCCGTTGCGCGCGTTCGTGCGCATCCGGCATGCCGAACGGTACGCGAGAGGACTCGACGCTCTGTTTCGCGCGGCTGATCCGCTGCGCCATCGTCGCTTCCGGAACGAGAAACGACTTCGCGATCTCCGCGGTCGTCAGACCCCCCACCGCGCGCAGCGTGAGCGCAATCGCCGACGCCGACGACAGCGACGGGTGGCAGCACATGAACAGCAGCACCAGCGTATCGTCGGGGTCGATGCCCGGCTCGGCATAGAGGGCGGGCGCGACCGCGATCGGCACTTCTTCGATTGCCGTCGCCTCGCGATTGCGACGGGAAATTTCGCTGCGCACGTGATCGGTCATCCTGCGCAGCGCCACCTGGATCAACCAGCCGCGCGGATTGTCCGGAATGCCGTCCCGCGGCCACTGCGCAGCGGCCGCGATGAGCGCTTCCTGCACGGCATCCTCGCAAGCCGCAAAATCGCGGAAGCGTCGCAGGGTCGCGCCGAACACCTGCGGCGCCAGATCGCGCAGCAGCTGCTCGGCTCGACGGTCCAGCGACGCGAACGTCACTTGGTCTCGGGGGGTCCGCTCATCACCTGGCGGACTTCGATCGCCATATTGAACGGCACGCCGCCCGGCCCGGGCGCTGCCGAGGCCTCGGCAGCGATCTGGTACGCGCGCTCGGGGCTCGCGACGTCGACGATCCAGTATCCGGCGAGATATTCCTTCGATTCCGGGAAGACCCCGTCGGTGATCGGCTTGCCGTCCTTGCCGGCACGCACCCGCTTCGCCTGCGTGGGCGCGTCCAGGCCTTCCGCGCTCACCAGCTCGCCCGCGGCCGTCAGCTTCCGCGAGAAAGTAACCATGAAAGCGATGTGCGCCTCGATGTCCTTTTTCGGCCAGCTGCCGAACTGCTCGTAGGCGTCGCGCGGACCGTTCATCATCAGCATGAATTTCATGACACTAGCTCCTGTTCCGGTGGGCCACCCGACATGGGCTGCCTTCATCCCCTAGTCGGAGCCGCCGGCGGCTTCTCGACATCGCTGCGACGAATCTTAGCTGCCCCACCAAGGGGGGCGAAAATAGCTATCCATAGCGTGGTCCGCTCCGGCGCGCATTCGCCATGATGGTTGCATGGGCGCCGTGATCGCTGCCGTCTCGAAATACCGGGTGGACAACGTGCCGCTGCTGCTGCAGCCGTTGTTCGTGCTGTACGGCTACGGCGTCGGGCTGGTGCAATTTGCGTACTCCTGCCTGATCCACTGGACCTGCCGCATCCGCTACGAGGGGCAGGACGCCCTGCCGGCGGACCGCAATTGCATCTATGCGGTGTGGCACGGTGACCTGCAGGGGTACTTCTGCGTCTTCCTGCGCCACCGGCAACACACGTGGATCATGCATCCCAGCTGGCACTTGAAGCCTGTGCAGATCTGCATGCGTCTGTGCGGTATCGACCGGATCATCCTCGGCTCCAGCGGCCACGGCGGTCGGGAGGCGGCGGAGCGGCTCATTCGGGAGTTGCGCGAGGGTCGCTGGAGCGGGATCGCGCCCGATGGCCCGGCGGGTCCGCCGCGCGTTGCGAAGCGCGGCGTCGGCCATATCGCTGCGCAGACCGGCGTGCCGATCGTGCCGCTGCGATTCACGCTGTCGCGCGCATTGCAGTTGCCGACCTGGGATTGCAAGCGTTTGCCGCTGCCGTTTTCCACGATCACGGTGCGATTCGGGCGGCCGATCGGCGTAGACGCAGGAAATTTCGACGCGGCCATGAGCGAATTGAACGACGCGCTTTGAGATAGGCGCGTCATCACTCGTGAGCTAGTATCGGCGCTCCGTCGGAAAGCTCCGGAGACCGCCGATGACCCGCACGACTTCTTCGCTTTTTTCGCGCCGTGACGTTCTGCGTGCCGGCATTCTGGGCGGCGTCGCGGTCGCAGTGCATGCGCCCGGCGTGCAGTCCGCGGACAGCACGCCGATCCTGAAGGCGATTCCTTCCACCGGCGAGAAGATTCCCGTAATCGGCCTGGGCACGAACGCTTACGGCGTGACCGATGCCGCCGAGATCGCCTCGCGCAAGGAGGTCTTGCAACGCATGTCCGGACTCGGTGGCCGCGTCATCGACACGGCGGCCGCGTACGGCCGCTCGGAAGAAGTCATCGGCGAGATGCTCGCGAGCCTCGGCAATCGCAAGGACTATTTCCTGGCGACCAAGACGCCGATGGGCTCGCTCGGCGACATGAAGGCAGCGATGGACCAATCGTTCCGCCGCCTGCGCACCGATCATATCGAGCTGCTGCAGGTCCACAACATGAACGACGCGGACAAACAGCTGCCGGCGTTCAACGAATACAAGCAGGCGAAGAAGATCCGCTATCTCGGCGTGACCACGTCGCAGGACGGGCACTACGAAGAGATGCTGCGCGTGATGCGCGCTCACAAGCTCGATTTCATCCAGGTCGACTACTCGATCGGCAACCGCAGTGCCGAGGAAAAGATCCTGCCGCTCGCACAAGAGCGCGGCATCGCGGTGCTCGCGAACGTGCCGCTCGGCGGTCGCCGCGGCTCGCTCATCTCCGGCCTCGGCGACAAACCGTTGCCGCCGTGGGCGAGCGAAATCGACGCCACGTCGTGGGCGCAGCTGCTGCTGAAGTACGTTGTGTCGCACCCGGCAGTAACGTGTGCAATACCGGGCACGACCAAGCTGAAGCACGCGGAAGACAACCAAGCTGCGGGCCGCGGGCGACTGCCGGATGCGGCGATGAGGAAGAAGATGGAGGAGTATTGGGGGACGGTGTCGGGCTAAAGCCCGACCTACTGCCCAACATCCATCCTATTCGCGCGAGTAGACGCCGGCCTGTTCCATCGCGCGCATCATCGCTGTGAGCTTCGCCGTCGTGTCCGCGCTCAGTTGCGCGCGGGCGGCGAAGTCACTCAAGTCGAGGAACAGGCCGGCACTGCGCCGACTCTCCAGCAGGCGCGCGGCGGCGGCCTCGTCGATCCCGGGCAACTTGAGCAGCTCATCGCGCTCCGCAGTGTTGAGGTTGATCGCGGTCTTCGCGTGCTTGTCGGGGCCGCCCATCGGCGCGTCGCTCAATAACCAGATGTTCGAGCCGAGCGCGGCGCCGGCCTTCTCGGGATTCTTCAGCACCGACTCACGCAGCTCGGCCATCGCCTTGCGGCAGGCCGTCAGCTCGGCGACGAATGTCTGCATGTCCCCTGCCCTCCCGCGAGCAGCGACACTCTCGATGCGCGGCGTGAGGCTTGCGTCGGCAGTCGCACCGTAAGTCGTGTCGATCAGCGTCGTCAGCATCCGTTCGCTCTCATTCGGAAAGAGCGAGCGATGCGCGGCGACGAGCTGCACCATGAGCGGCGAGTCTGGCCCCGGCTTGAGTTTGTTGAGCGTGGCGAACGCATCGAACATCGCGCCGTAGCGCGCAAGCAGCGCACGCTCATCGCCCGGACCCGGCGCCAGCCAACGATAGAACAGCGTTGCGACCACGCCCTCGGAAGCGAGCATCTGATTGCCATTCTTGAGCCGCTCGACGTCGAACAACGTACTGCGCTGAGCCGAGCGATCGGCACCTTGCGGCGCCTGCAGCTGCACGAACCAGTTCCGGCGCACGCCATCGCTGCGCGCGGCCCGATCGAGATTGCTCAGCCAATAAGGCACGAGCGGCTTGAACGTCAGCCCCAGGTCCTCGTCGCGCAGTGCCGCGTTGCGTGTCAGTCGACGCACGAGGGGCTGGAAGTGCGTGGCGAAGCCTTCATCGAACGCAGTCGGATAGTCCGTCACGTTGAAACTCATGTGCGGCGTGCGCGAGTAGCCGAATGGCAAGCTCGGCAAGAGCCGGCGCAGGAAGACGTGGCCCATCTCGTGCGTGAAAATCTCCTCGAAGCCGCCATTCGCCGCCGTGTCGACATCGACCACGAGGTCGACGAATGCATCCGGGACGAAACGCTCGCCGCGTTCCTCGCGCAACCAGAATCCCGAGCGCGCGAAGCCGCCGTCTTCTACTGCGAGATACAGCCAGGTCGGAACCGGTGCGATACCGGCGCGTCGCTGGGCGAGCTCGTCGAGCGCGAGCACCGTAGCAACGAAGCCTTCACGCGCTTCCTTCTGCAGCTTCTCGTACAGCTCACCACTGGTTACCCGCGTGACGACCGGCACGGAGCGATTGTGCGAGTCGCGCTTCATCAACGGCTGCCCGTCGACCATGACGGGCGCGAGCACCCCCAACTCCGCCGCCATCAGCGGAGTGCACACAGCGCAAAGCGCCATCACTGCGAGTAGCTTCGAGACTCTCATGAAGTTACTTCCTGCGTCGCGCGGCGCCCTCGAGCAGCCGTTCGGCGTCGATGATCGCGCGGGAGTGCTCGCCGGCGCCGATCGGGCCGGCGTCGTCGAATGCTTCGACTTTGAAGATGAAGAGCTTGCCGTCGGTGCGCTCGTACGTCGCGACGGCGCGGACCTTGCCGCCGACCGGCGTTGCCGCGGTGTGCTTGACGTTCAGTGAAACGCCGACCGATAGCTGACCGGGCTGCAGTGCCGGCCGCATCGCACGCGCCGCGGCCAATTCCATCAGCGCGATCATCCGCGATGTGGCGAACACTTCGGGGAACGAGTCCTCGCTCGACAGCGCCAGCACCTTGGCAGTGTCGCTGCGCTCGACGCGGATCTCGGCCTGTCCCGAATCGCCTGCAGTAAGCATGGAGGTCTCCGACACTCTCACCCGACGAAGGCACGCGGCGGCGGCCAGCTCTCCCACGGTGACGTATCCGCAACCACGAACCGACGCGCCGAGGCGCGCAGCTCTTCCGGTAACGGGCACGAGCGGCGCGCAACAGTATCGATATGCACACCTTTAAGGATGCTGGTCGCCACGTGCTCGCCTGTCTCGTCTCGTTGCATCTCATGCACGAACCGGACGCTGCTCGTGCCCAGCTCGATGATCGCGGAGCGGACGCTGATGACATCACCTGCATACAACTCGCCGCGATAACTGAGCCGCTGATCGACCGCGACCATGCCGCGTCGCTGCGCCCGCAGGTACGACGGTGTAATGCCCGCCGCCGCGAACAGCTGCCAGGTCGCCTCGTCGAACTTGCCGACGTACCACATCACGTTCATGTGACCCATCTGGTCGCAATGCCACGGGTAGACCGTGCCGCGATACGTCAATGTGTGCTCCGCCATCTGCCACCAACCTCCGCGCCGTTCAATGACCGACTTTCGACATGTCCACGACTCGCGCCGTGCGCGGCGCCAGCCAGATCAGCAGCGCCGCCACGCAGAATGCGAGCGCGCACGTCGCCATGATCTCGTTGGTCGCGAGCATGACACTTTGACCCTGGGTCATGCCATCCAGCACGCTGCGGACCGACTCCATGTTCAGCCCCGAGTCGAGCAGCGAGCGCGTCGTCTCGCCGGTGCTATCGACCTGCCCGGCAAGCTCCGCATGTGCAGCAGACGTCTTGCTCTCCCATGCCGTCGTCGCGATCGACGTAGCGAAGGCACCTGACAGTGTGCGCAGGAAGTTCATCTGGCCAGCCGCCGACGCAGTCTCGCCCTCATCGACGCTCGCGAGCGCGTGCGCCGTGATCGGCAGGAAGAAGAACGGCAGACCGAGGCCCAGCAACATGAGCGGCACGGAGACCTGCCAGAACGTCATGTCTGTCGTCGCGCCCACGCGCCAGATCGTAACCGCGGCGATCCACAGCAGACCGAAGCAGACCAGCCGACGCGGATCTGTCTTCGTCATGAGCATGCCGGCGATCGGCGCCATGAAGATCGCGAGCAGCCCGGTCCATGCCGTCGCGAGACCAGCCCAGCTGGACGTATAGCCCATGTAGCTCTGCAGCCAGAGCGGCGTCAGCACGTTGGCGGCGAAGAAGCCGCCGAAGCCGATGCTGATCGTCAGCACGCACATGCTGAAGCCGCGATGCCGGAACACGCGCAGGTCGACGATCGGATGGCGCTCGGTCGATTCCCAGATCAGGAACGCCGCCAGACCGACGACCGCGATCGCAGCCAGGACGCAGATCTCCGCGGACTCGAACCAGTCCTGTTCCTTGCCGAGGTCGAGCATCAGCTGCAGCGCGCCGACGGCGATGATCAGCAGCGCGAGGCCAATCTTGTCGATCGGCACGCGCTTGAGCTTGTCCTCATACCGCTTGAGCATGCGCCAGGCGACCGGCGCGCAGAACAGCGCGAGCGGCACATTGATGAAAAAGATCCAGGGCCACGAATACTCATCGCACAGCCAGCCGCCGAGAATCGGGCCGATCACCGGCGCGATCAGCGTGGTCACTGCCCACAGCGCCGTTGCGGCAGCAGCCTTTTCCTTCGGGAAGATCCGCAGCAACAGCGTTTGCGACAGCGGAATCATCGGACCACCGCACACGCCCTGCATGATGCGCCCGAAGACGAGCATGCCGAGCGAGTTGGCGAAGCCGCACACCAGAGAGAACACGCCGAACATGCCCATGCAGGTCGTGAACACGCGCACCGCGCCGAAGCGTGCCGCCAACCATCCGGTCAGCGGCACGAAGATCGCCTCGGCGACCGCGTAAGAAGTGATGACCCAGGTGCCCTGACTGCTGCTGATGCCGAGGCTCCCCGCGATGTTCGGCACGGAGACGTTGGCGACCGTCATGTCGAGCACGGCGATGAAGTTCGCCGCGGCGAGCACGATGGCCGCTATCCACAGCATCGATCCCTTCAGCGGGCCTTCGAACATCGTGCCGGACATGTGTATTCCCCCAATGAATGTTGAACGACGCTCAGCCGTCCGAGCGTGTATCGATCGTCGCAGTCATCGACAGGCCCACTTGCAGCGGGCGCGCGGCGAGCTCCGCCGCGTCCAGCTCGATGCGCACCGGCACACGCTGCACGACCTTGATCCAATTGCCGGTCGCGTTCTGCGCCGGGATCGTTGCGAACGTCGAACCCGTGCCGCCCGCGAGACCCGCTACCGTGCCGTGATAGGACACCGAGCGGCCGTACAGATCGGACTTCACCTCGACCGGCTGACCGATGCGGACGCGCTCGAGCTGCACTTCCTTGAAGTTCGCGTCGACGTGCACCTCGTGCACCGGCACGACCCAGAGCAGCGGGGCGCCGGCCTGCACTTGCTGGCCGACCTGCACCGAACGACGCGCGATCACACCTGCTTTCGGCGCACGAATGACCGTGCGATCGAGATTGACGATTGCCTGGTCGCGCTTCGCGCGGGCGAGCGCGACTTCAGGATTGGTCTCCTCGGTCGTGTCCGCGATCAGAACGGCGTTCGCCGCGCGCGAGCCGACTGCCGCTCGCACGCTTGCTTGCGCCGTTTCGAAAGCATTGCGCGCCTTGGTCAGCTCGTCGCCGGAGACGGAGCCCGACTTCGCGAGCGCCTCGCGACGTTCGAGATCCACCTTCGCGCGCTCGAGATCCGCATTAGCCGACACCAGTTGCGCTGCGAGACTTGCATCGGTGGCAACGTAGCCGCGAACGCGTCGCAATGCGCGGCCCAGCTCGGCCTCCGCCTGCGTCAGCGCGAGTCGCGCGTCGGTGTCGTCGAGAACGACGATGACATCACCCTTCTGCACCTGCTGCGTGTCGTTGACGCGGACCTCCCTGACGATGCCGCTGACCGCAGGCGTGACCTGCGCATTCTCGGCAGCCGTGTACGCGTTGTCGGTCGAAATGAATTTCGAGCCGTAGTAGTGCGAATACACGCCGTAGGTGATCGCACTCGACAACACGGTGCTGCCGAGGATCAGCAGCCACTTCTTACGCTTGGCGCGATTGCGTGCATCGGCCGCGGCATCGGCTGCGGCATCGAGCATCTCTGATTCATGCTTGGTCATAAAACCTCCTGATTAGGATTTCTTGATCTGGTAGCCGCCGCCGAGCGCGCGCACCAGCGCGACGTCGAGGGCGAATGAACGGGACTGCAGATCGCTCTGCGTGCGCAGATTCGCGAGCAGGTCGTCCTGCGCGGACAACACGTCGAGATAGCTCGCGAGACCGCCTTCGTAGCGATTGCTCTGGATGCGCCAAGCTTCGCGCGCTGCATCTACCGCATCGGCGGTGCGCGCGAGCTGCGGACCCAACGCCTTCTGACCGACCGCCGCATCGGCAACCTCTTGCAGTGCCTGAATCACAGTGCGGTTGTACTCGGCGACGGCGGCGGCGTAGTCCGCCTCCGCGCCACGCAGGTTCCCGCGCAGCGCGCCGCCGCTGAAGATCGGCAACGAAATCGCTGGCCCGCTGCTGCCAGTGGAGGAGCCGCTGTGCGTCAGCATGTCGAGCCCCTTCGATTGCAAACCGATGACCGACGTCAGGTTCACGTTCGGATAGAACTCGGCGCGCGCCTGGTCGATGCGCCGCGCCGCCGCGTCCGCTCGCATTCGCGCCGCGACGACGTCGGGCCGCCGCCCGAGCAACTCGGCTTCCAAGTGCTCCGGCAGCGCGAACGAGCGCGCGACATCCACCGTCGGTCGCGTGATCGCGAGTCCGCGATCCGGCCCAGCGCCGACCAGCGCGGCGATACTGTTTCTCTGCAACGCCAGCCGCTCTTCGACTGCGAGCAGATCTGCTTCGGCACTCGAGCGACGCGCCTCTACCTGCCGGACGCTGCCCAGCGTCTCCAGGCCGTTCTCGTGTCGATGACGGAACAGTGCTACGGTCTTGGTCCGAACTTCGAGCGCCTCCGCGGCCGTGTCGTACGCAGCATGCTGGCGCGCGAGTTCGGCGTAGGCCGATGCGATTGCGGTCGCGAGCATCAGCCGCGCTTGCGCCGCCTCAGCCTGCGCAGCATTCGCTTCGGACGTCGCAGCAGCGATCGCTGCGCGATTGCGTCCCCAGAAATCGAGCTGCCACGAGAACGTCAGCGAGGCGCTGGCGTAATCGCCCCAGCCCTGCGGCGTGAGCTCGCGCGGAGTCAGGTAGTTGTAGCTGTGCTTCTGCTGAATCGCGGAAGCACTCGCAGTCGCCTGGGGCCGACGCGCTGAGTCAGCGATCTGGGCCGTCGCATACGCGCGGCGCAGTCGAGCATCAGCGACGGCGACATCCGGCGATCCGGCCAACGCTTCGCGAATCAAAGCATCGAGCTGCGCATCGCCGTACGACTGCCACCAGCTCTCGGCGGGCCATACACCGGCCGGCGCCGTAAGCGAGTGCGAGCTCGCATAGTCAGCCGCCGACGCGATCTGCGGACGAGCACCTTCCTGCGGGAGCGCCGCGCACGCCGACAAGGCGCTCGCGATCGCGACGAAGAGCAAGCCCCTGGAGGCAGCTATGACCTGCGCGAGCTCCGCCCGGTTGGCCCGGTGCGGCCCTCCGTCAAACATCGGTAGGGACTCCGTCACCGGGCCAACCCGCAATGCTGTGCCGTCCGTATCGGTCACATGCGGTTGCTGGCGATCGCTGGCAGTCATGATTCGCTCTCCTTCAGGCCTGCTGCTCGTGCAGCGCGGCGGCGTTGATCAGGCAGGCGAGCAGCTCCTCGCCCGACGTGAATTGAAACTGGCGTCCCGAAGCCACGTGTTCGAGCCGGCCGACGATCCGCCCCTGACGGGGGGAGGCGTCGCTGTGCAGCTTGAGCACGTAGGAGCGCTCGTGCGGGTAGCTGGCATGGGGGCTCAAAACCATCGGCAGTGCTCTCGCGTGACGTTCGGGACGGGAGACAGCGTAAAGACGCCGGTCTGCCGAGTCGTCACGGAGCGGTCTGGTTTCGGTCTGGATTTAAGGCGGGACCGTGCGAAGGTCTGGCGTGGTACGACAGATAGGTTTTGTGCGCCCCGAAGTTCCATCGCACGCGAGTTCCCCGCAGGAAGGCCCAAAATGGATGCCCAAGAACTCGAGCTGAGGAGTCGACAGCTGGACCAAGAGTCGCGGTTCAAGCGCGAAGAGCTCGACCTGAAGAAGACGGAGTCGAGCCGATGGATTACCGGCCCGGTGGCCGCGACAATCGCCGCAGCTGCAATTGCTGGCTGCGTCGCGTACTACGGGCATTCGCTGACGAAGAATCGGAACGAGCTGGCCGAGCGCGAGTTCTGCTACAAGGTCATGCAGGATCTCGTCGCAAAGGATTCCGCAGCCCTCGAACGACAACGCAAGGCACTCTTGCAGTTCGCGTCTCTCCTGACGGACTCAGCACATCCTTCGAATAGCGCATGCGAGGGAAAATTGTTCGAGTCGGTCGACTTGCTGACATCCGCTCCACAGCAGCTCACAGCAGCAACCACGTCACTCAGGGAACCAATCCCTGCGGCCATCGCAGTCGAACGAACGGCAGCTCCTCCCGGCAACCAAACAGTAGGCCGCACGCCGGCAGCAGCCGAGTGCAAGAAGATCGAAGCCATCACAGCGCTCGGGTGGCGATCAGGCCACAAGACGAAGTTCTGCACAGCCAGGGGTTTTGACGGTGTCTACAACCCGTACGGGGACTACGGCGCGGGTGGCTTTTGTTATCAAGGGGACAAGAGTGCTTGTGTCGATCAGATCGCTAGTGCTGTAAACAACTGACCGTACTTCACCGCAGCCCGCGACGCGTGATCAGCGCGATCGGCAGGCCGATCAGGAACATGTGCACGAGGATGCCGGTGATCCTGATGTACGCCGGACCGCTGTCGCCTACGGCGCCGATCGCCGAGAGCGGCATGACGACGTAGTTCATCACGCCGTACGTCACCAGTCCGAACGCGATACCGCACGGCACGGCACGGTCGACGAGCAGACGGACGTTGCGTGCCGCGCCGTAGTAAATCGCGGCGATGATCGTGGCCAGAATGAAATGCAGCAGCAGTCCGAACAGTCCCATCGCTGTCCCGCCGCCGACCGCGGCTTCACGGCCGAGCAATCCCGATGCGATGCTCTGGCCGATGCGAATCGGCGTCACGCCACGCAGTCCCCAGATGATGAAAGCGTAGGTAATGTCGAGCGCGCCGGCGGTCAGGCCAGCGATGACGATGGTTTTCAGCGCGCTGCGGCCGCCGGCCTGGAGGTTGTCGGACGCAACCAACGTCGATTCATTGTTTCGCATGCGGCAAAGAATACGACGACGTTTGGCCGGTCGCGCAGGCTCGACTCAGGCAGGTTGGCCGATTGTGCTCGCGCGATCCGCGCGTGCCGTGCGTCAGCGATCGAGCATCCGCACCCAGCGCACGCGCCGGTGACGCTTGAACTCCATGCGCTGGTAGAGCCGCTCTGCGGCTTCGTGTCCGGCGTCGACTTCGAGATCGAGCGCGATGCAACCGGTGTCGCGCGCGACCTGCATCGCTGCTTCGATGAGTTGCTTGCCGATGCCGTGACCGCGACGCGAGGGCTCGACGTAGACCTCGTCGAGCCACGCGGCCGGACCGCCGTGCTCCAGCGTCCATAGAAAAGAGAGGACCGCTACGCCGACCAGCTCGCCGTCGAGCCTCGCAGTGAGAATGCGCCCGCGCGAATGATCTTCGATCAGTCCGCGCGTCGCACGCTCGAGCGCGTGCGACGTGAGCACGATGTCGTGCTCCTCCAGCTGCGTACGCAACAGCTGCAGTATCTCTCCAAGATCCTCGTTGCGAGCCGTCTCGATCATTTCGCCGCGGCCGGGAATGCCGGCAGCTTGTCGATGTCGCGCGGATCGTGCTGGATGATCACGGTGGCGCTCAGGTTCTTCGCGATCTGCTTGAACCGGTCGAATGACGCGAGCGTGTCCGCGCGATTGAAATTGAAAGTCGGCACGCCGTTGCCGTCGTAGTTCTCGCGGAAGTGCGCCTGGTCGCCGGTCAACAGCACGTTGCCCTTCTCTTTGAGCTTCACCAGCAGACTGTGATGGCCCGGCGTATGGCCGGGCATGTCGAGGATCACGACCGTGCCGTCACCGAATACATCTTTATCTTTCGCGACGGGCTCCGCCTTGCCCTCGCCGCTGAGCCAGTGCTTGAGCGGCGCGGCGTTCGTCGTGCCCGACGGCGTCGGGCCCTTGAGCACGTCCCAGTCGCCTTGGCCGATCAGCAATGTGGCTTGCGGAAACGAAGCCGCCTGGCCGGTGTGATCGCCGTGATAGTGGCTGATGCCGACATAGTTGATCTGCTCCGGCTTGATCTTCAGTTGCGCGAGCTGCTCGATCAACGTGACCTTGACGGTCCTGTCCGTCGCTGTCGTGCCCGCGACGGCGGCTGGATAGCCCGTATCCCAGATCATGTAGTGATCTGCATGGCGGATGAGATAGCAGCTCGCAGTGAGCGGCAGCTTCTTGCCCTCATACGCCATCGTGTCCGAGAAGCGCCCGATGTCCGCCGGGCCTGCCGCGCTGGCGCAATCGAAGCGAGTCAGCGAGACCTCGGCAGGCGCCTGCGCCAAGACCGGTAGTGCAGCCAGGCAAGCGATTGCACCGGCAATGGAGCGATGGATCGGCTTCGTCATGCTGCTCTCCTCTAGAATGGCACGCTCTGGAATGGCGCCTCCGGAATGGGACAAGTATGTCAGTCTCAGACAACTATCGTACATACGTCGTCGATCAGCTCGGCGCGCTGCCGGCGCTGAGCACGCGCCGGATGTTCGGCGGCCTCGGCCTGTACAGCGGCGAATGGTTCTTCGCGCTGATCGACGATGACGTGCTGTTCTTCAAGGTCGACGACGCGAATCGCGACGACTACACCTCGCGCGGCATGAAAGCATTCATGCCGTTTCCGGGACAACCGAGCCTCGGCTACTTCCAGGTGCCGGAGGACGTCATCGAAGAGGCCGAGGAGCTGACGCGCTGGGCGCGGCGCTCGGTCGAAGTGGCGCAACGTGCCGGTCTGAAGAAGAAGCGCAAGACTCCAGCTCGCAAAAAGTGAAGGGCCCCCGGCGTGTGCCGGGAGCCCTTCGATCGAGTCACGACTCGCTGCTAGTTACCTAGCGTCAAGATGGTGCAGACCAGGATCCCCGCCGCTTCCTTGCCGGTGATGACCTTGGCCTTCTGCAGGCGCACCGTGTTGTTGATCACGCAGGCGAGCTGGTGCAACGGCTTGTGCGGGAAGTCGATCTCGCACTGATTGACGTCGTCAGCAACCGTGCAACCGTTCGCTTGCAGGTCGTTGCCCGCCTTCGAGTTGCAACCGTCGACGATGACCTGCGTCTGCAGGTCCGAGCCGATGCAGCTGTCGACACCGTCCGGCACGCCGTCCGCGTCGGAGAACCAGCCGATGTCCGTCATCTGCGAAGACGTCAGGTCTTCCGGTGGCCGCACGGACGAGGTCAGGTCGATGTTGATCGACGGCTCCATGAGCTGATTCGGAATGCCGCCGTAATCGAAGTGCGAGATCGACGAGCCGCCCACGACCGGATTGAGCGCCGCGACCATCGCCAGACCCCTGGTGTGATCGGTGCCCGCGCGGAACGCGAGATCGAGATCGAGCGTCGCGGTGACCGGACCGGCCGCCAGCAGCGCCTTGATCGCGTTACCGTCCGTCTGAATGACGCGGCCCGACACGATGTTGATCGTCGGATCCTGGCCGCCCAACCCTGCCGGCGGCGAGCCCGGCTGGTTGTCGGCAACGATGACCGCGATCGCGCCAGCGTTCTGCGCGTTCTTCACCTTGACGGCGAAGCCGCACGTGCCGCGGTCGACCAGCGCGATCTTGCCGGCGACGGCGGCGCTATTGGTCAGCGCAGTGCAGGCGTCGGTCGTCGTCGGGCTCGTCACTGGGATCGCGTCGTCCAGGGCTTGCACCAGTTCGCCGGTCACGCCGGCTGCAGTCAACTGCGCGCCGAACGCCGCGATGTTGAACATCAAAGGCGGCCCGCCGTTGATGGTCACGAACGGCTCACCGCGCCGGAGCACCTTCGGCACGTCCTTCGTCACGTTGATGCCGCTCCACGAAACGTTACGGACGTTGATCGCAGAAGCGATCCGCTCCGGAATGGTCATGTCGTTCCAGACCTTGCCGGTGGAGACATCGATCGTGTACTGCGAGTAGATGTCCTTGCCGTTCTGGAACAGCGTGCCGTTGCCCTCGTTCGCGAAGTTCGAGAAGCCCAGGCCGTGACCCAGCTCGTGCAGCACCACCGGCAGCAGATCCACCAGCAGGCCTTCGTTGTTGTCGAAGCCGAGATAGAACGCGAAGTCGCTGGAGAACTGCGCGATGATGTCCGGCGGCTGGGTCGGGGCCGGCGGGGCCGGGTTCAGGTCGACACCGGCGAGCTGATCCGCCAGGGCCGAGTGGTACCACGTGTCCGGATACTCCGCGCCCGGGAAATTCCGGAACACGAACTGCGTGCCGGCGGAACCCAGCACGTTCGGTCCGAGCGGCGCGAATTGCGAGACGACGTAGATATTGACCTTCGGCTGCAGCACCTGCTCCCAGATGTTCGCTGCGAACTCGAACACGTTGAGGCGCTGCTGCCCCACCGTCGCGCCGGTATTGCCGCCGACCGGCGCCGCCGGCGTCGGATCGTTGAAGCCGACATTCGGCCCATTCGCATTGACGATGATGATCTGGCCCTGAGCGAGCGCCGTCGACACGCCAGCCAGCGCCATGGCCGCACCAGCGACCACGCTATAGATGAGTTTGCGCATGGCTACTTCTCCTCGAGTGCCGGCTGCTGCTGCGTCGGCCGGAGCAGGAGTTTCGGTGCCTTGCCGATCTCGACGTCGTGCGCATGCTTCGCGTGAGCGACGGCGCCATCGCCGGTCTGGCACTCGAGCACGTAGCCGCCGTTCGCCGCAGGCGTGGCGATCATCACGCTCATGAAGCGTCCTTCGAGGTTGACGGCCTCGGTGCCGTCGGCGCGCTTCTCGATCGTGAGCCCTTCGCTGGACTCGCTGGTCATCTCGAGCAATTGCTTCTCCAGCTGCTCGCGAGTCGGAGCCGCCGTTCTCGCGGCAGAACGAGCCGCGACTGCCGGCGCTGCCGCAGCGTCTTCAGTCGCCGCGTCCTGTTC
>Ga0075431_100000250_pt1 | contig 40810 bp, 40 predicted proteins | sample RhiMetdeltSRZDD5_FD_75297 | JGI IMG/M metagenome (GOLD analysis project Ga0075431, IMG submission 75297) | Populus rhizosphere microbial communities from Tennessee, USA - Rhizosphere MetaG P. deltoides SRZDD5 | ecosystem: Host-associated > Plants > Roots > Rhizosphere > Soil | place: USA... | reverse complement strand
TCTCCTCGGTCTCCTCGGTCTCCTCGCCTTCGCCCGACGGCTCGTAGTAGCGCTCGCCCTCGAACCGCGCCGGCCGGTACTGCTGCGCGACCACGTGCCCGGGGTAGTCGTGCGGGTACCGGTACTCCTTGCCGAAGCCGAGCTTCTTCAGCCCCGGGTGGCCGGACGGCTCCTTCAGGTGGAGCGGCACGGGATCGGCCGAACGCGCGTCCTTGCTCGCCTTGCCGAGCGCGACGACCACGCTGTTCGACTTCGGGGCCCGGGCGAGGTAGATCGCCGCCTCGGCGAGGTTCAGCTGCGCCTCGGGCAGCCCGACGTACTCCACCGCGTGGGCGGCGGCCACGGCGACGAGCAACGCCCGGGGGTCGGCGAGCCCGATGTCCTCGCTCGCGTGCACGACCATCCGCCGCGCGATGTAGCGGGGGTCCTCGCCCGCCTCGATCATCCGCGCGAGCCAGAACAGCGCCCCGTCAGGGTCCGAGCCGCGGATGCTCTTGATGAACGCCGAGATCACGTCGTAGTGCGCGTCGCCCTGCCGGTCGTACACGATCGCCTTCTGCTGTGCGGCGTCGGCCGCCCGCTCGAGCGTGACCGTGTCCTCTCCGGCCGAGCTTGCGGCGAGGATCGCCGCCTCGAGCCCGGTGAGCGCGATCCTCGCGTCGCCGCCGGCGATCTCCACGAGGTGGGCGAACGCCTCGTCCGACACCTCGACGCCCTGCTTGCCGAGCCCCCGGTCCTCGTCGGTGAGCGCGCGTTCGAGCAGGGTCCGCAGCTCCGCGTCGCGGAGCGGCTCGAGCTGCAGCAGGATGCAGCGCGAGAGCAGCGGCGTGACGAGCGAGAAGTACGGGTTCTCGGTCGTCGCGCCGATCAGGGTCACCGTGCCCTCCTCGACGGCGGGGAGGAGCACATCCTGCTGCGCCTTCGACCAGCGATGCACCTCGTCCACGAACAGGACGGTCCGGAACAGCGCCCCCTTCGCCTGATCGATCACCTTGCGCGCATCGGCGACCCCGGAGGACACGGCCGAGAGCTGCACGAGCTCGCCGCCGACCGCGTCCGCGAGCAGGTACGCGAGCGTGGTCTTTCCGGTCCCGGCCGGACCCCAGAGCACGATCGAGGGGAGGTGGCCGCCCTCGAGGAGCTGCGTGAGCGCCTTCCCCGGGCCGATCAGATGCGCCTGGCCGACGAACTCGTCGAACGTCCTCGGCCGCAGTCGCGCCGCCAGGGGGACGTCGGCCACCGGACCTCAGTCCTTGTAGCGGATCACACGGCGGGGGCGGATCCACAGGATCTCGCGCTCCTGCCCCGGGGTGTAGCTGTAACCGTGCCCGTCGTACCGGTGCGACAGCTCGTCGATGTGGCGCTCGGCACGCTCGCCGGTCTCGAACCGCACGACCGTCCCGGTGACCGAGATCCAGTCGTACGCGTCGCCGCCGTTCATGACCGAGACCGCGACCCGCGGGTTGGCCTCGCAGTTCCGGTGCTTCACGCGCCCCTTCGCCGTGTTGATCAGGACGTGACCGTCCTCGGCGTCGACCCAGGTGATCGTCGCGTGCGGCGACCCGTTCGGGCCGATCGTCACGAACGTCGCGTAGTTGGTCCCGGTCAGCATCTCGAGGTCCTTCTGCGTGAGCTCAACCATCGGCCGCCGCTTCCTCCCCTCGCTCGGGCTTCTCCGGCTTCACGATCACCGCGAGGCCCAGCTCGCGGAGCTGCTCCCCCGACGCCGGCGCCGGGGCGCCGGTGAGGGGGTCGGCGCCGGACTGCGCCTTCGGGAACGCCGTCACGTCGCGGATCGTCTCCCTGCCCGCCATGAGCATGACGAGCCGGTCGATCCCCATCGCGATCCCCCCGTGGGGGGGAACGCCGTACCGGAACGCGTTCAGCAGGTGACCGAACTGCTCCTCGATCTCCTCGTCCGACAGCCCGAGCACCTCGAACACGCGGTGCTGCATGTCGGGGCGGTGGATCCGGATGCTACCGCCGCCGACCTCGTAGCCGTTCAGCACGAGGTCGTAGCCTCGCGACCTCGCGGTCTTCGGGTTCAGGTCGTCGGTGGCCGGCGCCGTGAACGGGTGGTGGGCCGAGACCCACTTGCCCTCGTCCTCGCTCCACTCGAACAGCGGCGGGTCGACGAGCCAGCAGAACCGCCACTCCCCCTCCGGGACGAGGCCGAGCCGGTCGGCCATGAAGCGCCGCAGGCCGTCGAGCGCCACGTGGGTCCGGTCCGTCCGGTCCGCGACGATCAGAACGAGGTCGCCGGGTCCCGCGTCGGTGGCCTTCCGCACGCCCTCGATCTCGTCGGCGGACAGGTGCTTCTCGACCGGCGAGCGGATGCCGTCGTCCTCGAACGCGATCCAGACGAGCCCCGCCGCGCCGCGCGACTTCGCCACCTGCACGAGGTCATCGAGCTCCTTGCGCGAGAGCTCGGCGCCCCCCGGCGCGGCCAGTCCCTTCACGAGGCCGCCGTCCGAGAGCACCGACGCGAACGCGCGGAAGCCGGTGTCCGCGAAGACCTCGCCGAGCTCCACGAGCTCCATCCCGTACCGCAGGTCCGCCTTGTCGGTGCCGAACCGGGAGACCATCTCCTCGTACGTCATCCTCGGGAACGGGATGCCGACGTCGATGCCCTGCGTCTCGCGGACGACTCGCGCGTAGAGCGGTTCGATCACCGCGAACACGTCCTCCTGGTCGACGAACGACATCTCGACGTCGAGCTGCGTGAACTCGAAGCTGCGGTCGGCGCGCGGCTGCTCGTCGCGCAGGCACCGGACGATCTGGTAGTAGCGGTCCTGGCCCGCCACCATCAGGAGCTGCTTCAGCTGCTGCGGCGACTGCGGCAGCGCGTAGAACGTGCCCGGCCACAGGCGCGAGGGGACCATGAAGTCGCGGGCGCCCTCGGGCGTGCTCCGTCCGAGGATCGGCGTCTCGATCTCGAGGAACCCGCGCGCCTCCATCTCCTCCCGCACGATCCGGTTGATCGTGTGGCGGAGCGCGAGCACCTTCGTCATCTCGGGACGCCGCAGGTCGAGGTACCGGAAGCGGAGCCGCAGCTCCTCGGAGGCCTCGATCCGGTCCTCGATCACGAACGGCGGCGTCTCGGCCTCGGACAGGACCTCGAGCCCGGAGACCGCGACCTCTACCTCCCCCGTGGGAAGCTCGGGGTTCACGGTCCCCGCCGGGCGTTCGCGCACCTCGCCGGTGACGCGGACCACCGTCTCCGACCCCAGGTGTTGGGCGTCCGCGTGCGCCTCGGACGCCTCCTCCGGATGGAAGACGAGCTGCACGAGGCCCTGCCGGTCGCGAAGGTCGACGAACGTCACGCCGCCGTGATCGCGTCGGCGCCAGACCCAACCGCACAGCGTCACCGGCGCGCCGACGTCGCTCTCGCGTAGGTCGCCGCACGCGTGCGTCCGCATCGCCGTTCGAAGATTCATCGCTCCGCCGCCCAGTCGGTCCGGGACAGCCAGTTCACCACATCGTCGATCGGCACCTCGTCCTGCTCGCCGTCGGCCAGCCGACGCATCGTGGCCGCGCCCGCCGCGACCTCGCGTTCGCCGAGGATCACCGCATAGGCGGCGCCCGACCGGTCGGCCATCTTCAGCTGCGCCTTCAGCGGTCGCTCCTCGTACGCCGTCTCCGCAGGGATCCCGGCCGTCCGGAGGGCCTCGACGACGCGCGTTCCGACCGCCGCCGCCTCGGTCCCCATCGACACGACGAAGCACGCGACCGGTCGCACGCTCGGACGCTCTCCGCCCTCGGCGTCGAGCGCGACGAGCGTGCGGTCGAGGCCGAGGGCGAACCCCACGCCGGGCGTCGGCGGACCCGCGAGAACCTCCGCGAGCCCGTCGTACCGGCCGCCACCGCACACCGTCGCCTGGGCCTGCGAGAGCGCGCCCGAGACGAACTCGAACGTGGTCCGCGTGTAGTAGTCGAGCCCGCGGACGAGGCGTGGGTCGTGCATGAACGCGACCCCCAACGCGTCCAGCCCGTTGCGGACGGCGGCGAAGTGCTCCGCGCAGGGCTGGCACAGGTGATCCGAGATCACCGGCGCCTCCTGCACGAGCGGGGTCGGACCGTCCACCTTGCAGTCGAACACCCGGAGCGGGTTCGTTCGAAGCCGGACCCGGCAGTCTTCGTCGAGCTCGTCCCGGTGCGGCTCGAGGTGCGCGATCAGGAGCTCGCGATACGCGGGACGGCACTCGCCGTCGCCGATCGAGTTCACGCGGAGCGCCAGGTCCGCGAGGCCGCGTCCGCGAAGGTACCGGTCCCCCACCGCGACGATCTCGACGTCCGCGGCCGGCCCGGCCACGCCGATCGTCTCGATCCCGAACTGGCGGAACTCCCGGAGCCGCCCCGCCTGCGGTCGCCCGTGTCGGAACTGCGTCGCGACGTAGTACGCCTTGAACGGCGTCGGCAGCTCCTGCGCGTGCGCAAGGTACGCGCGAACCACGCTCGCGGTCTGCTCGGGCCGCAGCGTGAGCGAGCGGCCCCCCTTGTCCTCGAACGTGTACATCTCCTTCGTCACGACGTCGGAGGTCTCGCCCGACGTGCGTGCGAACAGCTCCGTGTGCTCGAACGTCGGCGTCTCCGCGTACCGGAACCCGTAGAGCCGCGCGATCCGGTGCGCGGCGTCGTACAGGCCAAGCATCGCCTCGGAGTCCGCTGGGAGGAGGTCGACCGTGCCGCGCGGCGGCTGCAGCTCCACGCTCAGAGGTCCTGCAGGAACGGGTTCGTCGCGCGCTCGCGCTCGACGGTGGTCCGGGGACCGTGTCCGGGCAGCACGTCGAGGCCGTCGGGGAGCTCGAGGAACCGCCGGAGACTCCGCTGCATCTCTGCCGGGTTCGAGTTCGGGAAGTCGCTGCGACCCACCGAGCCGGCGAACACCACGTCGCCCGAGAGCACCCAGCCGTCGGTCCGGAACACGACGCTCCCCGGGGTGTGCCCGGGCGTGTGGAGCACCTCGATCCGGAACCCGGCGAACGTGAGCACGTCACCGTTCGACAGGGTCCGCACGTCCTTCACGGGCACGGGCGGCACGTCGCGGCTCGCGCCCCACCCCCTCGGGTCGGTGAGCGCCTGGACGTCGGCCTCGTGGATGTGGAATGGCAGGTCGTCGCCGCAGAACTCGTGGGCCGCCCCGACGTGGTCGAAGTGCCCGTGGGTGGCGAGCGCGGCAACGGGACGCTTGCCCTCGCTCTCGAGCATCGCGTGCACCCGCTCCGGCGAGAAGCCGGGGTCGACGACCACGGCGTCGTCCGTGCCGTCGGCGGCGATCAGCCAGCAGTTGGTCTCGAACGAGTTGTCGGAGAAGACGTCGAGGTACATGCGGGGCAGTCTATCCGCAGGCAGGCGAGGCCCAGCCCGGCGGGGCTCGTGTCGTCCCCGAGGGGTAGGCTCGCAGGGTGAAGGGCGACCGGGTGGAGATCGTCGTGGACTCGGGCGCGGGCGTGCTCACGTACGAGATCGAGGCCACGAGGGCGGGGCGCCGCGTCGAGGTCAGCACCTCGCGCGGTGTGATCGAGGTCACCGAGGTCACCAGGAGCGGGGCGCCGGTCCGCAGCGGCCGGTTCATGGCCGAGCGGGTGGTGGCGCTCGTCGAGCACCCCGCGCCGCTCGTCGCCACGCGGGGCCGGCGGCCGGCGAGGAACCAGGCCCGCCTGCTCTGAGCCGCCCGAGCAAGACGGTCAGAGCCCGGCCGCGTCGATCCAGAGCGTGACCGGGCCGTCGTTCACGAGCTCCACCCGCATGTGCTCGCGGAACGCACCCCGCCTCACCGTCGCGCCCCGGCCCTCGAGCGTCTTCGCGAAGGCCTCGACCCGGTCCTCGGCGACCTCGGGCGGGGCGGCGCCGTCCCACGAGGGCCGGCGGCCCTTGCGCACGTCGCCGTAGAGCGTGAACTGCGGCACCACGAGGATCTCGCCGCCGACGTCGGAGAGCGAGCGGTTCATCTTGCCCTGCTCGTCCTCGAACACCCGCAGGTTGAAGACCTTCTCGGCCAGGCGGTCGTACTCCCCGAACGCGTCGTCCTTCCCTACGCCCACGAGGAGCAGGAGCCCGGGTCCGATCTCGGCGACGAGCTCGTCGCGGACCCGGACCGAGGCGCGGGAGACCCGCTGGAGCAGGATCCTCAACGCGGCACGACGCGGAACGCGTCGTAGACGTTCTCGACCTTCTTCACCGCGCCCAGGATCTCGGCGAGGTGCGCGATGTCCGCGAGCTCGAACGTGAACCGCAGCATCGTCGTCCGGTCGCGCCCGACGGCGGAGGTGGCCGAAAGGATGTTCACGTGGTGGTCCGAGAGCACGGTCGCCACGTCCGAAAGCAGCCGCGTCCGGTCGAGCGCCTCCACCTGGATCGCGACCACGAACGAGGTGGGCTTGCCGGCGCGCCACGAGACATCGATCAGGCGCTCGGGCTGGCCGAGCAGCGACTTCGCGTTCGGGCAGTCGGTGCGGTGGACGCTCACGCCCTGGCCGCGGGTCACGAACCCGAGGATCTGGTCGCCGGGCACCGGCGTGCAGCACCGGGCGAGCCGAACCCACACGTCGGCCGAGCCCGGGACCTCGACGCCCGAGGTGACGTCCGTCGTCGCCGACGGCTCGCCGAGCCGCACGGGGCGCGCGAGCGGCACCTCGGTGACGTCCTCCTCGGTGGTGCCCTGGAGCGACCGCGCGAGCCGGGCGACGATCGACTGCGGAGAGACGTGTCCCTCGCCGATCGCGACGTACATCGATTCCAGGCTCGGGAACTTCATCTCGTCCGCGAGCTGCTCGAGCGCCTCCTCGGTGGCCAAGCGCTTGAACGGGACGTTCTGCTTGCGCATCAACCGCTGGAGCTGCTCGCGCCCGTCCTCGAGCGCGTCCTCGCGGCGCTCGCGGCTGAACCACTGCCGGATCTTGTTGCGTGCCCGCGGCGTCTTCACCCACCGGAGCCAGTCGCGCGAGGGCCCCTCGCCCTGGGCCTTCGACGTCAGGACCTCGACGGTGTCGCCGGTGCGCAGCTCGTAGTCGAGCGGCACGAGCTTGCCGTTCACCTTCGCGCCGATCGTGCGGTGCCCCACCTCGGTGTGGATCGAGTACGCGAAGTCGACCGGCGTCGCGCCGGCCGGCAGGTTCAGCACATCGCCCTTCGGGGTGAAGCAGAAGACCTGGCCGCCGTACAGGTCGATCTTCAGGCCCTCCATGAACTCGCGCGGGTCGGCCATGTCCTTCAGCCACTCGAGCATCTGGCCGAGCCACGCCAGGTCCGCGGCCTCCTTCGCCTTCTTCCCGTCGCGTCCTTCCTTGTAGCGCCAGTGGGCCGCGATCCCGAACTCGGCCGTGCGGTGCATCTCCCGCGTGCGGATCTGCACCTCGATCGGCCGACCCTGCGGACCGACCACGGTGGTGTGCAGCGACTGGTACATGTTGTTCTTGGGCATCGCGACGTAGTCCTTGAAGCGCCCGGGCACGGGCTTCCACAGGGAATGGACGGCGCCGAGCGCGGCGTAGACGTCGCGGACCGAGTCGACGAGGATGCGGACGCCGGCGAGGTCGTAGATCTCGTTGAACTCCTTGCCGCCGATCACCATCTTCTCGTAGATCGAGTACAGGTGCTTCGGGCGCCCGATCACCTCGGCCTTGACGCCTGACTCCCGCAGGCGCGTCTCGGCGGCGTCGAGCACGGCGTCGACGTACTGCTGCCGTTCGCCGCGACGGCGTTCGACGAGGCTCGCGATCTCGCGGTACGGGCCGGGGTGCAGGGCCTTGAACGAGAGGTCCTCGAGCTCCCACTTCACCTGCTGGACCCCCAGGCGATGCGCGAGCGGCGCGTAGATCTCGAGCGTCGCCGTCGCGATCCGGCGCTGCTTGTCCGGCGGGAGCGCGGACAGCGTCCGCATGTTGTGGAGCCGGTCGGCGAGCTTGATCAGCAGGACGCGGATGTCGCCCGCCATCGCGACGATCATCTTGCGGACGTTCTCCGCCTGTTCGTGCTCCCGGCTGCGGAACGAGAGCGCGTCGAGCTTGGTGAGCCCGTCCACGATCCGCGCGACCTCCGGACCGAAGTCCGTCTCGAGATCGGCGATCGTGACGTCGGTGTCCTCGACCGTGTCGTGCAAGAGCGCCGCCTCGAGCGTCGTGGTGTCGAGCCCGAGGTCCGCCAGGATCTGCGCGACGGCCAGGGGATGCTCGATGAAGTCCTCGCCCGACAGGCGCTTCTGCCCCTCGTGGTGCTCTGCGGCGAACCGGTAGGCCCGCTCGATCTCCTTGAGATCCGCCTTGGCGTTGTAGCCCTTGACCGTTCGGGTCAGCGCGTCGATCCCGTCGCGCGGCTCCGAGTCGCCGGGCCGCAGGCGCGCGAGCAGGCCCCCCCGTCGCTCGGTCTTGAGCTGCTCGGAGCCTTCCACGCACTCACCCCCGTGGGGCAGTGTACGCCGCGAGCGGCGCGGATCCGGCGCTCGGGTTCAGTACCGCAGCAGCGTGAACAGCTCGTACCCGTCGAGCTTGTCCCGCCCGTTCAGGAACTCGAGCTCGATCAGGCAGGCGATGCCGACCACCTTGCCGCCGATGCGTTCGACGAGCTCCGCGGTAGCCTTGGCGGTCCCGCCGGTCGCGAGCACGTCGTCGACGATCAGCACCCGCTCGCCGTGGGCGACCGCGTCGCGGTGGATCTCGAGCGTGGCGGTGCCGTACTCGAGCGCGTACTCGGCGGCCTCGGTCTCCCAGGGCAACTTGTCGACCTTGCGTACGGGGACGAACCCCGCGCCGAAGTGGTACGCGACCGGCGACGCGAGGATGAACCCGCGCGCCTCGATGCCCACCACCTTGTCGACGTTGCCGCGCCCGAAGTGCACCACGGTCAGGTCGATCACGGTCGAGAACGCGAGCTCGTCCGCGAGGAGCGGCGTGATGTCCTTGAAGACGATCCCCTCCTGGGGGAAGTCGGGCACGTCACGCACGAGCGCCTTCAGCTGGTCGAGCTCCACGGGATCACCTCCGCCGGCGTTTGGCGGGCGGGCGCCGCTTGCTCTTGGGACGCGGCCTGGACGATGGGGTCCCGGAGCGTCTGGCCGCGGACGGCGTGGCGGCCGTGGACGACGCCGCGGCTGCGAGCTCCTGCTGCACCACCTCCGGCTCCTCCTGCTCGGCGTCCCGGGTGGGGACCGCCCGCAGGCGCCGGGCGCTCGGGCGCCCCTCGAGCCGTGCCCGGAGCTGCTGGTAGCGCGGCTCGCGCTCCTTGAGGACCACGAGGATCGGCGTGGCCACGAAGATCGACGAGTACGCGCCGGTCACGACCCCGATCAGCATCGCGAACGCGAAGTCCTTGAGCGTCTGCCCGCCGAAGAGCAGCAGCGACAGGATCGGCAACACGACCACGAGCGAGGTGTTCACCGAACGCATCAGCACCTGGTTCATCGAGGCGTTCGCGACGCCCTCGTACGTGTCCTTGCCCAGTGCTGCGGTGGACTCGACGTTCTCCTTGACCTTGTCGTAGATCACGACGGTGTCGTAGAGCGAGAACCCCAGGATCGTGAGGATCGCGATCACGGTCGCCGGCGAGACCTCCCGGCCGGTGAGCGCGTACACCCCCGCCGTGATGATCACGTCGTGGACCATCGCGACCATCGCCCCGAGCGCCATCTTCCACTCGAACCGCAGCGTGATGTAGAGCGTGATCGTGATCAGCACGATCAGGAGACCGATCAGCGCCTGCCGCGAGATCTGTTCGCCCCACGTGGGTCCCACGACCTGCGCGCTGATGTCGTCGGCGGGGATCCCCGCCTGTTCGGCCAGCGCGTCGAACAGCTGCGTCCGCTCCTCGGCCGACAGGTCGGTAAGCGCGGTCGTGCGGATCGAGACCCGGTCGGTGCCCGCGATCTGGATCTCGGCGCTCTCCCGCGCGTACGGTTCGGACTCCAGGAGCCCGCGGATGTCCTCGACGCTCGCGCCGGTGGCGAGCCGGTACTCGATCAACGTTCCCCCCGTGAAGTCGATCGAGTAGTTCAGCCCCCGCCAGAACAACCCCAGCAGGCAGATGGCGATCACGACCCCCGAGACGATCGCCCACCGGCGGCGCTGCTGGACGATGTGGAACTCCGGGTGCCGGTATCCGCGGAAGGTGTCGAGTGCGCGACGGAGGCTCATCCGGAGCCTCCGGCGATCGCGGGGGCCGGTTCGGGAGCGGTGGGCGAGACCTCGCGATCGGCGGCGAGCCCCGCCTTGACGCCGAACCAGCGCCAGTTCACGGCCCGGTCGCTCCGGACCAGGAGCGAGACGGCCGGCCGCTTGAAGAAGTACACGACGAACAGGTCGAGCAGGACCGACACCCCGAGAGTCAGCGCGAACCCTCGGACGGAGGAGATCGCCGTGAGGTAGAGCACGAGCGCGGCGATCGCGGTGACGAAGTCCGCCGCGACGATCGTCTTGAACGAGCGCTGGAAGCCCGGCCCCACCGCCGAGCGAGGCGACTTGCCGGCATGGACCTCGTCCTTCAGCCGCTCGAAGAACACGATGTACGAGTCGGCGGTCACACCCAGCGAGATCACGAGGCCGGCGACGCCGGCGAGCGTCAGGTTGTAGCCGATCGTCAGACCGGCGAGCGCCACGAGCGCGATCGCGAGGAAGCCCCAGATCGCCATCCCGACCCAGGCCACGATCGCGAGCACCCGGTAGTAGAAGAGGAGGTACAGGCAGAGCAGGATGAGGCCCGCCACGGCCGCGACGAGCCCCTGCTGGAGCGACTCGTCGCCGAGCGTCGGGCTCACCGTCTGCACCTGCTCGGTCGTGAGCGCCACCGGGAGGGCCCCTGCGTTCAGCTGGGTCGCGAGGTCCTTCGCGCGCGCTTCGGTGAAGCTGCCGGTGATCACGCCGACCCCGCCGGTGATCGCGTTCTGCACCGTTGGTGCCGAGATCACCTCCTGGTCGACGACGATCGCGAGCTGGCGACCTTCCAGCCGCGTCGTCACGTCGGCGAACGTGTCCGCGCCCTCATCGGTCATGTCGAACTGGATCTGCCAGCCCTGGCCGACGGCCGCCCCTCCCCCCGTGTCGAAGATGGCGGTCGCGCGGTTGATCGCGTCGCCGGTGATCTCGACCGGGCCGAGCCGGTACTTCGTCTGACCGTCGCGGTCCAGGAACACGACCTCCTCGCCGGCCAGCCGCTCGAACGAGCACTCGGCCGTCTCCTGCTCGGCCTCCGTCGAGCACGTGACGCCGGCGGCGTCGTACCCCGGCGTGGCCGGCGTGAGCACCTCGAGCACCTCGCGTTGCTCGAGCCGGGCCGTCTGGCCGATGACCTGCAGGAGGCGCTCCTGCCCCGTTTCCTGCAGGCGGGCCTCGGCGTCCTCCCGCGAGAGGAAGCAGCCGAGGTTCTCGCCCGCCGAGCTCCGCACGCAGTACTCCGCGTCCGACCGCTGGACGGTCAGCTCGGAGAGCAGCGCCTCCGCCTCCTCGGCCGTGGGGAAGCACGCGGGGCCGACGTCGCTCGACAGCGTCGCGTCACCCCTGCCCGTGACGCAGAAGGTCTGCGTCTCCTCCGTCTCGATCGCCGCGAGCTCGGTCTCGGCCTCGGCGCGCGTCGGGAAGCAGGGGCCCGCCCCGCCAAGCGCGTCGCCGGCGAAGCAGAACTCCCCCTCCTGCCGTTGGACCGAGAGGCCTTGGATCGCGGCGTCGGCCTCCTCCTGGGTCGGGAAGCAGAGGGGGTCGTCCGCGAACGGATCCCCCGCGAGGCAGACCGAGGTCACCACCGGACCGGAGGTGGCGTCGGCGAGCTGGGAGTCGGCCGCCTGCTCGCGGTCGAAGCACCCGTAGGTGACGTCCTCCGTATCGACGAGGCAGAACTGGGTCTTGTCGCGCTCCTCGATCGTCCCGCGGGCGAGCCCCGGGATCTGGACCTCGATCGTGTCGCCCGTGACGAACAGCAGGGGCTCGGCCGTGCCGAACGCGTCGATGCGGCCACGGATGTTCTCGAGCGCCTGGTCCATCACGTCCTCGGGCGTCCCCTCGGGCGCCGAGAGGATCACCGAGATGCCGCCCTTCAGGTCGAGCCCCAGCACGGGCCGCGTCCCGGTGACGAGCAGGGCGACGCCGGCGACGACGAGCACCAACACGAAGACGATCGACGTCCAGAGCGCGCGTGGCTTCTTCATCGGCCGACCCTCATGCGAGCTCCGCGCCGTTGATGAGGAGCTTGAACCTGCAGTCGAGCACCTCGGCCGCGAGGCGGCACAGCTGCATGCGACCGAGGAAGATCTCGAAGTACTCCATGACCTGGCTGATCTGGGTATCGATCGTGAGCTCGAGGCTCACGGTCTTGGCCGCGGAGTCCACGCGCAGGAACGACTGTTCGGCCGCGAAGTTCACGCGGTCGTGGATGTCGAACTCGATCTGCCCGGACTTGCGGACCCGGCTCCGGTGCACGTCGGACTTGTCGGCCAGGATCACGGCCGCCGAGACCGGCGACACCGCGTAGCCGTTGTCCTCCTCGTGGTTGGCGATCGCGGAGACGATCAGCGCGAGGTCGGCGGCCGGGACACGGTCCTTGAGCGACTGGTAGACCAGCACGGCGCCGGTCTGCCCGTGCGCGTACCGGCTGACCATGTTGCCGACGTCGTGGAGGTAGCCCGCAACGCACGCGAGGTTCGCCGTGTGCTCGTCGAACCCGGCACGCGTCAGGACGTTGTACGCGATCCGCGCGGTGAGGTTGGCGTGTCGGAACCCGTGCTCCGTGTAGCCGAGCCCCTCCATCACGCGGTCGGCCGCGGTGATGAACGACGAGAGCTCGGGGTCGTCCTGGACGAGGTCGAGGGTGATGCCTTCGGGCTCGACCGTCGGTTCGACCGGCTCGATCGGGCGCGCGCCGGGCGCTGCTTCCGCGCTCACGGTCCCCGGTCGACCCCTTCTTCGTCCTCGGCATCGCCGCTCTCGTCCTCGTCGTACTGCTCGTCCTCAACGAAGCGCTGCGCGATGCCCTGCCGGACCATCCTGACGCGGGTGCCGGGGGCGATCTCGACCGTGACGGTTCCCTCGTCGTCGTCGATCTCGACGATCGTGCCGTAGATGCCGCCCGTGGTCATGACCTCGTCTCCGACCTCGAGCGATGCGAGCAGTGTCTGCTGGGCGCGCTGGCGGTTGCGCTGCGGCCGGATGAGCAGGAAGTAGAAGCCCACGATCATCAGGACCGGGAGCGCCAAGCCGATCAGCGAACCGCCGGCCTGCCCTCCCTCTTGGGCAAGGATCCCGAACACCATGGTTTGACGAGCCTCCTCGGGGGTGACGAGGCAGCATACAGGCTACCGCTCGGTTCGCCGCAGGTAGCGGGCCGGTTCAGCCGAGCGGGAGCGCCCCCTCGCGGGCCACGCCGAGGTGCCGGTAGGCCCGCTCGGTGGCCAGGCGGCCCCGCGGGGTGCGCTGGAGGAACCCGAGCTGCAGCAGGTACGGCTCGACGACGTCCTCGACCGTGTCGGTCTCCTCCCCGACCGCGGCCGCCAGGGTGGACAGGCCGACCGGCCCGCCCCCGAACTTGCCTACGATCGTCGACAGGATCGCGAGGTCGAGCTTGTCCAGGCCCTCGCCGTCCACCTCGAACAGCTCGAGCCCGTCGCGGGCGACCTCGGCGGTGACATCACCGTCGTGGCGGACCTCGGCGAAGTCCCGGACCCGCCGCAGGAGGCGGTTCGCCACCCGGGGCGTTCCCCGCGATCGACGGGCGATCTCCCGGGCCCCCTCCGCGTCCACGCTCACCGAGAGGATCCCGGCCGAGCGGTGCACGATCGCGCCGAGGTCCTCGACCGAGTAGTAGTCCAGGCGCGGGGAGAACCCGAACCGCTCGCGCAGCGGCAGCGTGATCCGGCCCGGCCGGGTGGTCGCGCCGACGAGCGTGAACCGCGGCAGGTCGAGACGGATGCTCCGGGCGCTCGGGCCCTTGCCGAGCACGACGTCGAGCTTGAAGTCCTCGAGCGCCGGATACAGGACCTCCTCGACGGCGCGCGGCATCCGGTGGATCTCGTCGACGAACAGGACGTCGCCCTCCTCGAGGTTCGTGAGGATCGCCGCGAGGTCGCCCGGCCGGTCGAGCGCCGGGCCGGACGTCGGCTGGAACCCGACGCCAAGCTCGTTGGACACGATCCCGGCGAGCGTCGTCTTGCCGAGCCCGGGGGGACCTGAGAACAGGAGGTGGTCGACCGTCTCGCCGCGGGCGCGGGCGCCGTCCACCAGCAGCGCCAGCTGCTCCTTGATCCGCTCCTGCCCGACGAACTCGTCGATCCGCCGCGGGCGGAGCGCGGCGTCGAACTCGCGCTCCTCCTCGGGCACCTCGGCGTCGACGATCCGCGGTTCGTCGGTCACGTCGCGCATCACCCTACCCCCGTCCCGCTTCCTAGACCCCGCCCACCCGCTGCAGCGCCTCCCGCAGGAGGTCCTCGACGGAGCGGTCGCCGTTCGGCGCGAGGCCGTGCATCGCCTCGCTCGCCTCCTGCGGCGACAGGCCGAGCGCGAGCAGCGCCTCGCGGACGTCCGCGAGCGGACCGTCGACGATCACGATCTCGTCGCCGCCGAGCTTGTCCTTCAGGTCGAGCGCCACCCGCTGGGCGACCTTCTTCCCCACGCCGGGCACCACGGTGAGCGCCTCGACGTCACCGGACGCGACCGCGCGGCGGAGCGCCTCGGGAGAGAGCACGGACAGGAACGAGAGCGCGACCTTCGGCCCGATGCCGTTCACCGTGACGAGGAGATCGAACAGCTCGCGCTCGTCCGCGTTCGCGAATCCGTACAGCACCATCGCGTCATCCCGAACGACCATCCGCGTGTACACGCGCGCGGGGCGGCCGACCGGTGGGAGCTTCGAGAGCGTCGAGGCCGGCACGAGCACGTCGTAGCCGACACCGCCGACCGAGATCACGACCCGGCCGCCCGAGCGTTCGGCGACGTCCCCCTCGAGGAACGAGATCACCGGGCCGCCGCCTGCCTCAGCCGCGTCTGCGTGAGATGGCAGAGCGCGATCGCCACGGCGTCAACGGCGTCCGGCTCGTTCGGCAGGTCGCGGAGGCCGTGGAAGCGTTCGAGCGCGTCGCGGACCTGCCCCTTGTCCGCGTTCCCCTGGCCGGTGACCGCCAACTTCACCTCGAGCGAGCCGTACTCCTCCACGGGAAGGCCGGCCTCGGCTGCGGCGAGCAGCGCCACCCCGCTCGCCCGAGCGACGCTCATCGCGCTCACCTGGTTCTTGTTCCAGGCGATCCGTTCGATCGCCACCGAGGCGGGCCCGTGCGCGGCGATCGCGCCGCGGACCGCCTCATAGAGGAATCGCAGGCGGTCGCTCTCAGGAAGGTCCGAAGGCGTCCGGACGGTCTCGGCGAGCAGGAGGACCGGCTTGCGGTCCCTCCGGCCGACCGCCCCGAGGCCGAGCGCGGACACGCCCGGGTCGACCCCGAGCACGCACGAGTCGAACACCTGTTCAGTCTGTTCGATGCCCGAGGCCCGGTCAATCACCCGAGGGGTGAGGAGAGAGGGCGCCTACTCGTCGCATCCCCCAGATCGTCAGACCGACGGTCGCGACCGTGGCCAGGATCGTGAAGATCGGAAGGCCCAGTGCGGCGATGAGCGGGATCGCAAGCGCCTAGATGAATCCACCACCGATGAAGGGACGTGTGAATAGCTGCCGGTAGCTGTAGCTTCGAACGACCCCGGTGTGCCGCCTCGGATCGACCATGTCGAGCATCATGAATCCGGTCGCGACGGTGCCCTGGCCTTCGCCGAACTCTGCGATCGAGCGTTCGAACCAGTCGCTCGCGAGGATCCTCCTGCCGATGACGAACACGAGGACGATGCTCCATGCGAGGACGCCACGCAGGATCAGTAACGGGCCGACGTTCTCGGCGAGCGCGCTCAACGAAACGGTGCCGATCGCGCAGAAGACGATCCCATCGATGGCGAGTCCTCCGAGCCCCTCGACGGCCCGGCGGTTCACCGCCCAGCCGAAGCCGAAGCGGACCGCAGCAAGCCGCACGAGGACGCCGCCGACGATCGCGAACGGGAGAGCGGAACTTCTCGAAGAATCGAACAGGTCGAAGAGCCAGCGGAAGGGCTCGAGAAGCCCGAATCCGACCGCGATCGCGACACCGAGCGCAACCGCCGCCGCGGTCACCTGGCTCATGCCTTGCCATTCGTCCATCGGCTCCTGGTCGGGACGTGGGAGGCGGTGATCGATGTCCAAGGTCCTCGTCCGGATTGGTCCGATCCTCGAGGTCACGAGCGGGCGCTGGGAAACCATCGCTTGACGCGGCCCAGGACGGGGCGCACCGCCTCACCCGGCCCGTCGATCACCCGAGCGCATCGTCAGGCGGTGACACCTTCGGTGAGCTCGACCAGCGACCGCTCGACGCCCTCGGCGAGCTCGGGGGGCTCCTCGATCGCGTCGCCGTCGGCGGACTGTCCGATCGCCATCCGAGCCAAGAGGCTGCGGGTCCGATCCGCGCGAGCGTGGGCGGGTCCTACGCAGATCGCTCGAAGGCGGCCCGCGGCACCCGGCACGCCTCGGACTGGACCGCTCGAGCGAGGGCGAAGCCCGTCGCCGTGAGGCTGAGGTCCAGCGTGTCGTACCAGGCGTCGAACATCCGAACGAGACACGCGGCCGAGGCGTTGAACTCCTGACGCGAGGCGCTCAGATCGTCCTCCCTCGCGCGGAGTTCCTCCCGGACCTCGCCGAGAAGGGCGTCGAGCTCATCGGCCTCTGCTCGAGCCTCCTCCAGATCCTCCCGCGCCGACCGAAGGTCGCCGCGTACGTCCGCGTAGAGGAGTCCTGCGACGACAAGGATGAGCACGGCGATGGCAACGGCGACGATCAGCGGGCGCCTGTTCGGGCCACGCGCCATCTCATGGTGTCCGTGCGCCTCATGGAGCCCGTGACCGCTGGTCTCGGTCCCGTCCGAAAGCCTCGTTCCACACACGCTGCAGAAGTGTGCCCCGACCGGATTCTCGGAACCGCAATTGCCGCACTTCACCTGAACTCACCTCCCAGCCGGGCATCGTCAAGCGGTGACGCCTTCGGTCAGCTCGACCAGCGACCGCTCGACGCCTTCGGCAAGCTCGGGGAGCTCCTCGATCGCGTCGCCGTCGGCGCACAGGCCGATCGCCATCCGACCGCCGAACGAGATCGCGCTCACCCGGAGCGCGTGGTGGGGAGCGATCTCGGCGAGCGAGTAGACCTCCCGGATCTCCCCTCCCGCGAGGTAGTGCGTGCCCGCGGGGCCGCGCACGTTCGAGACGGAGAGGGCGAAGAAGTGCGGGTTGGCCGCGATGCGGTGCGCCAGCCCGAACAGGTGCTTCGACACCTGCCCCACGTCCGCGAACACCGTGTACAGCTGCTCGGCGTCGTGGTCCTGTTTGCGGGCCCGCATCTGCGCGTTGACGGCGAGCACGCGCCGGACCGCGTCGGCCTCCTGAACGGGCAGGTCGATGTTGACGAAGGAATCCCGGTTCGGGATCGCGCCGGGCGCCTCACCTTCTCGATGCATGCTCACCGGCACCTGGGCACGCAACGGCTCGACCGATCCGTGCTCTGCCTCGAGCCATCGGCGCAGCCCGCCGGCGATCACGCCGAGGAGGACATCGTTGATCGTCACCCCTTCGCCCAGCGCGCGCGACGCGCGATGCACGGCGTCGAGCGGATGGTCGACGAACGCCACCTGGCGCCGCCGCCCGGCCGGCGCGTTCAGCGGCGAGGTCGCAGGTTCGGGAACCAGCTCGCGCCGGAACGCGTTCGGGGCGCCGCGGAGCTCGTCGATGCTCTCCTGCAGACGACTGCGCGAGGCAACCCGGCGTCCGATCCGACGGGCCGTGGTGCGGGCGGCGTGGCCCCGGTCCGAGAGGGCGCCGGCGATCAGTTCGTTCGGGGTCGGCAGCGGCCCGGCGGGGGGAAGCGGAGGAGGGTCGGGCTCCTCGTCGGTCGAGTCGCTCCAGAGCAGCGCCGAGCCGATCGCCATCGCCGCCTGCCCGTCGGCCATCGCGTGGTGGATGCGCCAGATCACGGCCCTCGTGCCGTCGTCGAGCGGTTCGACGACGTCGATCGACCACAGCGGCCGATCCCGCGGCAGGCGTTCGGCCATGAGGCCGGCGACGATCTCGTGGAGCTCCACACGCCCGACGGGACCCGTGACGGGGACCGCGTGGACGTGGCGGCTGACATCGAAGTCCGGGTCGTCCGCCCAGACCGGCGCGTCGAGGCGATACGGGGTGACGACGATCCGACGCCGGCAGCTCGGGGCGAGCGGGATCCGACGCGCGATCCGGTCGCGCAGGTATGCGACGCCGTCGCCGGTCCGCTCGGCGATCAGGACCTTGCAGGTGTGACCGACGATCGACTTGGACTCGAGCGCGAGGATACGGGAGTCCTCGGGCGACAGCCGCTCCGCCATCACGTCGGTTGTATCACGACGCGGAACGGCACCGGCCCGCCCGGCTACCGCTTGGCCGGAAGGGAGCGCGCGTACGTGGTGCCGAGCTTCACCCACTTCGCGAGCTGTCGCTTGGTGCGCACGTCCTCCGACGCGACCCGGAGCCACCCCTGCAGCTCCCGGCCCCGCATCTCCATCGGGCGGGCGCTCGTCGAGGCCACGATCGAGTCCGACTCCTCGGGGTCGACCCTGACCAGCGCCCCTCCCTGCCCGCTTGCGGCGACGGCCATGTTGCCCCCGATCAGGAACGCGAGTCCCCCGAACATCTTCTGTTCGGTGAGGCCGGGCTCTCCGGCGACGAGTTCGCGGATGCGCTCGGCGAGGGCCTCCTCGTACGCCATCCGAGCGATGGTACGCCAGGGTGCTCGGTCAAGGCCGCCGACCTACGCGGGGGTCGCGCTCCGGAACGCCTCCACCTGCCGGATCACGCCTGCCGTGTCGAACCAGGCCTGCTCGCGGCTGATGAGGCCGTCGCGGATGTCGAACACGTGGAGGATGCGGAAGCGCACCGGCGCGCCGCCTCCCTCGATGCCGATGAACTCGCCGCGGATGTGACCCGTCGCGACCGATTCGTCGACGACGTGGTCGCCGGAGGCGAAGCGCGCCACCGACTCCAAGTGCAGGTCCGGGATCGCGTCGATGATGCCCTCGTAGATCTCCCCCGCGGCCGGCTTGCCGTAGACGGGGCAAAGGGGATTGCCGACGTCGTCCCAGACGAGATCGTCGGTGTACGTCGCGAGCGTGCCCGCGACGTCGTGGGCGTTCTCGGCGGCGAAGTGCCGATCGATGATGTCCATGCTCCCTCCCCTTCGTCGAGCAGGACCGGCAGCATAGGGTCGACGCGCGCGAGCGCGACCGGACGAGGCCGGCTCCTCGGTGAGAAACCGGCGACCCGAGAGGCTCGGCCTCAGCCGAGCTCGGCCATCACCGATTCCGGGATGTCGAAGTTCGCGTAGACGTTCTGGACGTCGTCGAGTTCCTCGAGCGCCTCGAGCAGCGAGAGCACCTGGCGCGCCTGCCCGCCCTCGACCGGGACGGTGCTCTGCGGCAGCATCGTGAGCTCGGCGGAGAGCATCGTGATCCCGGCCGCCTCGATCGCATCGCGGACGGCCGTGAACGCGGACGGGTCCGTCGTGATCTCCCACGTGCTCTCGGCGTCGTTCAGGTCCTCCGCGCCGGCCTCGAGCGAGATCTCGAGAAGCTGCTCCTCGTCGGGCGCCGATGTCTTCTCGATCTGGATCGACCCCTTGCGCGCGAACATCCACGCGGTGCTCCCGCCCTCGCCGAGGTTGCCGCCGTTTCGCGTGAACGCGTGGCGCACGTCCTGGCTCGTCCGGTTGCGGTTGTCCGTCAGCGTCTCGAGGAACATCGCGACGCCGCCCGGGCCGTAGCCCTCGTACGAGACCTCCTCGTACCTCGCTCCGCCGGCGAGCTCACCCGTCCCCCGCTTGATCGCGCGTTCGATGTTGTCCGTAGGGACCGAGGCCTCGCGGGCCTTCTCGACCGCGGACGCGAGCGTCATGTTCCCGTCGATGCTGCCCCCGCCTTCTCGGGCGGCGACCTCCACCGCGCGCAGCAGCTTGGCGAACAGGTTGCTGCGCTTGGCGTCCGCCGCGCCCTTCTTGCGCTTGATCGTCGACCACTTCGAGTGACCGGACATCAGGCCTTCCCCAGCAGGTAGCCGTGGAGCCCGGTCTCCCCGACGAGCTCGGGGTGGAAGGACGCGAGCAGGAGGTTCCCCTGCTCGAGCACCACGGGCCGTCCCTCGAGCGACGCGAGCACCCGGACGTCCTCGCCGACCGACTCCACGACGGGCGCCCGGATGAACACGCCGCGGACCGGATGCTCGATGCCGTCGACCTCGAGATCCGCCTCGAACGAGTCCACCTGGCGTCCGTACGCGTTCCGGCGGACGGTGACGTCCACGAGACCGAGCAGCGGCTCCCCGTCCTCGACGCGTTCGGCCATCACGATCATCCCCGCGCAGGTCCCGAGGACCGGCATCCCCGTCCGCGCGCGCTCGACGATCGGTCCGACGAGCCCCGCGCTCCGTGCGAGCTTGGAGATCGTCGTCGATTCGCCGCCGGGGATCGCGAGCGCGTCGACGCCGGCCAGATCCGCGGGGGTCCGCACCTCCACCGGGGACGCGCCGAGCTCCGCGAACACGCGGGCGTGTTCCCGGAAGTCACCCTGCAGGGCGAGGACGCCGGCCTTCACGCCACCATGATAGGCAATGCCCCATGGGTGACCGTCCGGTTGGCATCACGATCCGGGGTCCGAGGCTTCTGCTCCGCCCGCTCACGGCGCCGGAGATCGACGACGAGTGGCGCGAGATGCTCGAGGCCGATCCGATGTCGATCGTCGAGGTGCCGGACGAGGCCGTTTTCCGGGAACGGCTCGGTCGGTCGGGCCGACTCGAAGACGGGTGGCTCGACCTCGCGATCGACCTCGACGGCGCCTGCATCGGGGGGATCCAGACGTTCGTGCCGACGGAGCCGCTGCCCCCGGGCGTGTTCGAGGTCGGCATCGGCCTTCGGGCACATGCTCGTGGCAAGGGCCACGGCAGGGAGGCGCTCGCCATCTTCACCGATTGGCTGTTCGAGCACGCGGAGGCGGTGCGCGTCCAGGCCCCCACCGACCCCGACAACGCGGCCATGCGGGCGGTCTTCGACGCCGTCGGATGGAAGCACGTGGAAACCTATCGCGAGTTCGACCGCACCTGGGTGATGTACGCGATCACCCGCGAGCGATGGGGCGCCCGCAGATAGGGCGGGCTACCAGCCGCGGGTCTGGAGCAGGCCCTCCTCGCCGAGCTCCTTGATGTCGAGCCCGTGCATCGGCTCGCCGAGGCCGCGCGAGACCTTCGCGAGCGCGTCGGGGTCCTGGAAGTGCGTGGTCGCCTCGACGATCGCGCGCGCCCGCGGCGCCGGGTCCTCGGACTTGAAGATCCCGGAGCCCACGAACACCCCATCGACGCCGAGTTGCATCATGAGCGCCGCGTCGGCCGGGGTGGCGAGCCCGCCGGCGGCGAAGTTCACGACCGGCAGCCGGCCCTGCTCCGCGACCAACCGCACGAGGTCCACCGGCGCGCCGAGCTCCTTGGCCGCGGTCACGAACTGCTCGGGGCGCGCGGTCTGCAGCGCGCCGAGCTCTCGAAGGATCGTCCGCTGGTGGCGCACGGCCTCGACGACGTTGCCCGTGCCGGCCTCGCCCTTGGTCCGGATCATCGCGGCGCCCTCGGCGATCCGCCGCAGCGCTTCGCCCAGGTTCCGGGCGCCACACACGAACGGGACCGTGAACGCCCACTTGTCGATGTGGTGCTCCTCGTCGGCGGGCGTGAGCACCTCGGACTCGTCGACGTAGTCCACGCCGAGCGCCTGGAGGATCTGGGCCTCGACGAAGTGACCGATCCGCGCCTTGGCCATCACCGGGATCGAGACCGCGTTCATGATCTCCTCGACCTTGGTTGCGTCGGCCATGCGCGCGACGCCGCCCTCGGCGCGGATGTCGGCGGGGACGCGTTCGAGCGCCATGACCGCGCACGCCCCGGCGTCCTCCGCGATCTTCGCCTGGTCGGCCGTCGTGACGTCCATGATGACGCCGCCCTTGAGCATCTCGGCCAGGCCGGACTTCACCCGGAAGGTGCCGGTCTCGCGCTCCACGGTCTCCTCCTCAGAACGAGGCTCGGTGCCTGCGACTGAGTGTACCGCCAGGCCGGGACCCTCCCGAGGACCGTCAGCGCGAGAACTCGACGGCGACCCCGGTCGGGAGCAGCTGGACCCAGGTCCGGCCGGGCGCGAGCGAGATCTCGTCCCCGCCCTTGGCGACGAAGGTGGTCACCTCACCGAGGCCCGAGCGCTCCCAGCGCCCCACCACCACCCGGCCGTCCCGAAGGACGTACGCCCGTCCGGAACCCGTGAGCTGCACTTCAGGGGACGGGTTCCCCGCGGCGTCGACGATCTCGCTGTCGGTGACCTTCACGAGCTGGATCACGACGTTGCTCGCCGACACCCGTTCGCCGCCGTCGAGCATGTGGGCCACGTCGCCGTGCGAGCGGAACCACGCGTGCTTGGCCGGCCGCCAGGTCCAGACGACGTCGGAGACCGAGGAGTACGGCAGGTGGACGGTATCCGCGCGACGGGACCTGCCCTCCCACGTCTCCGAGTACGAGAACAGCGCGTCGGGCGCGCCCCTCTGCTTGCCGGCCGCCTTGCGCAGCGTCTTCGTGGTCGAGTACAGGTCGTGCGGTGCCGAACGCGTGGGGTCGCGGGTATAGGCACCCGGGGCGACCCCGGTGTTCACGTCCACGAGGTCCTCCCCGGCGAGTTCTTCCATCACGCGGGGGTTGCCGCCCGAGAAGGCGAACAGCGTTGGTCCCAGCTGGCTGAGGTAGTCGGGATCGGTCGTGCGAACGCTTCGGATCGGGCCGACCCGATTGGAGTTGCCGCAGTGGAAGATCGCGATGAACCGCGTGTAGCCGCCCTCGACCGGCTCCTCGACGACGACGTCCGCGTCGTTCAGCGACGCCTGAGGTCGCGCCTCGGGCGCGTTCTCCACCTTGACAGCGAGCGCGGGGCGATCGGGGACGTGTCCGCTCGGCACGACCTCGCCCGTCAGCGGACACGTGGCGGCCACCTCGATCTCGTCCGGTTCGGCGAGGCCGACGCTCACGAGCGTCTTCTGGACGAAGGCCGGCGCCTGCTTGGGGAACAGCACGAAGTACCCGAGCCCGGCCACGAGCGCGATCGTCACGGTGGCCGCGACGACCTTGCCCCGGCGCGACAGATGTCCGCGCCGGTGTCGGGACGAACGAGGGCGAGCGCCTTCAGGCATCGCTGAACTCCTGGGATCGGGGGTGGGTATGTCCGGGGCCTCCCGGCGACTCGCCGGGAGCGGGCAAGCGGGCGCTGATGCTACCCGCCGTCCCGGGCCGACTCAACGACCTTCGGTCAGTCCTTCCAGGTCTTCCACGTCATCCGACGCGGACCTCGAGCCGGTTCACATCTCCTCGAGGCGCCGGATGCGTTCGGCGATCGGCGGGTGGGTGCTGAACAGCTTCTCGAGCGTTCCCGTCCCCTCCCCCTCGATCCGCGACGGCTGGTTCAGCCACAGGTGCGCCGTCGCGTTGTTCGCCGAGCGCATCGGGATCGCCGACGCGGCGCCGATCTTGCGGAGCGCGCTCGCGAGCCCCGGCGGGTAGCGGGTGAGCATCGCGCCCTGCGCGTCGGCGAGGAACTCGCGCTGCCTCGACACCGCGAGCCGGATGATCTGCCCGACGATCGGTGCGAGCACCAACAGGACGAGCCCGATCGCGAAGATGATCGCCTCGGCCCCGCCGCCGCTGCGGTCGCCGCCCCGTCGGCCGCGGAAGCCGCCCCACCACCACGAGCGCATGAAGAACTCGCTGATCAGCACGATGGCGCCGACGAGCGTCGCCACGATCGTCCCGACCAGGATGTCCCGGTCGACGACGTGCGCGAGCTCGTGGCCGATCACGCCCTCGAGCTCGACCCGGTTCATCGTCTCGAGCAGCCCCTCGGTGACCGCGACCGACGAGTGCTCGGGGTTGCGGCCGGTCGCGAACGCGTTCGGCGCGCGCTCCGGGATCACGTAGACCCGGGGCTTCGGGATCCCCGCGGCGATCGAGAGCCCCTCGACGATGTTGTGCAGCCGCGGCTGTTCCTGCGGGGTGACCTGCTTGGCCCTCGTCGAGGCGAGCACGATCCGGTCGCCCGCGAAGTACGAGGTGAACGAGAGCACGATCGCGAGCGCCACCGCGCCGACGAGGCCGTACGGTCCGCTCGCGTAGAGCAGCCCCAGGACGTAGCCCACCGCACCCAGCAGGACGATCGCCCCGAAGATGAGCAGGAACGTCTTGCGCTTGTTCGCCGCGATCTGTTCGTACACGCGCTAACCCGGGAAGTCGACCACCGACGGTCCGCGCGCCGGGTCCTCGATGTCGAAGAACTCGCGGTCCCGGAAGCCGAACACCTTCGCGACGAGGTTCGACGGGAACGAACCGATCAGCGTGTTCAACCGCATCACCTGGTCGTTGTAGAACTGGCGCGCGTACGCGATCTTCGACTCGGTGCCGGTTAGCTCCTCCTGGAGCGCGAGGAAGTTCTCGTTCGCCTTCAGGTCCGGGTAGTTCTCCGCGACGGCGAGCAGCTGCCGCAGCCCGCGGGTGACCTGGTTCTCCGCCTGCGCCTGGTCCGGCACCGCGTTCGCATCCATCGCCCGCGCCCGGGCCTCGGTGACGTGCTCGAACAGCTCGCGCTCGTGGGTGGCGTAGCCCTGGACCGTCTCGACGAGATTCGGGATCAGGTCGTAGCGCCGGCGGAGCTGGACGTCGATCTGCGACCAGCCGTTGTCGACCCGGTTACGCAGCGCGACCAGCCGGTTGTAGACGAGGATGCCCCCGATGAGCAGGAGGACGACGACCACGATGACGATCCACAGCCACGCCGGCACGGCGGCATCCTATCCGGCCTCCGCGGACGAGCCGTCGGGCCCCGCCACCCGCTCGTAGACGGCTTCGAGCCGCGGCAGGACGGCGTCCCAAGAGTACGCGGCGGCGCGCGCCCGGCCGGCCTCGGCCAGCGACGACGCGAGCGCCGCGTCGCCCAGGACGCGGGCGAGCGCGTCGGCGAGGGCGGCGGGGTCGTTCGGCGGGACGAGGAGCCCCTCGACGCCGTCGCGGACGACCTCGCGGTACCCGTGGATGTCGGTGCAGACCACCGGGACCCCGGCGGCCATCGCCTCCACGAGGACGATGCCGAAGCTCTCCTGTCCCACGGCGGGTGAGACGAACGCGTCCGCGACCGCGTGGTAGGCGGGCAGCAGGTCGTGGGCCACGGTGCCGAGGTGCAGGACCCGCGGCCGGATCCGTTCGGGCAGTGACCGCAGCGCCTCCCGATCCCGGCCGTCCCCCACGATCACCAGGTGGACGTCATCGAGCTCGGCCGGCAGGCGCTCGAACGCGTCGAGCATCACGCGGAACCCCTTCTGGGGGTCGAGGCGGTTCACCCACAGGACCTTTCGGCCGGCGGGGAGCCCGTGCGCCGGCGCGCCCGGGTGCGCGAACCGACCGACGTCCACCCCGTTGGGCACGATCTCGACCGGCACGGGGATCACGCGGCGGAGGAACTCGGCGGCCGCGTCCGAGACCGCGATCCCGGCGTCGATCCGCCGCGAGACCCGCCGGAGCGCCGGGCCGGCGAGCTCCATCAGGCGCGAGCGGTCGAGGTAGGCGTGGAACGTCGCCACCACCGGTGCGCTCGCGGCGAGGGCCGCGAGCATCGACGTGCTGGGCGTAAGCGGCTCGTGCACGTGGACGATCTCCGGGCCGAACGACCGCATCGCCGAGCGGACCCGCCGCCACGCGCCGGGCGAGAACGAGATCGGCGCCACGGTCCCGTTGTACGGGACCCGGACCGGACGACCGACGATCCGGATCCATGGCTCGGGTGCCGGAGCGCTCCCTGGCGCCACCACCCGCGTGTCGTGACCCCGGCGACGGAGTCCCTCGGCCAGCTGCCGCACGTGCACCTGGACGCCGCCGGGGGCTCCCCAGTCGTAGGGGCAGGCGAGCAGGACCTTCACGGCGCCGCGGCGGTCGCGTCCGTCACCGACGCTCGGCGGCCGTCGCCTCGACCGTCGCCGTCGTGCCCGAATCCTCCCACGCAGGCTGGAACATGTGCCAGTCCGTGGGGCGGGCGGCGATCGCTCGCTCGAAGCGTTCGGCCATGACCCGCGAGAGTTCGGCCACGTCGGTGCGGATGGTGCCGGTGCGTTCGATCTCGAGCGGCGCCTCGAAGCGGACCTCCCAGCCGCGGTCGAGCGTCGCGGTCGGTGCCGGCAGGATCGGCGCGCCGGAGGTGAGCGACAGCAGCGCCGGACCCGCCGGGACCTTGCGCGGCGCGCCGAACATCTCGACCTCGATGCCGCGCCCGGAGAGGTCGCGGTCGGCGACGAGCGCGACCATCCAGTTGTCGGCGAGGAGCTGCTTCAGCTGCGTTCCGACGTGCGCGTCCTTCTCGAGCCCGATCACCCGCATCCCGAGCTCCTCTCGGTGCCGGGTGAACAGCTCGTACAGGCGGCGGGGCCGGAGCTCCTCGGCGACCGCGGCGATCCGGTAGCCGTTCGCGCCGAACCAGTGCCCGCCCGCGTCCCAGTTCCCGAGGTGCGGCAGGACCGCGATGCATCCCTTCCCGGCCTCGAGCGCGCGGTCGACGTGCTCCACCCCGATCACCCTGATGCGCGCGTTGAACTCGTCCGTCGACATCGTCCGGATCAGGAAGGTGTCGAACCAGTACCGCGCGTACAGCTCGAATGCCTCCCGGGTCGCGAGCGCCACCCGTTCGTCCTCCGGGTCCATCCCCAGGACCCGGGCCTGGTTCGCGGCCACGGTCGCGCGCAGGTTCGGCAGCGAGCGGTACGCGGTCCTCCCGAGCGCCTCGAACCCCCGCCTCCCGATCCGCTCGGGCAGGGCCATCGCCACGCGCTCGAGCGAGCGGTAGCCCCAGTAGGCGGCGGATTCTTTCGGCGTCTCGCCCCTCACGACCTCAGCACCGCTCTTCCTTGAACACCTGGCTGGCTCGAACGCCACACGCGAGCAGCATGAGCACCGCGACCACCCACACCGTCCATCGCCAGCCGGCGACCAGCCCGACCCCGACGAGCCCGTACCGAAGCACGGGGGTCACGATCCCCTCCTCGATCCCGTAGCCGAGCGACCCGCCGCGAGCCCGGATGTAGGAGGCGAGGAACCCTGCCGCGAGCGCCAGCAGCGCGCCGGCCGCGACCCACCCGTCGACCGTGCGGGTCACCCACGCGAGCGCGCCGAGCACGCAGCCGTCGAACAGCCGGTCGGCGAACGAGAGCAGGACGCGCCCGAGCCGATCGGCGGGACGCAACAGGATGCCCCCGGCGACGAGCGCGGCACCCGCGGCGAGCGCCGCCCACCCGGCCACCACCGGCTCCCGCGCGAGCAGGGCCCACGTGGACGCGCCGATCGCGAGTGCGGCGGCCATGCACAGGAGCGGCACCGCCGCGCGCTCGCCGACCTGCCCGCGCGTGCTCACCTCGACCACCCGCCGGACCCTACCACCGGGTCCCTCCCCGGCCGCAGGTCACCCGTGCCTGCCGCGCTAGACTCAGCGGTCCCCGGCCCGAACGGAGCCCCGACGTGAAGACCTACGAAGCCTCGGACATCCGCAACGTCCTGCTGGTCGGCCACGGCGGGGCCGGCAAGACGACGCTCCTGGAGGGGATGCTCTTCACGGCCGGCGCAACCACGCGCATGGGCACGGTCGAGGACGGCAGCACCGCGAGCGACTTCGAGCCCGAGGAGGTCAAGAAGGGCATCAGCGTCTCGCTCGCGATGGCCCCGATCGAGTGGAATGGCGTCAAGGTCAACGTATTGGACGCGCCGGGCTACGCCGACTTCGTCGGCGACGTTCGATCGGCGATCCGGGCGGTCGACGCGGTCCTGCTGGTGGTCTCCGCGGTCGACGGCGTCGAGGTGCAGACCGAGGTGGCCTGGGAGCTCGCCGTCGAGGCCGGCCTGCCGCGGGCGATCCTGATCAACAAGCTCGACCGCGAGCGCGCGTCGTTCCAGACCACGCTCGACCAGCTCGTGCAGTCGTTCGGGACCCAGGTCGCGCCGCTCGAGCTGCCGCTCGGCGAGGAGCACGAGTTCGAGGGCGTGGCGGACCTGCTCTCCCGGAAGGCCTACCGCTACGGCTCGGGGCCGAAGGCCGAGGAGGGCGAGTGGCCCGACGACATCTCGGGCAAGGCCGATCCGTACCGGGAGAAGCTCATGGAGGCGGTGGCCGAGTCCGACGACGCGCTGATCGAGAAGTACCTCGAGGAGGGAGAGCTCTCCGAGGAAGAGGTCGTGCACGGCGTGAAGCGCGGATTCGCCTCCGCCACGATCGCGCCGGTGCTGTGCGCGGCGGCGGCCAAGCCGATCGGCGTCGACCGCGTGCTGCAGTTCATCGCCGACGAGTTCCCCTCCCCGGCCGACCGCGGCGCGGTCACCGTGGTCGGCAAGGACGGGGAGGAGCAGGAGCGGGCCTGCGATGCGAACGAGAAGCTCGCCGCGTACGTCTTCAAGACGGTGTCCGACCCTTACGTCGGGCACATCACGATGTTCCGCGTGTTCTCCGGCAAGATGCGGCCGGACGCCCCCGTGTACAACGCGACGAAGAACACGGAGGAGCGCGTCGGCCAGCTGTTCACGCTCCGCGGCAAGGAGCACGATACGGTCTCGGAAGTGCCGGCCGGGGACATCGCGGCCGTCGCCAAGCTCTCGCACACGACGACCGGCGACACGTTCTCGACGAAGGACGCCCCGGTGACGCTCCCGCCGGCCGAGATGCCCGAGCCGCTGCTCGCGTTCGCGATCGAGCCGAAGACCAAGGGCGACGAGGACAAGCTCTCGACGGCGCTCGCGCGCCTGCGTGAGGAGGACCCCACGCTGCGGATCGAGCGCTCCGACGAGACGCACCAGACCGTGATGTACGGGATGGGCGAGGCGCACCTCGACGTCCAGATCGAGCGGATGAAACGCAAGTTCGGCGTCGAGGTGGCGACGGCGCCGGCGAAGATCGCCTACCGCGAGACGATCCGCGGCCCCGGCAAGGGGCTCGGGCGGCACGTGAAGCAGACCGGCGGTCACGGCCAGTACGCGGTCTGCAACATCGAGGTCGAGCCGCTCCCGCGCGGCGAGGGGTTCGAGTACGTCGACAAGATCTTCGGCGGCGCGATCCCCAACCAGTTCATCGGCTCGGTCGAGAAAGGGATCGTGAAGACGATGTCCGGCGGCGTGATCAGCGGGAACCCGATGGTGGACATCCGGTGCACGCTCGTGGATGGCAAGTTCCACTCGGTGGACTCGTCCGACATGGCGTTCCAACTCGCTGGCTCGCTCGCGCTCAAGGACGCGGCACAGCAGGCGGGCGTTGTCCTGCTCGAGCCGATCGTCGAGGTCGAAGTGGTGGTGCCCGAGTCCCACACGGGCGACATCATGGGCGACCTGAACTCCAAGCGCGCCAAGATCCAGGGCATGGAGTCGGCCGGCGCCGGCAAGCAGCGCGTGAAGGCCCTCGTGCCGCAGGCCGAGGTGGCGCGCTACTCGATCGACCTGCGCTCCATGACCGGCGGGCGGGCGGCGTTCTCGATGAAGTTCTCGCACTACGAGGAGGTCCCGAACCACCTCGCGGAGAAGGTCATCGCGGCGGCGCAGCAGGAGAAGGAAGAAGCGAAGAAGTAGGTCAGAACCCCACGTTCTACCGTTGTTCCATCCTTACATTCCGCTGCTGTTCGAGGCCAAATATTGGCCCGTCGTCGCATCGATGAGTGTGTGGAATGGTTGCTCAACACACTCGAACTTGTTACCCGGAGGTCCCTGTCGGATGACGCACGCTCCCTCATAGGTCACTACCCATACGAGCGTCCGCTGGAATGCGTCACCCCAAGTAAAGAGAGCGAGCGTGGCCTTCACGCTCGTCGGATCTCCGGCTGCGCCTTCCTCACGCCAGGCAATCTCCACCGCGTCTTCACCCGTGACCTTCGGTTCAGCGCCATCGGGTGGGTCCAGTACGAGACCCACCTTCTGGTCGACAACTGAACTCTAGTGGAGACGGTGGCCTGACCGACGGAGGCGGGGACTATGCACATCCCAATCACCAACTCGAGTAGAAGCGGAACGGCCGAACGGACGTCGTGTCTCGTGCGGCTCATCTGCTCTCCTCGGCGAGTTCGCCAAGCGCCACCAAACCAGCGTGGAGGAATCCTGGCAAGGGCCGTCAATCAACATGACATCTGGCGTGGTGAGGGAACGCCTGCGCTCAACACTTGTTGGACAAACCAAGTCAGAGGACCTCGGCGAGGAACCTCAGCACCACCCGATCGAACTCCTCGGGCCGCCGCAGGTTGATCACGTGGTCCGTCTCGGGGATCCGGACGAGCCGGGCGTTCGGGATCCGTTCGGCGAGCGCCACCGCGATCGGCTCCATCTCGGGCGGGTCGTGATCGGCGGGTAGGACGAGCGTCGGCACCGAGATCTCTCCGAGCCGCTCGAACGCCGGCGGGTCGAGCTGCTCCTGCGCGCTCTCGTCCATCGTGAGCTCGTGCAGGTTGTCGAACGCGATGTCCCGGATCCTCCGTCCGCCCTCGTCGCCGGTGCCCAGCCGCGCCCACATCGTCGAGAGCCGGAGGTCCTGCGCCCGCTCGAGGTCGCCGGCCTCGACCGCCGCGTCGACCGGCGCGTCGTGCTCGGTCCACCACGCCTCCCAGTCGGCCTCCTGCTCCGGCGTCCCCTCGAAGCCGCTCGGGCCCGCTGCGGCGAGCACGAGCGCCGCGACCCGCTCCGGATGGACGATCGTGAAGTCGATCGCGGTCGCGCCGCCCATCGAGCAGCCGACGATCGCCGCGCGTTCGATCCCGGCGTCGTCGAACACCGCGAGCAGGTCCCGCGCGTGCGAGTAGGGGACGCCGGGCTCCGGGCGGCTCGAGCGCCCGTACCCCCGCGCGTCGAGCCGGAGCACCCGGTACCGCTCGGCGAACGTGGCGAACTGCGGGTCCCACGTCCGCGAGTCCCAGAGCCCCGGGTGCAGGAAGACCACGGCGTCGCCGGAGCCCGCCTCCTCGACGTAGAGCCGGCCGCCCTCAACATCGACGAACCGCGACCCCGTCATCGCGCCTCCTCGAACCGCGGCCGCAACCGCGCGCCGGTCTCCTCGAGCAGCTCGGGCAGCACGCGCGTCTGACCGACGACCGGCATGAAGTTCGTGTCGCCGTTCCACCGCGGCACGACGTGCCAGTGCACGTGGCCGGGGATCCCCGCGCCCGCGACGCGACCCAGGTTCATCCCGAGGTTGTAGCCGTGCGGCTGCATCTCATCGTCGAGCACCCGGATCGAACGCGCGACGAGCGCGTCGACCTCCGCGAGCTCCTCCGCCTCGAGCGCCCCGAACTCCCCGACGTGCCGGAACGGCGCCACCATCAGGTGCCCCGGGTTGTACGGGAACGAGTTCAGGATCACGAACGCGAGCTCGCCGCGCGAGAGGATCTTCGTCCGCTCGTCGTCGTCCTCGGCCGGCAGGTCGCAGAAGATGCAGCCTTCGTCGTCGGTCGCCCGCTTGGCGGCCTCGATGTACTCCATCCGCCACGGCGACCAGATGCGTTCCACCTCCGTCAGAACACCGACTGGGTGAGCCGCCGGGTGCCCGCCTCCTCGACGAGCGCCGCGGCGAACGCGTCGAACGCCACGCCCTTGGTCTCGGTCCCCTCGCGGTCTCTGACCGTGAGCTCGCCCGACTCGATCTCCCGGTCGCCGATCACGAGCACGTAGGGCGCCTTCGCGACCTGCGCCGAGCGGACCTTCTTGCCCACGGTCTCGCCGCTCTCGTCGACAAACGGACGCAGGCCCGCCTCGCGGAGGCGCGCCGCGAGCCCGCGCGCATGCTCGACGTGCCGGTCCGCGACCGGGACGAGCCGGACCTGCTCCGGCGTGAGCCAGAGCGGGAACGCACCCGCGTAGTGCTCGATCAGGACCGCGGTGAACCGCTCGAGAGAGCCGAGGATCGCACGATGGATCATCACCGGCCGGTGGCGCTGGTTGTCCTCGCCCACGTACTCCATCTCGAACCGGTCCGGCAGGCCGAAGTCGCACTGCACGGTCGTGAGCTGCCACAATCGCCCGATCGCGTCGCGGAAGTGGAAGTCGACCTTCGGGCCGTAGAAAGATCCCTCGCCCTCGGCCACCCGGTACTCGAGCCCGCTCCGCTCGAGGGCGTCGCGGAGCGCGCCTGTCGCCCGCTCGGCCATCTCGGGGCTCACGATCGTGTCGCCCGGCAGGGTCGAAAGCTCGACCGCGGCATCGGTAAACCCGAACGTCGCGTGCACTGCCTGCGTGAACTCGAAGACGCGCAGGATCTCGTCGACGAGCTGGTCGGGCGTGCAGACGATGTGGGCGTCGTCGATCGAGAGACCGCGGAGCCGGAGCAGGCCGTGGAGGGTCCCCACCCGCTCGTGCCGATACACCGCACCGAGCTCCGAGAGCCGCATCGGCAGATCGCGGTAGGACCGCGTCTGCGACTTGTAGACGAGCACGTGGAACGGGCAGTTCATCGGCTTCGCGTAATAGTCGCCGGTCTCGGTCTGCATCGGCGGGTACATGTTCGCCCCGTACTTGTCGAGATGGCCGCTCGTCTCCCAGAGCACCGAGCGGGCGATGTGCGGCGTCAGGACCAGGTCGTAGCCGCCGGCGACGTGGACCTCGCGCACGAAGTCCTCGAGCTGCCTCCGCAGAATCCCGCCCTTGGGGTGCCAGATCCACAGGCCGGGGCCGAGCTCGTCCGGGCTCGAGAACAGGTCGAGCTCGCGGCCGAGCCGCCGGTGGTCGCGCTTCTCGGCCTCCTCGAGGCGCTGCAGGTACCCGTCGAGATCGTCCTGCGTCGCCCATGCGGTGCCGTAGATCCTCGTCAGCATCGTGCGGGTCTCGTCGCCGCGCCAGTACGCGCCGGCGAGTTTGGTCAGCTTGAAGGCGCCGAGGCGGCCGGTCGACGGGACGTGCGGGCCGAGGCAGAGATCCGACCAGCCGTCGTTCCGGTACACGGTGACGGTCTCGCCGCCGCCGACCTCGCCCGCCTCGAGCGTGTCGACGATCTCGCGCTTGTACGGCTGGTCGGCGAATCGCTCGAGCGCCTCCGCGCGCGAGAGTTCCTCGCGGACGAACGGCTGGTCCGCGTCCACGAGCTCGCGCATCCGGTCCTCGATCTTCGGCAGGTCGGTCTCGGAGACCGGACCGGGGAGCTCGAGGTCGTAGTAGAAGCCGTCCTCGACGGGCGGGCCGATCGCGTACCTCGCGCCCGGGAACAGGTCGCACACCGCCTGCGCCATCACGTGCGCCGCCGAGTGGCGCAGCACGTGGAGCCCGTCGGCGTCGTTCGGCAGGACCGGCGCGACCTCGCCCTCGCCGGACGGGACGAACGACAGGTCCACCAGGCGCCCTTCCGCCCGCGCGGCGATCGCCTCGGGCGGCAAGACGGAGCCGACCGGCTCCCCGTCGGGGAGCTCGGTCGTGGTGCCGTCGGCACGCGTGAGCTTCGGCATGGGCGGCAATGATATCGGCCGCCCGGACGCGGGCCGACCTACTCGTACGAGATAGCGTTCAGCACGTTGAGCTTGGCCGCGCGCCGCGCTGGGAAGATCGCGAACACGACGCCGAGCACGGCCGCGAACACCACGTAGAAGACGAGCTGCCCGCCCGGGATCCCGAGCTCGCTGAACCCCTCGGGCGCGAGCGCCTGTTGGAGCGCCACCCCGAACAGGATGCCGATCACGACGCCGAGCACCGCGCCCATGATCGAGATGATCACGGCCTCCCATCGAACCATCGACCGCGTCTGCCGGCGCGTGAGCCCGACGGCCCGCAGCAGCCCGAGCTCACGGGTGCGTTCGTAGATCGAGAGGTAGAGCGTGTTCATCACGCCGAACAGCGCGATGATCACCGCGAACAGGAGCAGCGCCGTGACGAGGTTCAGCAGTTGGTTGAGGAAGTCCGCGTACATGTCGCGGAACGAGGCCTGGTCCTGCACGTCGATGTTCGGATAGGTCTCGAGCGCCGACTCGAGGTCCGACTGGACCGCGGCGATGTCGGCCCCCGGCTCGGCCTTGATGAGCACGAAGAGGTCGAGCACCTGCGCGACATTCGCGTCGTAGGTCTCGAGCGACGTCACCCAGTCGCCGACCAACCCGTTCTCCTCGTAGATCACCGCGACCTCGAGGTCCACCTCGCCGGTCGCGGGCCACTCGACCGTGACCGTGTCGCCGATCCCCCATCCCTCGTTCGCGGCGACGTCCTGGTGGACCGCGATCGCGTTCGGCGCCCCGAGGTCGCTGACCGAACCCTCGAGGACGCCCATCTCGGAGACCGAGTCGAACGTCTCCGGATCGATCCCGGTCATGAACACGGTCCCGCCGTCCACCTTGGCCTCGGCCTGGCGGACCTCCGAGACCGTCTCGACGCCCTCCACCGTCCGCAGGTCCTCGGCGGCCGAGGTGCTGAAGCCGGTGAACGTCGGCGAGGTCAGGATGAAGTCCGCCTTCAACGTGCGCTCGAGGACGACCGTGGTCGAGGCCTTCGCCGAGGCGCCGAACACCGCGACGAACACGACGAGCCCGAGCCCGATCATGAGCGCCGAGGCGGTCGCGGCCGTCCGGCGCGGGTTCCGCATCGAGTTCTCTCGGCCGAGCTTCCCGGGCACCCCGGTGCGGCGGATCGGAAGCCCCAGGGTGCCCGCCATGGGCCGGGCGAACAGCGGCGTGAGCATCGCCACGCCGACGAAGGTGAGTGCGACGCCGATGCCGACGAATTGCAAGGCGTTGTCCGGCCGCCCGAACAGGCCGTACAGCAGTGGGAGCACGCCGAGCGCCAGGACGACGGCGCCCGAGACGATCCGGAACCGCAGCGAGCGGCCTGGACGGTCCTGCGCCTCGCGCAGGGCCTCGATCGGCGCGACGCGAGCCGCCCGGCGGGCCGGCACGAGGGCGGCCACCACCGTGACGATCGTCCCAACGAGGATCGAGACGATGAAGGTCCGGGGCAGGATCGCCGTTCCCGACGACGGGATCACGAACCCGGCCGCGTTCAGCGCGGACTGCAGCAGGAACGCGATCCCGATCCCGACGAGGACCCCGATCAGCGAGGACAGGATGCCGATCACCACGGCCTCGACCAGCACGGAGGTCATCACCTGGCGCCCGCTCGCACCGAGGGCACGGAACAGCGCGAGCTCCCGGGTCCGCTGCGCGACGATGATCGCGAACGTGTTGAAGATGATGAACGCGCCGACGAACAGTGCAACGAACGCGAACACGAGGAACGCGGTCCGAAGGAACCCGAGCCCCGTGCTGATCTGGTCCTGCGCCTCCGAGGTGACGGTCGCGGCGGTCACCGCCTCGGCGCCCGGGGGCAGGACCTCCGCGATCCGGCCTTGCAACTCGATCCCGGAGACGCCCTCGTCGGCTACGACGGAGATCGAGTCGAGCTCGCCCTCCTTGCCGAGCAGCTGCTGCGCCGTCGGCAGGTCGAACAGCGCCCACGTGGCGCCGAATATGGACCCGCCGTCCCCGTAGCGCGCGATCCCCACGACGTCGAACTCACCGGGCGGGCCCTGGAACAGGATCCGTACCCGGTCGCCGACCGAGATGCCGGCGGTCTCGGCCGTGTCGGCGTCGATCACGACCTGGTCGGGACCCTGCGGCGGCGAGCCGCCCGGCTCGAGCGTGAACCCGTTCAGGTCGTTCCATCCGGAGGCCGCGGTCGGCGGCCCGAACGTCCCGATCACATCCCCGGTCGTGGGGTCGACGATCTGCGCGTAGCCGAGGACGTCGCCGACGGCCCTCGCGACACCGGGGACGGCCTCCACCTCCTGCAGCACGGACTCGGGGATCGACTCGCGCTCATCGAGGCTGCTCGTCTGCGCGGTGAACGCGTTCTCGCTGCGGACGAGCACGTCGATCTGCGAATACGTGCTCTCGAACAGGTCGTTGAACGCCCGGGTCATCGTGTCGGTGAGCACGAACGTCCCCGCCATGAACCCGACCCCGAGCACCACCGACAGGCCGGTGAGCAGCAGCCGGACCTTCCTCGCGAGGAGGCTGCGGATCGCGGCGCGGAACACGCTCAGCCCTCCAGCGACTTCAGGCGGTCGAGCACGCGTTCCGTCGTCGGCTCCAGCATCTCGTCCACGACCTTGCCGTCGCCGAGGAACACGATCCTGTCGGCGAAGCTCGCCGCCGACGCGTCGTGCGTCACCATCACGATCGTCTGATCGTGGTCCTTCACGGCCGCCCGGAGAAAGGCGAGGATCTCCTGCCCCGCCTTCGAGTCCAGGTTCCCGGTGGGCTCGTCGGCGAACACGATCTCGGGCTTGCTGACGAGGGCCCGCGCACTGGCGACCCGCTGCTGCTGTCCGCCCGAGAGCTCCATCGGCCGGTGCGAGAGGCGGTCCCGGATCCCGGTCGTGTCGACCACCTGATCGAACCAGGCCTGGTCCGGGTCCTCCCCCGCGATGTCGAGCGGGAGCGTGATGTTCTCCCGGGCAGTGAGCGTGGGCACGAGGTTGTAGGCCTGGAAGACGAAGCCGACCTTCTGCCGGCGCAGGAGCGTGAGGGCCTTCTCCGAGAGCATCGTGAGGTCCACGTCGCCGATGAAGACCTGGCCGGACGTCGGGGTGTCGAGGCCGGCCATGCAGTGCAGGAGGGTCGACTTGCCGGACCCCGACGGCCCCATGATCGCGGTGAACCTCGCGCGCTCGAAATCGACCGAGACGTCGTCGAGCGCCCGGACGGCTGCGTCACCCTCGCCGTAGACCTTGCTGAGCCCGACGGCGCGCGCCGCGATCCCGGTCCGAGCCTCGGGCGGCGCGATCTCGTTGGTTGCGGACATCTGCTCTCCCCTCGGACGGCATCGTGCTGCGGCCGGGTGGGCGCGGCAGGTTTTGAACCTGCGACCTCTCGCGTGTGAGGCGAGCGCTCTCCCGCTGAGCTACGCGCCCGGAGTTCGACAGGGTAGCAACCGAGGCTGGGGGCGACCGGATGGTAGCCCCCCGAATAGGAGACGGCGGCGCGTGCCCGCGTCGCGCCGCCGTCCATCGCCGAGCGTCGTAGCTCGGACGTCCTGGTTCGAACTATGCACCGGCGCGGGCGACCGACGCAAGCCCGGATTTCGTCAACCCATTGCGCCGGAGCGCATCCCGACCCTCAGAGCCAGCAACAGGCAGGCTGTCGACCTCAGGCGTAGGGGCGGCCGGACGGCTCGGGGCGGGGCGCCCTCGGGTCGTCGGCGATGCCGCCCGGGACGAACAGCTCCGCGCGTGTGGTCAGCCCCCAGATGATGAGGACGTCCAGCGCGATGATCAGCGTGGACCCGAGCGGGTGCGCGCCGAGCGAGGCGAACGAGATGATCACCGAGGCGCCCGCGAGGAAGATCCCGAGCGTCCGCCCGGACGTGGCGCGCCCGACGATCAGGTACGCGGCGCCGATCTGGAGGATGCCGAGGACGAGCCAGATCCAGCCCCACACCTGGAGGTTCTCGTACAGGAGCGAGCTCTCGTCGAAGTACTCCTTCTTGAAGATCGCGGCCATCCCGTGGATCGCGTTGAGGATCCCCACGAGCGTGAACAGCACCGCGGCGAAGCTGACGATCCCGCTGCTCGGTGTCCGGCTCGACATCGTTGCCCTCCTCGCTCGCGTCGTGGCGGTTCTACCACGGGCGGGTCAGCCCTCGCCGACGACCGTTCGCAGCGCCGCGTCGAACGAGTCCTCGAACGCGACCACGTCCCGGGCACCGGCCATCGTGAGGACGCCGCGGACCCGCGACCCCTCCGGGGCCACCACGGCGAGCCGCTGCTCGCGCCAGCGGAGGCGTTCGGCCATCTCGCCCAGCATGCGGATGCCGGCGCTGTCCAGGTAACTCACACTCGTCAGGTCGACGACCATCCCCGCGGCGGTGTTCGGGACCGCGTCAAGCATGGAACGCTCGAGCGTCGCCGCGTTCGACAGGTCGATCTCGCCGGTGACGCGGGCCACCACCGCGCCGTCCTGCTCCTCCACGGCCAGGCCGGCGAGCCGGCTCACGGAGCGACCTTCGTTCGGACCGGTCGACGCATCCGAACCTCCGTGCCCGAGCCGCCCCGGTCGATCTCGACCGATCCCATGCATGCCTCGATCACGAAAAGGCCTCGCCCACCGCGACCGCGGGGAGGCCGCCAGCGGCCTCGGTCGCGGACGACGACTTGGACCTCGTCGTTCGAGATCGCCGCTTCCAGCTCGACCCAGGCCTTCGACGGACCGTACGCGTGACGGATGCTGTTCGCGGCCGCCTCCGAGGAGGCGAGCACCACGTCGCCCTGCACGTCGGCGGGGACGCCGGCCGCGTCGAGCCAGCGCGCGAGGCGTCGACGCATCTCCGACAGCGCGTCGGGCTCAGCGGGGATCCTCAGGCGGAGGTCGCCGGGGGGCGTGGGCGTGAGGCAGACGGCGAGCAGGGCGATGTCGTCCGAGACGTCGCCCGACACCATCGCCCCCAGGATCCGGTCGCACAGCTCTTCCGGATCGGCGTCGCGGTTGGCCTCGGCCGCCGCGATCAGCCGTCGCAGGCCCTCGTCGATCGCGAGGTCGTGCCGGTCGATCAGCCCGTCCGTGTAGAGGAGCACCATCTCGCCCGTCTCGAGCGACGTGGTCGAGGCGCCGAACCTCGCGTGCGGCCCGAAACCGAGCGGCGGGGCGAGCTCCATGTCGAGCAGTCGAGCCCCGCCCGGGCCGAGCGCGATCGGCGGCGGGTGCCCCGCGCTCACGATCGTGGCGGCGCGGGCCTCGACGTCGAGCGCGACGAGCAGGATCGTGGCCATCTCGTCCTCGGCGACCTCGTGCATCAAGGCGTCCGTGCGCTCCGCGACCACGGTCGGCGAGTGCCCCTCGAGCGCGTACGCGCGCACGGCCGTCCGCAGCTGCCCCATCAGACTCGCGGCATCGAGCCCGTGGCCGGCGACGTCGCCGATCACCAGGACGACCCGCTCGCCCCCGAGCGCGATCACGTCGTACCAGTCGCCCCCGGCCGCGACGCCGAGCTCCGCCGGCATGTACCGGGCCGCGATGAGCACGCCGTCCATCTCCGGGAACGACGACGGGAGCAACGAACGCTGGAGGGTGTCGGCGATCCGGTGCTCGCGTTCGAACTCGTGGCGTTCGGTCACGTCCTGCACGGTGCCGAACATCCGCACGGGCGTCCCGTCGTCGGCGAGCGAGAACCGCGCCCTCGCGTGGAGGTGCTTCGTCCGTCCGTCGGGCAGCTCGATCCGGTAATCCACGTCCGGCACGTCGGCGCGGCGCTGCTCGAGCGCGACCTCGGTGGTGCGGCGGATGCGTGCCCGGTCCGCCTCCGCGACGAATCCGATCGCCTTGTCGAACGTCACCGGAAACGCGCCGGGCTCGACGCCGTGGATCCGGAACATCTCCTCCGACCACGACACCTCTCCGCTCGCGAGGTCCCATTCCCACGCCCCGATCCCCGCCACCTCGTGGGCTTCGGCGAGCTGCCGTTCGCTGCGGCGGAGCTTGGACTCGGCTTCCCGTCGCTCGGCGATCTGCGCGGCGAGCCGCTGGTTCGCGTCGGAGAGCTCCGTCGTCCGTCGTTGCACGCGGGCCTCGAGGTCCGCCGCGCCGCGTTCGAGGGCCTCCCGCGACCGGGCGCGCTCGGAGACGAGCGCGGCGAGGAAGAACGCGGTGAACGCGACGGTGGCGTTGAAGCCCAGGAGGGTGATCATCCGGTCGACGAGGTCAGTACCTTGGAATGGTCCCCGGTCCCCGACCGCCGCCCAGGTCGCCGCGCTGGAGACCAGCAGTGCGGCCGGCGCCGCCCCCGACTGCTCGAAGCGCCACGACGCCCAGCCGACGAACGGCAGCGCGACGAAGAGCAACGAGACGTCGGCCGTCACGGCGAACAGCGCGACGCCCGCGAGGACCGCGAGCACGACGAACAGCTCCAGCAGTTCGAGCCGGCGGGGCGGAAGGTAGCGGTGGTGGGCTCGGTTCCACGCCACCAGGAGGAACGGCGCGACCACCAGAACCCCCATCGAGTCGCCCGCCCACCACACGGACCACGAGGTCCAGAACTCGCCCGATGCGAGCTGATCGGACAGGACGAGCGACGCCGCCCCGATCGTCGCGCTCAGGAGCATGCTCGAGAGCGCCGCGAACAGGAGCACGACGACGTCGCGGGGCCGGTCGAGCTCGGTCCGGAACCGGGCGCGCCGGAGGATCCACACGGTGAGCAGCGGGGCGAGCGTGTTCCCGACCGCAGTGATGACGGCCGCGAACGGCGACTCTGTGATCGGGAGGTTGACGGCCAGAGCGCCGATCGCGATGCCCGGCCACCACCGGGTGCCGAAGAGCAGCAGCACGGCCACCGCGATACCCGTCGGCGGCCAGAGCGGCGTGATGTTCTCCTCGACGAGCGCGAGGCGGAGGCTGAAGAAGGCCGCCAGCCCGTAGACGCCCGCGAGCAGCGCGAAGCCCCCGATGGTTCTGAGGGTGCGGCGTCGCGTGTCGTCCTCGGGGCGCACGTTCCCCGCCGTGCCGTTTCCCCTGTTCGCGTCCACGGTGGCGCCACCATGCCCCAGAACGGCCGGGTGCGCCAACCCTCGCGCGGCCTCACGCCTCCGATGCGGTTCAGATCGGGACGATCGTCCGAGGCCGAACGGCGCACCGCCCGACGGTAGGCTGAGGCCATCGGGGCGCCGAGGAGGAACCCATCGACCGACGGGACGAGCTCATCCGTGCCGGCGTGGAGCTCGCGTCCGAGCACGA